>Ga0315907_10002322_pt1 | contig 24154 bp, 14 predicted proteins | sample LakEriMetagenome_3_FD_203525 | JGI IMG/M metagenome (GOLD analysis project Ga0315907, IMG submission 203525) | Freshwater fungal communities from buoy surface, Lake Erie, Ohio, United States - Buoy 12 MA123 | ecosystem: Environmental > Aquatic > Freshwater > Lake > Lake biofilm | place: USA...
CTGCCACTTATTTGTACAGCAGTCCAAGTCAGTTGAAGGCAGCGGTTGAGTTGATCTAAACTAAAATTAGTGCAGCATCCTTCTTTGCTCTAGTCAACGCAACATAAATTAACTTGCGCTTGCTATCTGTCTCTAAAGGATCGCCTAAATATTCAGAAGGTGAAATAACAATCACTTGGTCGAATTCAAGACCTTTAGCACGATGCATAGTAGAAAAGTAAACCGTTTCTTCGCTGCTGCTGAGATTGTGATTTTCATCAATCAAGGCCGTCTTCAAACCTGCTTTGGCAAACACTTTTGCTGAGGCATCGCGAACATCTTTCGAATAGGTAATCACACATGTCGAAGTAGAACCAGTTTCACCTGATTGCGACAACCAATTACGGCTAAGTTCTAACGCCTTTTCCGTTGCTTGTTCAATACCTTTGAATGTGACCATCAAAGGCGATGGCCCATGCGATAAAGACTTATAGCGTTTTGTTTCATCGTGACCATCATCCAAGTTATCAATTTCGCAGCCCTCTAACAAAGCAACGGCTTGTTTACGAATTTCATCGGTGGTTCTGTAATTCAAATACAGTTTTCGAGATCGACCACGAATATCGATGCCGCACTTGCTCATAGCTGCGCGGTTTCTAGCGTAGATGCGCTGATGACCATCACCAACAAAAAACAAATCATTATTACCAGCAGGCATGATGGCTCTAAGTAGTTTGAGGGCTTGAGGTCCCAAGTCTTGGGTTTCATCCACAACTACAGCACTGTATGCAGGCATTTTTTTGCCAGCTTCAAGTTCTTTAGTCATGAAAGCTGCTACCTCTCGATAAGCATCATCAACTTCTTTAAGCTTTCTGGATGCCAACTGTCCGCGGTATTCCTCAAAAACAGGCCATACTGCATCGCGCTTAGAACGGCTTAGTACCACACCGCGGCCAGTTCGTCTGGCGGTGCGATATTCATCTAGGGTGGTGAGGCCTTGGGCCAAGATGACTTGCTCTAACTCTTGCTCATAGAAATCATCCATCAGACCAAGGGAGCCGTCTTTAGTAGCTAATGCAGCTTGCCAAGCCTGGGCAGCTGCATCGCTACTACGGCCATAAACAATACGGTGCTCTAGTTTATTTGAACGCATATATGCATGTACCCATGCATCGAGATTTCGGACCTCAATCTTTGCCATGGTGTCCTTACTGCACATTGATTTGAGGTTATCTTCAATATCTAAAGCCAAGTTTTTAGTAAATGTGGTCACTAAGACTTTTTGGCTATCAACTGTTCTGTGCTCTGCCAACCACTTGGCACGGTGCATAGCCAGTACAGTTTTACCTGTGCCGGCGCCACCTAGAACGCGTACAGGGCCGCTTCGATCACCCATCGCTAGTTTGTGTTGGGTTGGATGTAAAAAGATACGCCATTGCGCCAAAGGCGCATTCATGATGGCCTGCATAGCCTGGTCGTCTTGCACAACTACAAAACGCGACAAAGATTCAGGCTTCTCAAGTGCAGCAACAAAATCATCCGTATCGATTTTTTGGTCCACCCTTGTTTCGCGCGATATCAAAACTTGATCCACAGTGTCGCCAGCCGCTACCAAAAACAAACCTTCATAAGCTTCAACAGGCAATATGCTTTGAATAGCATCTAAATCTGCTTCTATATTAATCTTTCGAACGTTTGACAACATCTCCCGAGGTAAACCCAGGCTCATCAATTCGTGATCACTCAAACCCGAAAACAGCGCATCTGTTTGCGTAGGTTTAGCAACTTTGACAGGAGGAGCTTCAACTAAATCAGCAGCAACTTCTTCAATTACCACCATTTGCATCGCCCCTGTCACTGGGTTGATGGTCAATTTACGACGTTCAGCCCAACGGTATGCTGGGTCATGACGGTCCACATGAAGCAACACGTAAACATCACCAACATCAGGTTTGAATACAATACCTCGCCAGTCTTGATCAATGCGCACCGATTTCAGATTGGACTCAGCAGCTGCATGAATTTTTTCATAATTGATACTAGGACTCTTGGGATCTGTTTGAAATAGGAAGGCCCATTTCATGATCTTTGCCTGGACGTTACTGGGCAATTTTGGTAGTTGCAAAAGAAAATCTTGCGAAAGTGCAACTTTGGGTTTCAAACTCATGGTGTGTTCTCTTTGTTCATTCAAACTGAAAGCTTAGCCAACACCACGCTGTGCCAAGCTTGAGTTTGAACATTTAATCCATCTTTATTTAACAATACGACATGCCAAGATGCTGCTTCCCATATTGAAACCAAATCATCTTGGTCAGCTCTTAATACCACTAACTGCTTTGTAGGCCATGCCAGCTCAGCATCTGCAGTCACTTGGCCTTTTGCATTCGTAATTTCATAACCGACAACTGGCGGTGTTATCTGGGCATCAGCCAATACTCTCAATCCTGAAGCTAAAGAAGAGAGACTTTGTAAAACAATATCTTGCCACTCGAGCGCCCAGGCCATTTGACTTGGCTGCGCCGGAGAAGCAGTTTGCATTCCAATATCTTTATCATGAAGTAACTCCAGGTCTTTATTTTGCAGTCCCAACAAACTTGCCATGCGGAAACCTTTGAGAGTTTGCAGAGTGTTGAATACCTGCAGCCATCTTCGCCAATCTAATCGCAGTTTTTTATTGTCTTTTATTATTGAATCATCCAAAAGCACTAAACCGGGTGAATCGAGCACACCCTCTTGCGACTTCAAATAGGACAAGGGCCACCATGCCATTACCATTGGTTGGGAATCCCTTTTAGACATGCAAGGTGCATGGCTTTTGCCCTGTGACTGCATTGCTTGCGGCAATTGCGGCATCCAGTGATTGATTCCAGTATCAACCCATTGTTTTTCTTGTTCGTTTGATGGAATCATCAAAAAGTTTAGCCACATGGCATTTTTTTGAAGTTGCACAGCTGCAGTGTCAACAGATACGGATGTAGGCGTTGCTAAATATTGAAGCAAAAGTGTCACTGCGTTATATGTAAAAGCGTTTTGCTGTGCTCGCGGTAACACTGCTGTTACAGCTTCGCCTGAATGCAAGGTCAAAGCTACCAGCGGTGACTCTAAGTCTGTCATAGCATCACCTGCTAAAGCTTTGGTGACATCATCGTGTGTGACAGACCAGACCCAAAAACGTCCACTAGCTACTAAAGCACTGCGCTTGAGCGCATCCTCGCGAATGCTGTGCTGGTGGTGCTCCCATCCATCACAAAAGATCGCGATAGGCCTACGAGGTCCGCCACTGGACCAAGGCCAGATCATGAAGTCGGGCTTAGAGGCTACAGAAACTCCATCAGAAGCGTCAACATTGCGCTGAGGTTCGATACGATATCGCTGGCCACCCAAATCCAGCATGAAACCCGACTTACCATTCACAATGTCTTGTAACAATTTGACAGGCGGTAAACCAGCGATACCACTCATTCGCTTCAAGGATTCAATGAACCGGCTCTCCAACACTGAATCAAATTCAGGATTGATGTAAATCTCGGAAATAGTTTTTACTCGCTCAAGCTGATCCAAAGAACCAACTAATTCAGTAAGCACTTCTTTGGCGCGTTCTCTAGAAACTTGCAGCATGTCACGGCCAAGTCGATATTGATAAACGCAACGGTAACAACCATCTTTGTCAGGGTCTTGGTTGCAACTACATTTGGTCAATGTTTCAAGCGCCATTCGCAGTACGTCTGCCAAGGTAGTAGCTTCCAAGGCCAACAACTGATGCAAATAGCCCGTGCCGCCAGGAACTGAGTCGTAGAGCATGACAAAAAATTTACGCGGTCCACCATCTTTACCCGGTTCATCTTGCAAGACAACTCGTAAGTGATCTACCTTACCGCCAAAGCGCTTTTTTAAGCCTAGTTGCAATGCAGCCATGAAAGATTGAATTACTTGGTCATCTACACCAGTACGTGTGTAAGGCACTAATATTCGTAATGCTTCCGACTCAAACTCACGGTACAAGTAAAGGCAATCGAGCAGGTTTTCAGGTTTTTCATCACCCTTTTTGATGCAATCAAAGATGTGCAATTGACCAGGGGGATCATTTCTGTTTTTAGGTGGCTTTTGCACCTTGCCGCAATGTCTACATAGCTGAAAACCTGGCCGTGAGTTTTCTTTGTCAGCAACCTTAAATGATTCGCCAGGTTTGGACAACTCACCGAAATTCACATCTCTGAAGGTAACTTTGGAAACAAATTCAAAACCAAACGGCAAACCTCCTGTCTTGATCTGCCAGGCTTCACGAATATCTTGAGGTTCGAAGTCGGTCATCAACTGACGTACATAGAACTTAGGCTCTCGATCCTCTGTACTGTCGTCAATACGTACTTTAGTGTCATCACTATTTGCAATAGCTTGTTTGAAACGCAATAAAGTACGCTTTTGCCCAGCATCAGCCCACATGGGGTCATGGCATCGTGGGCATAATGCTTCGTCATCTGGCTTTTTAACCAGGTTTTGCATGTGATGACAAGAAGGGCAAAACCGCCAATCCTCTGTGCTGGCCAGACTCATGTTGATTTGATCTACCTCTACACGCCGTTGATTGGCGTAAAAGCGGTTTTCAGGAGCAAACTCTGACAAAGCTGAAGAAGCTGAACGCTCGTACTTCAAAGCTGGCAATGCGACATATCTCCCCTCCCCACCTTCATCATCAGACTTCTTGCGCCATAGCATAGACATTAATTCAACGCCAGCTTCTGGAAATGCATAGTTTGGAATTAAGCCTGCATCAGTCAAGGTGTTTAGCAAGTCTCGCTTATTGATCTCAGTGATCAAAGCAAGCATTTTTTCGCGCTCTTGCGTGTAACTTTCAATTTCTTCTTTGGTGGCTTGATCCGATGGTTTTTGCTTGGCTTGCCTAATTAGGTTATCAATATTTTTTTGGCGTGCTCTGTAGGTGGTACGTTCGTCTGCTAGCCCTTTGAGGGCTTTGATCAATTTTTGACGCATGCCGTCTGCTTCGCCTTGGCCTTCAATATAGTCTTTCAGACGTTGTCGAACATTAGCATCAATGTCTTGTCCAAGCATGCCAATAAATGTCTCAAATAGACGGAGTTCATTTGTGACGACATGAGTGTCAAAGTTGTAAGGGAATCGGTCTTGGTTGTTACCTTCCACAGCATCTAATGCTGCGGATGTTTTGTCAGGGAATGCCGTAATGGTCTTTAAACCACTAACCCAGTCATCCATACAAAATGCGAAAAGCTGCCGACGAAGAACTTCGGCTGCTTTCAAAAATACACCCGGTGGTTCTACTGCACCGGCCAACATCTCAAGAGTGTCGTCAAAGAAATATAAATCATGAGGGCTGGCACCATCTGCTAGAGTAGTGCTTAGCGCGTTGCCATCTCGCCGTCCTGCTCGGCCCATTCGTTGTAAATAACTTGCTTGGTTTGGTGGTACCGAGCACATCAACACCGATGACAAGTCACCAATATCAACACCCATCTCCAAAGTTGGGGTGGCAGACAAAAGGTTTTCATACCAAGGCTGAGGATGTTTAGATTTGAAGCGTTCTTCAATATCTTCACGCTCTTTTCGTTCCAACAAGCCCGTGTGTTCAGCAGCAATTACACGCTTCATGTCGCCTTTGCTGAATCGCTGCGCGAGCCAGCCACCAGCGGCTAAGGTTTCCTCATAAAACTCTTCAGTGGCATCGAGACACGGCATGCCTACCAAAGCTTCGGCATCGACCTTGTCAACGCTCAATCGACGTTTGCCCCGGGGAGTAATAAGGAACATGACATCGGTACTGAGAACCAAAGCGTCGGGGTTTATGGCTAGAGTAGCGCCTTGGTGATGCTCTGTTCTCACAAGAACACTATCTTTCACTAAGGCATCTGCGGCTTTCAAAAATAATTCCGCCGCCAAACCTTTGCCCATAAGTATTTGTCGACCTAATGCAGCCTCTGCCCAACGGTCATACCAGCTGTGATGGTTGGCATAGCTGACTACTTCAAAATCGCGTTGTTTTCCAAGTGTGACGAATATGGGACGCGGGGTACGTTCACCCATTGTGGGCATCCACTCTTTACGACCACCTGACATTTGTAACCCGTACACATTGCCGTCTGCAGCGTAGTTGGCTAACTCGGGGTGCATCACTGCGCCTTTGTTACGCATGTGTGTCAGCACACCCCATAACCATTGCGCCAAGGTGGCTTGGTCCAAACCGTGTAAGCCAAATTTTTCTTTGAACTCGGGCAGCAGTGTTTGCAACACAGGTTTCAATCGCGCCAAAGGCACAGCCAAAGCAGCTTTGCCAATCCGGTCTAGTGTGCGACCCCGATGACTAAGATAAGTCATCTCACTGTGAGCTTGCCAAAGCAAACGTTTTTTCACACGTTCAGGCAATCTACTATTCGCTGGCAGTGCACCCTTTTGTAGCAATTCCACCGACCAGTCATTGAGCCAAGTCATATTGGGACCGATGAACTCAGAGACTAGTTGTTCACGGGGCATGTGCAGCACCGAACCAGGTGTATCAAATAGCTGTTCGGTTTGCTTGAGAAATTCTGTCCATGAGAGCCCTGGCGAAGATACTGTATCCATCACTTTCGACAAGGCCGTTCGCACGTTGTTGAGATAAGTTCGAGCCCCAAAAAAACCTGCACGGTGCGCAGCGTCTTGAACAGAGTCTGAGAAGGCAATTAATTTTTTATCATCATTAAATGGACTAGCCCATGAATGCTCAACTACTTGCGCTCCTAATGTTGCATTGCGTGCGCCCACCAACAAGAGCCTATCTTTTTGGCCACAGGCTGGGCAGGAGTTGTCATGGCGGGTGTGCTGAACATTGCCCGAAGTAAAGCTCGTTTGCGCAGTGACTTTAAAAACCGATAACAAGTCTTCTTGACCACAAGCTTGGCAGGCATTTTTACCTTGCTGCAAATTGCCACAAGCCACGCAAGCCCATTGAGTGATGCCCTCTACCTGAGGACGCTTCACACTGGCACTGGCATATAAACGTGCCGACTCAGGTCGTCTTGCAAACCAAGTGTTGTAGATTTCATCTAGTTTGGTAGACAGTTTATTGCTTGACGGAACCAAACGGGACAACCACCCCGTGGTTCGGCACTCAGTACATTGCACGAGAGGCAAACAAATACCGTCGGGGTTAGCTGGAACATCTGCACTGCTGCGCAAAGTGACGCCTTCTGCGCTACTCGAGAGATTAGCTACCATTCGACGCAATTCACGCAACCACAGCTGGATTCGCAAGTTGACCAATTGCCGCCCTTTAGGCCCACCCGGTATGCGGGCCCATGCCACTAAGACCAATAAGGCATCAACCAATTCGCGCACCAGAGGCTTTGAGGCATCGGGCAAGCCCTTTCGCATCAGCTCCAGTAAGTCGGTATATGACACCACGCCATCTTTTAAGTGTTTGAGAAGATTTACAAACAATTGGTGGCTTTTAAGTAACGTGCCTAAGTGGATTCTCCATTCCAGTGCATTTACATCTGATGGCGCAGGCTCTTCAGGAAAAAACAAACCAAACCACGCGACCACTGCTTGATCCGGCGCACTTAAATCGGTGTTATGCAAGCGTTCTCTCAAGCGCTCGGGATGTTGGTACATAAAGTCCACCGTCGCATCTTCTAAAAACGCCCCCACTGATTGGCGGTTCTCCGTGATGACGGAATCGGGAGGAAATGCTGAGCCGAAAATTTGCCGTGCGTATTCGCGCAGTGGCGCAGTGTCTTGACTGTTACCCAAGGTGGCCGATGTGCCTGCATAAATTAGGTGGTCAGAGGGAGCTTGCAAACGAGCCTTCAAGCGTCGTAGCAACATGGCTAAGTCGGTACCTTGTGCGCCGTCAAAAGTATGCAGCTCGTCCACCACCACATAGCGCAGGGTTTGAGGGCTGTTCTTTTCCCAGAGCTTGCGGTCTTTTGGACGTAGCATCAAGTAGTCCAGCATTTTGTAATTAGTGAGCAAAATGTCTGGCGGGTTTTTGCGCATGGTGTCGCGGTCGGTGATAACGCTCTCTGGCGTCATGCGCGTGCCCTGTCCTGGCTCAGCCTCATGCCCGCCCACATACATTCCTACACGAAGGTTTTTAAAGGCTGGAATGGTGTCAACTAACTCGGCAAAACGCCGGGCTTGATCACTGGCTAGAGCGTTCATGGGATAGATAATCAAGGCTTTGATACCAGGTTCATCTGGAGCCACTCGTGCGCAATGGTCTAGCACCGGATATACAAAGCATTCTGTTTTGCCGCTGCCAGTGCCTGTAGCTACCAATGTGCTGGCGGCATTGTGTAAGGTGGATAAGCGCTTCCATGCGGCTTCTTGATGGCTATATCCGGGGTTTTCAGTTTCAAAATTGTTGAAAAACTTTCTGCCTGATGCCCCTTGTGTAAAGGGCAGGCCTATTTGCAAATACGGACCTTTAAGCCACCCAGTCGGTTGATCTACATAGCGCTGCATCACGCCATGCATGAAGGCATCGGAAGCCTCAAAGCCGGTGAGCAAAAATTGCTCAAGACCTTTTTGGATGTCGCGGGCGAGGAGTGAAGGTAACATTTTATTTTTTTATATTTGGGACAGGTCGCCAGCCAAGCTTTTGTTCAACTTCTAGCCAGGTGTCGCGGATCAAACTGCGTTCGACATCATCCAAGACGCCCAAACGTAAATCGGACAATGGATACCATCTACTATTGTTTTCTTGGTAAAAAACATGTGTATAAACATTTCCTGTGTTGGAGAGTCTGTGGGTTTCATATTTTTTTGAAAGCAATGTGTAAGCATGGTTGAGGCTAATGGCATTTCGCTCTTCTAGCCCCTCTGGCAAAACTATGCTGCTACTAATAAGCTCAGATTTGTTTAGCCCTCGTATGCGCAACCATAAACCGCCATGCTGATCAGTGTCTACTTCGTCATTTAAAGTTCTTGAGCTTTCCTCTCTTCTCTCGCCTAAAAATACCTCCTCCAATCTTGTGGTACCGGGCGGGAGTCTTACGGGCAATGTTCCGTGCCATTTCCCTCCTAACGATTGATTGTCATTTTTGTCAGTTAACGCAATCAATAAGCGGGTACCTTGATTAAGCACCTTTACTCGCACATCTTGATTAACTCTTGCTAAAAACTGCTCATCAGTTATTTGGTGGGTTGAAATCGTTAAGTTGGCTTGTACCCCATCAACTACAGGTATGTCACCGCCGTAGAGAAACTCCCAACGATCACCAACACGCTTTACTGGTAGGGTAATTTGTGGCAAAGCATCTCCTCTTTGTTAAGTAACTAACGAGTTTGAGAAAAATGTCCAGGCAACCCGATAGTCATCCTCTCTATTAGCTCTGGCGAACGGGGCTTTGAAGGTGCGGGTCACTTGGCGCGGCCCGCCGGGCAGTGTGTCATCGATGATGGTCATGTCCATGGTGGTGCCGTCGGGCACAAGGAACTGGCCGTCTTTGTAAAGGTCTTCCCAACCGTGATTACCGTCTTTGGTTTTGCCGTCGGGGGTGGTGATACGGGTTTTGGGTGTGGTGCGTCCGCCTTTTCGGGGCAGGCCGACGCCGACAAGACCTTTGCTGTTGGTGAAGACTATGCGCCCGTGAATGTCATACCAGGTGTCGCGCTCGTAGCCTTGCATGACCGGGAACTGAACACGGTAAATAAGCAACAGCTCGTCTAGCGTGAGGCCCAGCGCCTGCGCCACCAAGACATCGATTTCAACCAAGGCCATGCGACGGGCGTAATCTGATCGCAATGCGCAATGCCGCGTCCAGTCACTGGTGAGGCCTTGCCAGAAGTCTTGCGGCAAACGCGGGTTGTCGGGCTGGCTCCACTGCTGGTCGGTGAAGGCGAGGTCGAAGACTTCTTCCCACAAAGGGGCGTAATAAGTGGTGAGTGAATGAAGAGCCAAAGTACGACATCTCAGCCTATATTCATCTTTAACCCAAGGAAGCCCAAGCCAGTTTGTTCCGAGCCAAGCCACGCCTGTTGATTTAATAAAAAAATCGGCAATAAGTGATGTACAGATTGCAGTGACATCTAAAAGCAAATGATTATTTTTAAAGATATTGGATTGAACACCATGAATATGAGACGCTTTAGGAGGTATCAGCGTCCCGGTTAACGTGCGTTCTGATGATGAACCAACCATTGCACGAAAACCAAGTCTAAAAAAATCTGTAACAAGCCTTCCCTGCGACTCCCCCTCTTCCACCCAACTAACTCGCTGCGTTCTCCGCGCGTATTCAGCATTGTCAGCCATAGGTAAATAGTTAGTTCGCGGCAGGTAATCGTCTGGCAGAGTTTCTAGATCGACGTTGTCATAGGCTTTATTTGTACTGCAGATCTGTCGAGGTGTTTTGTTGTAAGGATTGGCCAAAAAGAAATGAGGCCCAGACAGCACCCAGTGATGGGGAGTTTTTGCAAAACCTACGCTACTGCTGGGACGACGGCTGATGGTTCCTTCTTTTTGCTGCATGGTCTCATGCCACATTTCTGAAGAAGAATAGTCTTTCTCTAAATCTATTAATCGAAAAGGGTATGTCGCCAATTTGCGCAGTACGCTACTCAAAGCTCCAGCATGTAAAGCTGGCAAACGAGCGCGTTTGGCAGGTGTACCGGCTTCGTCATACAGCTTGGCAAAGTTAGCCAAGGCAGTTTGGTCCACTTTCACAATACGGTCTGTGTGGCCAACAGTATTCCATTGTCCTTGGTCATTTTTGTAACCGCCCACAACGCCTTGTCCTTCATGTTGGTAGCAGGCATCTACTGTTGCTGGAACGAACAAATTTGCCAATTGATCAAATGCAATTTGCTCATTTATGGGTCCATAAATATTGATACTGAAAGTTGTATTGTTATGCACATCAGCGAAAAGCTTTGTTTCGTTGATAAATTGAAAATGCTTTCTCAGCCGCGCATACACCGCCTCCCGCAAAACCCCGCCTTTGGGGTCGTCATACGGGCCTTCAGGATGCAGTAACCCAGTAACGCCTAGCGGGCTGTTCAAGCCCCATGCAAGTGGCATGAAGCATTTGTATAAATTAGTTTGTACGCCCTTCAGCAGCGGATAGTTTTGCACTGCGTTCAAAAAGTTCTGCGTACCCTCGGCTTCTTGCAGCTCATCCGTCCAAGCTTGCTGCAAACCATCAAACCGCTCAAAGGCGTCGGCACGCAGCTTGGTCAAATCACTCGCGCTGATTTTTCGCACTGCAAATATTGGGTTGCGCTCGCCCAAAATGCCGCTTTCATTCCACTCCACTTTCAGCCAAGGTGGGTTTCCCAAAATCAAATCAAAGCCACCGGCCTGCAACAACAAATCTGCAAAGCACAAACCCCAGTGCATGAAACGGCGGGCCTCAGCTATTTGCTCCACTTGCACAACGCGCGGCAGATGCTCGCGCAAGCGGCTGATGCGCAGCTGGCCCAGTTTGTCGTGCAGGTTGGGTTGGTCGGCGGCTTGAGCTAACGGCAGCTGGGTTTCAAAACCTTCCATGGTGGCCTGCACCTCAGGCACGATGACTTGTGGTGCCTGTGGCTCTGTGTTGCTCAGGTCTAGGCTGCGCTGGGGGGCAATGTCCACAATATTGCCCTCCAAAATAGCGCCCACCTCCATCCACCAAGCTTCGCGGCTGGGCAGGCTGGCACTTTGGGTGATCGGCCAAAACCACAGGGCGCACCAATAGTCCATCACAAGTTTCAGGCGGCGATAGGGGGTAGCCAAATCACCATCTTCGTTTAGCAAACCTTTGCGGCGGACGTCTTCTTTTTCGACGCGGCTCAAGGTTCGTTTGGCTGGGTCGGGCTGATTGGGCCAGACATATAGGTTGTCTTCTGTGCGCTTGCGATCACGCGCCATGGCCTTTGTGTGCTCAGCCCAAAGGCTGTCAATTTGCTGGCTGAGTTGCTGCAAGCGAGCAATTTCATTCGGCTCTAGGGGTTTTATGAAAGCAGTTCGCCATGCACGCAGCCTCGCAAAGTCTTCAGGATAAAGCTGCTTAGCAACTTTGTCGCCATAGTCGGCCATGCCGGGGTCAGGCAACAAAAAGTGCCACACCTCGTCAGGGCGGCGAGGGGCTGAGTGGCTCACATCTCGCGGGGCTTCTTTGTGCCACGCTGGATCAGAACCGCGCTTTAATGCGCTCGCACCATAAACCTGATGCCGAGCACCAATCAGGCTGTTGCCTGCAAACAGTTGGTAGCCAAACCACGGAACATGGGCAGGCAGCGGGCGGCCTTGTGCGTCGGTTTCGCCGTAAATGGCGTTGAGCCAAATGGACACCTCGGCCAGCTCCACGGCCACGGGGTTCAAGTCCACGCCAAACACATTGCGGTCGGCAATGAACATGCGCACTTTTTGCAGTTCTTGGGCGTAGCTGTCGTGCGGTGTGCGTTGCTTTAGCTCGGTTTGTTTGCGCTCAAGGTAAGCCTCAGCCAGTTGGTTGACTGCTTCGTTCAAAAAGGCCGCGCTGCCCATGGCGGGCTCGCACACGGTAAGGGTCAGGATGTCGTCCGCGCATTTCACGCGCTCACCACCCAACAGTTCTTTCAAGGCGTATTTCACCAAACACTTGGTGAGTACTTGTGGCGTGTAGTAGCTAGCACTTTTTTGACGATCGCGTCCGGCCAAGCGGTAAATGAAGCTGCCCTTATCGTGTTTGCGCAGTTTTTGGTGACCAGCTTCGTTGGTGTCGTACACCTTTTCATCGTCTTTGTAATCGCCCAAACGACTGGCAGGAACAAACCAAGCGTTATCCAGCAGGTCATCGCCGCTGCTCTCTGCCCCGCCTCTGCCGGTGTTTGATGTTGTGTTGTCGTCGGTTTCAGCGCTGTCAGAGTTGTCGCTATCGTCAAACAAGTCTTCGGTGCCTGCTTCGTTTTCGTCGCTGGCTGATGCACCGCCAGGCTTGGGAGCTTTTTTTACCTCGTACAAGTCTTCTTTAGCGAAGAAGCCTTTGTAGCTAAGAAGCGCTTCGTAAACCGCACCTAATTGGTTGATGGACAACAGTTGATAGCTAACGCGCCCACGCCTTTGGCCACGGCCCCTGCCGCGTGTTAAGGACATGAGCCGAATAATGGTTTGCCAAACATGGTTGGGGAACGTTACCTTAGCCAACAGAGGCATAGTGTTTTCATCAAACAAGCGGCTATCCAAAGGGGCTAGGGCAAAGCTGTCTTTGGCACCGGCCATGGCTTGCACATTGAGCTGCTCACCAAAGCCACAGCCTTGCGCGACCAAACTGAACAACCGGCGCAGTGTTTTGTCAAAGTAATGGCCGTTGCGTGACTCGGGCGTGACGAGCTTTTTCATCTCCAGTTCGCGCAGGCTATCTAGGCTGTAGCCCTTGAGGTAGACCTCAGATTTGCCAATGGGCACATAGCCCAACTCGGGCCTCGCCTCGATGTAAAACATGAACAGTAAGCGGTACACCATGCGCAAACATTCCAGGCTCAGATCGCCCGGGTCGAGCTGGTCTTTGCCACTGAAAAAACCTTTGCGTTGGTCGGCGGCTAGTTGGCGCAATTGCTGGGCGGCTTCATTGCCCAGTAGTTCAATAGCTTCGCGTAACGCATGCTTCAAGTCTTCGCTCACACCAAAGGCGTGTTTGTGAGCGTTTTCATCCAAGCTTTCTAGCAGGCTGTTGCCCTCGCCGGGTGCCAAGCTGGTTTTGTGCACCAAGGCGGCGGCGGCTTGCAGGGTGGCGCTGTCTTTGCGATCCAGAATTTCAGACCAGTCAAAACGTAAGGCTCGGTTTTGCGGCCACTTGTATCTGTCTAAAAGCAGCCACTCGTCCAATCCAAGCACCAACACATAGCGCGGAGCAAGATCGGCTGCAAACAAAGCCTCGGACACTAACTCGGCCCAGCTTTGGCCTTTCACCGCGCTGGGCATTTCGTGGTCGCCATAGTGCAAGACGCTGAGGGTTTGATCTAAAAGATCTTCGTTTTCAAGGCCAGGCTGATAGGCGGCAACGATGGCCAATTGCGGTTGCTGAATAGCTGCGTTCACAGCAGTAGCCGTGGCATCTTTGGCTAGCAAGTTCCAAACTGGAATGGCCTGCCCTGCGACCAACTCAATATGTTTGATAGCTTCAATATTGGCAGGTGCGGAATAACCGAGTGCCTGCAACAAACCTGACTGCAACTGCACAAACAAACGCCATTTGTCAGCATCGTCTTTGGCGCGATTTATCTGACCACGCAGCGCAAACCATTTTTGGGCCCAGCTTTGTAGGCGCTTCGGTGGCGCACGGTGAGCGTCGTCACTTGCATGGGCAGCTTCCTCAGCCTCCCAAGCGTCGATGCGGGTTTTGATGTCTCCTCGAAACACCTCGGCCAAATAATGGTGGCTGTAGAACTCGTTGTCGTTAGAGATACCAGCGAAAGTTTGGACGGCGTCAAGCACAGGCATGGTCAAGCTCCTGTGGATGTAGGATTGCAAACAGCGCCCAAGACCTGTATCCAGGGCTGGGGCTCGGTGGTAAGGGTGTCTTCCACCCATTTCCGGTAGTCGTCAAAAACACTACCAATCTGCCGGCTACGGTTCTCAAAGCGACTGCGCTTAACGGCTTCAATTTGATTTTCTAGGCGCAGTTCTAGCTGGACGATTTGCTTGTCTTGCAGGCGCTTTAGTTCGCTCAAAGTAGATTTCAGACGCTGATCGAGTTGAGCTGCGAAAACCTTTTGTTGCGCATTCATGAAGTCGCTCATGGCTTGCACGGCTTGGGGTAAAGCAGTTTGCATTTGTTCTACTATTTTGTTCAAGCCATCATTCACGCCACGGTTAGGCAGGCCACTGGCTTGCAAGCCTGCGCGTTGGGCAAAACTTTCAAAGGGTTCAAGTTTGAATTGATCTTGGGTGTTGGTGCGGTAGGCAACTTGCCACTCCACCATCAAGGGTTGGCCTTTGCGGTTGGGCAATATGCTCATGAGAATGAAAGCTTGCTCATTGGGGGCCAATTTGGCACTTTGTAGAACAGGCGCGCGGTGGCGGCCGAAGTGGGTCAACACCCGATCGCCTAACCATTCCATGATGGGGTGTTGCGCCCAAAGGTATTGAAGCGTGGGCCAAGTGTCATCTTCGGCTTTGTTTTGGCGGGCGTTCTCTATAGCTTCAATGACGCGCTCGGACTTGGCGCAAAGGTTGTAGAGGTCATTAGCCGCTTGAGCTTCGCGCGGCAATTGTTTTAGCCTGTCTTGCAAGTCCAGTGGTGCGGTAAGACTGATGATTTGCTCATCCTTGGCTTCAGACCAAGGGCATAGGGTTTCTTGTTGGTTTAGCTGAGTAAGTGCGGTGGCAGCAAAGTGATAGTCGCCTTTGAAGAGCGAAAGCGGCTCAGCAATCTGTTGGGTACTCAGCATGGGTGCAGGTGCGGCTTGTGCGCCACCAAAAAGCAGCATCATGTAATCGCCCTCGTTGCTACCGTCTTTATTATCTTTGTCAGCCAGAGTTTTATCCATAGCAGCTTCTACTTGCTCTGGAGTCATGCCTGCGGCCATGAAACCAGACACTTTTTCAGCCTCTTTTTCCGGATCGTAAACGTTCAAGAAAGAAGAAGGATCACCCAGGTTGAAGTTGGCTTGGTTGTCTTTGTTTTGTAAGATTTCAAGGATTCGCATGTCACCCTTGATTTTTTCGTTCTTCGCCTCGGTGTACAAGTACACAATTTCAGGCTTGTGCTTTTGGCCATATCGGTCCACTCTTCCATTGCGCTGCTGAAAAACCATGAGCGACCATGGCAAGTCGAAGTGCACTAACCGGTGGCAGAAGTAATGCAGGTTCAAGCCTTCGCTGGCAACGTCAGAACAAAGCAATATGCGAATCGGGTCTTCTTGTCGGCCAAAGCGGTCCACCAAATTATTTTGCTCTGTGTCGCTCATTTGCCCGTCCAAGATTTCAATCTGCTGAGGCTTGAGCTTTAAGTCCTGTGTGAGCTGTGCTTTTAGCCAACGCAAGGTTTCAATGCGCTCGGAGAAAACGACTAAACGGTCTTGGGCATTGTCTGCATGCCATCCAAAATCGGGGCTGCGAAGTTGCTGAAGAAAGCGCTGGTATTTGCTGAAGCTGCTAGCTTTGCTGTCGTTGGTCAGCACCTCTAAAGACTGCGCCAGGGTTTGCAAGGCTTGTACCTCGGTAGCTTCGTCACTTGTGGCGCTAGGCTTAGCTTGCAATAGTTCAATTCGCTTAAGCGTGGACTCCAGCGCTGAAGCAGGGCTAGAAAACAAGGCCTTTTGCAAACCGATACGCTGCAACTCTTGTTGCTTACCACCCTTATGCTGTCCACTTTGAGTGAAGGGAATGGCTAGAAGATGGTGGTAAGCGGTTTCTTCTTCGGGTGATGCAGCTTGACGAAGCAATGTTGTAACACGCTCTTGGAAGTCAGAAGACACCTGGTCTTTGATATCTTTTTTAAAACGGCGAATTACTAAGCCCTTATCTTTAAAATCTTCGGGGGTGTAGTCATCGGGGTCTGAAATGGCAGTTGGGTCTAGAAGCGCCATAAGAGAGGCAAAGCTGCGGGCTGAGCCATCATGTGGTGTTGCAGATAACAAAATGAGTGTGTCTGAGCGCGTGGCTAACAATCTGGCCAACTTGGCACGTTTTGCCAAGCCTTGTTCGCCAGAACGAGCGGCAACGTTGTGACACTCGTCTATGACGATCATGTCCCACCAAGCATTTTCCAAGTAGTTTCGATATTCCAAGTTGCTCTTGAGCGTATCAATTGAAATGATGCTTCGATCAAAATGGTTGAACGGGTTGTGATTCGCGGGTATGCGGTTTCGCACCCGCGCTAATCCCATTGAATCAAGGCGCACCAAGGGAATGGAAAAACGGCTCCACCATTCTTTTTGGAACTGCGTGAGCATGGACTTTTGCGTGACCACCAAAATACGCTTGCCCCTACCACGGGCAATGAGTTCAGTAGCCAAAACACCAGCTTCCAAAGTTTTACCCAAACCGACGGCGTCTGCAATCAGAATGCGGGAGCGAGGTTGTCGCAACGCCTGCAATGCTGGGTCTAATTGGTAAGGCACTAGATTCATTACCGCACGATGGCCCAAGTGAATACGATCATCATTCGGCACACTTCGTCGACGTTGGCTTTCCAAATAAAGCATCGTTGCGTTATACGTGGGACTAGTGTCTGGCACCAGTTGGGTCTTAGCTGGGTCTAATACTTCGATGCGCTCTTCAAGTTCTGTTAGGAATAGTGAAGATTGACCACGAACTAAGTCAGAAATACCCTCGCAGGTGAGCAGCCAGCCACCATCTGCCGAAGGATCTACTCGTCTAATGAGCCATTCTTCGTCTCGAATTTCAGCTCTTGAACCTGGTGCGTATGGAAGCATTTTTCGTATTAAGTTAAGTGGCCAGGTGCAAGAGTTGCACTTTCAACGCCGTACAAAGTTTGTGGATTGCTTAGATACAAATGATGTGACCGTGGATCAAGCACATGGTTGAGTGTGCAATCAACTGCCCATCTTCTTAACGCATATCCGACCAATGGCGCTCGCATGTCCAACACCAGCATGCCGTCTTTCATTTGATAGTCAGCTTCGATTGCCTCAGGATGTTCGACTCCGGGATGAGGATTCATAATAAATTCTTTTGATTTTTGATTGGCAGCTTTGCAGCCTCTTTTCTCACTTGAATCCATTCGTCTAAATCGTGTCGCTGAAATCGCCAGGAACCCAGTACCTTGAAACCAGGAATATCACCTTTAGTTACAAGTCTGTAAATTGTTTTCTCATCAACGCTAAGCAACGCAGCTACGTCTCTGACTGTCAAGGCTGGCTGAGTATCGGCTTGCATGAAAACTCCTATTGGGTAATCAGAATAGCGGAAATTTGGGCAATCTTGTCTATTTGGGAAAAATTGATTATCGAAAATGTACTGATCCTGGTTTAGGAGTCGAACTCCCCTGTTTAAAAGCTCTATTTAAGAGTTGATTGGCTCATTGCTTCTGAGCCACCCTAGGGTGTACCAGCATAAAAAAGTTAAAAATAAACTTGCACAAATCCAAGCGGTACTTATAATAAATTGACATCAAGACAAGGCCCGACGGCCTTACCAACCTGCCCCCGGGCAAGGTGGACGCGAAAGCGGATGCGGCTCCAGTCGGAGCAACCAACCGGGAGATGCGTCGGCCCTCCTTAGACACTCTGGAGGGCTTTTTTTATGTCTGAAACGACGCAGATCCACCCCGACAAGGTCCGGGCCTTCATGGCCACGGACTACAGACTCGGCCACACAGATCAGGACATTGTCCTGACCATCGGCAAAAATTCAGGACGCCTTGCAGCGTTGTTCGCTGACAGCGGCGTCAACTGCGGCGCGTTCCTTACCGCCTACAACCCACGAAGCACCGTCCAGTCCGATGCGGCCAACGCCCAGGGACACGCCGAACTTGCCAGCAAGCTTCAGGAGCTGAGACTCCAGGCCATTGAAGGCTCTGGCAGCGAAGAAGGCACCGAATGGCCTGCAGAGAAGAGCTACTTCGCTCTGGGCCTGGCCCTGGAGCCTGCCAAAGCCATTGGGATTCACTTTGACCAGGACGCCATTGTCTGGGTCGGACCAGACGCTGTTCCGCAGCTCATATTGCTGCGCTAACCCTTTTTTGGTCTGGCCTACCAAAGGGCTGGGGGGAGTTGATCCAGATTGCCGCCCCCGACACATCTTCAAATGCGGCTAAACAGGAGACAGTCATGTCAGCAGTAATTACTTCGAAAACCGCCACAAACAACGCCATCGAGTGCGTTTTGTCGGCATCTGATAGTTATATTGAGACTTTGAGCATCCAAGACATCGAGTTGCAGCCCGGGCTGTTGGAGTTGGTGATCAGGTCTCAGTTGTTAAGCGCTAAAAACCCGGCGGAAAAGCGGGTGAAGTCCAGGACATGCATTGAGCGGTCCAGATTGATTGAGCTTCAACAAGGTATTGGCCAGTTCTTGCAAGCAACAGAGAGCTCATCTGGTGAGCCATTGAAAAGGTAAATTAACGGCAAGGTTTTAGTTAACCGGGGCGATTTCAACCGAATTGCAGGCCCCACCCATCGGAAAAACTGCTAAAGAGGAGAAAAACTGTGACTCAACTTCAAAATGGACTCTATCCGCACCAGGTAGACGGGATCAAATTCCTGACCCAGCACGGGCGTGCCATCCTGGCCGACGACATGGGACTTGGCAAAACGCGCCAAGCCGTGATCGCCATGAATGAGGCTGCCCCCAATGGGGTCGTGCTGGTGATCTGTCCTGCGTCTCTCAAACTGAACTGGGAGCGGGAAATTCACCTAGTTCAGGCCAACGACGCGGTCGAGGTCATCGGCGTCAAAGGCTATGAGGTGGCCGAACCCCGGTGGGTGGTGGTCAACTATGACCAGCTGGCTAAAAACGCAGAGCGCCTTCGGACAATTCGCTGGGCGGGGGTGATCATCGATGAGGCGCACTTCATCAAGAACGCCAGCCAACGCACCTCGCAGGTTCTGAAAATTATTGGGGTGTCAGACAACAAGCGTGAAAGCGTTGAAGGGCCACGGCTGGTCTTTTTGTTGACCGGCACACCGATGCCCAACCGCCCGCGCGACCTGTTCAACTTGCTCAGGGCCGTGGGCCACCCAAGCGCCCGCAGCTTTCTGTCCTTCGCCAAGCGTTATTGCGGCGCATACAAGAATGACTTCGGCTGGGTTACGGAGGGAGCGTCGAACATCGCCGAACTCAATCTGCTTCTCAAAGAGGTGATGCTGCGCCGTAAAAAAGACGATGTGCTGGACCTGCCGCCGAAGATTCGGTCCTGGGTGCCGGTGCAAATTGAAGCGGCAGGTGCGTGGAAGTCATACGAAGAATTCTTAGGCTGGCTGGGCAACTCCGACCCGTCCAGGCCCAATGACACTGAATTCCTGGCGCGCATCACCAAGCTGCGCGTGGCGCTACACAAGGCCAAACACGCCGCCTGTGCCGAGCGGATCAAGGACGTACTGGCCACTGGGCAGAAGGTCGTGGTGTTTACTTGTTACAGCGAAGGCATTACCAAGCACAAGAAGGCGCTGGGTGACAAGGCGGTCACCATCACAGGCTCTGACAGCGCCAAAGAGCGCATGGCCGCCATGGATGTATTCCAGAAGGACCCAGAAGTCCAGGTGGCCTTGTGCAATTTGATTGCCGGTGGCGTGGGTTTGAACATGACGGCGGGCACGCACGTGATTTTTCAGGACCTGGACTGGGTGCCTGCCAATCACTTGCAGGCCGAAGACCGTTGCTATCGCATAGGGCAAAACCAACGAGTCACGGTCGAATACCTGATGGCAGATGGCACTTTGGACGGGTACATCGCGCAACTGCTGGAAACCAAGCTCAAGCTCGTCCAGGCGGTGGAGTCGGACGAACTGCCCGAGGCTTCAGTGCTGAAAGACCTTCAGGCTATGCTGCAAAAGCTCGGGCCAGCGCTGCTGCAAGAAGTACGCGCAGGTAAGGCGCAAGGAGCAACGGCAACGCGCATAGAGGCCATAGGGGACTTGGTGGCTGCACTGCCTCAGGACTCGCCACTCCTAGAGACCGGCTCATGGGAGTTCCCAAGCTCCAGCAACCCCAAGCAGAGCTACACCGTCACCTTTGGTCGTGCCGGTCATTTGCAGTGCACCTGTCCTGGATTTGAATACCGGGGTGAGTGCAAGCATGTGCGTGAAGTGCGCAAGACGGCCTTGGCAGATTAAGGGTGAACATCATGAAGCAAATTGCACACATCGATAAAAAATGGCAAAGCAGCGTGACCGCTTACGTTGAAGTGACGTATGAAGATGGTTCCCACAAGTATTACCTAGAGGGACGATATGGCGGGGGACCTTTGACCGCTGAGGCTTATGCTCTTGCCAAACCATATCAGCCTACTGCTTGGAAAAGGTACCGACATTTGGCAGGTAGACCGGGAATCGAAGTAAAGATCATTGATCCAAATGTTCATTTGTCAGTTGTGCATTCTGATGTGTCCGCAATCAAGGAGGAGATGCAATGAGTACACCCTGCTCAATTGAAATGTACGCAGAGCCTTTGGAAACATCATTAAGCGATTTAGATGGCGCAGTGCTCGATGTGTTTTTTGCTCACTTGATAGTGAACCCATTCGGTCCCACGCTGACTTTTGTGGCCGCAGCCGGAAAGCCCCAGATTGGACAAGCACTGCCACTGGTGAAGGTAATGCTCAACCCATTTTCACAAGACGTTCAGCAGATAGGACGTTTTTGGGTCGGCGACACATGGACTCCACTGCAAGATTTTGAGCCGTTTCTTGAGCTTGATTACGGAAGCTGTCCGACGCTGATGTTGATAAGCAATCAAATTGAGGAAAGCGTAAGAAAGGAGCTTGCATCAAAACTATTTGCAAATTTTGATGAAGACGTCGCAAGTGTATGTCGAAGTGTAGAAAAGCATTTTGGTGATCCTTGGACGCGCGTTTCTGAAGCTATGTCCGGAGGTAATGACGACTATAAAGATATCAGTCCGGAAGATGCTGGCGTGCAAATGTCGGAAGCGGTATTCAATGATGGGCATGTGAAGCCAGAGCTTTCCGCATTTTTCTATGCATGGAATGGGTCCATTGAACAAACCGGTATTGACGATCACATGAAACAAATCGCCATGAGTTCAGCCGCGTTTAAAGACTTTTTCTTTGAAAGAATTGCGCCGACAGTCTGGCTGCCTACCTACAGCGACGCGACTGAAAAAGAGCCTGAAGTCAAACGACCAGTAAAGCTCAAACTCGAATCGTTAGAACAGCTTGATGGATTAATGGCATCTGAGCAGTGGCGTGATTTTGAAGACGACAGGCTTGTTAATTTGCTACGAATGCTTTTTTTCGGTTACGGCTACGAAGGGGCGACCTCGCACGTGCCGAACATATCCAAGGTATACCAACACGCACTAGCTAAAGGCATGGACGCCGATACACGGGCAATGTTGGAAGCGGAAATGGTTCAGCTTGTCGACTCTGGAAAATTATTGCCTGTGGTCTTTCTGCCATTTCTGGTTCTTGACGATGCAGTTCCTATCACCACAAAAGCAGCAATCGATTTCGTGTCCTCATCAGACTACGTGAATGGCGAGCTATATGCGTTTGGGGAATTAAGAAACCTGTTCACTCGTTCAACCCTGGCAAACCGAGCTGCAGTTTTCGGAGCCCTTGTAGCGATGGGTGATCAGGAGGTGCTGAAGTTCCTAGAGGAATTCCGGCCGATGATGAGTACAGAAGAGGTTCGTGAAGCAGCCCGTGTCCACACGCAATTTCCGCAACACCATGCCATTCAGTTTTGGCTGCGGTGGGCCAAGCAGTTAGTCAATAGCTCCGATGATGACGATCAGCGAATATTTGGCTCGTGCGCTTCGGCGTTGATACTGGTTTTGGAGCATGACATTGTTGGGCGAGTGTCTGCAGGCAAGCGAAATTTTCCATGCCAGAAAAGCCCAATCGCAATCACTATTGAACAAGAGTGGTCGGTTGATGAATACGCCGAAATGCTAGCTCCAGAGCTCTACGCGATTGAGGCTGCAGAGGCAGCACCCAGGCTATTTTCAGATGTGCTTCGGAAGTGGGGTTTGAAGCCCCGCGCTCCCGTCATGGATCAGTTTATACCGGAGCCAGGACGCAATTCTGAAACATTCCGTTCATTAAGGGACCCAGAATCAAAGCCAGATTTCGAGATTCGGAAAAAAACATTTATTGAAAAGATGTTTGGGAAACCATGAAAAAGGACGAAAAATGCTGACAAAGTTAGAGGAAGAAATAGTTTCAAAATATGTGGATGAATATATCGATGGACTGAGAATGGATGTTATCAGTCTCGACGGTAGTCGCGTCATCACAGAGCAATCAGATTCAAGAATCGTAATTGTTGACAAAGATTTCTTGATTGATAAAAGCAGAGAATACGAAGTGGTTTTGCGAAACCCAGTTGAGGACTATTTTTTTATCCCAAAAGAAATTGACTACTACGAAACTCAAATCGACTTGGACTTTGATCGAAAAGATGGATTCAAGATAACGAATTTTGTTGATGCTGGTGTTGTCGATTCTGACTCTTTGCCGATAGACGATCCAAGGATCACGGACAACTGTCTACGCAACCTCATGAGTTGGATGTGCTTTGATCTCAGATATCAAAAACTGGAGCCGGAAGTTAAAACTGTAATTGATGTATTTTTATCCACTGCAGGTAATTCGGATTTTGAAAATATTAAAAATCGAATTACCCCTTTCTTTGGAATCAAATAATGTTAAATATCGAAGCCGCACTTAGAGCATACGCGTCGATGATGAATTCACTGGACTCCTCGAAATTAGAACCGATTTTATCGGATAACTTTCATTACGCGTCACAGATGGTTCTTGCGGAAATTGAATCCAAGCAAGAATATTTGGACTACATCAATCCAAAACTGGAAGTGGTAAGAAATTCGGGTTCTAAGGTTTGGGCGGAAATGGCAAACCTAACGCATGGTTTTCCTGGACCATGCGTCGTACTTGCGCAAGGGGAAAAAGAAAACTTAGTTGCCCTTGTCTTAGCAAAGGTAAAGGGTAACCAAATTGAACGAATTGACATGTGCATTGTGCCCACCCCACAGTCTGCAAAACGCAGTGGCGAATACCCAGTTTGAAGTTGATAGGAAAAATATGATTACAGAACGATTTTCTCAAGCTCTAGCGGTTGCTATTGAAGCCCATGATGGGCAACAAAGAAAAGGTACAACTATTCCGTATATCTCTCATCCAATCGGCGTGGCATCTATAGCCTTGGAATATGGAGCCAATGAGGACCAAGCAATTGCGGCACTGTTGCACGACGTACTCGAGGATGCAGAACCTCAAAAACGACCATATTTCGAAGATGTCATCAAAAGCCAATTTGGTTCACGGGTGTTTGAAATAGTTCTGGGCTGCACTGACGGCGTGCCAGATGCAAGTGGTGAAAAGCAAGGTTGGGAAGAGAGAAAAATTGCCTATCTTGAACATTTAAGAGCGGCAAGTGAAGATGTCATCTTAGTCTCAGGATCAGACAAACTTCATAATGCACGCGCTATTTTGAATGACTTCAAGAGCATTGGATTGGCGGTCTTTGAGAGATTCAAAGCTGGGCAAGACGGAACAGTCTGGTATTACCAAAGCTTAGCCAAAATTTTCAATGAT
>Ga0315907_10002324_pt1 | contig 24125 bp, 14 predicted proteins | sample LakEriMetagenome_3_FD_203525 | JGI IMG/M metagenome (GOLD analysis project Ga0315907, IMG submission 203525) | Freshwater fungal communities from buoy surface, Lake Erie, Ohio, United States - Buoy 12 MA123 | ecosystem: Environmental > Aquatic > Freshwater > Lake > Lake biofilm | place: USA...
CATTCAACAACCCGAATGTCTTTCAAGCGATCCCCGTACTTCAAACCCCCGATCCTGCGAACCCTTGCAACTACACGCTTATCGCACCGAATCTCAACGAGGACGGGAAGTACTCAGGGGTCCGATTTGGACTTCAGAATGAGTCAGCCCGACTGAATCTCAATGTCTTGCCGACGATCGATGCAGCACTTTCTGCTCCTGCAGCGTTGCTCGGCGCGATGTCCGATTCCATCATGCCAACGCCTAGCACCTCGGGAACTTCGGGCGCCCAAGCTACTGCGGGCAGCGCGGGTGCCCCGGCAGCAAGTAGCTCTAGCATCGGTCGCGATCTGCTCATGGCATTGCCTGGGATGGACGAGTACACAGCCGATGCAATCCTGGACTTCATCGATCCCGATGATGAACCCCGCGAGTTCGGCGTCGAGAGCGACTACTACACCCAATTGCCCAATCCCTACGCGGCTGCTAACGGTCCCCTAAACTCGATCGAGCAATTGCTACTGGTCAAAGGTGTTACACCCTACCTACTGTTCGGCCTGGACCAAAATCGAAACGGAATCCTCGAGGCAAACGAATCGAATTCGGCGATGATGACTGGAACGATGGGAGCCGGTGCAATGGGAGCCGGCGCAATGGGAGCCGGCGCTGGCGGTTCGACAGGTACGGGGCAAGACGCACAAACCACCCCTCCTGATCTCGGGTGGGCCATGTATTTGACTCTCTATTCCAAAGAGAGAAACGCGACGCAAGATGGCACAGCCCGAGTCAATCTCAACACGCAGGACATGACGTCGTTTCGATCCGACCTTGCCGCCGCCGTCGGTGAGGATCTTGCAACCTTCGTGATCGCTTACCGCACGCTCGGCCCGAGCAACGGCGGGGGGCTCGCAGGGCTTGCAGGACTCGGCGGTGCGGGAGGCTCGCAAGGTGGTGCTCAAGGTGGACAGACGGGCGGGCAACCAGCCGGAGGCGGTGGCGGTGCTGGCGGTAGACCCGGTGCTGGCGGCAGACCTGGTGGCGGGGGTGGAGCTGGGGCAGGTGGCGGGGGCGGTCCGGGTGCTGGTGGCGGTAGACCCGGTGGCGGCGGCGGTCCAGGCGGCGGCGGTCCTGGCGGCGGGGGTCCTGGTGGCGGGGGCGGTCGTGGTGCTGGGGGTAGACCCGGTGGCCGAAGTAGCTTTTCGCTCTTGGAGCTTACAAACCCACTCTTTTCGCTCGTGTCGATGCCTGTAACGATTGCTCAACCACCGGCCGGAGGCCGTGCAGGTGGCGGCCAGGCAGGTGGCGGCCAGGCAGGTGGCGGACAAGCAGGTGGCAGACAAGCAGGTGGCGGACAAGCAGGAGGTGGACAAGCAGGAGGTGGACAACGCGGTGGCGGACAGGCAGGTGGTGGCCAAGTTGGTGGCATCCCCGGAGGTGGAGCCGGCGGTGGTGGCGTTCAGCCCTCAGAAACCCGACCCTGGTCGGCTGCCAGTCTCGAAGCGCTGGGAATCGACGAAACTCAACCCGGGCAGTTTCAAGTCAACGGAGTACTCGAGCTCATCGACGCGAGCTTCATCGCCAACATCGAGGGGCGCGAAGTACGCTTCACCTCCCCACTGACGGCATCACCGATACAGATGTCCCTCTATTTGCCAATGCTTATGGATAAAGTCACTACTGTCGAGGCTCAAATGCTGCCAGGGCGGATTAATATTAATGAGGCTCCCCGAGAAATCCTCGGCGGGCTCCCTGGGATGACCGACGAGATCCTCGACAAGTTGCTCGAATCGAGATCTTCCCAATCGGATACGGAAAATCGAAAGTATGAGACCTGGCCGATGGTCGAAGGGATCCTGACACTCGACCAAATGAAAACCATCGCTCCACTTGTCACCGGTGGCGGGGATGTCATGCGGGTCCAGTGCGTCGGGTACTTCGAGCAGTCCTCTGGGTTTGCAAGAACCGAAGCGGTCATCGATGGATCGGGGGCAGTCCCCGTGATCGTCCTGTACCGAAAACTCGATCACTTGGGTCGAGGTTTCAGCCAGTCGACACTCGGCCAGCGCGCCATGGGAAATGCGATCGTTTCGACTCCTTAGCGACAAGCGAACCGAACACTACGAATTCACAACAAGACAGTTTGCATCGACGAGTAAATCAGCATGTCAAAATTCATCAGCATCGAATGCGATACCAGCGAGGTGCGCTTGGCGGTAGGAACCATCGGCTTGACCGGGGTTTCGATCGAAAAGGTCATGAGCGCACCGATCGAGCTTGATCAAGCCTCCCAACCTTGGGGGAGTCCCCAGGCTGTCTCGGCGCTCAAGGAACTGCTCCAACAGGGAGGCATCAAGGGAGGAAACGTCATCGCTTGCATCAGCCGCAACGATATCGAGTTGCGCGCGATCACCTTGCCGTTGGTCGACGACAACGAGCTACCCGATATGGTCCGTTTTGCTGCTCCACGCTACTTTGCCAACGTCAATGAAAGCTGGCCTCTTGATTTTATCACCATGCCCTCACACCTAGAGGGAAGTATCGATTGCATCGTCGGTGCGCTCAGTCCCGCGTTGATCCAGAAAATCGACTCGACGGTCTCCGAGGCAGGATTAACCCTCAAGCACATGGTCCTACGCCCGATGGCTGCTGCCGCCGGTGCGATCGCCAAACATCCCGAATGGGCTAACTCAACGACCTTGTTCATCGATTTGCTCAACGATGAGGCCGATGTGGTCATCACCGAGCGAGGCAAATCGGTTTTCATGCGAAGTTTTTACGCTCCAACAGATCCACAAGACCCCCAGTCGGTCAAGATCCTTGCGAGCGAAGTCAAGCGGACTCTCATGTCGGCCGTCTCGCAACGCCCCGGCTTGAAAGTCGATCAACTGATCGTCTGGACGAAAGACTCCCTGGCTGCGTTTGCCCAAGCGTTGAGTCAAGCGACCGGGATGCCTGTGAAGATGCTCGATCCGTTTACCATGGCCGAACGGGCGGACATCTCAGTAGCCGCAACAACACAAACCGTCGGCAGGTTTGCTCCCGTGCTGGGCGCCTTGCAATTCCCAAATACTACCGACCGCTTGATCGATTTTGCTAACCCTCGCAAGAAGGTAGAGCGGAAAAAACCGATCGGTAAGTACATCCTCGCAGGTGCCGCGGCCGCTGGTTTGCTGGCCGCAAGTTGGTGGTGGTACTCCTCGCGCCACGCACGCTTGGACCAAGATATTGCGTTGCTCAAAGCAGAGGTTGACTCAGACGTCCCGATCCTTAAATCCTCAGCCAAAAATCTTGCCGATTGGAAAAAGGTCGAGACGTTTCTCCAAGGGGATATCCTCTGGGTCGACGAACTCGAACGCTTATCGCTAAACTCCAAAGACTCCGACACCACCTACTTTGGCGGAACGACCTTTGCGCTTGAACCTCGCAGCAATAATGCGACCATCGCAACAAAATTCTTCACCAAAGAACAAGATCTCGTACCGGAAATCCAAGGGGCTTATCGAGACGAAAAGCACAACGTACGCGGTACCGGATTGGCCCAAAGCCAAGACAAAAAGTATCCGGTTGCAGCCGATATGCTCATCACTGTCGCCACGGTGGAGGTCACCGACCCGAGGAATATCAAACGCAAGCCGATAGTGCCCGCGACGACTGAGCCCGCGACGACTGAGCCTGCGACGACTGAGCCTGCGACGACTGAGCCTGCAACGACTGAGCCTGCGACGACTGAGCCTGCAACGACTGAGCCCGCAACGACTGAGCCCGCAACGACTGAGCCGAAGTCTGAACCTACTACCGAGCCCGAACCCATCATTGGAGGTGCATCGTGAACTTATCCAAACGTGAACAATTACTCGCCGCCGGAGTTGGACTCATCTTTTTTCTGTTCCTTGGGAACTACTTCTGGGAGTCGATTCGCAGCGGAATTGATGCCAAAGAAAACCTGAAACTCAATTTGTCGAAGCAACGCAATGAACAACAGGTTCAACTGACTGCCGGCGCGATCGCCAAATCGAAACTCAATCGTCTCGTCAGCCAGTCCTTGCCGAGCAACGAAGAGAAGGCTCGCGCACAGTATCTCGAATGGTTGATCAACTTGGCCGATCAATGCAATTTGACCGATCCGCTCCCGAAATCGATGGGCGACACGATTGAGAAGGATCTCTACCAGTCCTTCCGTTTTCAACTTGCTGGTACCGGAACGATTGAAAATGCAACCAAGCTTCTGCATGCGTTTCACACCAAAGACTACTTGCACCGAATCACGCGATTCGACATGCAGCCGATTCCCAACAACAATCCACCGAACCGGCTTCGAATCTCGCTCGATTGCGAAGTCTTGGCGTTGAAGAATGCCAACCCGGTTCAAGCGGCACCAGGTGATAATGCCCCGAGGATCGAACGGCCGTTGGCGGAATACGAAAATTCGATAGTCGGGCGAAACATCTTTGCGCCGACGAACACTCCTCCGGTTCTCGAGCAGAGCAAGCTCGTCTCGGCGACACTTGGCCTGAAAATGGATGTCGCAGTGGCGGCCAAGGAATCCGATCCTGGGCAGGTACTTAAGTACGAGTTCGAGGGGGATCCGATCCGGGGCATGCAACTCGATCCAGAGACTGGCAATTTGAGTTGGACGGCGACCGATCTGGGGGACTACAAGGTAGGGATACGTGCGACCGATTCGGGGATCCCTGCGAAATCCAGTGTGCAATGGATCTCGTTCAAGGTCCAGGAGCCTCCCCCTCCGGTGAAAAAGCCGAAGGAGTTCGACGTCGCTTCCCAAGCGTTCGTCAGCGCTTTAATTGCCGATGGCAAAGGCCCCCAAGCTTGGATCCGTTCCAAAACGGAGAACAAAACGTTCTATGTCCGGGAAGGCGAGCAACTCAAGCTCGGCGATATCGAGGGCAAGGTCATGTCGATCGGATCGAATTTTATCGAAGTGGAAACCGAGGGAAAGCGTTGGACCGTCGGGCTCGACGAGCCCCTGGCCGACGCTTACAAACGGGGTATCGAAGACTAGCGACCTGCCGTGAGCCCAATACCGTCAAATCGACATTTGGATCCTTTTAGGAAAGATTGGATTTGAGTGTTTTCAACGCATGCCGAGGGGTTTTTGAAAGCGGTTGGGCGCAAGCCCTCCGGTGAAGGGTCAAGTGTCGTGTTCCACGCTCGAACACTCAGAAAAACACTGGATATTTAGACTCACCGGGCAGCTTGCGCTGCTCCGCTATCATTTTCCCATTACCAGGAAATGCAACCTCATCAATGTCCCGATTTGACGGTATTTCGGCGCAAGCCGAGGGCTATTGCTATCAGCCCCGTACCGATTCGATGGTGCTGCACCGCCGGGATCACTAGCCTGCTCGGGCCCAAACGCAGCATCCTGGTGGGCTTCGTTAAATCGCCCAACCGCTTGCGCTGGTTGGCTCACGTCGCAACCCTCATTTTCTGATACGATAATTAGATAGATTCGGGCACAACCGGCGACCGCCCTGTCGCCCCCTCTACTCCTTTTGTACCATCGATAGCCATGAACCGATTCGAAGTCATCGATCGCCGAAGCATGCTCGTGGCCTCGGCCAGTCTGCTTGCGGGCCTACCTCTCGGATCCCCCCAACTGCTCGGATCGCCTGTACCGGAACCGAAGGCCAATGCGGGACAAGCCAAATCGGTCATTCTATTTTTCCTCTGTGGCGGGGCCTCGCATATCGATACTTGGGATATGAAGCCCGATGCACCCGTCGAATACCGTGGTCCGTTTGCGTCCATCGCTACTTCGGCTCCGGAAATACGGCTTTGCGAACATCTGCCCAAGCTAGCCAATCAGGCCCATCGCCTAGCGATCGTGCGCTCGGTAGGGGCAAGCGTCAGCACCAACGACCATCATGCTGGTTATTATTACAACCTGACCGGTCACGTTCCTGACCCGACGTTTTTGTCGCTCGGAAACGACCGCCGTCCCTATGCGGACGATTGGCCCTCGATGGCCTGCGTGGTCGCCAACAAGGTACCCTCGCGTTCATCGCTTCCCAATACGATCAGCTTGCCCCATAAGCCCAGCAAGGCGCCCTACACGCGACCTGGTCAATTCGCAGCGAGGTTGGGTGTTGAGTTCGATCCTTTGTTTGTTGACGGGTCACTTGAGAAGCCATTGCAATTCCAAGCTCCGTCGCTGGCACTTGCAGGTGGCACATCGGCCGAGCTCCTGCAGTCTCGCAAGGAACTTCTAGGACGCTTCAATCAAGCCAAGCGGGATCTTGAGCGCACGGCCGACGAGTCGAATTGGAAAAAGCACCAGGAAAGGACCTTGAATCTGCTCGTCTCGTCCCAAGCGACCCAGGCGTTTGATCTATCGAGCGAAACCGAGGCGACCCGACAGCTTTACGGTACAAGTGTCAACGCCATGAGCCTGCTGCTCGCAAGACGATTGGTCGAGGCCCAAGTCCCCTTCATCAGTGTTTTTTGGCGAGAGAACGAAGCGATCGCCGATGCTTGCAAGAGCGAGGGGGCTTGGGATACCCACGGCAATAACTTTGAATGCTTAAAAAAGCATTTGCTGCCGGAGTTCGACCAAGCATTTTCTGGACTATTGATCGATCTTCAGCAGCGCGGCTTGCTAGATCAAACGTTGGTGTTGGTCACCAGTGAGATGGGGCGTAAGCCTAAAATAGGAGATCCTCGATCCGGAGGTACCAACGGCGCGGGACGCGATCACTGGACCCACTGCCAAAGCGTTTTGATGGCAGGGGGTGGAATCCGTGGCGGGATGACTTTTGGTACCACCGACCGGTACGCCGAGTACCCAGCAGAGAACCCCGTGACTCCTGCTGATATCGCCAAAACCGTTTACCGGGCAGTGGGAGTCGAAAACCTCCAAGCGACCGATTCCCAAGGCCGCCCGTATCATCTTCTGGACGAAGGCCGCGCGATCGAGCCTTTATTTGGTTAATGAGGCCAGACCCACAAACCCACGGAATGCAATTTTCAATAGTACTAGGTCGGCTTGGCAAGCGCCCGTTGGTCTGGTCGGCCTAGGCTCTTCTTGTTGACCTAGTAATGGCCATGCCCTTTTTGGGTGGCCGCACTTGGTAGTAGTGCCGTTGGATCGCCTACTGCCGCTAAGAATACAATGGGATTGCATTGATGATCACCTAGAGATCCTTCGGCACCGCATTTCACCCATCGAACTCCTTACATTTTCCCCAACAAGACATATCGGTCTAATACAACTCAATCACTTACGTCTGTAGCTCTCATCGCGATTAGCACAACCGTCTTAAATATCCGTCAATCGATTTCGAATCGAATTCAAACTTGATTCGTATTAAATTAAAACGAGGAGACCATCGATAAGTGCATTAGGGTACTTGCCCCCTGTGGACTGTTACCAATTCGTCTTAAACAAAGAGGCCATGCCATGGATTCTCAAAGAAGTGTTGTTCGTCGAACGATTGTGTTCTTTCTAGCTATGATAATTTCCTCCGTTTGGCAATTAAGCCACACTTCCGTGCTATGTGCTGCGGTTATTTTCCAAGATTCGGATTTCGTCGCATCGGATTGGACTTCCACTAAGTACGCGGATGCTACGGCGAATCAAGGAGCAAGTTTTGTGACGACAACGATTGCAAGCGGCGGAGCTCCTGGGAGTTACCGGCAGGTTCTTCTGACATTTCCAGCAGGTGGCCTAATGCGTGTAGCGCACCTAAGAAGCGGTAGCAATGGCTTTAAGTGGAATCCTTCTACGCAAGGTGCGTTTACTACGATCGATTACTCGTTTAACTTGATCATGACCAACTACTTCAATCCGGCTCCTATACCAGCCCCGTCACAACAAGCTGCTGTCGGCTACGCCATGCTACTATACCAAGACGGCTATTACTACACTGCTCCTGTTGTTGCTGTTAGAACAAGCGACAACAAGCAGTGGATCTCAATCGCTGACACACTCCAAGCCTCTCAGTTCCTTCGGATCAATCCCACAACAGGCCTTGGAATGCCAGGCTTCCACCCGAATTTCTCCGCAACCGGTGGTGAAATCATTTTTGGTTACGACAACGCAACCTCTCATGGATCTACCGGGGTGCTCAAGGCGACTGAAAGCGGAATCGATAACTACATGATCCGCCTCGGGGACAACGCGCCACCATCGGCTGTTCCCGAACCCAGCACGGCAATACTCAGCCTTGGACTCCTCTCGTTCGCCGGCTTAAATTCAGTCCGAAGGCGATTCCAGCAGAGAAAGTAGTTTCATGTGAATTTCAATGGTTCTACACGGATTGAAAATTTTTGATTGGCGTTCATCGTAGATAGGTAACAATTAAGAGTTTTTTCAGATCCTCTCCATTCGACCAATTCGAACTTGAAATTGGTCGATCTGCAGCCGTAATCGTCAAATCCCCACAGCAATTCCTACCTTGGATGCGTTGAGCACCATCTCGGTGCATAGGATTGCTCGGCAATTGCAATTGGAGCTTCATAAAATCGAGACACAACGGTCTGTTCTACTTTGACAGTAGCATCTGAAAGAGAAAGTCGTTGCCATCAGAGTACTTCTTGGATTCCGAATAGCCAGGGATCACCAGATGGCAATCGTGCCCAACTCGGTCGGATTTCTCCTTGAGCTTTACGCCGTAAACCGGATGATGGATTCCGTGGCTGGAGTCCCTTGATGGAAGATCCATCTCGGCGCTGCAGGTCATGAACAAGGGAGGATCGTTGGAGTCGAGATGATTGATGGGTGAAAACTCGACATAGAGATCATGGGCTAGGTCATGTTTCTTCATCACTTCTGAAATTTCTCTTTCGCCTACCGCACCGGCGATCATGGGATGCTTGAGAACATTTGGACCTAACCAGCCTTCAATGACCTCAGGGTCAATGGAGGTCTGAGCGACCAACACCGAGGCAGCACAGACACGCGTAGATTCGCGCAAAACAGGATCCGTCGCTTTTGGGTCAGCAATGTCATCATGCAGTAACAGCCACATCGCTGTGCACCCCCCCGCACTTGGTCCGGTCAAAGCGATATGTTTCGTATCAATGTTCCAGTGATTTGCCTTCGAACGAAGAAACTGGATGGCTCGTGCCGCATCGTAGACCGGGGCAGGCAAAGGATTTCCAGGAGTCAATCGGTAGTTGATCGCGGCAATGGAAATTCCCCTGTCAAGAAACGGCTGGAAAGCCGGCCCCTTTTTGCTCTTGTCCCCGGTAAGCCAACCGCCTCCGTGAATGTAAATTAGCAGTGGACGTGGGCCATCGCCGGTTGCGTCCCAAAAGTCGAGTACATTTCTTGCATCAGGTCCGTAGGAGACATCCGATTTTGTCGGAGTTGGCTGTTCTGGCGTATCGGCCGCGAAGGACGCGCAAGTACCAGCGGATAAAGACAAGAACAATACGACGGCTTTAAAGGATCTCATCGTTCTGACTTCTCGGGGTTACGTACCGTTGTATCGTGTTGTTCTGTAGGACCCTGGAAGACCGCTAGGAATACAACTGAATCGCTTTGATGATCGCTTCGACATCGTTCGGGACGGCGATCGCACGATTTGCAAACGAAGCACGCGTAACACCACGACTGCCGAGGACCTCCTCAAACTTATCCTGGTCGGTCGTATGGTAAGCGACCGTGGCCGTGGGGTCTTTGAGTTGATGGCCGGTCAAAATGCACACGACGCGGTCTTCATAGCCGATGACACCTTGTTGCCTCAGTAGCTTTGCGCCCGCGACGCTCGCGGCGCTGGCCGGCTCGCAACCGATCCCACCTGCTCCGACCTGTGCCTTCGCATCGAGAATCTCTTGATCGCTCACCTTGCGGACAACCCCATCGCAGACGTCCAAGGCCCGCAAGCATTTTTTCAAGTTCACTGGACGATTGATCTCGATGGCGCTTGCAATCGTATCGGCTTTGGTTTTGCTCCGATCGAGCTCATCGTAGTACCAACACGCTGTCTCCATCCGGGGTCGTCCGCGATTCCAGCGCAAGTTTCTTTGGTTATAGAGCACATCGAGCGTGTCGGCCCCCGCTGCGTTGATCACTGCCAATCTCGGCACCTTGGAAATCAATCCTAGTTCCTTGAGCTCGATGAATGCTTTTCCGAACGCGCTGCTGTTGCCCAGATTCCCCCCTGGAACGACGATCCAATCGGGTACCTCCCAACGCAAGGCCTCTAGCACCCGGAACATGACGGTCTTTTGACCCTCGAGGCGAAAAGGATTGACGCTGTTGACCAAGTAGATGCCGAGCGCTTTGGAGATTTCCTGGACTCTTGCCATCGCGTCGTCGAAATCGCCAGCGATCTGAACCGTCAAGGCTCCGTACTCCAAAGCTTGGGAGAGCTTGCCATAGGAGATTTTCCCTGAACCGATGAAAATAATCGCTCGCATCAATTGCGTCACCGCGCAGTACATGGCAAGCGACGCGCTGGTGTTGCCTGTCGAGGCGCATGCGGCCCGCTTAGCCCCTACCATGTGCGCATGGGTAAAGGCAGCACACATTCCGTTATCCTTGAAGGAACCCGATGGATTCATCCCCTCGTACTGCAAATACAACTGGCCAGGTCTCAACCCTACATAACGCGATACGAAATCGGCTTGCTGCAAAAGCGTTTGCCCCTCGCCCACGGTGATGACCCGCTCGGGAGGTGCAAACGGGAGCAGTTCATGGAATCGCCAAACCCCACTGAACCTTAAAGGCTCATGCCGCCTTGACCACATGGCCTCCAGGTCCGACAACCGCTTGGGGACCGGCAATCGCGACCAATCGTAGGCGACGTCCAATAAGTCTCCGCATACGCCGCACTTTGTTCGCACCTCACCGACGTCGTACGTCGCTGCGCAATCGATGTTTAGGCATCGCTGGTAGACCTTCTCGGCAAGGGACACTTGGCGGCTTGGAGCAGTGGTAGTCATGCAGCGAATTCAGGTAAGTGGATGCAAACTTTGGTGCTACAAGTATTTCGGTGGGCTGCCGATCATTCTACCCAAATCCTCGAAGTACCTCGGGTAGGTTTTCTCCGTGCACCGAGGATCCAACACCAAGCAGTCGGGGACCTTCATCGCCACCAAGGCGAAGCTCATCGCCATGCGATGATCGCGGTACGTTTGGATTTCGCACCCTCGAAGCTCTCTAGGATAGATCGTCAAGCCGTCGTCGTGTTCTTGAGCCTCTGCCCCGAGCCCGCGTATCTCTTGGACCAAATCTCCGATACGATCGGTTTCCTTGTGTCGGTTGTGTGCAACGCCGCGGACCCTTGTAGGGCCCTGGGCAAAAAGTGCAACGGCCGCTAAGGTCTGGACCGTATCGCTGATATCCGACATGTCGATGTCGATCCCGTGGCTTGCGCGACCTGAAACTTCTATCCAAGCTTCCCCGTTGGACTCTTGGCCAAAAACGACCTTCGAGCCCATCTTTTCGAGTACTTTTACGAATGCTACGTCCCCTTGGAGGGCGTCCAAACCTAGACCCTCGACGCGCACGCGTCCTCCGGTGATCGCAGCAGCGGCCCAAAAATAGCTCGCTGCCGATGCGTCTGGTTCGATCGCATAATGGATCCCTTGGTAGCTCTGCCCCGAAGCGATCTGATAGACATGCTCGGCCTCCTTCGGACCGAGTTGCCGCAAAACTTGGACCCCAAAGCGTTCCATCACCGCGAGCGTCATATCGACGTAAGGTTTAGACACCAAGGCGCCTTCGACAGCCAAGTGCACATCCTCTTGGCAATAGGGTGCTGCCATCAGCATGCCGCTGAGGAATTGGCTAGATACATCCCCTCGGACAGTCGATGCCCCACCGCGTAAGCCGTGGGCATGGAGCAACACCGGTGGGCACTCGGGATTGCTCGGATTTTGGCTCACTACGTCTGCTCCCCAGGCCCTAAGACCACGGATCAAGTCGCCGATCGGGCGCTCGCGCATCCGTGGCACTCCATCGAGCAGGTACTTGCCCTCGGTGGCAGCCAAAGCCGCAGTGAGGAACCGGATCGAGGTTCCGCTATTAGCGATGAATAAACTCCCTTGGTTGATCGGTGGTTGTCCGCCGCAACCCTCTAGAACCAATTCGGATCGATCTCGATCCCAGTCGATTCTCAAGCCGAGTTGCTTCCAAGCATCGACCATCACTTGGGTGTCTTCGCTATCGAGCACTCCGGTCAAGACCGAGCGTCCGCGAGCCATCGCAGCGCAGAGCACTGCTCGGTTGGTCAAACTTTTCGAACCCGGAACACGGATGTTTCCCTCGATGGGGCACTGAACGATCGGTACAGACACAGCCCGAGGACTGGATCCTTGGAAAGTGTGCGATGTCACGGCGAGGAGATTTTCCAAAGATTTTGAGCTCCGCGAACATACATCGCATTTCCAGAAACCGCAGGTGAGCCTAACACTTCGTCTCCGAGTTTATTGGTCTGCTCGATCTTTCCTTCTTGACCATCGAGGGCTACGACCGCACAAGTCCCGTCCATTGAGAAAAGGTACAACCTATTTCCGGCGATCACCGGCGAGGACCAAATCTGGCTCGCATCGGGGATTCGAAGTTGCCAAAGAACTTTTCCAGTGAACAGATCTCCACAGACCAGGATCGTTCGGTTGACGACGTAGACTTTGTCGTTGTCGACCAGTGGCGAACACGCGTTGGGGTTGAGTTTGTTTTCAAACCAAAGTTTGCTCGGAGCCCCAGCGCTGGACAGATCCAAGGCGGTCAATCCCCCGGAAGGAACGATCAGCCTGCCGTTGGCTACCGTTGCCGAAGGGGTCGTCGCACACGACATGTCGATTTTCCACATCTGCGTGCCATCGGCAGGATTGACGGCCACTAAATCCTGGCTCGATTGCATGATCAAAGCCGATTTGCCGCTCGGTAGGACCACCGGGGTAGGCGAAGTATGGTTGGCTTTGCGAGGACGCTCCTGCTTCCACGCTGTTGTGCCGTCTTGAACGTTCATCCCCAAGGCGAAAGAGTCTCCTTGGCATTCGACCTGCACGACCACCACCCCGTCGACAATCGCCGGCGAGGCGCTCATGCCTACATCGTTCCCCGCCTTAGGGAAATCGCTCGCTAGCGAACGGTACCACAGCAGGTTACCTTGCAGGTCCGTACAAGCGATATCGTTGGAGCTAAAAAATGCGACGACATGTTTTCCGTCACTCGCCGGGGTGGGTGCTGCATTGGCGCTGGTAGGATGGCAGTAGGGTCGGCCCCGCGATACGAGTTGCTGTTCCCACCTGGGTTTGCCTGTGGCCGCATCGTAACTCAAGAGGCGGATGCGTCGCTGTTCGAGCCCGTCGCTCGTGGTCGTGATGACCTGGTCTCCTACCACGATCGCCCCGCCTACACTGCGTCCAGGAATCGAGACTTTCCAAGCGACATTGGTCCCTTCTTGGCCGTCAAAGGTATCCGGAAGTTTTGCTTTGTTGGCTACCCCTCCGACGTAGGGCCCGCGGAACTGAGGCCAGTCCTGAGCATCGGCAGTCAGGCAAACGCAGGAACTTAGGATCGCGCCGCATAGGGGCAGCCATTGTCGAATACGGAGTATATTTTTCATGATGATCAAACCTTAGTTTTGTTTTAGTTGGAGTGTCTTCAGGAGCGTGTGGAGTTATTTCAGCGAGATCGCTTTGCCGGTCGAGTCGCAGACACGGGCTTGGAAAATGTAACGCTGAGCCCAGGCTTCCTTTTGCTCGTTCTGACATACTTTGATCAGGACGCGATTGACCCCGGCCTTGAGCTTTATCGGCGCGATGTATTGATCGACTTGCATGCCGGTGTGGTAGACCTCATTGGCGATGACCAGCTCACCGTTGACCCAGACTTTTTGAGCGTTGATGCACCCGACGCGCAATTCGCAAGCCACATCACTTGGACTGTTAAGCTCAGCGATGCCGTAGACGATGCAGCCTTTTTCATTGTTGTAAAGTTTCGCAAGATCGACCAATCCATCCGGATCAGAACTGGTCTCGGATCGCCAAGCCGCCGCATCGCTCTTGCCTGAATAGCTTGTAGCCAGCTTGTTCGCAACGTAATCCGTCTCGACCGCATAGATGGTGTTGAAATGATTGCTGCCAGCATTATCGAATGGCCCAACAAATTTCCACTGCGTCAGGAATCCGAAGTGCTTGGCCCGGTCGATCTTCACCCCTTGCTTATCGAGCCGCTCGATGATCGCCGTGACTTGCTCAGGCTGACGGGCCGAGCCGAGCAGGTCTCGAAGTTTGGCTTCGGGCAACTCGGCTGGAACCAGTGCCTTTTCGATCGCTTCGAAGCGAAGTTCCAGGCTTGGGTCCTCGAGCATCGCGTCGAGCCACTGACTGCGAGCTGGTTCATTGCCCTCGGTCAGCCATCGAAAAACCGTGTAACGGGCTTCGGGATCTTCACCCGTATTGCGGAGGAACGCCTCCAATTCCGCAGTCGAGGATGGGGTTTTCCTTTGAGCCGCATTTGCAAGGCCCACGAGCCAATTCTTGCCCAGCGGCGAGGCGTCTTTCATCGCCCGCAGGGCCGTAATGCTAGGCAGGTCCTTGCGACCGGCAAGTTCCCTAGCAGTCCGGGAAGCAACCGCCAGACCAGCTTCATCCCCAGGCTGGACCTTGCGAAAAACCTCCAATTGCTCGGGTGTCACGTCCGCTTGAGCCACCGACAAGAGCCCAAGCAATGCGAAAACGGATAACGATTTTTTCATATTTCGATTCTTTTCCCATGTTCAAGTTACACGACTGGGGCTAATTATGAGCCAAACCAACCTCGGCGCATAGTTGGCAAGTCGCAAAGTCCTTTTCTGGGCGATTATCCTACGCAATCTTTACATCGAGACGAATCCAACCGCCAATACCGCTCCTATCGGTCAATTGAGCAAAAGCGCAGTAACGCCAACTCAGCGAAGCGGTACTCGTACTCAGCGAAGCGGTACTCGTACTCGATGGCTGTTTGGACTGCGGCGATTCAGATCGTTGATCGAGCCGGTTCGCCTATCCGATCGGCAAGACAGTGACCGTCACCGTGGCCTCATTGGAAAGCTCGCCTGCAAAGTCTCGTATCTTGTAGGTGAAACTGTCGGAGGTAGCTGCCGAGCCGTCGTGGGTATAGCGAATGGACCCGGATGCCAACACCACGGCAGTCCCGTTCGACGGTGCACGAACGATCACCACAGAGCCGAGGTTCAAACCGCCGTCTGGGTCGCTATCGTTGGCCGCGACATCGATCTCGACTTGACCTCCTGGTGCAGCAATCGTTGCGTTATCCGCAACAGCGATCGGCGGCTGATTGACCAGCGTGATCGATAGCGACACCGTTGCGGTATTCGAGAGCGCTCCGGCCTTGTCGCGGATCCGGTAGGTAAACGTATCCTGCGTTGCCTCGGATCCGTCGTGCACATAAGTCACCTTGCCATCGGTTTGGATCGTCAAGGTTCCATGGGCAGGTGAAATTCCGATTTCGATGCTCGTGAGGTCCAACCCGTCATCGAGATCCAAATCGTTGGCCGCGATATCGACGATTGCTTGCACATTCGAGGCGATCGAGGCGGTGTCGTTTACCGCTACGGGTGGATCGTTCACGGGCGAAATCGATATCGATACCGTTGCTAAATTGGATGATTTTCCCGTCACATCACTGACGCGATAGGTAAAGCTATCGATGGTCGATTCGGAGCCGTCGTGGGTGTAAACGACCACTCCTCCAACCCCTAGAACGGCTGTTCCGTTGGTGGGAGTGTTGACGATCACGACCGACGCAGTATCGATGGCGTTATCAGAATCGGTGTCGTTTGCCAATAGAGGTATGTTCACCACACCTCCCTCGTCGACACTGGCTTGATCGTTCATCGCAACAGGGCCATCGTTGGCCGGGGTGATCGTCAGATCGACCCGTGTGGGGGATGAGACCAATCCGTTGCTTCCCCGCACGGTATAAAGCAGGAAATCGCTCGACGTTTCGGACCCGTCATGGGTGTATCGGATCGCGCCTGTACTGAGCACCACTGCAGTGCCTCGGGTCGGAGCGGTGACGATCGTGACACTCGACGCATCCAACCCATCGAAAGCGATCGTGTCGTTGGCCAACACCGGAACATCCACCGATTCGCCTTCGTTCACCACGGCCGTATCGGGCCCCGTTACCGGTGGTTGGTTGACAGGGGTAATGGTGATCCTGACGATCCCTGGGAGCGACACATTGTTGTTCGAATCGGTGATCGTGTAGGTGAACTGGTCGGTCGTCGTCGCCGTGCCATCGTGTTGATAACTGATTTGACCGTTGCCAAGCGCCGTGACCGTCCCTCGGGTCGGTTGCGTGACGATCGTAACGCTCGCAGGAGTCACCGTCCCGCTCGGGGCGGTGTCATTGGCGATGACGTTGAGCGTTCCATCGTCGCCCCGCTGCACGGTCAAAACGTCATCGTTTGCTACCGGTCGCCTGAGAATAGTGATCGAAACGGTCGCGGAGTTCGAAACCGCACCTTGGGTGTCGCGGACGCTGTAGGTGAAGCTATCGCTGGTCGACAGCCCACCGTTGTGAACATAGTTGACCACGCCTGTCTGTGTATTGACACCGACGGTCCCGTTGGCCGGTTGCGTGACGATCACTACCGAAGTGAGATCGATATTCCCCTCGACATCGGTATCGTTGGTCAAAACGGCTACATTCACCGATCCACCTTCGACCACACTCGCCGTATCACCGACTGCAACGGGCGCCTGATTGGTCGCTTGGGTGATCGTTACCGAGACCGTGGCCGCAGAGGAAACCAGACCGTTGGTGTCTTTGATCGTATAGGCAAAGCTATCGCTCGTGGTGTTCGAACCGTTGTGCAAGTACGTCACATTGCCATCGGTATTGACCGTGACCGTGCCGTTGGCTGGTTGCGTGCTGATGACGATCGAGTTGCGGTTGATCGCCGACGTACCGGCCGTATCGTTGTTGGCTAGGTTCACCGTCGTTGAGCCCGACTTGACCACCGAGAATGTGTCGGCAACGGCCGTCGGCGGAGTGGTCGCTGGGGTGATCGTTACCGAGACCGTGGCCGCAGAGGAAACCAGACCGTTGGTGTCTTTGATCGTGTAGGCAAAGCTATCGCTCGTGGTGTTCGAACCGTTGTGCAAGTACGTCACGTTGCCATCGGTATTGACCGTGACCGTGCCGTTGGCCGGTTGCGTGCTGATGACGATCGAGTTGCGGTTGATCGCTGAGGTACCGGCCGTATCGTTGTTGGCAAGATTCACCGTCGTTGAGCCTGACCTGACCACCGAGAATGCGTCGGCAACGGCCGTCGGTGGAGTGGTCACTGGGGTGATCGTCACCGAGACCGTAGCCGCAGAGGAAACCAGACCGTTGGTGTCTTGGATCGTATAGGCAAAGCTATCGCTCGTGGTGTTCGAACCGTTGTGCAAGTACGTCACGTTGCCATCGGTATTGACCGTGACTGTGCCGTTGGCCGGTTGCGTGCTGATGACGATCGAATTGCGGTTGATCGCCGACGTACCGGCCGTATCGTTGTTGGCAAGATTCACCGTCGTTGAGCCTGACCTGACCACCGAGAATGCATCGGCAACGGCCGTCGGTGGAGTGGTCACTGGGGTTATCGTCACCGAGACCGTAGCCGCAGAGGAAACCAGACCGTTGGTGTCTTGGATCGTATAGGCAAAGCTATCGCTCGCGGTGTTCGAACCGTTGTGCAAGTACGTCACGTTGCCATCGGTATTGACCGTGACTGTGCCGTTGGCCGGTTGCGTGCTGATGACGATCGAGTTGCGGTTGATCGCTGAGGTACCGGCCGTATCGTTGTTGGCTAGGTTCACCGTCGTTGAGCCCGACTTGACCACCGAGAATGCGTCGGCAACGGCCGTCGGCGGAGTGGTCACTGGTGTGATTGGATCGATATTGATTTTTGTCGATCGGACACCGTATCGATTGTTCGATTCCTGGACGATGTCTTTGCCCGTCCCACCGTCGATGCAGCTACCGTTTCCGAATCTTAGGTTCTCGAGCACCAACGTATCATCGCCCGACCCGCCGCCGACACCGGACCCTCGGCGTGATCGGCTGTTTCGAATCGTGATCGAGTCGTTGCCATCGCCACCTCCGGCGTGGATTCGTTGTGCCAGCAGATTGCTAGCGACCAATATGTCATTTCCTGCCCCTAAGTCCATGCGGATCTCGTAGCGGCCAAAGGCATTGAGTCCGATGACCGTGAGCTTATCGTCTCCACCGCCGGTTGCGATGTCGTAGCCTTTCCGCACGCGCAGGACCGCCGGTTGGGTCAATCCGTTGATGGTCGTACCGGTCGCACCGGTGACCTTGACCCGATCGCCGCTGATTCGTTCGATGGTAAGTTCGTTGGCGGCGTCATCTCCGCGAATCACCAAAAATCCGTTCGTCACCGCCGCGGTGACATCTCCAGCAAGAAGCTCGCGGGCTTGGAGTCGTTCGACCCCTAAGCGACGATGGGTGATAGCAGATTTGCGGCTTGCAAGTTTTTTTTGATTCATGGTGTGGTGGTTGGAGTGATTCTGAGTTTGCAAGGGATCCCGGTGGCTAATTGGAGTGCCTACCGGTGGGCATGGTTCCAAGTGAATCCCTTCGAAAATTCGGCCTAATCGTGGTGTTTCTACTGTAGTTCGGGCCTTCGGCGGGGCAATAGAAGGAGAATCGGTGGTATGTGCCGATTATCCGACATCGCCGATTGGCATGAGTTTGCCATGCTTTGCGACAACTTGTCGCAGTAACCGAGCGTGTTCGGGAGACTTTAGTTCGGGATCGGCGGCGATGAGTTGTCCGGCTAGATTTCTTGCGATGACCAAAACGGCTTCATCTTTGCAGATATCGGCGATTCGGAATTCGGGAAGGCCGGTTTGCTTTGTGCCGATGATTTCGCCGGGGCCACGACGGCGAAGATCGATTTCGGCCAATTCGAATCCGTCTTGAATTTTGGCGAATTGCTCTAGCCACTGGATTTTTTCCTGTGGTTCCACCGCCGTAAAGTGCGTTTGATTTTCGGCACCGCTTGCGTTTGACGTAGGTATGAGCCCGACGAAACCTGGGTGCTTTCCTCGCCCGACTCTACCTCGCAGTTGATGGAGTTGCGCCAGTCCGAGACGATCCGCATCGGCGATGGTCATGACCGAAGCGTTAGGAACATCGATTCCGACTTCGATCACGGTGCTTGCGACCAACACATCGAGCGAGCCGTGGTTGAATCGCTCGAGAACGGATTGTTTTTGTTCGCTGTCCAATCGACCGTGAATAAGTTCGACTCGCAGGCCGGCAAGAGGTCCTGCGTTGAGTTCATCCCACCATTGGATCGCGCCGCGAATGTCTTTTTCTTCATCGCTCTCGACGCGGGGTGCGACGACATAGGCTTGGCGACCGGCCTGGACCTGTTGTCGTACAAAGTTCCACCATCGATCGATGGTCTTGGGTTCGAGAACATAGGTTTGGACGGCCGACTGTCCTGGGGGACGTTGTTTGAGCGTCGAAACATCCAGATCGCCAAAGAGGGTCAGGGCCAGGGTCCGTGGAATGGGAGTTGCGGTCATGACCAGATAGTGCGGAGCGGTGCGAGAGGTCCTCAGCGCGGCGCGTTGTTCGACCCCGAATCGGTGCTGTTCGTCGATCACGACGATGCCAAGTTTAGAGAACTCGACTTGATCGCCCAAGAGAGCTTGGGTTCCGACGACGATATCGACCGTACCGATCGCGATCCTTTGAAGCAGTTCCCGTTTTTCGGGTGCTGGCATCGAGTGAACCAAAAGTTCGATTTCGACTCGGCTTCCAGCGAGTTGCTCTTTGAGTTTTCGAGCGTGTTGTCTTGCGAGAATTTCGGTCGGGGCCATAAGGACGGCCTGATACTCATTGGCCACAGCAGAGAGCATCGCGTATTGGGCGACGGCGGTTTTTCCGGTTCCGACATCGCCTTGCAGGAGTCGATTCATCGGGACGGTGCGTGCCATATCGGCTTTGACCTCCTCGATGACTTTGCGTTGATCCTCGGTCAAGACAAAAGGGAAGCGTTTGACGATACGCGCATCGATCAGGGCCGAGGCCTGAATGCTCGGAGCAGGGCGCTGTTGTTGGTAGACGTAGCGTTGTTTAGCCAGAGCCAACTGCAGTACAAAAAATTCTTGGAAGATGAATCGCAAGCGAGCTTCGTTGGCTTGCAGCATATCGACCGGCATGTGGATTTGTTGCAGAGCGTCCTGGATTGGCAAAAGGGCATCGGATTGCGTTTTGAGCAAGGCGGCCGCGTTTTGACGAACCTCCAGCGGGATGGCTTCTTCGATGTTTGCAGCAAGGGGCATTGCCGCTTCGATGGCGTTGGACAAGACCCTTTGGGTGAGTCCTTCGGTAAGCGGGTAGATGGGTCTTGGCCGGGCAGCCGGGGTTGGTTCCTCGGGATCGAGGGGGGTGATTTCTGGATGGCGCATTTGGTAGGCCACACCGGTGCTTTTGACCACACCTCGGGCCAAGAGCCGTTGGCCCAACGCATAGGCTTCGCGCCGAAAGGGCTGGTTGTACCAGGTGCAGCGCACGTAACCGCCCCCTTCGACAGCCAACAGCACCCCGACGCTCGATTTGCCGTCGAAGCCGAATCGCGAGTCGATATCGACGACCAGGCCTACGACAGTCGCCAGAAGCCCCTCCTGGAGCTCGAGGATCGACTTGCACTCGGAGACCTCTTGGTAACTTCGAGGGAAATGGAATAGCAAATCGATGGCTTTGCGCAGACCTAAGCGTTCGAACATCGCTGCACGAGGTGCACCGACGCCGGGAACGAGCTGAATTGGAGTGTGAAAATCGAGTCCTGCGGTCAAGGTAGCTGTCTGTTGGGTTCGGGAACAGAGACCCGTTAAAAATGGAAAATCTTTTTCTCTAAAACGGCATTCTAACGCAGTTCTTGCTCATTAGGGCCTTTTTGGTCTGGTTGTCAGTTGCGTCGAACCGTAGATAATGGCGTTTTTGGTTCGCGATGGCCGCTTGCAGGAATGTGGGCAGGCTTGAGTAAGGAATCTCGCAGGAGCATAGCCAGAGTGTACGTCGCCGCATCCACCGGATGTTTTCCGGAATTGTCCTTTCCCGATGTGATCGAAGTCTTGGGGGATTTAGAATTTTCCACCGTCGAGATCGAACTCAACGACAAGACCGATCAGATCCCACCGAAACGCATCGTCGAGGATTTCGATGAAATGTTGCGACTGGTTCGCGATACCCACCGATTCGACATTTGCAGTTTCAACGTCAAAATCGACGCGACGGGGGATACTTACTATGAACGCTTCGAAAAGATTTGTGACTTGGCCAAGGCCACCAAAGTCGTCACGCTGACAGTACCCAGCGGCGAGCACGGAACCCCGTTTAACCAAGAAGTCGAGCATCTTCAGAAGCTTGCAGCGATCGCTTATGGACGCGGAATCCGCATCGGGATGAAAAGCCATGTCGGATGCCTCAGCGATGATCCCGATACGGTCCGCAATCTTTGCGACTACGTACCGGGGATCGGCCTGACGCTCGATCCGTCTCACTACCTCTGCTCGAACAACAAGAACAAAAGCTACGACAAGCTCTTGAAGTATGTCTATCACGTCCACTTGCGTGACTCCAAAAAGGATCGAATTCAAGTCCGAGTCGGTCAGGGGGAGATCGACTACAACAAGCTCATCACGCAATTGCAAAACTCGGGCTACCGACAAGCTCTGAGCATCGAGATGGCCCCTGAGGCGGGCTTGGACATGCGGCAAGAACTGCGGACGTTCCGATTGCTCCTAGATAGCTTGCTCTAATCCCAGAATCTTCCATGGAAGTAGTTATTACCGCCGTCGGTCCTGACAACGTCGGGCTTGCCGATCCGATCATCCATGATGTGACCAGTCGCGGTGCGAACATCGCCGAGATCCAGATGTACGATCACGACGAAGCGGCTGTCTTTGCGATGATGTGTCGGCTCGATATCGACGCGAGTCAGTATGCGGGCCTTTCTGAAAAGATGGCTGCAATCGCCGACGAAAAGAAGTTGGAGATTCGCGTTTGGAGCCCGGAAACCAACGCGAAAAAACCTCGGCTAGCCATCTGCACCACTCTTCTTGAGCATACCCCTCGCGCCCTCCTTCACGCGATCCACTCTCGGGCCCTAAACGCCGATCCGGTCGTGCTCATCGGGAACCGTCGAAAGTGCGAGGTCCTGGCCAAGGAGTACAACGTCCCGTTCGAGTTCATCGGCAACGAGGACGGTTCGGCCGACGATTCCAAGATGGTCGAACTGATCGATCGCTATCGAGCCGATTACGTGGTCCTGGCCCGGTACATGAGAGTCCTGCCTCCGGACACCTGCTGGAAATTCGCAGGAGGGCGTATCATCAACCTTCATCACGGATTGCTCCCGAGCTTCCGAGGCCTACGCCCTTACCATGACGCTTATGCAGCCCGGATGCTCTCTTTCGGGGCGACTTGCCATTTCATCGTCCCGGAACTCGATGCTGGCAATCAGACCATCAACCAAACCACCTTCAGCGTTCCTCCAGGGTCGAAACTCGAGGACGTCATCCGCCAGGGCCAAGAGCAAAACGAACCAGCTTGCCTAGTCGAAGGCGTCCGCCGCGTGTGCGACCGAGAGGTACAGCTTCACTTCCATCGCGTGATCGCCCGAAAAGTCGATTGAACCCCAGCCATACGCTTGAGCCAACCCCGCTTACACACACACATCAAGGTTCCGATCATGTTCTCAATCCAACCTTACTTGAACCGATTCCAAGCGACCCTACAAGGCAAATTGCTCAGCGTTGCCGAATTGCTCAGCGTTGCCGAATTGCTCAGCGTTGCACTGGCCATCTGCTTGGCCACGCAGGGGTTTGGTCAAGACTCCCTAGCCGACAAGTCATGGCCATCGGATCGCGCACCGCAGTTGCTCAAGATCGCCACCTGGAACCTCGAGTGGTTCTTTGACGATTTTCAGGGCAACAATCGCAGCGAGGTAGCCAAGGAGCAGTCGGCACCGAATCGGGCCGAGTGGGACTGGCGCGTCGGAAATTTTGCAGCCGCGATCGCCAAATTCGAACCGACGATTCTGGCCGTCCAGGAGATCGAAGACCGAGGGGTAATGCAGAACTTGACCAAGGTACTCAAGGAGCAATTCAACCTTTCGTACCGGGTAGCGTTTATCGATGGATTTGATACAGGGACCGAGCAAGACGTAGCGGTTATTTTTCGTTCTGGGTTGGTCGAACTCTCGCGGCGAGAGCAAAACAACAGCATGTTCGAATCCAAAGAGTTTTACAATCTTTCCAAGCATCTGATCACCCGATTCGAGTGGCAGCAAGCCGATCGGGTGATCCCCTTGACCCTTTTAAATCTCCACTTGAGGGCCACGGCCGATGCAGCGGACTTGCGACAAAAGCAGACCAAGTTGGCTCACGAGTGGATGCGTAAGGCGATCGAACGCGGCGAGAATGTAATCATTCTCGGGGACTTCAACGTCGAAGAGTCGGTCGGCCAGATCAAGGCCGGGGGCGACGGCATGCACACGATTCTCGGCTTGGACACCCCCAACCCCAAAGACGACTTGATCGATCTTCTCGAAAAAGCTCCTGCGGACAAACGTCGAACGCACTTGATTCTCGATAAGCAATTCGATCGAATCCTGGCCTCGGCCGGGCTTGTCGACGGCCAAGGGGGATACAAATTCAAAAACATCGAGGTCCTTTCGCAGTGGAACATTCGCGGAACGGGAGCCGACGAGGATCACTGGGACACCCGTTACACCAAGGATTATGCCGAGCGAGACTTGAGCGACCATCATCCGGTGATGGCAACCTTTGAGCTGACGCCTTAGGCACATCGACATCGCCATGGAATCCGAGCTGAATCGACCGACGTGGCAACTTCCGCCAGGGGTTTCCCGGGGCACATGGGATTACGTCCATAACGAATCGATCGCCACGCAGTACGACTCGTTCCATGCTGGTCATCCGCTGCTTGATTACGACCGAGAGCTCGTCTTGCACGAGGCAAAACGCATTGAGACAGCCGTTGGTCCAGAGCCCATAGGACTCGACCTCGGGTGTGGCACCGGCCGGGTGCTGCTGCCGCTTGTCCAGAGTGGTTGGCGTGTGTTGGGATTGGATTTGAGCCAAGGGATGCTGCAGGAGGTCGGGAGCAAGACCCAGCAGGT
>Ga0315907_10002326_pt1 | contig 24116 bp, 26 predicted proteins | sample LakEriMetagenome_3_FD_203525 | JGI IMG/M metagenome (GOLD analysis project Ga0315907, IMG submission 203525) | Freshwater fungal communities from buoy surface, Lake Erie, Ohio, United States - Buoy 12 MA123 | ecosystem: Environmental > Aquatic > Freshwater > Lake > Lake biofilm | place: USA...
CAAGACTGCTGGCCGAATGAGGCCGATGGTGGCGCACAAGCGCGGCAAACCTCGGCGGAGGACCTGCTTCGGCCAGCGTGCCGAGGGAAACCGTTCCACTGCGACGACTATTTCAGCGGCCTGCTAACCCGCGCGAAAGCGCCGCGCTTCCCCGCTTGCTTTATCTGACAAAGATTTACCCATACTCCCCTGTCGCAGCAGGGGACGCTGTTTATTCTCGGGGGATCATAGAGGGTCTGGCACCTGAGTGCATGCTCGAGGTTCTTTGTGCCGAAAGCGATGTGCCGATCAAACATGACCCCCGGATAGTCTGGCATTGCGTCAAGCCACCAAGGCGAGGGCGTGCGGGATCGGTTCTGTCGCGGTGGCCGCTGATTGCATGGAAAGGAGCTACACCTTCATTTAGGACGGCCTTGAATGACCTGCTCAGGCGGGACTGGGAAGTGATTGTTCTCGACAACCTCGGACTGGCGCATGCGTTGCCCACGGCTGTGTCCTATCGCAACGCGAGGGCCAGCACCCGTCTTGTCTATGTTTCTCATGAATATGAATACCCGACCCGCGTTGGAAAATATGGCAGCTATCGGCTCGGATTGATGAAGCGCATTCTGGCCACCTTCGATCTGGCAAAAGTCCGGCGTAGCGAGATCAATCTCCTGCGCTCCTGCGATATTGTGACGGTCATCAATTCGGCGGATATCGAACCTTTCAGGTCACTCGCGCCCGGGCGCAAGTATCTGCCGCTGCCGCCCGGATACTTCGGGCCTGTGATGCCACATCGCCGGATCGATGAAACTACGCCAAAGCGCGTCCTCTTGTTGGGAGGGCGTCGATCGGAACAAAAGCGCCAGATTCTGATCGACTGGCTCGAGGTCTGTCATTCGCGGTTTCGTCGGGCTGGAATCGAGATCGTCGTGGCGGGCGATATGGAGGAGGGTCTCAAACGGTTGATCGCTGACCGATATCCTCAAGTGCAAATCCTCGGGTTTGTTGACGACCTAGCTCCATTGATCGCTTCGGCCAGGATGGGGCTGGTCGTTGACACAATTGGTGGTGGCTTCAAGCTGCGGCTCTTGTCACATGTATTTGAACGGTTGCCAATCGTCGGGCTGAGTGATGCCATTAGTGGTTTACCGGTAGCAGAAGGGCAGGGTTACATGGGTGCACCGACGCTACACGATCTTGTAGACCTGGTCATCCGTGTTATTGATGATACCGAAGCTCTGGATCGCCTGCAGAACCGGGCCTTTTCCGACTGCGCAAGTAAATATGCATGGTCCAGCCGCGCCGATGATTTCCTTACCGCCTGCGGCGATCCGCACTGCACCGTGTTGCGCTGACCATGAGGCTGAGGGAACGCATAGTGTTCGCCACCTGACACAAGATTCCCTTCGTGTCGCAGGCGTGTCATCCTGAGACGCGAACGCCGCGTCCTCGGCACCCTCGAAAATGTCTGCGGAAGCCGGTAGCATGCGTTAGACTCGGAACAATAGTATCGGCTCACGGCTTCCTCAAAGGGTCGCGCGCCCGGACCTTTTTCTGGGCTCTCGTCGGGCAGGCCGGGCCGACATTCCTGCAACTGCTCAATTTCATCGTCGTGGCCCGTCTTCTGGGTGCCGAAATGACCGGATTGTTCTTCCTGGTCGTCGCAGTTTCGGTGATCGCCTCTTCGTTTGTCGGTTTTGGCGCCGGTGGTCTGGTGCTGCGCGAGGTATCCCGCGACAAAAGTCGTGCCGGAGTCGTGTTCGGTCAAGCGCAGGCGATGTCGCTCGTCACCTTTCCCCTCTTGCTCCCCTTGGCCAGCGCAATTGCCTATTGGGTTGTCGGGGGAGCCATCGCCGTCTGGGTTGTCATTGCCATTGCAGCATCGGAACTGCTGGCAGCGCGACTTCTGACGACGAGCTGGACCTTGTTTGTGGCTCGAGAAGAGCAGATCAGGGCAAGTCTTCTGATCTGTCTTATGCCCTTTGCCAGGATGGTGATGGCAAGTCTCCTGATTTTCTGGCCTCAAGAAGCGCGGCTCGAAATCCTTGCAATTCTCTACGCTTTAATCAGTTTTACCGTAACACTCGCGGCGATGGTGATCGTGCGTCGCGTGATAGGCCCTTCGCCTTTGTCGTTGCGCGGATTTGAAGGTCTGAGTGGGCTCAGTTTCTCCATGATGTGGCTGAATGTAGCGCTTCAAAGCGAAAGCGACAAGGTCATGCTGGGTCTGTTCGGTTCGCCGTCGATGGTGGCGGTCTATTCGATTGCCTCGCGCCTGATGGACGGGGCCGCTATGCCACCGCGCGCCCTGCGCGTCTTCGTGCAGGCGCGGCTGTTTCGTGCCGGGGCGGCGGGGAGTGCTGGGGCCTATCGCGTGGTTCGACGTTTGATGCCTTTTGTTGGTGTATATGGCCTGGCTGTCTGGTTTGCATTCTGGGCTCTGGCACCGATTGTTTCCCGCCTGTTCGGCCCCGGGTTCGAGGGAATGGCAGCGATATTACCCGTTCTGGGTGCACTGCCACTTCTGAGAGCAGTCTCGGAGTTCGGGGCGGAGATCTTCGTTTCGTCTGACAAACCTTATGTGCAGGCTACCGTCCAGACAGTAATGACATTGTTCCGAATCATTCTAGGGCTTGTCTTGATCCCGACTTATGGCACTGAAGGTGCGATTGCCACCTCGCTCTTGATGGCCGTGACATCGGGTATCGTGCTCTGGGGAATCGGATGGAGAGTGCGATGAGCGGAAAAAATCCGTACTGCTGCTTTGTGTGGCCGTCGCCGAGAGAGACAGAAGCACAACAGGATATCGAATGATTCTCGACTTCGAATCATCTTACTCACCAGGAAACTATGAATACTCTGTCGCGGTAGTTGGCGCCGGTGCCGTGGGCACACTACTCGCCGTAGATCTTGCCCGACGCGGAATTGACGTTCTCCTGATCGAAGGTGGTGGCTTGGGGGTGGAAAAGCGTGCACAGGCCCTGCATGCCACCGCGATTTGCGGTCAGGGTAGGCAAACATTTTTTTAGTGATGACAGTCGAGGCCAAAGACGTACACGCGATCACGCTCGATGCGAGGGGTGACAAGACAGGTTTGATCTTAACCTTAGTGCTCGTCTACATTCTCGGATCACACCTCAGGCTGTCGCTCTACTCCGGAGACAGCATCCTCGTCCCGATGTACCTCATGTTGCTGAGTTCATGGGCGCTGGTCCTTTGGTTTGCGCCGGCACTCTGGGCGCGGGCGGGGATCGTCTTTGCCGTGCTTGCTGCATTCCTCGTCTTTCAGCCGATTATTGGTGGCGGTGACAATGGGCTGTTCGGAACGATTCGCAACGTGATGCAACTGATTGCCTCGATAGGCGGGGCTTTGGGGATATTGTATGCGTTGGCACAGGTCGATTCTGCCAGATTGCGGCGACTGCTGATCGTTCTATGGGTGGTGCTTGTCGTTCTTGCCTTCGTGGAGAGGTTCTTTCTTAAAGCGGTCTTTGATGACATTCGCCTGCTGATCTATTCGGGCAGTGGACGTTTTGTTTATTTCGCGGAAGATCGTGATCTTCAGATCTATGGACAGATCCGGACGACGGCTTTCGCCAGTGAGCCTTCGTTCTTTTCGGATACCCTGTCCGCAATTACCGTGATGGTCTTCATGCTGGGCCAGAATCTGGGCAAGGGCCGATGCTGGACAACCCTTGGCGCAATGGTCCTGATCTCGTTCTCTGTTGCCCCCAGCTTCAAGGTCGTCTTCTATCTCGTTGCCTTGCTTTTCTGGCAATTCTGGCCACAGAGCCTTGCCGAGGCCCTTCGTCTGATCCTCGTGTTGCTGATTGCCAGTATCGTCATCTTCCTGACGATTGATGTCGTGTTGTCCTTCGTGAACTTGTTCTCGGGAGGTCACATGACGACCGGAAGCTTCTTTGGCAGGATCGGCTCGGCGCATCTTGTGGGTTTGAACGCGCTGTGGCAATTTCCGATCATTGGGTTCGGGATCGGAAATCGCGAGGATGTCTACAGGATCATAGTGGAAGTCTGGCACCAGACCGGAGCCTTTGGGCGTTTCCCATGGTATGGCGGCCTGAGTCCGGAGCATCTGCTATCGAACGGCTTCTGGTGGATGTGGATCTACCTTGGCGTGGGAGGGGGTGTTGTCTTTCTTGCGCTGGTTGCCGCCGCTCTGCGCAGAATAGGCGTTGTCACGCCGTGGCGTTCGCTCGTATGCGCGTCGATTGTCTGGTACGCCGGTTCGGCCTTTATCGACCCCCAAAGCTGGTATACGGTTGTCGTCTTTTCTCTCGGAGCCTTAGGTTCGACGGGTATGCCGAACCGTTGCGACACCAACAGTGAATCAAGGTCAAGCGTGCCTCTGTGAGGTGACGGCGACTTGTTGCCGAAAGTGTCTCCGAGTCCAGCCGCGGGTTGTGGGAGTGGTCGATAAGCCTTTGCAAAGAAAAGATATAAGTCAAAAACAATGCTGAAGAAAAGGTTGTGATGACTTCGAGTCAGACAGGTTGACGTGAGGTGACGAAAATTGTTAACAAAGGTCCTACAACACCGAACGGCCCCATTCGGCCCTCGGATACCAGGCCCCGGCTGTCTTTGCCGCCCAACTCACCGCAATGGGCGATCGGCTTCGCGCACGTGAAACGCTGCGCCGGTCGCCCATTGCTCCGTCGGCGCAACCGCGCCAAGTTCAACCGCCAACTCTGGCCTCAATTGGGTGAGTATTGGGGGTCACAGCACTGTCGCTGCCGCCGAGTCCGAGTATGGACTGTCGGAATGGGCGATAAGTTCTTGAAACTAAAAGATTCAGCAAAAAAAGCAACGCTGAAGAAGAAGTTTTGATGACTTCGATCGAGACAGCTTGACACCTGTCGACGAAGATTGTTAAAAAATGAGTTGTGTTGATGGAGTACACTGTGCGCAAAAGATTTTCTTTCGCCCTCACTGCAATCATGGCGCTTTCGCCCGTCGTCGGGAGCACCGCCTTCGCCCAGACCCAGGTTCAGATCAGCCAGTCTGACATCCAGACGCTGCTCAGTAGCTGCGCGGTCGGGGGCGTGGAATGCGCTGCGGCGCTTGAGTCGCTGATGACTTCTGTGCGCGCTGCCAACCCGACGCTGTCGGTCTCCGCGATGGCCGCGGCCGTCGCGGCGGAAGTCGCGGCTGCCTATAACCTTGGCAGCGTTTCCCCCTCAGTTGCGCGCGCGGTTTTCTTGTCGATTGAGTCAACGCCAGGGGTCAGCCAGACTTTGGCGGCCGCGGTGATCACTTCTGTCTCGGCGATCGATGAGGGGCAGAGCATCGGTATTGACGCTATCGCCGACGCCGGCAGCGCGAGCTGATTCTGCAAGGGGCGGGTCGTTCCGCCCCTTCGTCTTTCTGTGCCGTGTCAGTTTTCGTCAATACAGGATAGGCCTTCGTCGATGCTTCGATTTTTCAGAAAATCAGAGCCAGCGCAATTGAATGTTCGGATTCGGTCGAGGGTTTTCGGTTGACCGCTCTGTACATCGAGATTGAGTGATGATGTCGGACCAGCATTATTACATGGCTGACCAGTTGGGTGCGGGAAGCGTGCGCAGCGGTTTGGCTGGGCGGCGCGATGCATCGATTGCTGATGCCGGGCAATCCTTTTATCAGCGTTACGGCAAGCGGGCGCTTGACCTGGGCCTTACCCTGATGTCGCTGCCTGCGTCGGTCCCGCTGATCGGTGCGGTGGCGCTTCTGGTAATGTTGGATGGTGGCAAGCCGTTCTTCGGCCATCTGCGCGTAGGGCAGGGGGGGCGTATGTTCCGCTGCTGGAAATTGCGCACGATGGTGCCCGATGCCGAAAAGGTGCTGGAGGACTACCTAGCCAAGGACCCGGCAATTCGGGCCTATTGGGACGAGAATTTCAAGCTGGAACATGATCCGCGAATCACCCGGATCGGGGCCTTTATGCGCAAGACCAGCCTGGATGAGTTGCCGCAGCTTTGGAACGTGCTAATTGGCGAAATGAGCATGGTCGGCAGTCGCCCCGTCACCAAGGCGGAACTTGAGAAGTACGGCGATTTCCTGCCGGTCTATCTGGAGCAGCGGCCGGGAATCACCGGGATGTGGCAAGTGCACGGGCGCAATGACGTATCGTATCCGGTGCGAGTGTCGTTGGACCAGCGCTACATGTGCAAAATCAGCCTGCTAACGGATCTTAAACTGATTTTCGGAACCATCGGTGTGATGCTGCGCAAGACCGGGCGCTGAACCGGCGAGAGGCGCGGCGTGACATTAAACTGTCATGCGACCCGTGACAAACAAGACCATCCCCTCGGCCTGCCGGACCTCAACGTGACGAGATTTGACCTTGACCTCACACTCCCGCCCGGGCTGGCCTTGGGCTGTGCGCGCTTTGGGTCGGTCAATGGCGCGACACCGAACGAGGCGATGGTCCTTCTTGATCTCGCCTATCACCGCGGGGTCAGGGTCTTTGATACGGCCGCTAGCTATGGGCAGGGCGACAGTGAGAGGGTCTTGGGACGATTCGCGCGACGTTACCCCGATGTGTGCATCGTCACCAAGCTTGGCAAGATCGTGCCGCTGAAGGCGCGGTTGCTGCAATTCGCAAAGCCGCTCCTGCGCGCCTTGGGGCGTCGGTCATCGCGGGCCTCGGGCGCAATCCGAGCCAGCCGCGGCGACCGGCTGGGCACAAGGTTCGATCTGGCTTATCTGAAGGATCAATTTGCGGGCAGTCAGCAACGCCTGGGCTTGGCGCGGGTTCCGGTGGTTCTGCTGCACAGCCCGTCGGCGGAGGTGATCGCCGCGGGCGAGGCGTTGGCGTTTCTGGACGCCGAGCGCCGGGCGGGGACCATCGGGCTGATCGGCATTTCGGTGGATGACGCGGCTGCGGCCAAAGCAGCGCTGGCCGATCCGCGGGTACAGGTGATCCAGTTGCCGCTCGCCGCCGGCGATGACTGGGCCGGCGCGATGCTGCCAACGCTTAAGGCTTGCGGCAAGGCGGTCATTGCCCGTGAGATTTTTCGGGATGCCGACCTCGGGCGCTCTGAGGGGCGAGCAGGCCGACTGTTCGAAGCCTTGCAGCGTGTGACCCAAGCGGAAGGGGTGACGACGACCCTAATTGGCACGATCCGGCGCGCCCATCTGGACGAGTTGCTGACATTGCATGCCGCACTGACGACGCAAGGCCCAGCGAGGATCGAATGAACATCGCTTTCGTAGGCTGCGGCTTTGTGTTCGACATCTACATGCGCACAATTCGGGCGCATTCCGAATTGGTTGTGAAGGGTTTCTACGACATCCGCGCCGAACGCATGCAGAGGGTCTCGGCACACTACGGTTTTGCCACCTATGTCAGCCTCGAGTAGCTGCTGGCCGATCCTTCAGTGCAGGTGGTTGTCAACCTCACCCCGATCGGGGCGCATTTCACGGTGTCAAAGGCGGCGCTGTCGGCTGGCAAGCATGTCTATTCGGAAAAGCCGCTGACCAAATCGCTGGCCGAGACGCAGGACTTGTTCGAGCTTGCAAAATCGAAAGGTGTGCGCTTTGGCGGCGCGCCCAGCAACATCTATTCCGATACCGTGCGCACCCTGTTCGAGGCAGTGCGTCAGGAGGCCATCGGCAAGCCGCTGCTCGTCTATGCCGAGCTGGACGACAATCCGATTCACCTGATGGATTTCGAATCGGTGAAAAGCCCTACGGGCGCGCCGTGGCCGATCGAAGAGGAAATCCACGAAGGCTGCACCTTCGAGCATGTCGGTTATCATCTGGTGTGGATCTGTGCCCTTCTGGGCCCCGCGATCAGCGTGACGGCGTTCTCCAGCGAATTGATCGATACCAAGACCCCGTCGCTGCCCGGCAAGGTGGGCACGCCGGATTACTCGGTCGCCTGTCTGCAATTTGCCAACAACGCCACTGCGCGCATCACCTGCAGCGTTGTCGCGCCGCGCGATCACCGGATGCGGATCATCGGAACTGCGGGCGAACTGAGCGCCGAGGGATATCGCCATTATCGGTCGCCGGTGATGCTCGAACGGTTCCGCAAGGGCAATCTGACGGCGCGCAAATTCCGCACCCTGGCCAATCTGCGCTGGCTGGGGCGTCTGTTCGGGATCGGTGGGCGCAGGCTGACGCTTCTGCGCAATGCCAAATCGCAGGCGGTGGAAAAGGACAATCTGATCCGCAGTTCCGTCAAGCAGCGGCTGACCGAATGGCTGCGCCGCCGCGAGGTCTATGCCCAGGACAAGCTGATCGGCGTCACCGAATTCGGACGCGAGATCGAGGGTCATCTTGCGCCCTTCCTGACTCCGGATTTCCTGATGCATATCAATGAGCTGACGCTGCTGATCCAGGGCGCCGGCCCCGAAGGTCTGGCGACCCGCCTCGTGACCGGGTTCGCCCCGCTGGGGGAAATCCCCGGCACGCTGGGTCGCGACATCGGCCTCGCCCGCGCGTTGCGCAAGGGGCCGCTGGAAGGATTGCTCGGATGAGCCTCCAACCTCCGGCCCGGTTCTGAACTGTCCGCCAGCCCCTGAATGCGGAGTCTCCCATGGTTTCGGTCCTGATTGTCCTTTCGCTTCTGTGCCTTTTCTGTGTCGTCTATCCCTATGTCGTATACGGGGCGATCCTCGCGCGCGTTCCCGACAAGCCGCTGTCGCCGCGGCCCGGGCACAAGACCTCGGCCACGCTGGTTTTCTGCGCCTGCAACGAATCCGCCAGCCTTGGGCAGAAGCTGGAGAACATCGCCGCTCTCAAGGCGCGGCACCCCGACCTCGAGGTCCTGGCCTTTGACGACGGGTCGTCGGATGGGTCGCTTGCGATGATGCAGGCGCGGCCTGATCTGCTGGAAGTGATCGCCGGCGGAGGGCGCAACGGCAAGGCGCACGGGATGAAGCTGCTGGCGGCACGCGCCAGGGGCGGGATCATGATTTTCACCGATGCCAACGTCACCCTGCGCGAGGATGCGATCGATGCGCTCATGGCCTAGTATGCCGATCCGCAGGTCGGCGGCGTCTGCGGGTCGCTCATTTATCTGGGGGCGGAAAACTCGGCAACGGCCGATGTCGGGTCGCGCTACTGGAAGCTCGAAGAGAGACTGAAGGCCGAGGAATCGCGCACCGGCAACGTGATGGGCGCTGACGGGTCGATCTTCTCGATCCGCCGATCGCTGTATCCGGAATTCCCCGATACGGTTCTGGATGACCTGACTGTGTCGATGCATGTGGTTTTTGCCGGACAGAGGCTTATCAAGGTCGAGGATGTGGTGGCCTATGAGGGCGCTGTTGCCAAACGCGCCGACGAGATCGCGCGCAAGATCCGCATCGCCGCGCGCGCCTTTCATACCCATGGGTTCCTTGCGCCAAAGCTGGCCCAGATGAGCCGGCTCGACAAGTTCAAATATGCCTCGCGCAAATTGCTGCGCTGGTTCGGCGGCGGATTCCTGGTGCTGGGCAGCCTGCTGATGCTGGCAGCGGCGGCGCTGGTCTCGCCGGTTCTGGCTCTGGCCCTGCTGGGAGCGGGGGCGCTGGTCGTGGTGCTGGGCCTGCGCGCCCGCAAGGGGCCGCTGGCGTCGATCATGGAGATCGTCATTGCGCTGCTTGCCACCCAACAGGGCGTCCTGCGCGCCATGCGCGGCCAGACCTTCGCGGTCTGGAACCCGGCCAAGTCACGCTGACCTGCATGGCGACGGCAATCCTGCTTCGAGCGATCACCCGGCTTTCGCCGCGCATGGCCGCCTATCAGGTAAAGCGCCTACTGCGAAATCGGCTGGCCGCCTGGTTTCCGGGCGCCTATGCCGCCCATATCCGGCGGATTGCGCTCAGTCTTCCGGAGTTGACCCAACCATCGGACGCGGCCGTGGCCATGGCGCAGGATGTTGCGGCCTTTTATCACGATGAATATCTGCCCGTGATCGAAGCTGCCGCCAGCGGAACCTTCACCTTCTTTGGCAAGACCGTCGCCTTCGGTAGCGTCGAGCGGATCGACTGGCACCACACCATTCCAGCGGAGACCGATTTTCACCTCTGGCGTATGAAACTGGGGCATATGGGATTTGCCTGTCCGATGCTGATGTCTGGCGGCCCCGAACATGTCGCGGCAGTCGTGAGGATAATCCAGTCCTATCGCGCCAACAGTTCCTTTGCCGAACGCGGTTGCTTTTCTTCCTACTGGTTTCCCTACAGTGTGTCGCACCGGATTCTGGCCATGCTGAGTGGCCTTGTTCTGGCGCGTGACCGGCTCCCGCCGGATCAAGCCGCGACCATCACAGAATTCCTGCGCGAGAATGCAGCCTTTGTGCTGGCAAACATCGAACATGACATCAGGAACAACCACGTCGAGCGCAACCTTGCGGCGCTATGCCTGTATTTCACCTGCACGGATACGGTTCCTGCGGCTGTTAAGCGGCGCCTTGATCGGGATGTTCGCGAAATCGTGGCCGACACGATCTTGCCCGATGGGCTGCAGGGCGAAAGGTCGGCAATGTATCAGGGACTAAGTGTCATGGCACTGCGGGTCTTTGCCGCGACACCGTTCCTTTCCGAGGCCGCCCGGGATCTTTCGGCTCGGCGCCTCGTCGCTGCCGAGCGGGCATGGGCGCTGATGATCCATCCTGATGGCGATATCGCGTTGTTCAATGACAGCTGGTTTGGCGAGGTCCCGCACCCCGGGCGCTTGGTTGCGGAGCAGGCTCTCGGTCCTTTGGAAGTGCTGCCGGATGCGGGTTACGCCCGGTTGCATCTTGGAAGGATATTCGCGCTGTTCGATGCCGGCCCCATCGGGCTGCGCTGGAACCCTGGTCACGGCCACGCCGATTTTCTTTCAGCTGAGGTGGATGTGGCTGGGCGGCGCTTTCTGGTTGATCCTGGGACTTTTCAGTATTCTACAGGTCCGCGGCGAAAGTTCGAACGTGCCAGTGGCAGCCACAACGGTCCCGATCGCGCCGGGGTCGAGCCAGTGGAGTATTCCGGTTGCTTCAAGGTTGGAGCAATGTCGGCGGCTCGGTTGACCGGAGCGGAATCGCGCGAAGAATGGGTGCGGGTTTCCGGTGAACTGGCGCTTGGGTCCGGGTCTATGACTCGCAGCCTTGAGGTTACGGCAGAGCGGATTGACATCGAAGACCGTTGGAATGGCATGGCCGATGGCGCACAGGTTCGCCTGATCGTACCGGGAGAATGGCGGCTGGAAACGACGGACTCATGCCGCGCGATCTTTGTAAACGACAAAGAGCGCGTGCAGATCTGTGTCGAGCGGGGAACGATCGCTTCGGTCGAGGCAGGGAACTGGGCCTGTCGCTATCTGGACAGCGAAGCTGCTACGCACCTTGTCCTGACACCGGAAGACGAAGGGAGGGGTGCTGCGCTGGTCTGGTCGGTGGGGACTGCCGGAAGGTCAGTTCCCTGACCGGCCAACTGAGATTCGGCGCCAGTTCCAGGCATCCCCGATCATGAGTTTCAGCGACGAGCGGCGAGGCTCCCAACCCAAGTCCTCGATCGCGCGGCGGCTCCCTGAGACGAGGACGGCGGCATCCCCGGGGCGGCGGGGGCCGAAACGGTGCGGGACGGTCTGGCCTGTCGCGGCGCGGGCGTGCGAGAGCACCTCGCTCACTGTGAACCCGACGCCCGAGCCCAGGTTGAACACCCGGCTTCCTTTGCTCGCGCGCAGCCATTCCAGGCCCAGCACATGCGCTTCGACCAAGTCCATCACATGCACGTAGTCGCGAATGCAGGTGCCATCGGGCGTGGAATAATCGGTGCCGAAGACCACGATTTCGGGGCGTGTGCCGTCGATGGCTTCCAACATGACCGGGATGAGGTGAGTTTCAGGCTGGTGATCCTCGCCGATTTCGCCGTCAGGATCAGCGCCGGCGACGTTGAAATAGCGGAAGATCACGCTGCGCAGGCCGTCAGACGTGGCGAAATCGCGAAGGATTTCCTCGACCGCGCGTTTGGAGGAGCCATAGGCATTGATCGGGTGCTGCGCGCTGTCTTCGGACAGGAGTACGCCGTCCTGATCGCCATAGGTGGCGCAGGTTGACGAGAAAACCACGTCGAGGCAGCCAGCGGCGATGGCCGCCTCAAACAGGGTCAGCGAGCCCAGGACATTGTTACGCCAGTACTTTCCCGGGTTTCCAACGGACTCTCCAACTTGGCTGAAGGCGGCGAAATGCATCACGGCGACGGGGCGGTGCTCGGCAAAGGCAGCGTCAAGCGCGGCGCGGTCGCACAGGTCGGCTTCTATCAGCGGACCGAAGCGCACGGCCGAAGCCCAGCCAGTCGACAAGTTGTCGAATGTCACGGGCAGATAGCCGTGGGAACGCAGCACTTTGCACGCATGCGCCCCGATATAGCCGGCCCCACCAGTGACGAGAACGGCGGGTTTGTCACTGGCAGCCATCGCTCAGCCGTCCAGATTAGCAAGGCGCTGGCGGATCAAGGCGGAAAAGCGGTCGCGGTATTCTGGTTGTGACAGCGCGTGGTCTATGATGGCTTCGAGATAGCCGAACTTCGAACCGCAATCATAGCGCTTGCCCACGAGGCGGCGCGCGTGGACCTGTCCGCGTCGTGCAAGGGTGTTGATCGCATCGGCAAGTTGGATTTCGCCATTGGCGCCGGGACCGATGGATTGAAGCGCCGAAAAAATCGCCGGTTCAAAGACATAGCGACCCATCGACGCCAGAGTCGACGGTGCAGCGCCGGCCTTGGGTTTTTCGACGATGCCAGGCACGGAAATCAGCCCCTCGGCATCTTCGGCACCTCGATGGAGGATGCCGTATTTGGATACCTCGCTGCGATCCACCTCGAGGGCGGAGATGACCGATCCGCCGTGGCGGCCATGCGATTCGACCAGCTGGGTGGTAGGAAGGATGGGGCCGGTCATCAGGTCATCGGCCAAAAGCACCGCGAAAGGCTCATCACCCACAGCGGGCGCGGCACGCAGAACCGCATCGCCCAGGCCGACGGGGGCGGGCTGGCGCACGAAGAGGCAGTTGATTCCAGTTGGCACGATGCTGCGGATCTGTTCCAGTTCGGCGTCCTTGCGAGCGGCGCCCAGGTGGTATTCCAGCTCAAGATTGGCGTCATAGAAATCGCCGATGGACCGCTTCATGCGGCCCGTCACGAAGATCAGCGTGTCGATCCCCGCGGCGATTGCCTCGTCGGTGGCGAACTTGATGATCGGGGTGTCGATCAGGGGAAGCAATTCCTTCGGAGTCGATTTAGTGATCGGAAGAAACCTGGTCCCCAGACCCGCGACAGGAAACACTGCTTTTCTGACACGCATCTATTTTGGTCTCTTCTGTGTGACATCCCGGAAGGTAGTATGGCTGCTTCCTGAACAGCTGCGGCTTGAGTTTGTGCCATTCCTTCATCGCCTGCAAGGGCGACTTGCTGCCGAGGGCTGATTGCGGGAGCTGCTGGTTGTAGAGCCAGACGTAGCGGTGCAACGTGGTTTCCAGTTCCTCGCCCGAGCGGAAGTGGTGGCTTTGAGGCCGTCCGGTGCGACTTCAGATGCGTCGCATCGATCATCACCATTTCGGTATCCTGACCCTGGACGGCCTGTTCGGTCATGATCGTGGCAAAGACCCCCATCCGGCTCCAGCGGACCCAGCGGTTGTAGAGCGTCTTGTGCGGGCCATACTCCGCAGGAGCATTCCGCCACATCAAGCCATTGCGCTGTATGTGAATTATCCCGCTCAGCACCCGCCTGTCATCGACCCTCGGCTTGCCCCGCGACTTCGGAAAGAACGGCCGCAGCCGTTCCATCTGTGCATCCGTCAGCCAGAAACGCTCGCTCATGATCCCTCCTCAAGTTGAGAGTTTGAATCACGCCACAAGTCGCCGTTCAAGCAATTTTGTGGGTCCTGACCCTAGTTTCGCCCGTGTTCAGTTCAACAGGGACCGCAAGGATGTTTCAACTTGATGACTGTGAAGATGATTCGCGCACCGGGTGGAAATTTTGGCTGAGAATTTTGACATGGCGCGTACAATGCACTACGTAAACGTACGATCAGCTTGCCTTGGCGGGATCCCTTGGAAAGACCTTCAAATCCATGACCATTAATCCCTTGTTGCTGTGCGGCGGGTCGGGAACCCGGCTTTGGCCGCTGTCGCGCAGGTCCCACCCAAAGCAGTTCGCCCGCATCACTGGGGACATCAGTCTGTTCCATATGGCGGCTCGGCGGCTGGCCGCGCCGGGTTTTGCCGCGCCGATGTTGATTACCGGCAACGATTTCTGATTTCTGGTGGCCGAGCAGCTTGATGCCTGCCGCGTGGACCCCGGCGTTATCCTGATCGAACCGGATGCGCCCAACACCGCGCCCGCAGCGCTGGTTCTGGCGCGCACGGATCCGCAGGCGCTGATGCTGGTCGCGCCTTCGGACCACGTAATCCGCAGTCCGCGGCGTTTCGCGATGCGGTGTGGGCGGCCAGCGCGCGCGCACTAGGGGGCGATCTGGTAACCTTCGGGATCACACCAACCCGGCCGGAAACGGGCTATGGTTACTTGGATCTCGCCGAAGGTGCGCGGCTCGATGCGATTGAGCCGCAGACATTGGCGCGCTTTGTGGAAAAGCCCGACGCCGAACGCGCCGCGCAGATGCTGGCCAGCGGCCGCTATCTTTGGAATTCGGGCATCTTCCTTTTCACCGCACGCAGCCTGATCGACGCGTTTCAGGCTCATGCGGCGGATGTTCTGGGTCCAGTCCGCGCCTCGGTCGACGGGATACACGCGGATCTAGGGTTCTGGCGCCTCGATCCCGGACCTTGGGCCGAGGTGCCCGACATCTCGATCGACTATGCGATCATGGAGCGCGCGTCAAATCTGGCAGTGATGCCCTATTCGGCCGGCTGGTCGGATCTGGGCGGCTGGGATGCCGTCTGGCAGGAGAGCGGGCCGGACGCGGCGGGCAACGTCACTTCGGAACGGGCGCTGGCCATTGATTGTTCGAACTTTCTCCTGCGCTCTGAATCCGAGCGCGTGGAACTTGTCGGAATCGGACTCGAGGACATCATCGCCATCGCCACGGCGGATGCCGTGCTGGTAGCCCACAAATCCCGGGCGCAGGACGTGAAGAAGGCGGTCGACGTGCTCAAGGCGCGCGAGGTGTCGCAGGCCACGCAATTCAGCATCGATCACCGACCCTGGGGCTGGTTCGAAAGCCTGATCATCGGCAACCGGTTCCAGGTCAAGCGGATCGTCGTGAAGCCCGGCGCGGCGTTGTCGTTGCAAAGCCACCACCACCGCGCCGAACACTGGATCGTGGTCGAGGGCACGGCGCGTGTCACCACCGACGGCAAGGTCTCGCTGGTGACGGAGAACCAGTCGGTTTACGTCCCTCTGGGTGCGGTGCATCGGATGGAGAACCCCGGCAAGGTGAAGATGGTGCTGATCGAAGTCCAGACCGGCAGCTATCTGGGCGAGGATGACATCATCCGTTACGAGGATATCTATGCCCGAGGCCAGGGCGCGAACGGTTAGGTTTCATGGCACCCAAATTCGGCACCAGCGGGTTGCGCGGTCTGGTCACGGAGCTGACTCCGGATCTGGTGCGCGCCCATGTCGCGGCGTTTCTGCGGGCCTGTCCGTTGGGGAGTGGCCTCTTCGTGGCGCGCGATCTGCGCGACAGCTCTCCGCGGATCGTGGCGGATGTGATCGCGGCGGCGCATGGGATCGGCGTTGACGTGACTGATTGCGGCGCCGTGCCGACGCCGGCGTTGGCGCTGGCGGCGATGGGGGCGGGGGCCGCGGCGGTCATGGTGACAGGCAGCCACATTCCGGCGGATCGCAACGGCCTGAAGTTCTACACCCCGACGGGCGAGATCACCAAGACCGACGAATCCGCGATTCTGGCGGTGCTGGGGCAGGGGGGGCGCGACGCGGCTTCGGGCGCTCTCCGTAAGGCCGATGCCGCAGGCCCGTATCTGCAACGATATCTGCGCGCCTTCGGGCCTGCCGCCCTGTCGGGCTGGCGCATCGGTGTCTGGTCGCAAAGCGCCGTGGGGCGCGACCTTCTGGCCCAGACTCTGCGTGCCCTGGGGGCCGAGGTGGTGGAAATCGGGCGCTCGGCGCAGTTCATTCCCATCGATACCGAGGGTGTCGGCCCTGACCATCGTGCCTTGCTGCGCGAGGCGGCGGTTGTGGGGGGGCTGTCAGCGGCGGTCTCGACCGACGGCGACCGCCCGCTGGTTGTTGACGAGGCAGGGCAGATCGTGGCGGGCGACGTGCTGGGCCAGATCACCGCAATCTTTCTGGGCGCCGAGGTGGTGGTGACGCCAGTTTCCTCAAACACCGGGGTTCAGGCGATGGGTTTTCCGCGTGAGATCCGCACGCGCATCGACTCGCCCCATGTGATCGCGGGGATGGAGGCGGCAGGGCAAGGCCGCGTTGTCGGCTATGAGGCGAATGGCGGTTTCCTGCTGGGCTTTGATGCGACCGGCCCCGGCGGCTCCTTGCCCCGGCTGATGACGCGCGATTCGCTTTTGCCGATCGTGGTGCCTCTGATTGCCGCGGGCGAGGCCGGCCTTGGCGCGCTGGTGCGCGGCGGGCCGCAGCGCTTTACCGCCGCCGACCGACTGGTAGGGGTTGCGACCAACACTTCGGCCGCGCTTATCGATCGGATGCGCGACAACCCGCATGCACGGGCCGCCATCTTGTGCGCCTTTGGCTCCGAACAGGCGCTGGATCTGACCGACAGGCTGCGGGTGAACTTCACCTCGGGACGGATCGTGCATCTGCGCCCCTCGGGCAATGTGCCCGAGATGCGCGTCTATGCCGAGGCCGAGAGTGCCGCCGGGGCGCAGGCCCTGCTGGAAACCGCGCGGGAAACGATCCGCGCCGCGCTGATGACAGGAGACAGGGCATGACCCAAATCGCCGTTGCCGGGCTGGGATATGTCGGCACATCCATCGCCGTCATGCTGGCCCAGAAGCAGAGTGTCATCGCCTTCGATACCAATCTTCAGCGCGTGGCGGCGATCAACGCCCGTCGCTCGCCCATCGTGGACGCCGATTGCAGCCAGTTCTTGGCCGAGCGCCCGCTGGACCTGACGGCCACCACAGACCCTGAGCAGGCGTTCCGTGGCGCCGATTATGTGGTCATCGCGACGCCCACCAATTACGATCCCGACACCAACCGCTTCGAAACCTCGAGCGTCGATCTGGTGATCGACCAGGCCAAGGCCGTCGCGCCTGGGGCCATCATCATCGTGAAATCCACGGTGCCCGTGGGCTTTACCGATGCCACCCGCGCACGAACCGGGTTTGATGATGTGATCTTCTCGCCCGAATTCCTGCGCGAGGGGCGGGCGCTGCACGACAACCTCCACCCCTCGCGCATCATCGTCGGCGACCAGACCGAAGCCGCCCGCCACTTTGCCGGGCTTCTGCGCGACGGTGCGCTGAGCCCCGATTGCCCCGTGCTGTTCACCGGATCGACCGAGGCCGAGGCAATCAAGCTGTTTTCGAACACCTATCTGGCGCTGAGGGTGTCGTTCTTCAACGAACTCGACAGCTATGCCATGATCAAGGGCCTTGATAGCGGCGGGATCATCCGCGGCGTCGCGCTGGATCCCAGGATCGGGGATCACTACAACAACCCCTCGTTCGGTTATGGCGGCTATTGCCTGCCGAAGGACACCAAGCAGCTTCTGGCCAATTACGATTCGGTGCCGCAGAACCTGATTTCGGCAATCGTCTCGGCCAATTCCACCCGCAAGGACACGATCGCGCAATGGGTGATCAACCGCAATCCGCGGGTGGTGGGCGTTTATCGATTGGTGATGAAATCGGGGTCCGACAATTTCCGGTTCAGCGCCATTCAGGGCGTGATGAAGCGCATCAAGGCCAAGGGCATCGAAGTGATCGTCTACGAGCCCGAACTCGACGCGCTTGATTTCTACCGCTCGCCCGTGCTGCACGACCTGGCCGAGTTCAAGGCGCGCGCAGACATCATCCTGGCCAACCGCCTGACACCGGACCTGGACGATGTCCGCGACAAGGTGTTCAGCCGGGATGTCTTTGGCCGGGATTGAGCGCTTACTTCGTTCGCTCTGAACAATTGCCATATCATTGATTTTGTTTTGAAACAGGGCAGTTCTTCTCGACATGGCCTGCAGGGTTTTGTATGATTATGGCTGAAACCCTGCAATTTCGGTTCTGCCCATGAAACACCGCCCGCGCCCTGAGGAACAAGACGATCTGCTGCGCCCCCGTCTGGTCGACATGATCGATGGGCGGCACGAGTTGGTGAAGCTGGCGGCCTTGATCGACTGGGAGGTGTTCGAACGGGAGTGGGCGGGGGTCTTTCCGTCCCACAAGGGGAAGGCCGGCGGCAGAGCCGCGATTGGTGGCGGGGCTGCTTTACCTTCAACACGCCTATCGGCTTTCAGACGAGGCGGTGGTCGCCCGCTGGGTCGAGAACCCCTATTTCCAGCATTTCACAGGAGAGACGTTCTTCCAGCATCGTCCGCCGATTGACCCGTCGTCGCTGACGCGCTGGCGGGGGCGGATCGGCGAGGAAGGTGTCGAATGGCTGCTGACCCAGACGATCCGGGCCGGGCAGAAGTCCGGCATGATCGATGAGGACAGCGCCAGGCGCGTGGCCATCGACATCGAAGACGATCAGAACATGGGGGGTGGGGCCCCATTTTCCGGCTGAGGCGTGATGGAAAAGACCATCACCTGTCCGACGGACGCCCGGCTTTACGAGCGGGCGCGCGATCAACTGGCGGTGCTGGTGCTGGGATGAACCTGGGCCTAGGATTGAATGCCACGGGGTTGTTGAGCCTGGGCAGCATATCCGGGCCGGCGCGGCTGATCCGGCCTTCGGATATCGGCGTGCTGTTCGACGCCAGCAACCGCGCCCGACTGTTCAGCAATCCCGTCGACACCCTTCCGGTCACGACGCCCGGGCAGAGCGTCGCCTTCGTGCCCGACCTGGGCCCGCTGGGCATGCACGCCACGCAGGCCACCCACTCTGCAAGGCCGACCTGGGAGGTTGACGAGCAGGGGCGGGGCTATCTGGCCTTTGATGGCATCGACGACGGCTTGCAGACCCCGACACTGGCCTGGGGCACCGGCCAAGCGACGCTGGTCGTGGCGATCCGCAAGGACTCCGACGCGGCGCGCGGGATCGTGCTGGTGGGGAAGGGCTCGCAGGTCTTTGTCATCGAGGCGCCGCATGGCGTCGGGGTGGCCTCGCTGGCGGTGGGGCATCAGGGGGCGAACGTGCTGCGCCGTGACGCCGTGGTCAGCGGCCAGCCGGCGCCGGTCTCCTGTGTCATCGCGGGCACCTGCGATCTTGCGGGCAGTGTGGTGACGATGCGGCTCAATGGTGTTCCGCAGACCAGCAACACCGCGGCCACCGATGGCGGGGTGTTCCTGAACTCGCCGCTGATCCTGGGGCGGCGGGGGGCAGGGAGCCTAGCCTTTACCGGGCGTATCCATCAGATCTTTGCCGTCAACCGCCTTCTGCCGACGGCCGAGATCGAGCAGGTCGAACGCTGGATGCGCAGCAAATCGGGAGCCTTCTGATGCGGATCACCCTGGCATGCCCCGAGGGGCTGATCGAGGACGCCAATGCACTGCTGTCCGTTCTTGGCGACGGGCCGGCCGATGCCAGCACCTTCGGCGCCGCGGCCTGGCAGGACGCGCGCGGGCTGAGCTATGCACTGGCCTCATGGCGCGACGCGGGCGACTTTGCGGCACGCGCTGGCGCCGCGCTGACGGCACCGGCCTGGCCCTGCGACATGGCCGCGGCGCTGCGGGCGCAGGAGGCCCTGACCTTTGGCGGGGCGGCCCGGGCGCAAGCCATCGTCGGGGTCGAGGGGCTGGCCCCTCAGGCCGCGATCCAGCATCTGGGCGTGACGCTGATCGAAACCTCGCAGGACTGATCCACCCGAGGCCGCAATAATCCTGGCGCAGCCCAAGGGCTGCGCCTTTTTTGGTGTCTCCCGGCACCATGATAAAAAGTCAATAATTTTAATAAGTTGCGAAGTTAACGTCGCAATCTGACCCCATTGCCGACACAAAGTCGCCCGGGTTCGGGCCGGAAATCCGGAGGTATCGGCGCCCGCCGCGGCGCTGCTTGCCAGCATCCCGGAAGGATCAGATCATGGTTTTCAAGACTCTGCTCCGCAGCCTCGGCTGCGGCCAACCCCGTATTTTCCCGTTCGCCCTTGCGGCAGCGCTTGCCGCGACGATGACCGCCGTGCCTGCACTTGCGCTGGATGTGCACAACGATACCGGCGGATCGGTGAACGCCCGCCTTGCCGAACTCAACACGCTGCGGGCCACCAATGAACGGGTGCGCATCCTAGGCAGTTGCCTGTCGGCCTGCACCCTGTATCTGGGTCTGCCCACGACCTGCGTGGCCCCCACAGCCCGGCTGGGCTTTCATGGACCCAGCTCGTCAATTCGGGGCCTACCCCTGCCGTGGAGCGAGTTCGAGCGCGTGACCGAGGTGATGGCCAGCCATTACCCCGGCCCCCTGCGTCGCTGGTTCTTGCACGAGGCGCGGATGCGTCTGGAGGGATATTACGAGGTCAGCGGACGCGAAGCGATCCGTCTGGGTGCTCGCGCCTGTACCTGAAAGGTAAAGCTCATGATAAGATGAACAATCGTGCGTGACCCGAAAGCGCATGTGGGTCGGCGAACAGACCCTTGGGGACTGCTGCAGAAGCCCTCCACCTCTCGACCGCCCGGTGCGAACAGGTTACCTTGAAAAAACAAGCACTTGCCCTGTTGGCCAAGGCGGTCGGCGACGCGTAGGTGATGCTCGAGGCCTCAGGCGGTGGTTCCAGAAATCTTAACATCCGGGATAAGTGGATTTTCTGCGCAACAGCGGCATGATACTGCGAGCGAGGAGAAGACCATGGCAAGACGACCGCGCCGGACCCACAGCCCGGCATTCAAGGTATGAGGAGGATCAGAAAACGATCGGTTGGATCGTTTTCCCGACGATTGAGTGGCGGTAGCAGCGATCAAGGGCGAGAAGACCTTAATCGAGCTGGCGCAAGAATTCGATGCCCATCCGAACCAGATCAAGGAGTGGCGCGATCAGTTGCTTGAGGGCGCGACCTGGGTCTTCGGCGAGGCCCCGAAGGCCGAGCCGGAGCCGACAATCGATGTGGAGACCCTGCATGCGAAGATCGGAGAGCTGACGCTGGAGAACGATTTTTTGGTTCGGCGCGCGGCGCACTGCGCGGTGAGCGCCATTGATGGAGTGGATGGCTCCCGCTTCCGGCATCGAGATGTACCATGTTGGGTGCTGTGAAACGGCCAACAAAGGGAGCCATCCATGGACAGGGTTACCACACTTGGGATCGATCTGGCGAAATCTATTTTCCAGTTGCACGGCGTCGACGCCGAGGGCCGGGCAGTCTTGCGTCGCCAGCTCAGGCGCAGCCAGATGCTCGAGTTTTTCCAGCGTCTGCCGTCCTGCCTAATCGGCATCGAAGCCTGCGCCAGCGCACATTACTGGGCACGCGAACTGATCAAGCTCGGGCATGATGTCCGACTGATGCGGCCAAGCTACGTGAAGGGCTATGTCAAGCGCGGCAAAACTGACAAGGCCGACGCCGCTGCGATCTGTGAAGCGGTATCGCGCCCATCGATGCGGTTTGTTCCTGTGAAGAGTGAGGACACGCAGGCATTGCTGATGACCCACAAGGCGCGGGAGTTTCTGGTGCGCCAGCAGACCCAGATCGTGAACGCCATGAGGGCGCATCTGGGTGAGTTCGGCATCGTCGTCCCGAAAGGCATCCACAATGTCGAGCGGCTGATCATCGCCTGCGAACAGGCCGGCCTGTCAGCACCCGCTCGCAAGGCGCTGAACCTGCTCGCCGATCAGCTGGTCGATACGCAGAAGAAGATAGACGAACTGACAGCGGACATTCGCGCAGATGCCAAGGCCAATGAAGACGCACAGCGCCTGCAGACGATCCCGGGGATTGGCTCGATCACCGCCAGCGCCCTTGTGTCAGCTTTGCCAGATATCGCCGACTTTCAGTCAGGCAGGGATCTGTCCGCCTGGCTGGGCTTGACGCCAAGGCCACATTCCAGTGGCGGCAAGGAGCGGCTTGGGGCGCATCTCCAAGATGGGCAACAGGTATCTGCGGCGATTGCTTTATCTGGGCGCCATCGCGCAGGTCAGCGCGCGCCGACGGGGTGACGCCGGGGACGACTGGCTGTGGCAGATCATCCAACGCAAAAAGCCAAGGCAGGCCGCGATCGCTTTGGCCAACCGCATGGCGCGCACGGTCTATGCGCTGATGAAGAACAGGACCGAGTTCCAGCCGGCACAAGCCGCCTGACCGAGAAAGGGGGATCACCCCACCGAGAAGGCAAGTGCATCGTGAGATGATGGAAAATGACGGAAATATCGCCAAGGACACCCTGTTCGAACCGGAGCGCCTGCGAGCGCGCGCCATTGATTGGGACCAAAGCGACCGCGGACAGTCATCAGGGCGCGCAGCCCCCGTGCTGCAATCCAGACGCCGTATACATGGCCGCAACCGGCATCATGCCCGCATCAACCGAAAAGCCCTTGCCCCGCGGGAGCCATCCATACACGGTTCGCGCGAACCGCGCAGGGGTCTGTTGCCGAGCGCAAGAAGATGATCGATCCCGCCGCGAAGCTGAGCGTCAGCCGCCAGGCCATCGTGCTGGGGATCAGCCGGGGCAGTGTCTACTACAGGAACATCTGAAAAACCTGCCACTTTCGGCCTGATTTGATAGACTTCGGCATACCTGCAAGGAGCTCTGCCGATGCCGAAACAGCCCGCCCTTCCCGGCCTGCGAGATGCGATGAAGAAGAAGCGGACCCGGCGCGAGCAGTTCCTTGGGGAGATGGATGCGGTGGTGCCTTGGACACGGTTGGTGGCGCTGATCGCGCCGCATTACCCGAAAGCTGGACCGAAGGGCGGGCGGCCGCCGATGCCGCTTGAGGTGATGCTGCGGGTTTATTTCCTTCAGAACTGGTATGCGCTCAGCGATCCGATGGCGGAAGAGACGCTTTACGACAGCGAGGCGATGCGCCGATTTGCAGGGATCGAGCTGGGTGACGACCGCATTCCTGATGAGACCACGATCCTCAACTTCCGTCATCTGCTGGAGCGGCACGGGCTGACCGAGGCGATCTTCACCGACGTGAACGCGCACCTGGCCGACAAGGGCATCACGTTGCGCTCAGGGACCTTGGTCGACGCGACGATCATCGACGCGCCGTCGTCCACCAAGAACAAGGCCAAGGCCCGCGACCCCGAGATGTCCTCGACGAAGAAGGGCAACGACTGGTATTTCGGCATGAAGGCGCACATTGGCGTGGATGCCGACAGCGGTGTGACCCACAGCCTCGAGACCTCGACGGCGAAGCTGCACGACAGTCAGGTCTGGGACGCGCTTCTGCACGGCGAGGAAACCTCGGTCTGGGCCGACAAGGGATACGTGAGTGCCGAACGCGAGGCCGCCTTCACGGGGCCTGGCAAGGTCTGGGGTGTCATGCGCAAGGCCCCGAAGGGTGGCCCGCTGCATCCGCTCGACAAACAGGCCAACCGCATCATCGCGATGGTCAGGGCCCGCGTCGAACATCCCTTCCGGATCATCAAGCGCCAGTTCGGCCATGTGAAGACCCGCTACCGCGGCCTTGTCACATCCCGGAAGGTAGTATGGCTGCTTCCTGAACAGCTGCGGCTTGAGTTTTTGCCATTCCTTCATCGCCTGCAAGGGCGACTTGCTGCCGAGGGCTGATTGCGGGAGCTGCTGGTTGTAGAGCCAGACGTAGCGGTGCAACGTGGTTTCCAGTTCCTCGCCCGAGCGGAAGTGGTGGCTTTGAAGCACCTCCTCGATCCGGCCGTTGAAGCGTTCGACCATGCCGTTGGTTTGCGGCGATTTCGGTGGGGTCAGGCGGTGCTCGATGCCCAGTTCGGCGCAGAGCTTGTCGAATTCGTGGTCGCCCGTCGCGGCACGCTTGCGCAGGCCGAACAGGCGGTCGGTGAACTCCTTGCCCCTCGCCATTGTCTCTCGGACCATGTATGGATGGCTCCCGCGGGGCAAGGGTTTTTCGGGTGATGCTGGCGTGATTTCGGCTGCGGCCATGTATACGGCGTCTGATTTGCAGCATGATCGCTGCGCGCCCTGATGAAAGTC
>Ga0315907_10002327_pt1 | contig 24113 bp, 22 predicted proteins | sample LakEriMetagenome_3_FD_203525 | JGI IMG/M metagenome (GOLD analysis project Ga0315907, IMG submission 203525) | Freshwater fungal communities from buoy surface, Lake Erie, Ohio, United States - Buoy 12 MA123 | ecosystem: Environmental > Aquatic > Freshwater > Lake > Lake biofilm | place: USA...
GCGCAGGTCTGGCGCCGGCCCGGCCAGTGCCAGGTTCAGGCCCTCCTGCGCGATCAGCACGGTGCCCTTCAGGCCTGCGGCTTGCGCGCGCGCCAGCACGCTGGCCTGCAGCGCTGCGGTGTCATGCACGGGCACGAAGCGGTAGGCGCTGACGTTCAGGATGGGGTCCATGGCGGGCGGAATTCTAGGCGTCGGCCTCGTTGCATTGCGGGCTCAGGCCGGGCCCGGACCGGTCCCTGTCCGGTTCCTACAATGAGCCGATGAGCTTCGTCCACCTGCGCACGCACACCGAGTTCTCCGTGGTCGATGGCACCCTGCGCATCGACGATGCCGTGGCAGCGGCGCGGCGCGACGGCCAGCCCGCGCTGGCCATCACGGACCTGGCCAACCTGTTCGGCGCCGTGAAGCTGTACAAGGCCTGCAGGGACAAGGGCGTCAAGCCATTGGTCGGCGCAGACCTGTGGATGCAGCCCGAGGGCACCGAGCGTCAGGCCACTCGCTTGCTGGTGCTGGTGCAGGATTCCCAGGGCTATCTGAACCTCAGCGAGTTGCTGGCCCGGGCCTGGACGACTCACGTGCACAAGGCGCAGGCCTGGGTGAAGTGGGAGTGGCTGCAGACCCTGTCGGGCGGGCTGTTGTGCCTGTCCGGCGCCGAGAACGGCGCCCTGGGTCAGGCCTTGCTGGGTCAGGATGTCGAGCGCGCCAAGGCAGTGGCGCAGCGCCTGGCTCAACTGTTTCCGGGGCGCTTCTACATCGAACTGCAGCGCGCGGGCCTTCCGGGGCAGGAGGCCCTGGTGCAGGCCAGCGTGCCGCTGGCGGCCGAGCTGGGCCTGCCGGTGGTGGCCACGCACCCGGTGCAGTTCCTGGAGCCCGATGACTTCGACGCCCACGAAGCCCGGGTCTGCATCGCCGAGGGCGAGACCCTGGCCAACCCCCGGCGGGTCAAACGCTTCGTGCGCGAGCAGTGGTTCCGCCCGGCGGCCGACATGCAGGCGCTGTTCGCCGACCTGCCCTCGGCGCTGGAGAACACCTTGCACATCGCGCGGCGCTGCAATCTGCGCCTGACGCTGGGCAAGCCCCGCCTGCCGGACTTCCCCACGCCGCTGCGCGCCGACGGCACGCCCACCCCCATCGAGGACCACTTCCGCGATCTGTCGGTGCAGGGGCTGGAGTGGCGGCTGGGCCAACTCTTCCCCGATCCTGTTCAGCGCGAAGCCTGCCGCGCCGAGTACCAGCAGCGCCTGGAGTTCGAGATCGGGGTCATCATCAAGATGGGCTTCCCCGGCTACTTCCTGATCGTGGGGGACTTCATCGGCTGGGCGCGGGCCAACGGCTGCCCCGTGGGCCCGGGGCGTGGCTCGGGCGCAGGCTCGCTGGTGGCGTATTCGCTGGGCATCACCGACCTGGACCCGCTGCGCTACAAGCTGCTGTTCGAGCGCTTCCTGAACCCCGAGCGGGTGTCCATGCCCGACTTCGACATCGACTTCTGCCAGGGCAACCGCGACCGCGTCATCGACTACGTCAAGCAGAAGTACGGGCGCGACGCTGTCAGCCAGATCGCCACCTTCGGCACCATGGCGGCCAAGGCGGCGCTGCGCGATGTGGGGCGCGTGCTGGGCATGGGCTACGGCCATGTGGATTCCATCGCCAAGCTGATTCCGGCACCGCCTGGCAAGACGGTGACGCTGGCCAAGGTGCCCGAAGAACCCGACAGCGGCGTGATCTACGCCCGCAAGGAAGCCCCGGAACTCGAGCAGCGCGAGGCGGCCGAGGAAGAAGTGGCCGAGCTGCTGGCCCTGGCCGCGCGCGTGGAGGGCCTGGTGCGCAACGTCGGCATGCACGCGGGCGGCGTGCTCATCGCCCCGGGCAAGATCACCGACTTCTGCCCGCTGTACCAGCAGCCCGGCAGCGACGCGGCCGTCAGCCAGTACGACAAGGACGATGTCGAGGCCATCGGGCTGGTGAAGTTCGATTTCCTGGGCCTGGCCACCTTGACCATCCTGGAACTGGCCAAGGACTTCATCCGCGCCCGGCGACCCGACCGCGCCGAGTTCAGCTACGAGGCCTTGCCGCTGGACGACGCCAAGGTCTACCGGCTGTTTTCCGAAGGCCGCACCGAGGCCGTGTTCCAGTTCGAATCCGGCGGCATGCAGCGCATGCTGCGCGACGCCAAGCCCAGCCGGCTGGAGGACCTGATCGCCCTGAACGCGATGTTCCGCCCCGGGCCCATGGAGAACATCCCGAGCTTCTGCGCACGCAAGCATGGGCGCGAAGACATCGTCTACCCGCATCCGCTGCTGGAGCCGGTGTTGTCGGAGACCTACGGCATCTTCGTCTACCAGGAACAGGTGATGCAGGCCGCGCAGGTGATGGGGGGCTACTCGCTGGGCGGTGCCGACCTGCTGCGTCGCGCCATGGGCAAGAAGAAGCCCGAGGAGATGGCCCAGCAGCGCACCATCTTCCGTGAAGGCGCGGGCGCTCAGCGAATCGACGCGGCCAAGGCCGACGAGGTGTTCGACCTGATGGAGAAGTTCGCGGGCTACGGCTTCAACAAGAGCCATGCCGCCGCCTATTCCCTCCTGGCCTACCACACGGCCTGGATCAAGGTGCATTGCACGGCCGAGTTCTACGCCGCCAACATGACGGTGGAAATGGACGACACCGACAAGCTGAAGGTGCTGCTGGGCGACGCCAAGGGCTTCGGCATCGCCTTCGAGTCGCCCGACATCAACCGCGGCGTGTGGCGCTTCGAACCCGTGAGCGACCGTCTGGTGCGCTACGGCCTGGGTGCCGTGAAGGGCACGGGCTCGGGCGCCATCGAGGCCATCGTCGCGGCGCGCGAAGGCGCGGCCGGGCAGGGCGGCGGGCCGTTTCGCAGCCTGTTCGACTTCTGCGCCCGCGTGGACCGGCAAAAGGTCAACAAGCGTGCCGTGGAGGCGCTGATCAAGGCGGGTGCGTTTGACGCGCTGCACCCGGATCGCGCGGCGGCGCTGGCCAGCGTGAGCCTGGCCTTCGACTGGGCCGACACCCAGGAAGCCCATGCCCTGCAAGGCGGACTTTTCGACTTTGGCGATGAGCCCGACGCCCATGGTTCTTCCACGCAGGAGCCGGCGCTGGCCCACGCGGAGCCGCAGACCCTGCGCGAGAAGCTGATGCTGGAGAAGGCAGCCCTGGGCTTCTACCTCTCCGGCCATCTGTTCGACGAAGCGGCGCAAGAGGTGCGGCGTTTTGCCCGCCGGCAGATCGCCGACCTGGCCGACTCTCGCGAGCCGCAGTTGTTGGCGGGGATCGTGGGGGAGTTGCGGGTAGTCAACGGTCAGCGCGGCCGGGCGGCGATCTTCAAGCTCGACGACGGCTCCGAAGCGATCGAGAGCGTGGTCAACGAGGACTTGCTGGACGCGAAACGCGAGTTGCTCACCGAAGACGCGCTGCTCATCGCCCAGGGTCGCGTGCAGTCGGACCGCTTCAGCGGCGGCTTGCGTTTCACGGTGCAACAGCTGTGGGACCTGCCCGCCGCACGTGCGCGCTTCGGTCGTCATCTGGCCGTGTCCTTGAACGGCGGTCAACCTCCGGTGGCCGAGCTCATCCGCACCTGGCCCGCGCGGCGGCTGGACACCGAGCAGGGCGAGCTGGTCCAGGGCCTGGGCGTGCGCGTGCGCCTGCAACGTCCATCGGCGGTGGCCGAGATCGACCTGGGTGAAGAGGGCCGATTCTGGCCTTGCGAGGAAGCGTTGAGCCGCTGGCGCCAATTGGCGCATGGAGCCCAGGCTGAAGTGGTGTACGAGGCCGATTGATGGCACGGGGCGGCCCACTTCCCGCACGGCGCGGTCCTGACCGGGCGTGGGAGCTCTGGGTGTGAGCGACCACCCCGTCACCGGCCTGGTGCTCAGCGGCGGCGGTGCTCGGGCGGCCTACCAGGTGGGTGTGTTGCGGGCGCTGATGCGCATGCGACGCGAGGCTTGTGCAAGCGATGGCACCAACCCCTTCGACGTGATCTGCGGCACCTCGGCCGGGGCCATCAACGCAGCGGCGCTCGCCTGTCGCGCCGACGACACCGAAGGCGCTGTCCAGGACCTTTGCGACGTGTGGGAGAACTTCCGGGCCGAACAGGTGTACCGCGCCGATTCGCTGGGGGTGATCCGCAGCGGCGCCCAGTGGCTGACGATGCTCAGCGTCGGCTGGCTGGTGGCGCGCTGGCGCCGGGCGCGGCCGAAGTCGCTGCTGGACAACAGCCCGCTGGCCGATCTGTTGTCGCGCGCGGTGCCGCTGGAGCGGCTGGACCGGCTGCTGGAGCAAGGGCACTTGAAGGCCCTGGCCGTTACCGCTTCCAGCTACACCAGTGGAGATCACTTCACGTTCTACCAGTCGGCCCAGCGGATGCAGCCCTGGTCGCGCACCCAGCGACGTGCCGTGCCTTCCCGCATCGGCTTGCCGCACCTGCTCGCGTCGTCTGCCATCCCATTCGTGTTCCCATCCACGGAACTGGATCGGGAAGGGCATGCGGAGTGGTTCGGCGACGGTTCGATGCGCCAGACGGCCCCCATCTCTCCGGCCATCCATCTTGGCGCCACCCGGGTGCTCGTGATTGGCGCAGGCCGCATGCAGGAGCCGCCCGACCGGCAGGTGGTCAACCGGGGCTACCCGAGCCTGGCGCAGATTGCCGGTCACGCCATGTCCAGCATCTTCCTGGATGCGCTGGCCGTGGACATCGAGCGGCTGGAGCGCATCAACCGCACGCTGGCGCTGCTGCCGCAGGAAGCGTTACGGGATACGACTCTGCGACCCGTGCAGGCCCTGGTGATCTCGCCGTCACAACGCCTGGACGACATCGCCGCCCGGCACCAGGCCCGCCTGCCCCTGCCCGTGCGCACGCTGCTGCGCGGCGTGGGGGTGACCGGCCAAGGCCGGGAAGCCCAGGGGGCCACCCTGGCCAGCTACCTGCTGTTCGAGGCCGAGTACACCCGCGAGCTCATGGCGCTGGGTGAGGCGGACGCCCGTGCGCTGCAGGACGAGGTGTGGTCGTTCTTCGGCTGGGACGCCGGTGCAGATGGAGCCCGCACTGCGGTCAGAGTGGCCTGACCGATTTCGGGGCTGAGGTTTCGGCCACCAAGATGGGGTTGAACCGCGCGTCGTTGTACATCTTGAACTGCCGGTAGACCTTGAAGTAGGCGCGTCCGGCGGACGCGTCGGCCATCAGTGCATCCAGACAGCCCATCAGGTCGGCACGCTGCTGCTGCAACTGGGCCAGCTTGCGGGCGCTGGAGGCCAGGTGGGCGGCATCGGCATCGGCATCGGTTCGTTGCGTCTGGGCCCGCATGGCGTGGATCTTCAGCGCCATGATGGACAAGCGGTCGACCATGCTGCCGGCGGTCTCGCTGTTCAGGCGTGCGCCTGGTGCCGCGGTGGACACGGGCGTGTCGGTGCCGACGAATGCGCGGTCCACGAGACCCAGGGCCACCAGCAGGATCTCGTCCATCCGCTCGGTGGCGTCGTTACGCGCCTGGTTGAAGCGGTCAATGGCCCGCTTGTTGGCGGCGATCTCGGCATCAGCCACCCGCGTTCGCCGCGCCAGGTCTTCCTCCCGCCAAAGCAAGGTGTTGAAACGGTGGTTGGTGCGTATCCAATGCCACAGGTCGCCCGTCAGGTCCGTCCCGGGCCTCACGAATTCCTCGGCCGGCCAGCCCCCGTCAGCCAGACACCGGTCGTGTTCGGCGGCCAGATCGGCGGCGAGCGGGGCGGCGAGTGGGGCGGCCAATGGAGGCAGCAAGGCGGTCATGGGCTTGCATCATGCCTTGCCTGCGGGGAGTGGCCGTGGGCAGGGCGCTGCCACGCCAGACCGTAGCAGCCGAGGGTCCACCACGGCAGTGAGCGCCCTCGGGGTCAGCCTGGGCGGATCAAGGCGCTGGTCTCCAGAGGCCGGCTTCGGCGGGTTCAACCGCCTTCTTCAACGGTGTCAGCATCGAATCCGTGGCAGCGAAAGACGCGCCGGCCACGGTGAGGCCCTGCTGGGAAAGCCGTACGGACTGCATGGGCCCGAGCCCCGGGACGCGCTTGCGAACGTCGTCCCAGTCGCTGAAGGACTGGCTGGCGCGCGCCGCCAGTATGCGGGCTGACAACTGGGGCCCCACCCCCCTTAGGCGCTCCAACTCGGCTTGGGTGGCACGATTGATGTCCAGATCCGCAAGGGCTGCGGTGCTGGCAAGGAACAGGCTCAGGAACAAGGCGAAGAACTTCATGGCCGGACCTCCGACAGCTGCGATGAAGCCTCCATTCTTCGCAGTCGGCTTGCGTGTCGCATCCCGCTGAGCGGCCCCCCAAAGGTGGGCCACCTAGTGCCTGGCCCTGGGCTCGCCCGACCAGGGGGCCTCGCTAGGGCCTGTCCAACTCTTCGATCGTTCTGGGCGGAAAGGTGTCCCAACCCAGGCAGCCCGGGCATTGCCAGAAATAGCGCTGCGCCTCAAAGCCGCAGGCCGCGCATCGGTAGCGCTGCACGGGGCGTGCGGCACGCTCCACGGCGCGCAGGCAGAGCTCCTGGCCCCGCGGCCCCCACTGCTCGACGGGCAGGCGCAAGAGCAGCGCTGCGGCGGACAGCGAGGGCATGCCGTCCAGCGCCGCGACGAGGCGCTGTGTGCCAGGGGCTCCCGGCGCAGACGCCTGCATCACCAGATCCGTTGAACTGGCCGAAGGCCTGTGGCCAGGCGCTGCAGGACCGGCAATGAGCACGTCCCCAGTGGACGGCTGCGCGTCCAACGCCTGCAAAGCTTTCAGCAGGGCCAACGAAGGCGCGCGATCAAATCCGGCCTGTATCGCAGCGCCGGCGGCAGCCGCCTCCGTTTGGCCCAGCAGGCGTGCCGTACTGGCAAATTCGACTGCCACGAGGTCGAAAGCCACGGGATGCCGTTGCAACAGCACCTGCCACTTCGCGAGGGCCTGGTCGAACGCCCCGCGTTGATGGGCCCACTGGCCGCCCAGCACCCAGGGTCGCGCGAGATCGGGGGCTTCGCGATGCGCAGCCTCAAGACGTGTGGCGGCCCCCGCATGGTCCTGCCGTTGGTGTAACTCCTGCGCGGCTTCGCAGTGGTAGTGCCCGATGCGTGCGGCGAAGGAGCCCGTGTTGGAGGCTTCCAGCATGTGCGCTGTCTCGATGGCCCGGTCCCACTCGTGCGCGCGCTCTTGCAGCGACAGCAAGGCCAGGCGGGCAGCAGCCTCGAAACTGGTGCCTTCCAGTTGCCGGAAACTTTCCTCGGCCCGGTCGAACAGGCCGGCGCGCAGAAAATCCTGCGCCAGGGCATGGCGCGCACGGTGGCGTTCCACCTCCGGCATATCCGGGCGTGAGAGCAGGTGCTCGTGCACGCGGATGGCCCGCTGAAACTCACCACGACGTCTGAACAGGCTGCCCAGAGCGAAATGCAGGTCCACCGTGTCGGGGTCGTTCTGGATGGCCTCGATGAAGGCGTCTATGGCTTTGTCCTGTTGCTCGTTGAGCAGCAGGCTCAGGCCCTTGAAGTAGGCTCGCGGTGCATCGCGATGCTCTTTCTTCGACTGGCGCAGATCCAGGCGGGAGGCCATCCATCCCAACGCGAAGGCCGCGGGCAGCGCTAGCAGCAGCCACGAGAGATCAAAGTCCATCACGCGGGGGAGCAGCACTGACGGGGCTGTCGGCACTGTCCACGGAGGCGCCTGCCTGACGTCTTGCACTGTTCATGGCGCCCGGGTCAGCCTGCTGTCCCGGAACGGGTGCCCTGCCCAGCAAACCACGCCCCCGCCATCGGCCCGGCACCATGGCCAGCACCCCCAGCACGCAGCCGGCGGCGAAGGACGCGAGCACCACGAACACCATCGGCGCCTGCCATTCGACGCCGAAAAACCACTTCACCGAGGCCGGATGCTGGTTGTTCAAGGCGAAAGCGAACAGGGTGAAGAACACCAGGGCCTTGAGGGTCCAGAGGATGAGCCGCATGGTCTGGGGGTCTGGCTGTGGGTGCGGACGCCGACGTGTGTCGACGTCACCGCACCGCTCAGCGCAACGCTGCGCTGACCTCCCCGATGATCCGCCGGGCGGCGTCGCCCGTTTCCGGGGCGCCCTGCGAGTTCTGCACGGTCACGGTCGTCTTGCCGTCCGCGGCCTTGAGCAGAACGCGAAGGCGCTGCACCGGCGCGGGTTCAGCCTTTCCAAACCAGCGGGTCAGGAAGCCGGGCTCCTCCTTGCCTGCAAGTGCCGGGTCGACATAGCGGACGAAGAAGAGACCTGCAGCGCGGTCCCGGTCTTCGACGGAGAAGCCGCTGCGGTCCAGGGCGAGGCCGACGCGGCGCCAAGCGCGGTCGAAATCGTCTTCCACCACCAAGGACGTCGCGCCCGCAGCGCCTGCAGCACCTCCAGCGCCCGCAGCGGCTGTGGTGGGCCGGGCGGGCGCACCGGATGTGGGCGCCTTGGCCACAGCTTCCCGGGCCACATCTTCCTTGGTGCCCAGCCGCACCATCAGTGCCGACAGGATCTCGGCCTCCGCCTGAGGGTCGGACGGCTTGGGGCGCCAGGTCGTGCCGGTCTTGTCTGCAGAGGTGTAAACCTCCTCCATGGCCCGGTGGCTGATGTAGACCTCGGTGCCGCTGGTGGTGCGTTCAAGGCGCGTGCGGTACCGATCCCGCTCGCCCGAGGAGTACAGCGCGTCGAACACCCGCCCAATGGTGCGGCGGATGAAATCCTCCGGAATCTTGGTGCGGTTCTCCGTCCAGGCGGTTTCCAGCACCCCGGTCTGGGCGTTCTCGACCTCCAGCGCAAAGCCCCGCTCGCCCCAGAAGGCCTTCACGACGGGCCAGACCTGTTCAGGGGGCAGCGGCACGCTCAGCCAGCGCTGGCTTCCTTGCCGCTCCAGCCGGATGTCGCCCACGGAGTTGGGGGCGACCTGGGTGGTGCTGACGGTGGCGGCCGTGCGGGATGGCAGCCCCGACGCGCTGACGGTGTCAGCAGGGGTGCGAAAACGCCCGTCGCGGGACAACTGCGTGAGGTCAGGCGGCACATCCAGTGGCGCTGTCTTGGCGGCCTTGGTGCGGTAGTCGACCTTGCTGCCGCCAAACAACCCGTTGGTGGAGGAACAACCGCCTAGCAGCAGGGTGGCCGCGCACACTGCGCCAGCGGTGCTGATGGCAAACGCGGGCCGCTTGGCGACGGTGCGCAGGCGGGGTTGACGATGGGGAGCCGGACGTCGGGTCACTGCGGGAGTCTCCGTGTTCAGGTGGCGGGTCGCTTGCTGGCCATCAACGCCAGGCCGACGACAGTGTCGTGAGGGAATGCGCGGTCGCCGTCCAGCCACGTGCGCGTGGGTCTGAAACGCTCACAGCAGACCGCTGTCTCGCAGCGCAGACGCGACCGTGGCCTGCCCGGCCTCGGTGAGTTCCGTGATGGGAAGGCGGACCGTGGAGCGGCAACGGCCCAGTTGCTGCAGGGCCCACTTGGCGGGCGCCGGGCTGGGCTCGCAGAACAGGTGGCGGTGCAGGGGCAGCAGTTGCAGGTGCAGCGCGGCCGCGCGCTTCACGTCACCCTGAATGGCCGCCATGCACAACTCGTGCATCTGGCGCGGGGCCACGTTGGCCGTGACGCTCACGTTGCCGTGGCCGCCCAGCAACATCAGCGCCACGGCCGTGCCGTCGTCGCCGGAGTAGATGGAGAAACTTGGCGGGGCCTGCTTGATCAACCAGGCTGCACGCTCGATGTTGCCGCTGGCTTCCTTGATCCCGATGATTCCCGGCACCTGGGCCAAGCGCAGTGCGGTGTCGGGTTGCATGTCCGCCACCGTGCGGCCGGGCACGTTGTACAGCACCACAGGCAGGTCCACCGCTTCTGCCACGGCGCGGAAGTGGCGGTAGATGCCCTCCTGCGAGGGCCTGTTGTAGTACGGCACCACCTGCAAGGTGCAATCGGCTCCCACCTGCTTGGCGAAGCGGGTCAGTTCGATGGCTTCCGATGTCGCGTTCGCCCCGGCCCCGGCCATGATCGGCACGCGGCCTCGGGCGTGCTGCACCGACACCCGGATGATCTCGCAGTGCTCTTCCACCGAGACGGTGGGGGACTCCCCCGTGGTGCCGACCACGCAGATGCAGTTCGTGCCCTCCGCGATGTGCCAGTCGATCAACTGCCGCAGCTGGTCGTAGTCGACGCTGCCATCCTCGTGCATCGGTGTGACGAGCGCCACGATGCTGCCAACAATCGGTGTCATGGGGGAGATTCCTGAAACGGTGCCGGAGTTTACCGGGCCGCTCCGGGGTGGGCCGCCGGGCCATCCCATGCGCTCGATGCCAGGCGAGGATCAGACGGGCGGGCGCCCATCGGCTTCGCCGGATGGGGCCAGCGGCAGCGGAGGGTAAGGATCGTGCGTTTCGGTCGCCGGGCGAGGTTCGCGCCGGGCGCAGATGCGCTGCACCAGTCGCGGCGGGTGGTCCAGATAGCCGTCTTCGTATGCCAGCACCCGCAGTTCTTGGGCGGCCTGCAGGAGTTCACCGGGCTGCAGCAGGAAGTCCGGCCGAGAAGGGCGGCCATACCGTGCATGGCCGCTGGCGAAAGTCTCGTAGATCAGCAGGCCTGCCGGGGCGACGCTGGCCAGGAGGGTGGGCAACAAGGGGCGCCAAAGGTAGTTGGTGACCACCACGGCATCGAACTGCCGCCCGTGCAAGGGCCAGAGTCCGTTTTCGATGTCCGCCAGCAGCAGCTCGGCGGGGCCCGCAGGGGTCTGCACGTCCTTCAACCCCTGCAGGGCCTGGGCGTCACGGTCCACGCCTGTCACACGCAAGCCGCGGGTTGCCAGCCAGCGCAGGTGCCGGCCGCTGCCGCAGGCGAGGTCCAGGACGGTGCTGCCTGATGGAAGCCAGGCAGCCCAGCGCATCACCCACGGGGAGGGTGCGCCCACGGCGGCATGCGGTTCAGTGAGGGCGTTCACTCAGAAGCAGGCCCACACGCGGTTGGCAATGTCCAGGGCCATGTGCGGATTCAGGTAGCTGGCGAACACGGCTGCGAGCACCACCACGGCCGCCGCCCACGCCGCCACGCGGCGCACGGTGCCCGACGGGCGGGCATCGCCCAGCGCGTCGAAAAGTCGTCGGGTGGAGCGGCGGCTCATGCAGGCGTGGAAGCTTGGGCTTCGATCGTGCTGTGAATGGGTCTGCCGCTCATGCGGCCTGCGGCGCCGTGCGCACGATGGGGGATTCCTTCACCGGCAGGTTGATCAGGGCCGCGAACACGCCCAAGGCGATGCAGATGCCCCAGACCACGTTGTAGTTGCCCTGCAGGCCGTACAGCCAGCCGCCCATCCAGGCGCCGAGGAAGGATCCCACCTGGTGGCTGAGAAACACGAAGCCGCTGAGCATGGACATGTACTGCACGCCGAAGATCTGCGCGATGACGGCGTTGGTGGGCGGCACGGTGGACAGCCACAGCAAGCCCATGGCCGAAGAGAAGATGTACACGCTCCAGGGCGTCAGCGGCGCCAGCAGGAACAGGGTGATGCACACCGAGCGCAACAGGTAGATGGCGCTCAGGATGTAGCGCCTGGGAAATCGCTGGCCCAGTTCACCCGCGGTGTACGTGCCGATCACGTTGAACAGCCCCACCAAGGCCAGCGCAGTGGTTGCCACCCCAGGGCTCAAGCCATGGTCCTTCAGGTAGCTGGGCAGGTGCACACCGATGAACACCACCTGGAAGCCGCAGACGAAGTAGCCGGCCGTCAACAATCGGAAGCTGCCATAGCCGAAGGCCTCGCGCAGCGCGCCCACAACGCTCTGTGAAGCGCCGGCTGCTGGAGCAAACGCTGAGCGTTGCTCGCGCAGTCCAAAGGACAAGGGGATGATGAGCAGCGCAGCCGATGCCAACATCCACAGCGCGCCCTGCCATCCGAAGGAAGCGATCAGCGCGTTCTCCACGGGCACCATTAAGAATTGGCCGAACGACCCCGCCGCCGCACCGATGCCCATGGCGCGCGAACGCTTCTCGGGGGCGACGTTGCGTCCGATCACGCCGTAGATCACGGCGTAGGTGGTGCCCGCCTGTGCCACGCCGATCATTACTCCGGCGCTCAGCGCAAAGCCCAGGCTGGAGGTCGCGCTCGCCATGCCCGCCAAGCCCGCTGCATAGAACAGGCTGCCCACCAGCAGCACCCGGAACGCACCGAAGCGGTCCGCGAAGACGCCGGCCACGGGGGCCATCAGGCCCCAGCCCAGGTTCTGGATGGCGATCGCCAGGGCGAAGGCCTCGCGCGACCATCCGCGCTCCATGGTGACGGGCTGCAGCCACAAGCCGAAACCATGGCGAATGCCCATGGACAGCGTCAGGATCAATGCGCCGCAAAGCAGCACCTGGGCCATGGACAGCGGCGCTGGCGGTTCGCCAGACGTGCCCGCGGCGCCGGACGAAGGAGAAGCAGTCATACGGGCATTGTCGAGGAGAATCCGCGCCCATGCCGACTGCCAAGACCGCCAAGACTGCCACTTACGCTGAAAGCTCCATCCGGGTGCTCAAGGGCCTGGAGCCCGTCAAGCAGCGCCCGGGCATGTACACCCGCACCGACAACCCGCTGCACATCGTGCAGGAGGTGATCGACAACGCCGCCGACGAAGCCCTGGCCGGGTTTGGCAAGCGCATTGCGCTCACGTTGCATGCCGACGGCTCGGTGAGTGTGGAAGACGACGGGCGCGGCATACCCTTCGGCCTGCACCCCGAGGAGGGGGTGCCGGTGGTGGAAATCGTCTTCACCCGGCTGCACGCCGGCGGCAAGTTCGACAAGGGTTCGGGCGGCGCCTACAGCTTCTCGGGCGGCCTGCACGGCGTGGGCGTGAGCGTGACCAATGCACTGGCCCGGCGACTGCAGGTCACGGTCTGCCGCGACGGCCAGGTGGCCACACTCGCCTTCAGCGGCGGTGACGTGATCGAGCCGCTGGTGGTGCGCGAACGCGCGTCATCGGAGCGCCGCCAAGGCACCACGGTGCGGGTGTGGCCGGACGCGAAGTACTTCGAGGGTGCGGACCTGCCTCGCCAGGAGCTCGTGCACCTGCTGCGCAGCAAGGCGGTATTGATGCCGGGCGTGAGCGTCACGCTCACGGTGGAGAAGGCGGCCGCAAAGGATGCGCAAAGCCCGCCAAACCCCCGAGACGTCGAGACGCAGACCTGGCTCTACAAAGGTGGCCTGCGCGACTACCTCACGCAAGGACTTGCCGCAGACCCGATCATTCCTCTGTTCGAAGGCGAGCAGTACGCCAGCGGTGCGGAATCCGACAACGTGGCCGAAGGCGAGGGCGCGGCCTGGTGCGTGGCTTTCACCGACGACGGCCACACGCTGCGCGAGAGCTACGTCAACCTCATTCCCACGGTGGCCGGCGGCACGCACGAGTCTGGCCTTAAGGATGGCCTCTTCCAGGCGGTCAAAGGCTTCATCGAGTTGCACTCGCTCATGCCCAAGGGTGTGAAGCTGATGCCCGAGGACGTGTTTTCGCGCGCCAGCTTCGTGCTCTCGGCCAAGGTGCTGGATCCGCAGTTCCAGGGCCAGATCAAGGAGCGGCTCAACAGCCGCGATGCGCTGCGCCTGGTGTCCAACTACGTCAAGCCGGCACTGGAGCTGTGGCTCAACCAGCATGTGGAGCATGGCAAGAAGCTGGCCGAGCTGGTCATCCGCCAGGCGCAGACGCGTCAGCGCGCCGGGCAGAAGGTGGAAAAGCGCAAGGGCTCGGGCGTGGCCGTGCTCCCAGGCAAGCTCACGGACTGCGAGAGCCGCGACACCACGCTCAACGAGGTGTTCCTGGTGGAAGGTGACTCCGCCGGCGGCAGCGCCAAGATGGGCCGCGACAAGGAGACGCAGGCCATCCTGCCGCTGCGCGGCAAGGTGCTCAACGCCTGGGAGGTGGAGCGTGACCGCCTGTTTGCGAACACCGAGATCCACGACATCGCCGTGGCGGTGGGGGTGGACCCGCACGGCCCTGGCGACGAGCCCGACTTCTCCGGGCTGCGCTACGGCAAGGTCTGCATCCTGAGCGACGCCGATGTGGACGGCTCGCACATCCAGGTGCTGTTGCTCACGCTGTTCTTCCGCCACTTCCCCAAGCTGATCGAGCGCGGGCATGTGTACGTGGCCAAGCCGCCGCTGTTCCGTGTGGACGCGCCGGCGCGTGGGCGCAAGCCGCCGGCCAAGATCTATGCATTGGACGAGGGAGAGTTGCAGGCCACGCTGGACAAGCTGCGCAAGGAGGGGCTGCGCGAGGGTGCCTGGAGCATCAGCCGCTTCAAGGGCCTGGGCGAGATGAGTGCTGAGCAGTTGTGGGAGACCACGCTCAACCCCGAGACCCGGCGCCTGCTGCAGGTGGGCTTCGGGGCGTCTGGCGTGGCCGCGGTGACGCAGAGCCTGACTCGCCTGATGGGCAAGGGCGAGGCCGCGGCGCGCCGTGAACTGATGGAACTGCATGGCGACAGCGTCGAGGTGGACGTGTAGTGACGGCCCCCCGCATCCATCTGCGTCCGACCATGCTGTCGGACCTGGACTTCGTGGCCTCGGTCGAGTCGGACCCGGCCAACCTGCCCTTCATCACGCCCTGGGAGCGCACCCAGCACGAGGGTGCGGTGCGCTTTCCGGATTTCCGGCATTTCATCGTCGAGGCGGGCGCGGCCTACGAGCGCGCCGGCTTCGTCATCCTGCAGGGCTGCCGCAATCCGCACGGCAGCGTGGAACTCAAACGCCTGGTGCTGCAGGCCAAGGGGCAGGGCATCGGTCGGTCTTGCGTCCGGCAACTCAAGGCCATGGCCTTCAAGGACTTGAAGGCCCACCGCTTCTGGCTGGACGTCAAGGGACTGAACACCCGGGCGCAAGCCCTGTACGCCACAGAAGGTTTTGTTGAGGAAGGCCGGCTTCGCGAGAGCGTGCGTGTGACGGTGGACGGCGCCGATGGCTACGATTGCCTGATCGTGATGAGCATGCTGGACCGCGAGTACCAGGCCCGCAGGGCCTTGGGGCAGGAGCAGGGGTGAACTCGCTGTACGGCGCCTGGTTCGGCCTGCAGCGCGAGCCTTTTTCCATCGCGCCGGACCCGCGCACGCTGTTCATGAGCGAGCGCCACCGCGAGGCGCTGGCCCACTTGCTGTACGGTGTGCAGGGTGGGGGCGGCTTCGTGCTCCTGACGGGTGAAATCGGCGCGGGCAAGACCACGGTCAGCCGCTGCTTCCTGGAGCAGGTGCCAGAGGGCTGCCGGGTGGCCTACGTCTTCAACCCCAAGCAGACGGTGGACGAACTGCTGTGGACCATCGCGCAGGAATTCGGCGTGCAGATACCGGGACAGGTGCCGGGGCAGGTGCCGTCGGCAGGGGCAGGGGACAGGATCGAGGGCGGCAGCAAGGCCCTGGTGGATGCGCTGAACCGCTTCCTGCTGCAGGTGCATGCGCAGGGCGGGCAGGCGGTGCTGGTGATCGACGAGGCGCAGGCCCTGTCGGCCGAGGTGCTGGAGCAGTTGCGCCTGCTCACCAACCTGGAGACTTCTGAACGCAAGCTGCTGCAGATCGTGCTCATCGGCCAACCGGAGTTGCGCGCCATGGTGGCCAGCCCGGGGCTGGAGCAACTGGCGCAGCGCGTGATCGCCCGCTACCACCTGGGGCCGCTGTCGGCGCCGGACACGGCGCGCTACGTGCAGCACAGGCTGTCCGTGGCCGGTCTTGCCGGACCGCTGCCTTTCGACGCGGCGGCGTTGAAGCGGGTGCACGAACGCTCGCGCGGCGTGCCACGACGCATCAACCTGCTGTGCGACCGGGCCCTGCTGGGCGCCTATGCCACGGGCCGGCGCACGGTGGACGCGGGTATCGTGGAGCGGGCGGCGGCGGAGGTGGACGGCGAACCCCTGCCGGCCGACGCGTCCTGGTGGGGCTCCGCGGGCAGCCTGCGCCGCACGGCCTGGCTGGCAGCTTCCGGGCTGGTCCTGAGCCTGGCCGGCGCAGGGCTGGCCTCCTGGTTGCTGCGTCAGGCCTGATCGGCACCGGAGGCCCTTGCATGTCCTACATCCTCGAAGCGCTGCGCAAGGCCGAAGCCGAACGGCAGCGCGGGGCCGTGCCCGGGCTTCATGCCCAGGCCTTGCCGGCGGCGGAGTTGCCGGCAGGCCGTTCTGGCGCAGGACGCCGGTTGGCGGCAGGGCTGATCGGCGCCGTGCTGCTGCTGTGCGCGGCGGGTGGGGCCTGGTGGTGGTGGCGTGGGGCGCCCGCACCCAAGGCCACGCCCACTGCCGCGCCTGCGCTACCCACGACGTCGCCTGCGGCTCCCGCGGAGGCTGTTCAGACAGTGCCGCCTCCCGTACCTGTTGCGTCGCCTGCGGCCCAGCCCTCTGTGCCCATCGTGGCAGCGCCCCCACCTGTAGCTGCATCCCTTCCAACTGTTTCTGCCTCGCCTGCTGCCCCCGCGGTACCCGCGCTGCAAGAGCCACTCATGCGCCTGGCCGATCTGCCCGAGGCCCGCCGCCGCGAACTGCCGCCGCTGGTGCTGAGCGGCGCAGTGCAGTCGCCTGACCCTGCCGCCCGCATGCTCATCGTCGATGGCCAGGTGCTGCGCGAGGGCGACGCCTTGTCGCCCGGCCTCACGCTCGAGCGCATCGGCCCGCGCGCCGCCGTGTTCTCGCTGCGGGGTCTTCGCTTCGAACTGCCTTTGTGACCCTTGTGCTTCCTGACCCTTTCTTTGCTTGATGAACGACTTGTTTGACCCCCCGCCCATGGAGCCTGCCGACCCGGCCGGCGCCATCCCCATCGGCGAGTATGCCGAGCGCGCCTACCTCGAATACGCCCTGAGCGTGGTGAAGGGCCGCGCCCTGCCCGACGTGTGTGACGGCCAGAAGCCCGTGCAGCGGCGCATCCTGTACTCCATGCAGCGCATGGGGCTGGCCTTTGCCGGCGCCTCGGGTGCCAAGCCCGTGAAGAGCGCACGCGTAGTGGGCGATGTGCTGGGCCGCTTCCACCCCCACGGCGACCAGGCTGCTTATGACGCCCTGGTGCGCATGGCGCAGGGTTTCGCGCAGCGCTACCCGCTGATCGACGGCCAAGGCAACTTCGGCAGCCGCGACGGCGACGGGGCCGCGGCCATGCGCTACACCGAGGCGCGTCTTTCGCCCATTGCCCGGCTGCTGCTGGACGAGATCGACGAAGGCACGGTGGACTTCCAGCCCAACTACGACGGTTCCACCGAAGAGCCGCGCTTGCTGCCGGCCCGTCTGCCTTTTGTGTTGCTCAATGGCGCGAGTGGGATTGCCGTGGGTCTGGCCACCGAGGTGCCCAGCCACAACCTGCGCGAGGTGGCGGCCGCGGCCGTGGCCTTGATCCGGGATGAGAAGCTCGGTGACGACGAACTCCACGCGCTGCTGCCCGCGCCCGACTACCCAGGCGGCGGCCAGATCATCAGCGCGGCGGCCGACATCCGCGCGGCTTATGCCAGCGGCCGCGGCTCGCTGAAGGTGCGGGCGCGCTGGAAGATCGAGGACCTGGCGCGCGGCCAGTGGCAGCTGGTGGTGACCGAGCTGCCCCCCGGCACCAGCGCGCAGAAGGTGCTGGAGGAACTCGAGGAGCTCACCAACCCCAAGGTGAAGGCGGGCAAGAAGGCCTTGTCGGCCGAGCAGGTGCAGCTCAAGGCCAGCGTACTGGCGGTGCTGGACGCGGTGCGCGACGAATCGGGCAAGGAGGCCGCGGTGCGCCTGGTCTTCGAGCCCAAGAGCCGCACGGTGGAGCAGCCCGAGCTCATCACCACGCTGCTGGCGCACACCAGCCTGGAGGCCAGCGCGCCCATCAACCTCACCATGGTGGGCTTGGATGGCCGCCCCACGCAGAAGAGCCTGCGCCAAATGCTGCTGGAGTGGGGACAGTTCCGCCAGGCCACGGTGCAGCGGCGCACCCGCCACCGCCTGGACAAGGTGCTGGACCGCATCCACGTGCTGGAAGGCCGGCAGCTGGTGCTGCTGAACATCGACGAGGTCATCCGCATCATCCGCAACGCCGATGAGCCCAAGCTGGCGCTGATCGAGCGCTTTGCCTTGAGTGACCGCCAGGCCGAGGACATCCTGGAGATCCGGCTGCGCCAGCTGGCCCGTCTGGAGGCGATCAAGATCGAGCAGGAGCTCTCGCAGTTGCGCGATGAGCGTCAGAAGCTGGAAGACATCCTGGCCAGCCCGGCAGCGCTCAAGCGCACGGTGATCCGCGAGATCGAGGCCGATGCCAAGGCCTGTGGCGACGAGCGCCGCACCCTCGTGCAGGAGGAGCGCAAGGCCGTGGCCGAGGTGCGCATCGTGGACGAGCCCGTCACCGTGGTGGTCAGCGCCAAGGGTTGGGTGCGTGCTCTGAAGGGCCACGAGGTGGACCCGGCCACCCTGCAGTTCAAGCCCGGTGACGCTTTGCTCAGCGCCCAGGCCTGCCGCAGCGTGGACACCCTGGCCGTGCTGGGCAGCAATGGGCGCAGCTACAGCGTGGCCGTGGCGCAGTTGCCCGGCGGGCGAGGCGACGGCGCGCCCATCACCAAGCTCATCGACCTGGAGCCGGGCACCCAGCCTGCGCACGTCCTGGCCGGCGGGGCCGACACCACGCTGCTGCTGGCCAACAGCGGGGGCTTCGGCTTGCTGGCGCGCACGGCCGACCTCTACGCCCGCAACAAGGGCGGCAAGGCCTTCCTGACGCTGGACGCCGGCGAGCAGGTGCTGCCGCCCGTGGCGGTGCAGCCTGGCCACCGCCAGGTGGCGTGTCTCGCAGCCGACGGGCGGCTGCTGGTCTTCCCGCTGGACGAGCTCAAACTGCAGCCCAACGGCGGCAAGGGCCTGACACTGATGGACGTGGACGCCAGGACGCCGCTGCTGTCGGTGTGCACGTTGGGCGAGACGCTGCGGGTGGCCGGCCAGGGCCGCGGCGGCAAGCCCAAGGACGAAGACTTCCGCCCGGCGGCGCTGGCCGCCTACCAGGGCAAGCGTGCCCGCAAGGGCCGCAAGGTGGAAGGCTTTCCGAAGCCGATGCGCGTGCTGGCGCTGTGAAGGACGAAGACATGATCACCGTGTACGGCATTCCCAACTGCGACACCGTCAAGAGCGCCCGTTCCTGGCTCACCGCTCAGGGCCGTGAACACACCTTCCACGACTTCAAGCGTCAAGGCGTGCCGGCCGATCGGCTGGACGCCTGGCTGGCCGCGCTGGGCTTGGAGCGGCTGCTGAACCGTCAGGGCACCACCTGGCGCAAGCTGGACGAGCCCGTCAAGCAAGCCGTCGTCGACGCCGCCAGCGCCCGCGCCCTGCTGCTGGCGCAGCCCAGCGTCATCAAGCGCCCGGTGGTGGAGTGGGGCGACGGCGCGGTGACGGTGGGGTTCGACGAGGCGGTCTGGGCTGCGAAGGTCAGCTGAGTCCGTTCGGGTTCAGGGCAACCCTTCGACAAGCCTGTCCTGAGCAAAGTCGAAGGGCTCAGGGCGCGGGGGGGGGGGAGGGCCGTTCGGGCTGAGCTTGTCGAAGCCCTCAGGTCCTGGAGACTCACCCCAAGCGCACCGGCAGCCGTCTGAACCCGCGGAACCTCACCCGCGGATCGCGCACGCAACGACGTTCCAGGTCGTTGCCCCCTGGCATCGCTTGGGCAACACTTCGGTGTCCACTTTGCGGTTTCTTCCCGTGTTCAGCAGTTTCAGCAGTCGCGACCTGACGCCATCAACGCCGCTGGCCGAGGCACAGTCGGGCGGAGCCTCGGCAGCGCTGCGTGCCCGGGGCACGGTCATCCTGATTCACGGATTTGCCGAGCACGCAGGCCGGTACGAGACAACCGCAGCCCGCTTGCAGCGTCTGGGGTGGAAGACCGTCGCGGTCACGCTGAAGGGCCACGGCAGAGCCGGCATCCGGCCTGACATCGAGGCTTTCGATGACTACCTGCCGCCCATCGTCGAGACGATCGACGGCCTCGTTGAGCAAGGCAACACCGCCGAAACGGCCCGGCCCATCGTGCTGCTGGGTCAATCCATGGGGGCGCTTGTGGCATGCCGCATCGCCCTGTGCCGGCCCTCCGGCGTGTCCGGGCTGATCCTGTCCAGTCCTGCCTTTGGAATTGCCGATCGGATGCCTCGTGCCGCTCTGGGTCTGCTGGGGCTTCTGAGTCGGTGGCTGCCCGCCTTGCCGATCGTCCCACCTCCCAAGGGCGGGGCCGCAGCGCTGTCGCAGATCTCGCAGGAGCAGACCCGCTTCGAGGAAGACCCGCTGTGCTGGCACGGGTTCCTGGGGCTTCGAATGGCCTGCCAGCTGGCCCGCGCGAGCATGGAGACGGAGGAACTCCTCCACCGCATCGACACCCCGACACTCCTGCTGTGGGGAGACGCCGATACCGTGATCAATCCCGATGCCATTCGAAGAGCGTCCAGAAGGATGAGCGCGGACCTCGTCACGGCCGAGGTGTGGCCCGGCAGCCGACATCACTTGTTCACCGATCGCGACGCCGAGTCGCATTTTCTGAAGATCCGGGGCTGGCTTGAACAGCTCCGGTCATGAGGACCGAATGTCTGTCGAATCCATCCTGAATCACCTGGGGGCCATCATCACCGCGATCCTGGGCCTGATGGGCCTGCTCTTTCCCCAGCTTGCAGCGCGGTTCACGGGCCTGGAAGCAAAGAACCGGACGGCCTTCGCGGAGTTCCGGGCGACCTTCGGCGGACTGTTCCTCCTGATGGGCGTGCTTCCCATCGTGGTCGGCTCCGCCTCTGCGTTCAACTTCGTGGGTTGCCTCTGGATGGGGACCGCCCTTGGACGGCTGGTCTCCGTGTGCGTGGACCAGGGCTACAGGGAGGCCAGAAACATCGCAGGTGTCGCGTTCGAGGCGGGCATCGGGATGCTGCTTCTGGCCGGCTCGCCCCACTTCGCTAGGCTTTCTTCTGCTGCCGTGTCCGCCTTTGATGCGGTGGCGACCGTCTGAGTTCGTCTGCCGTTTCAGGCCGCGACGTGACCTCAGGAGCGCGCTCCGGTCGCGAACCGAGTGCTTGCAGCAGCACTGCCTGCGTCTGAACGCTCGCAGGGAACATGTACTCGATCCGCAGCGATCCGTGGTCGATGTCCTGGGGCGTTCCAAACGTCGTGAACACGCTGTGAAACGCGAGTTCGCCCAACGGTGTGTCGAAGCGAGAGACGATGGAGGGCGCAGAACGCTGGAACCATGGCGCAGACACTGCGCCTTCCCCCAAGCGGCTGCGCAGGAACTCGCAAAGCGCTGCCGCCTTCGGCTGCAGGGCAGGTAGCGCGTTGGCGTCATCGCGAACATGGGCCAAGAGAGCGGGCCCGACCTCGGAAAGATTCCTCAGCCTGCTCAGGATTCCATCTGGCGCCAACATCAACTCCAGCAGGTTGACCTTTCCAGGGCCCGTGACGTAAGGGGTTCCTGGCAGCAACAAGCCTGCCAGCCACCTGCCGCCCCGGTTCAGATCCAGCACGTTCCAGTGTGCGTCGATCACGTAGCCAGGCCATGGATCGTGGCCCTCAAGAAGCCGGCGCAAGGCGCCCAGTACGGGCTCAAGCCCATCGGGATGCTCATCTGCCTGGGCGCCCGCCGGCTCCGGTGCAAACCCGGCCAGCAGCAGGGCACGGCCTATCGTCCTTGGGGTGACGTCCAGGGCCTGCAGCCAGCGCAGCAGCAGGCCCCTGCTGGGCCTGGCCCGGGCGCTCTCAATGAAACTGAGGTGGCGTTGCGAGATGCCCAGCCGCATCGACAATTCAAGCTGACTGAGTTGTTTCTGCTTGCGGGCGTGCTGCAGGATCTCTCGAAGCGTCAGTTGGGGGTTCCCGCTCGACATCGCTCAGATTCCAGCACAGGCAAGCGGGCGCGCTCACCCCAGGCGCACCGGCAGCCTTCTGAACCCGCGGAACCTCACCCGCGGGTCGCGCTCCGGCGGGCCGAACGGGGCGATGCCGGGAAAGCGCGCCAGCAGGCGCCCGATGGCGATGCGGGCCTCCAGCCGTGCCACGTTCATGCCGGCGCAGGCGTGCGCGCTGTGGCCGAAGGCGATCTGCAGGTTGGGCTTGCGCGCTACGTCCAGGCGGTCGGGCTCGGGGAATGCGGCCGGGTCGCGGTTGGCCGCGCCCACGCCCAGCGTGATGAAGGTGCCGGCCGGGATCACGCGGCCGTCGCGCGGCAGCTCGATGGGGGCCGTGGCCAGGCGGTTGTTGAGCTGCAACGGGCTCTCGTAGCGCAGCAGTTCCTCCACCGCGCTGGGCAGCAGGGCCGGGTCCGCGGTCAGGCGCTGCAACTCGCCGCGGTGCGTCATCAGCGCGTGCATCCCGTTGCCGATCAGGTTGGTGGTGGTCTCGTGGCCGGCATTGAGCAGGAAGATGCAGTTGTGCAGCAGTTCGGTTTCGGTCAGCCGCTCGCCGCCCACTTCGCCCTGGATGAGGCGCGTGAGCACGTCCACCTCCGGGTCACCGGGCTGCGCGCGGCGCTGCGCCACCAGGCCGCGTAAGTAGGCCAGGAAGTCACGCACCGCGGCGTGGCCGCGGCTCAGCACCTCTGGTGAGGGGGCGGGCTCCAGCGCCGAGAGGATGGCCAGCGACCAGCCCTGCAGCGGCCCGCGCTCGGCATGCGGCACGTCCAGCAGGTTGCCGATCACCTCCACCGGGATGCGCGCGGCAAAGTCCTCGATCAGGTCTGGTGCGGCCAGGCCGGCCATGCGGTCCAGCAAGCCGTCCACCAGGGCCACCACGCCGGCCTCCATGCGGGCGATGGCGCGCTGGTTGAGGGCGCCCATCAGCAGGCGGCGCACGCGGGTGTGCAGCGGCGCGTCGTTGAACACCAGGCTGGTGGTGTGGTGCTCGAACAGCGGCGTGCCGTCGCCGAACTTCGGCGCGAACTCGCGCTGCTTGTCGGAGCTGGCCGCCGGGTGGCGGTACACCGCAATGACGTCCTCGTAGCGCGTCAGCAGCACCGAGGCGGTGCCGATGGCGTGCACGGGCGCGTGCTGCCGCAACTGGGCGTAGAAGGGGTAGGGGTCGTCCACGAAACCCAGGGGCGGCTGCGTGAGGGTGAATCCCGGCAGCCAGGCGGGCGTGGATACGGGCGTCGCTGCCGGCGCGATGGGTGCTGCGAAGCCCGTGGCGACGGGCGACAGGCCCGCTGGGCCCTGGTGGCCGGGGTTCGGGTCGGCTGGGTTCATGGGGGCAGGATAGCCCAGAGCCCACGGGATAATCCGCCCATGTTCACCGGCATCGTCCAGGGCACCGCCCGCATCGCCGCCCTGGCCGACAAGCCCGGGCTTCGCACCTTCACGCTGGCTTTCCCGGCGGGCTTCTGCAACGGCCTGGAGGTGGGGGCCAGCGTGGCCTGCAACGGTGTGTGCCTGACGGTCACGTCGGTGCAGCCCGCGCAGGAGCAAGCGGACTTCGACATCGTGCTCCAGAGCCTGAACGTCACCGCGCTGGGTGGCCTGGCAGTGGGCGACGCATTGAACGTCGAGCGCGCAGCCAAGGACGGCGCCGAGATCGGCGGGCACCCGTTGTCAGGCCACGTGGACTTCCAGGCCCGCCTGCAGGCCATCCGCCGGCCGGAGAACAACCACGTCATGCGCCTGGCCGTGCCCGCGCCCTGGATGCGCTACGTCTTCGCCAAGGGCTACATCGCGGTGGACGGTGCCAGCCTCACCGTGGCCGAGGCCGGGCGCGAGCGTGACGGCAGCGGCTGGTTCGAGGTCTGGCTCATCCCCGAGACGCTGCGCATGACCACCTTTGGCACCAAGCGCGAGGGCGACGCTTTCAACATCGAGATCGAACGCCAGACCCAGGTCTTCGTGGACACCGTGCGCGCCGCCCTCGACGAGCGCCTGGGGCCGCTGCTGCCTGCGCTGGAGAAGCTGCTCGCGGCGCAGGGGGCGACCGTGGACGACCTGGCCGCACCGCCGCGGCTCGGGCCGGGCTGAGGGCCTCGGCCCTTCAGCCCTTCAGAACGCCAGCGTTTCAGCGCCGCCTGCCCTGGGGCCGTTTCTGAGGCGCTTGCAGCCCGGGCAGCCCCAGCAGACCCAAGGTCAAGCGGTGCGCCCGCGCACCGGGGTCGGCCAGGTCGTGCAGCACGTTCATGTGGTGGCGCTGCGGCACCGCCTCGCACACGGGCACGGTCTTCGCCCCCCAGGCCTTTC
>Ga0315907_10002330_pt1 | contig 24059 bp, 24 predicted proteins | sample LakEriMetagenome_3_FD_203525 | JGI IMG/M metagenome (GOLD analysis project Ga0315907, IMG submission 203525) | Freshwater fungal communities from buoy surface, Lake Erie, Ohio, United States - Buoy 12 MA123 | ecosystem: Environmental > Aquatic > Freshwater > Lake > Lake biofilm | place: USA...
CAAAGCCGGAGGAAATGCAATAGTTCCTCAAGTAGTTTACCAAATATTTAAAACAATCGAACAATATGAGAGAATCACTAATACAAGGCGCGATCCGCGCTCACCTCATCAATGAGGGATGGTTTGTAGTTAAGCTTATCAATACCTCAAAGCCAGGGATGCCTGACCTTATGGCACTAAAAGATGGCAAAGTAATATTCTTTGAGGTTAAGACCGATAAAGGCCGAGTGAGCAAACTACAGGAGCATCACATTGAAGGATTGAACACGATGGGTGTTCCGGCTCATGTCGTTAGGTCAGTTAGTCAAGTTAAAGACATACTTTCGCAACTATAAACTTTTTACTTAATGAACTACTTAGACTTAGGCATTAATGCTATTGCCGTTAATGATAAAAAACAATCACTTTACCCTTGGAAAGAATACCAGACACGACAAATAACAAAAGAGGAGTTCGACAAGCAAATGTCCGACCCACGAGCCAAAGGGATGGCTATTATTTGTGGTGGTGTCTCCTCAAACCTTGAGGTCATTGACATAGACACTAAATACGAGACCTACCCTCTTTGGGAGGAGATACAAAAGGCAATCCCTCAAGACATCTACAAAAAGCTTCATATTGTCAACACCAAATCAAATGGTAAGCACTTATATTATCGTTGCGAATGCATACAAGGAAACCAAAAGTTGGCTCTTCGCCATGCCACTCCGGAAGAGTTAACACAAAACCCTCACAATAAGACTTATTGCATCATTGAGACTCGTGGTGAGGGTGGCTACGTTGTAGCACCCCCAAGTGAAGGGTACACCATCTTGCAAGAGGGTATTAATGTGCTTAGTGTAGAGGAAAGAATGCAACTATTTGAGGTTATGGGTGCATTTAATGAGGTTATTGATGAGGTGGTAATCGAAGCACACCATAGGCCAAGCACTAAAGATTATGGAGTCTCACCTTTTGATGACTATAACAAAAGAGGGGATTTGCGAGGGTTATTAGAAGGGTATGGTTGGGAAATAGTTAAAAGCAATAGTGAGAGGGATTATTACCTACGCCCTGGTGGCACATCCTCTCACTCCGGCTCATTTAATAAGTCTCTTGGTCTATTTTCCGTGTTCTCTACCAATACACCTTTTGAGCCAAATAAAGGCTATAAATTGGCTCATGTCTTCACCATATTGGAGTGTAATGGAGATTGGAAAAAGAGCGCTAAAAAGCTACTCGAAAATGGCTATGGTGAGAAGCGTATCAACTTCGGTGATAAACTTGAAAAAGAGTTATTTGAGAAAAAAAAGGATGGTGCTACCAATGATGACTTAATTACCATTTTGGTAAAAAAATATGATAAAGACCTCACCAACGCTAAAGAGATAGTTGATGACCTTGAACAAAGGTGGGGGGACAAGATTTGTACCTTTTGGGACATTGATAAGAATGGTAACCCACAAATTAGTAAGTACAAACTTCAAATATTCCTAACCGAGCAAGGAGGATTTAGGCTTTATTTCTACGATAAACAATCCACCTCTTATAGGTTGGTTAGAATAAAAGATGGTTTTGTTGAGGAGGCATCAAGTGAACAAGTAAAAAAGTTTATTAAGGACTATATTGATAGACTCCCAGATAGCTTTGATGGCGGTATCACCCCACAAGATTTGTTGGAGTTGGTCTATAAAAATGCCATCTCGCTATTTAGTGATGCCTTTTTTGAGTTTTTTACTCGTGCAGATATTGACTTTCTAAAAGACACCAAAGACATTGCTTTTTTTCCATTTATCAATGGAGTGGTACAAATTACCAAAAATGATATAAAACTTGTTACCTATGGCGAATTAGGTAAGGTTATTTGGAAAACACAAGTTATCAACCACTTTATTCATGTGGATCAAGATGGTATTGACCCAGAGAGTATTGAATATTTTAGGTTTCTAAAGCGTATTAGTGGAGATACACCCGAGAAGTATATGTACGCTCTTAGCCTTATCGGTTACCTTTTGCACCAATACAAAGACCCCGCAAGACCATTCGCCGTAATTTTAGCCGAGGAGACCGACAATGAGGAGAAAGGAGGAGGTACCGGAAAGGGTATTTTTGTCAAAGCTCTTAGTTACATAGTCAAAACCATCCGAGTTGATGGTAAGAACTTTAAGGTTGACAAAAACTTTGCCTTCCAACGGGTTGACCTTGACACTCGAATAGTAGCCATAGAGGATACTCGTAAAAAGGTAGATTTTGAGGGATTTTATAGCATTATAACCGAAGGTATAACCGTAGAGAAAAAGAACAAGGATGAGCTCTTTATACCCTATAAGGACTCTCCTAAGATACTTTTTACCACTAACTACTCTATCCCACAAAATGGTATCCATGCCAAAAGGAGACAAAGAGTCTTTGAGTTTGCCCCATACTTTGGTGCAACCAAGACCCCAGAGGATGAGTTTGGACATAAACTTTTTGATGATTGGGATAAAGATGAATGGAATAGGTTTTATAACCTCTTATTCTTCTCTTTAAGCGACTATTTGGCTAATGGTGTAGTCAATATACCATTTAGTGAAAAGATGGCAAGGAAAGCCCTTAAAAATCAGTTTGGTGATGAGTTCGTAGAACACTTTGAGGAAATCATCAAAAATGGTGATTGGGTGAGTATAGACCAATTGCATCAAGAGTTCTTAAATATGTATGGAATGGATAAAAAAGACTATACCAGAATACGGTACAAGAGGGGAATTAAAAGTGGTACAGAATTGTATGGAATTGAGTATTTGGAACAAAAACATCAGGTTGAGAGAGGTAAAATAGCTATAAGATTTAGTAGTTTACCCTTAGATTTTTGATTTTGTACTACTTTGTACCACTTTTGTACCACTTTTGTACCATTTTGCTTTTTTTATTACTTATTGATTTATAATACTTTATAATCCTTGTACCACTTGTACCATATTTTTTACATATTTTGAAGTGAAAAAGTTAAAAAGGTAAAAAATAGAGGTGGGGGGGGAAGAAAGAAAAAGATGAAAAACATGGAACAGCTTAAAATGTTATTAGGAATTTGTGCCGAGGTCATGGATACCACACCGGAGAAAATTATCGGTAAAGAGAGATTCAGAAAGACCGTAGTAGCAAGACAAATCTATTGCTATATTTCAAGGAGGTTTTTGAACTATAATTTGGGTGAGATAGGTAAGTCCATAAACAAAGACCATACCACCGTGATACACTCAACGAGATTCGTGGCTAATATGCTTGAGATGGATGACCCAATAATATCCATCCCTTATGGTAAAATAATGGAAAAACTAAAAGAGAACAACTACACCGAAATAAAGCTCTCAATAATGGTCAACGACATTATTAATCCAAACATAATAATAAACGATATCCAAAATAGATATGATTGCATCATAACTCCGATTTATTAACAAACCATGTTAATTGAGTTAGTTGATGTAATAAAAACATTTAATTTTACTATATGCAAAAGAAAGGCTTTTACTTTAGGCAGAACGAGAGAGATGGCTCTCTCATGCTTAATGTGAATGTAGGCGATTTTAAGGCGTTTTTAGACACCTTGCCTAATAAGGATGGGTGGGTAAAGCTTAGGATATTTGAGCGCGATAAAAAGGACGAGAAGGGCTTTACGCACAATATGGAGGTGATACATCAACACTAAAGGCTTTTTTAACCAAATTTTATCAAGATGGCAGGATGGGGTGGACCAAGACCAGGGTCGGGAAGGCCAAGGAGAAAATCGGAGGAGGAGTTGCTTGAGAGGTTAAGTCCTCTTGAGCCTTTGTGGTATGAGGCAATGGAGGCTAATTTGAAGAAAAGAGATATGAAGGCCGTGGAATTATACACTAAGTATTTTTTCGGTGAGCCAGTAAAAAGAGTTGAGTCTAAAATTGAAGGCAGCATTAGTGGACTGACCGTAGAGGTTATAAATGGACTGAAAAATGATGAGGCCAAAAATACAGACATCCAAGGTCTTTGACATACTGCGTACAAGTGATAAGAGGATAACCGTGATGCAAGGTGGTAGCCGTTCGGGCAAAACCTACAACATTATCCTTTGGTTCATAGTCAAATTGCTCCAAGAAAGGGGGCAAACTTTGTCTATTGTAAGGCAAAGCTTACCATCTATCAAAGGGTCGGTGTTGCGTGATTTTATCGAAATATTACTAAAATTGGGCATCTATTCGGAGGATAACCATAATAAGACCGAGCAAACTTACAACCTAAATGGCAACTTGGTTGAGTTCGTGAGCGTTGATCAGCCACACAAGATAAGGGGTCGTAAGAGGCAATACCTATTCATGAACGAATGTACCGAGATGTCTTATGAGGCATGGGTGCAGCTCACTATGAGGACAGAAAGTAAGATTATCTTGGACTATAACCCATCGGATGAGTACCATTGGGTATTTGATAAGGTGATACCTCGTGATGATGCCGACTTTTACATAACGACATATAAAGACAATCCTTTTCTACCAAAAGAGTTGGTTGAAGAGATTGAGAGGCTAAAGGATGCCGATGAGAATTACTGGTTAATCTATGGCCTTGGTCAAAAGGGCAACTTACACGACACCATTTACACTCATTGGCGTTATTGCCATGACTTGCCACAAGGTGAGGTTGTTTATGGCTTAGATTTTGGTTTTAACAATCCATCTGCCATGACCAAAGTGGTTTTTTATGAGGGAGGTATTTATGTTGATGAGGTTATTTACGAGACAAAGCTAACGACTAACGACTTGGTTGAGAAGGTTAAGAGTTTAGGGATATCTCAATATGATGAGATTTTTTGCGATAGTGCAGAGCCTAAAACCATTGAGGAGCTTTGTCGTTGTGGTCTAAATGCCAAACCAAGCAACAAGGATGTTACCGAAGGTATTAAGAAGATTAAAAGTGTGCCGATGTATGTGACGGAGAAAAGTCATAACTTAGTGAAGGAATTAAGAAACTATAAATGGAAAACGGATAGGAATGGCAAGAAGTTGGATGAGCCAGTTAAGTTTAATGACCACCTTTGCGACTCTCTTAGATACGCAGTATTTACGAAATTAAATGCGCCTCAACTAACTTGGGGCATGATATAATATGGGAATCATAGATAGGTTTGTAGAGGGTTACATGAAGCGTAAGGGTTTAAATCCTTATCCCGTTAACCAACCAAAGATACAAGGCATTAATAACTCCGTCCTTCAGCAATATGGTGCCGATAGTTATGTCGCGGAAGGATACTTGAGTAATAGCGATGTTTACGCTATTGTATCCTTTTTGGCAAGGAAGGCGGCTTCTATTCCTTGGTATGTGTATAAGATGAAACCAGGGGAGAAGGCACAAACATCTTTGCACCAATACAAGCAACTAACTAAAGGTTTACAACATAAGGGCGCTTACGAACAAGCTTTGCTTAGGCGTAAGAATGCATACGAAGAGAACATGGTGACTAACTCACCTCTTGCTAAACTTTTGGAACAACCTAACCCACAACAAGCACAAGACCAATTTTTTGAGAATCTATATGGTTATCGTATATTATCTGGAGAAGGGGACATATATGGAAATGACGGTGGAGTTGAGGGAGGAAAGTTCGTTGAGCTTAACGTATTACCAACCCAGTTCTTGGACATTTACCCCGACCCAAAGGATTTGTATGGAATATTGGGTTACAAGTTGATGGTTGGAGCGGGTATTGATCTACCAAAAGATGTGGTGTGCCAATGGAAGAGTTGGAACCCAGAGTTTAACGCCGACACAAGGACACACTTGAGGGGCTTGTCACCATTGAGGCCAGGTTGGAAGTTATTGAGGATGAGCAATAATGCCGCCGATGCGAGTGCCGCCATGACCGCCAATGGAGGAGCTAAAGGTGCTATTGTGCCTAAAGCCATTAATAATTCTATCCCAACCTTGACACCGGAACAAGCCTCTTTGGTGCAAAGGATGGTCAATGATAGGGTTAATAACAAAGACCAAAAGGGTGCTATTGGTGTTTTCCAAACTCCTTGGGATTATTTAAACTTTGGTTTGAGTAGTGTGGATATGGAGTTGGTTAAGACAATGCAGATGACCCTTCACCAATGGTGTAGATTGTTTGGTTTGCCAGTTGTCTTGTTTGACACGGATAGCAGCTCATATAATAACTATTCAAATGCAATGAGGGATTTGGTTACAAATACCATCATGCCTCTCAATTGTCAATTGAGGGATGAGTTGAACAAGTGGTTAGTGCCAAGGTTTGGTGAGGATGTTTATATAGACTTTGACATCACGGCCCTACCGGAGATGCAACAAGACTTCGAGAAAATGGTTAACCAACTAAGGATGGCCGACTGGTTGACATTTGATGAGAAGAGGAGTGCTATGAATTATGAGGAGAGAGGTGGTGCTTATGAGTATAGCTATGTCAATCAAGGGTTGATACCTTTGGAGCAAGTAATGATGGATTTGAGCGTTAGCAATGACCAAAGTATGAGCAATGACCAAAACGGAGATATGGACAATAGTGATGACCAAATATCCTAAAACACCAAGCGAGAGGACTTGCTTGATAGAGAAGAGGATGATGGATAAGGTGAGGGAGGGTTATCGTAAACGACTTGAAAATGAATGGGAAGCAAAGGCGAGAATATTGGAGGAAAGTGGAGAGACTAAGGGCGCAATTGGATAGCAAATACTTCAATGCGACTAAAGACTCAATACTCAAACAATTTAAACGCTTTGCTAAAGATATTGAGCTTTATGGTGTGGATGTGGCAAGGACAAGGTTAGGACTTGACTTGTGGGAGAAAGAATTAATTAAGGTCTTTGAGGATTTATATAAGGAAGCAACCATCCTTTTTGGCAATGCCACTTATAGGATGTTAAAGATAGAGGCTAACCGTAAAGGTGAGACTTTTGGCTTTAATAGGGAGTGGACAAAAGAGATACTTACTTTCCTTATGCAACAAGGCTTTGTTTTGGTTTCGGACATAACTAAAACAACTAAGGACAAGCTTTTGGCTATTGTGAGTAAGGCTATTGAGGATGGATTGGGTGTGGATGAGATAGTCAAGCAAATACTTAGCGATGACCAATTGGCATATGCAGCCTTTAGGGCGAGGAGGATAGTTAGGACTGAGGTGATGAGGGCGAGTAATATGGCCGCAATGATGGGGGCTCAAGCTCACAATTTTGAGGTGGACAAAATATGGATTAGCGCTAAGGACAATAGGACAAGGAGGATACCAAAGGATGAGTTCGACCATTGGGAGATGGATGGTGTGGTAGTTCCTTACAAAGAGCCTTTTACTTCAACTGGCAAAAAGGGTGAGCCCGTAGTAGCCATGCAACCTGGGGATTTGAGCGCACCTCCTGGGTTTACTATCAATTGTCGTTGTACGGTTGGATTTATACCCAAGAGGGATGGCAATGGAAACCTTATTTTTAAACCTAAGCTAAATGTAGCTACAATAGATTAATTATGCCAGTAGAAAGTTGCGGAAATGGTCTTTGGAGAATTGGGGATGGTGAGTGTATGTATAGAAGCGAAGAAAGTGCAAATAGGGCTTATAGAGCTTATTTGGCACAAGAGGAGGATGAGGATGAGTACATGGACAAAAAAGAAGAGACTTACAATGATTACCCAGAGGCAGCGACTAACAATGCCAAAAGGGCTTTGAAATATAAAGAGGAGAATGGCAGCAGTTGCGGCACTCCTGTTGGTTGGACAAGAGCAAGGCAACTCGCAAACAGAGAGAAGATAAGTAGAGACACGATAGCGAGGATGGCATCATTTAAAAGGCATCAACAAAATAAGGACGTGCCTTATGATGAGGGATGTGGAGGCATCATGTGGGATGCGTGGGGCGGTGATGCCGGAATAGAATGGGCAATAAGAAAATTAGACCAAATAGATAATAAGAAAAGTATGATATACGTTTACAAAAACCAAAGCCTTGAGGTAAAAGATGTTGATGCCAAACAAGGTATTGTTAGTGGCTATTTTAGTGCTTTTGGCATGGTTGACTCCGATGGGGATATAATGATGCCAGGAGCTTTTAAAAGGTCAATCCAAGATTGGGGGCCGGATGCCAAGGGAAGGATTAAGCATTTGCTTAACCATGACCCATCTAAGCCATTGGGCAAGATAATGGAACTCAAAGAGGACAATTATGGCCTTTTCTATCGTTCACAAGTAGGTAAACATCAATTGGGCCAAGACTTTGTAAAGATGGTTGAGAGTGGCCTAATTAGTGAACATTCCATTGGCTTTAGGACTTTGCGTGAGCAAAAAAACGATAGCGCCAATGAGATACATGAGGTTATGTTGTTCGAAGGTTCATCCTTGACCGCTTGGGGTGCTAATGAGCATACACCAATGTTGGGTATCAAGTCAATAAAAAATATTGATGAGATTAAAGAACAAATTCGTAATTTCGAGAAGTTCATCCGTAATAGCGATGTTACAGATGAGACAATAGAACTTTGCCTTATTAAAGTAAGGCAATTGGCACAAGCCGTTGAGCAAATGAGTAGCACGAAGGCCACCGTTGAGGAGCCCAAGCAGCAAAAAGGAGAGGAAAGGGTTGATGTGTCATCACTCATATCAATAATTAATAAAATCTAACAAAATGGAAAATTTGAAGCAATTTGAAGATGCCTTGGCATCTAAGTTGGCCGAGCAAAAGGCCGAGGTTGTAGCTGCTACCGAGAAAGCCGCTAAAGCATTTGAATCTCGCGTTGAGCAAATCAACGAAGAGATGGTTAAGGCAAACAAGACCGCTGCTGAAGCTGTTGCCGAAGTTAAAGAAGCTAAAGCTGCCTTTGGTAAGCTCCAAGCTAAAGAAGAGAAGAAGGTTGCCGTTTCTTACGCTGACCACATCAACAACATCAAGAGCGAAATTGGTGCTGCTATCGAAAAGGGTTGGAACGACATTAAGTCTGCCGCTCGTGGTAACGGTAAAGGTTTCTCTTACGAGATGGATTTGAAGGCCGTAGGTACTATGACCATTTCTAACAACCTTACTGGTTCTGTTTACACCTCTTATGTTGACAACCCAGCTCTCCGTAGCTTTGTTAACCCTCACCTGAGAAGTGTGTTCAACATCATCCCCGTATCAACTGGTTCTGTATCTTTCCCTCGTGGCAACAGCCCCGTTGGTGAAGGTTCTTTCGGTAAGCAAACTGAAGGTTCTGCAAAGCCTCAAGTTGATTACGATGTAACCGTAGTAAACACCGCGTTGTCTTTCATCGCTGGTTACGCTAAAGTATCTCGTCAGATGATTGATGACCTTCCTTTCTTGCAAGCTTATTTGCAGCAGTCTTTGATCGAAGACTTCCAAAAGGCTGAAGATACATATTACCTCAACGCCATCGCCGCTTCTGCTACCGCAGGTTCTTCTTCTGGTGCTAACACCGCTGAGAAGTTCATTGATTATGTAGCTCAATTGGGCGCGTTGAACTGGACTCCAAATCTTTCCTTGACCACACACGCTGGTTGGGCTGGTTTGTTGAAAACCAAGCCATCCGATTACTCTATCCCTGGTGGCATGGTTATCGACCAGAATGGTAACGTTCGTATCGTAGGCGTTCCCGTTATCCCTCATAGCTTGGTTACTGCTTCCAAGATTTATGTGATGGATACCACTAAGTTTGCTATCGCACAACAAAGTGGTCTCGCGGTTCGTTCTACCGAGTTCGACCAAGATGACTTTATCAAAAACCTCATTACCTTCCGTTGCGAGGCTCGTTGCGAACTCCTCCAGTTCCAACCAACTGCCGCTGTTTACGGAGCTATCTAATCGGGTTTGATTGTTATGGTTCTAAATGGGGGCGGCCAGGTGGTCGCTCCCTATTTTTGTTTTTATGAATGCAGTTATTATAGGAGCTATGGATGGGGTATCATTTGATGATATATTTGATACCTTAAATAATTACAAAAAAGTATTATTTGTTGAACCTGTACCGCATTATTTTAATTTATTAAAATTAAATGCACATAGATTAAATACTGAAGTTTGTTTTGAAAATTCACCAATAAGCGACAAACATGAAAATATTGAATTAGCATATTTAGATATAAATTCATTAAATAATTACGAATATTTTTATAAGGGTTGCAGTAGTGTTATAGAAAACGGCGAACCAATAAATAAATATTTAAAAAAAGTTGATAATAAAGACTTAGTAATACTTTCTTGTAAAAGTTTGACATTTAATGATTTATGCGAAAAATGGGATATTAAAGAGATTGAATATCTACAAATAGATTGTGAAGGATATGACCAAAGAATTGTAAATAGCATAGATTTAGAAAAGTATAATATAAAAAAATTGAAATTCGAAACACACTATTTAGATAGTGATTTCATAAGTATATTTTCCAATAAGTGGCCTAATTATAAATATGAATTGATTGAAGCAGATATAATATACTATAAACTATGAACTTTCTATTAAGCGTACATCTTTATCCACCTAAGCATCTTTGCGGAGCTGAAACCATGATACATGGGATAGCAAAACATTTGATTAGCAAAGGCCATAATGTGCGAGTTTTATTGCATCAAGCAAATCATTATAAAATAAGTAATAATTACACTTTTGACGGGGTGGATGTGTTCCCTCCTAATACTAATGTAATAGATGGGTTGATGAGGTGGTGCGATGGGGTATTTACCCATTTGGATTACACAAGATGGACAATACACACGGCAAAAATGTATAAAAAGCCTGTTTTTCATCTTATACATAATAGCCATCCATACCCAGAGATTATAATGGCCGAGAAGCCACAACACATTATTTATAATTCTTTTTGGTTAAAAGACTTACTTAATTATAATTTTAGTAACTTTATATTGCCTCCACCTACCGACTATCGTTATTTTGACTTGGGCATAGACCCTATCAAAAATGAGTACATTACTTTGATTAACTTGAACAAGAACAAAGGTGGGGAGATATTTGAGCAAATAGCGAAAGCGATGGCAAATAAGAAGTTCTTAGGTGTCATTGGCTCTTATGATGAGCAAATCATACCTAAGTTGCCAAATGTGAGGATAGTTGAGAAAAGTGTGAACATTAAGGATTATTATGCTATCACTCGGATACTTGTTATGCCAAGTGAGTATGAGAGTTGGGGCATAACGGCAACAGAGGCTATGAGTAGTGGTATTCCGGTGATATGCACCGAGACACCTGGCCTTTTGGAGAACTGCGGTAAAGCTGCTATTTATGTCAAAAAACGAGATGATATTAAAGCTTGGGTTAAAGCGATTAGCGACTTGGATGATGAAAAGAAATATAGAGAGTTTAGTCGAAAAGCAAAAGAGAGAGCAAAGGAACACGACCCAAGAAAAAAACTCGATGAGCTTGAGCCATGGATTAGAGAAAAGGTTTATCAATACAAATAGCGATGATTTATATAAATAGCGTTAGTGTTCTATCGGATTCGGTTGTAGAGCCAGTAAGTAGGACGGATGTAAAGAATTGGTTGAGGATTGACTATACGAGCGATGATAGCCTCATTGATAGCCTTATCAACGCGGCAAGGGTACATATTGAGAAACTAACGGGGAGGAGCTTGGTTAATAAGAAACTAAGGGCTAATATTGAGCTTAGTGGATATGTGCCAAATGTTTGGATTATAGACCTACCTTATAGTCCTATGATTTGTGTAGATGAGGTAAAAATAAAGGAAGGTATTAACGATTATGATACTTTGACCGTTAACGATGACTATGAGGTTATAGGTGGCAAACTTTGGATGTACAATAGGGGTATTTTTAGCGTTACATACCAAGCAGGATATGGAACAATCCCTCAAGACCTAAAAAACGATATTTTGACACTTGTATCTTGGATGTATGAGAATAGGGGTAAAAAGATGAATGCCGATCCGAAACAATCGGTTCAACAATATCCAATGTGGGAAGGACTTAACTATCACCAATATAAACAAGTGGTTATTTAGTGGCTACCGGAATAAAATTAGAGATTAGTGACAAGAACTTCCGTGATGTTCTCAATAGCTTCAAAGATGAGGTTAGTAAGAGAACTGCCATGATTGACCAAGAGATAGCAGCTCATGGTGAGTTGATGGCTACGAGTGCGAAGCAATTGGCACCATTTGACACGGGAAGGCTAAGAGGGTCAATCTCTCTTAAAAAGGAGGGATTTATGAGGTATCAATTGGTGGCTCAAACCGACTACGCCGCTTATATGGAATTCGGTACCGGAAGGTATGCCGCGAGTTATGTACCTACATTGGATGAGGAGTGGCAAAAGATAGCGGCACAATTTAAAAGAGGGCCAGGTAGTAATGTGCCTCCTTTTGGCTATATGAATAGGAGCGTAAAAGCTTATTTACCATCTTTGATTAAGGCTATTAACAAAGTGTTAAAAAATAATTGATGAGGGATAGCAGTAACAATGTGAGGACTATTTATGTGACTGCCTTGAATGGTAATTTAACCTATAATGGCAAGGATGTGCCAGTGTATGGACAAACTCCTTTTAGGACTACCCCTCAAAACTATGTGGTTATTTCGGCTATTAGTGAGACTGCGGCAAATACTAACCATAACTTTGGCAATGAGGTAGAGGTAGTAATTGACATTTTTAGTGAGCAATACCGCATTTATGACAATGCGGTGGTGGACAACATAGCGGGGCAAATCCTCAATATTTTGATACCCGATCCAGGAGTCAATGGTTTTAGTGATAGCTACTTTGAGGTTTTCCCAATGGCAAGGATAAGCTCAAGCTATTTACCCCTCCAAAATGGAGATAATTTTGTAGCGAGAAAGTTAATAACAATTAGTAATTTAGTAAACGAAAAATAAAACAAAAATGGGACAAATTCAAGGTTCATTGCAGAATGTAGAGATAGATGTAGCTGGTGGCTCATCTTACAAAAATCTCGTTTGTCTGCGCACATCATCCGTCAATACAACTATTGACTCCACCACCGAGCAAACCAACTGCGGAGCTTTGACTTCCGTAGGTGAGCCAACAATGAGTATAGATTTTGATGCACTTTGCGAAGTTTCACCAAGTGTATCTCAAGTATCTTACGAGGACTTGTTGAGCGCAATGGTTAACAAGACTTTGGTAAATGTAAGGGTACAAAATCCAGCAGTAACAGGAGCAAGTGTTGGTGCTGCTTATTACCACCAATTTAGTGGTTATATTACCGACCTTACTTTGAATCAATCAACTACCGAGTTCATCAACTTCTCTGGAAGCATCGCCTCTTCCGGCACTCTTGACATAACCGCTTAATAATGAATTACTGCACTATTACTATTAAAGACCAAAAGATTGGACTTAAATTCGGCATGGCATCATTTAGGTATCTAAGTGATGGCAAATTGGTGGAAGGCAAGAGCTTTGTGAATAATGAGTTAAATGAGGTTGGAATAGCTCACATCCTTTATAGCGGATATTATAATAATTGTCTCGTAAAGGATGTTGAGCCTACCTTGACATTTGAGAACTTTGTTGAGCATATTGAAGGAATTTTAATGAGCAAAGGTGACTTAGAAGAGGTCACCAATGCCATTAAAGTTTGGGCCGATAATGACTTTATAAAGCAAACTCAAGTACAAGAGGATACAAAAAAAAAGACCTCTCGTGGGAGCAAGTCGAAGCGTTTGGATTAGGTGAGTTGGGATTGAAGCCTAATGAGTTTTACTCTTTGAGTCCAAGGCATTTTAGCCTTATGTCTAAAGGTTATGAGGACAAGAAAGTGGATGGATATAGACAAACAAGGCTATTGATGTTCACGATGGTTAGGCTTATGGGTGACCCTAAGAGTGCACCAAAGACACCGGAGGCATTGTGGGAGTTACCTGGTGATGAAGTAAAAAATGGCATGAGTGAGGAGGAGATGAGGGAAATATTTAAAAGGTTAGCAAAATGAGTGGATACGTTTTCGATTTAGGGATGAATATAGAAAACTTCACTAAGTCAATTAGTGAGGTTGAAGATGAACTCAAACGGTTAAAAGATTCACTCAAAACCGCTACAGGACAAGGCATTGTTGAGACTAACGTACAAATTAAGCAACTAGAAAAAAGCTTAGTTGATTTAAAAAAGGTTGGTTTAGACAAACTACCAGGAGGTATTACTAATGCCTCCAATGCTCTAAATTCTCTTAGCCAAGTAACAAGGGATTTGCCTTTTGGATTCGTTGCGATACAGAACAACTTGCCACTTGTTGTAGATTCTTTTGGGCAATTGACAAGACAAGCGGGAGGCTTAGGCCCAGCGTTAAAAAGTATCGGAGCATCGTTGATCGGCCCAGCTGGTTTGTCTTTTGCTTTTGGTGCTATCATTGCCGGAGTTACTGCGCTCATACAAAAGTATGGTTCTCTTAGTGAAGCATTAACTCAAATATTAGGTGGAACAAAAAAGATAACTGCTGAACAAAAGTTATTTAACGAAGAGACGGCAAAGGCTACTGGTAATGTTGCAGCAGAAGAGGCAAAAGTTAAAATTTTAACTAAAACATTAATTGATAATGACAAGCCCCAAAAAGATAGATTGGCGGCTTATAGTGAATTAAAGAAAATTGCTCCAGAAGTAGTAGCTGGTATAAGAGAAGAAAATATTGGTACTCAAATATCAAATGAGTTAATAGACTCAAATGCTAAGAAAAGAATTGAATTAATTAAACTTAAAATAAGAGAGACTGGTATTAATGCTGTACTTGCTAAAAACTCACAAGATATTGCAGTTGAGCAAGACAAATTGAATCAATTAATTGATGAGAGAAGGTTATTATTAGAAAAGCAAAAAAAGGGTGATAAATATGTTGACCCAGAAACTGGTAAAGTATTTGATGTATTATCGGCAGTAATTAGAGAAAATGAATTAAGATTAGTTGCACAAAGAGTAGCTGTTGAAAATTTATATAAAATAAATGGTAACTTTTTAACTCAACTTGACCCTATTGTTAATGGAATTGCAAAGATTAATGAGGAGACAAGAATTAGGATTGAAAATTTAAAGAAAGAAGACCAAGCTTTAAAAGATAGTGCAAAAGATGGCCAACAAAAATATAAAGAAGGTTGGCAAGGTATTATATCAGAACTAAAAGAATTTGAGGCGTTCCAAAAAGCTAATGCTGCCGCAAATCAAAGAGCTGCTGCAATAAATGCTCAAATAAGCCAAGCAAAAGCATTAAAAGCAAGGACTGAAGCACAAAAGAAAGCAAACGAAGAGACTAAAAAGGCTGAGGATGCTGCTTTAGCTTTGGCAATTGCAGAAGGTGAAGCATCATATCAAGCTCCTAACTTTTTAGAAGGTTTTAAGAATTTAGGTCCAAAACTAATACAAGAAACAAATGCAGCGGCAGGGCTTGAATTGTTTAAAAATACATTTACAAATCCTTTGAGTGATTTGTTTACTACTTTTTTAGATACTGGTAAGTTAGCTTTTAAAGAATTTGGTAAAGCAATACTTCAAACAATTAACCAAGTTGTTGCAAGAATTATAGCTACTGGTATTGTTAATTTACTTGGTTCAATATTATTCCCAGGAGCACCAGGTGCAACTAAAGGTGTTGGTGGAGCATTTAAAGCAGCTTTTGGAAGCATATTAGGTATCAACTTTGGTGGTGGTATTGCCGCACCATCGTTCGCTGGTGTTGGTGGTGGCTCATTGGGTATGAGTGGGCAAGTGAACCTTGTTTTGAGAGGTCAAGATTTGGTAGGGTCATTGAATAGGACAAACACACTAATTAATCGCGTTGGCTAATGGCATTCCAAGAAAAGTATAGGATTGACTTTAAGAGTTTGGATGGTTATGATTGTCGTGTTGGCTTTTGGTATGATGGATATACCGGAAGCGTTAACTCCATTCGCGGTGGTGCAAGGCCATTTGTATTAAAAGAGTTTAATACCGATGAGGACTTGTTCAAGCCCATTAGACCACAATTAGCCGAGATTGAGATATTAGCAAGTGCGAGTGGTGTAAGTATAGATAACTTTTTGGCCGATAATGATACAGATATTTATGTCACTTTTGCTTATAATAATACAAGTATAGGATATTGGAGGGGTTACCTTTTACAAGATGAGTTCCAAGAAGTTTGGCAAGATACTAACCATACTATCATGCTAAGAGCGATGGAAGGTCTTGGATATATGAAAAACTTTCCTATATCTAATGGTGGTAGTGAGATAACGGCAAAAACGACACCTCTTGACTTTCTTCAATATGCCACAAGCACGGCGGCTCAAGGATGGACAAAGTTTACCATTTTTAACAACTTGTTCCATGATGCGATGACAGATAGCCTCACCTATACGAGTCTTGATCAATGCAAACTTGACCCAAAGACTTTCCAAATAGAGTCCACGCAATATGAGGATAGTTATAAGGTTACCGAAGAGATAAATAGAGCATTCAATCAAACTTTGTTCATGTATAATGACACATGGCATATTTTGAGATTGGAGGAGCTTTATGTGCCTAAGACGGACAATTTAAGAGGTTTTACATCTAATCTTGGTACAAGGACTGCCGTACAAAAGAGATTTGATGTTAGTGTAGGTGTAAATGAGGAGGTTAAGCCCATTAGTCCTGATATGTTGCGTTATATTAAGAGAAGGACTAAAATAGATAATGTTCTCTTTAATTATGAGCAAATAAGTGAGTTGTTGGTCAATGGTACTTTTAGTAGGGGTTCATTGCTCACAACTACCGGAACTCTAAAGCAATACAATGTTGATAGTTGGGATTTCAAATACACTTTGGCTGGGCCATCGGATACACCCGATTATGTGACGGGGACAACCGTGCCAAGTGGTAGTGTTACAAGAAATGAAATATACACAAGCACCTCCTATGGTTATATGACCGATAACTATGTGAGGATGCCTGGTGCCGATGGTAGCAATTATAACTACTATTTAAGGAGTCAATCCATTGGTGTATTTGCTGGGGAGAAATTAAATATATCTATTGACTATCGTTTTGAAAAGGCTTTTGCCGATGATGGCAACATGAACCAAATGGTTGTTATGTTGACCGGAGCGGCTGGTAATTATTGGCTTAAAAACGATGGCTCATGGGTGTCAACAAATGGTACTTTCACGAGTAATTATACTTATTTATTTACCGAGTATAATAACGCTGGTAATCCCGATGAACAAGACTGGATTACCGTAAGTGTAGAAAGTACGGACATCCCCGATAATGGAACTATTAAGATAGCCATTATATCCGATTACCATACCTACCCAACAACGGGCCAAAATGAGGCATGGTTCAAAGCCTTAAAATTTGAGATTATTGAGTCTTTCAATGGCCAAAGTACCCAACCATTACAAGGTGTTAAGTCTATTTTTACCAAAAGCGCAAATATTAAGGTAAATAGTGATAATGAGATTTACTTGCAAGATGGCTTCTCTAAGAACTACAAAGGGACTATATACCAAAGTGATGGCACTACTATTACCGATGCCGATTGGTATAGGTATAGGTATTCTGCCGAGACTTTTAGCTTTAGAAGGCAGAACTTAACCGCATATTGGGAGAACAATAGATTTAACCGAAATAAAATAGATGCCACCTTTTATGGGCTTACTTTCAATGGTGGCGATAGAATTGGGTTGATCAACACAGTCATTTTTGAGGATGATGACCCCAACAAGATTTATGCCATTTTGAATATGAAGGAGATTGACTTTGCGGCGGGTATTTGGACGGCCACTCTTTTGGAGGTTTGGGATGATGACAAGGATGGTGGAGGGTTGGTAGCCAAGTCTTTAGAGCTTGATGCCACTACCGGAACTTACAATAATCCCACATATATTCCTTGGACAAGTGTGAGCCTTGCGGATTTCACTTTGACGGGTGGAAATTTGATAACTTACACGGGTTCTATTTCATTAAGTGTGCCAATAGTTGTATCTTTAGCAGGTAATATCAATACGACTACTACGACTCCCGTTACTACTACTTTTAGGGTATTGCAAAACGGAACGGCGATAAAAACACAGAATTATCCTGTTACGGTAAACCCACAAGCTTTTACTTTTAATTTGTCACCAAGTGGTAATATTACCATTAACCCTGGCGATACTTTCCAAGTGAGCGTGAGCAATAATATCACTCAATTGAACATAACAAGTGGCCAATTTAATATTGACTACACCGCTCCTGGGTCATTGACATATGATACATATAGCGAACAATTTATATACAATACATAGATGGCAGACGTAGTAAAAGCGGAAGGATTAGTAATAGCGGTCACCAACACAAGTGGTGGGGTCTATCCTTTTGCTTGTGCTAAAGATGCCAATATTACTATCTCAAGGGATGTGATAGAATTAGCACCTAAGACCAATAATGTCTATCGTGAGTATATTAAAGGGCGTCAATCATTTAGCATTAGTGGAAGTGGGTTGGTCAAAATGAGCGAAAGCTATTTGCAACCAATAACATTTTTTGATGATTATATTGATGGGACTGATAGTGAGATAGTAGGATATTTGGACATTATTGATGCCCAAAATAATTATAGAGTCTATCAATTTAACGCTATCATCACCGAGTTGGCTTTGGCATCAACAATTGGCTCTTTGGCTCAATATAATTACTCATTGCAAGGGTCTGGGCCTTTTACCGAGCTTAGTGTGGTTGACACCTACACGGTGACAAGCGGCAAGATTACGGCAAGAAGCACGGCAACACATAAGCTTGTTGCTATTGGATTTGGTGGCAAATGGTACTATAATTATAGCGTTACCGATGAGGGTGGTGGAGTTTTTACTATCACTATTGGCACGGCTTATAATGGAGTGAGTGTGAAGGCGGTTTATATAGCATTATAAAAGAAATAAAATGATACCAGAGTTCAACCTACGACCCATAAAAAAAGGAGATACTTATGTATTTCCATTGTCTTTTTATACCGACCAATGTGAGGAGACGGCTAAGAACGTAAGCACTTATGTTTTTAAATTGATGGCTAAGAATAGCGCCGGAACCACAATTTTCACGTGGAACAATGCCGATTTTGTGCAAGGAGCTACCAATGAAAGGACGGTTACTTTGAGCGCTGTTACTACGGCTACATACACCGTTGGTGAGTTCAACTATGAGTTGCAAGTAACTACCGACACCGGAACCTTTACATGGATGCAAGGATATGTTCAAGTGGTTGACCAAATAACAAGTTAAGAGATGGTTGTCATTAAAGTCAATTATACCACCGATCAGCCTATCATTAAGGTCAACTACGATGAGAGCCCCGTGTACATAAGTACAACGGTTGATGCTACTTATATCTCCGTTGACTATGGTGGCACGGGTGAGATGGGAACGGTTACGAGTGTTGATGCCGTTGGTGGAACGGGTATAAGCGTGACCGGAGGGCCTATCACCGAGTCGGGTACTTTTACTATCACCAATACCGCTCCCGATAGAATAGTAACATTAACAGCAAGTGGTGGTACAGTCATTACCGGAACCTATCCTAATTTTACTATCTACTCCGACGAATCGAGTGGATATGTGCCATATACGGGCGCTACCCAAGACCTAAACATGGGTACTTATGGTGTGGTAGGTGACTTTACGCAATACAACACTACCAATAGTAGCATACCATCGGCAGCAGGGGTGGTATCGTGGGACGATACTAATGGCACTTTGAGGCTATCAATGAAAGGCAACACCTACAATTTGCCTATTGGTGAGAGCTTGGTGTCAAGAGTTGTTAACAAGACCGGAGCCACTCTTAATAGGGTTGACTATAAGGTTGTGAGGGTTGCTGCCGCTCAAGGTCAAAGGTTGGCGGTAGAGTTGGCACAAGGCAACAATGATGCCAATAGCAAAGACACTCTTGGTGTGGTTTGTGAGAACATAAGCAACAACCAAGAGGGGTTTATTGTTAATGTGGGCCAAATTACGGAGATAAATACCACAGGCTCATTGCAAGGTGAGACATGGGCGGATGGTGATTTGATTTATTTGAGTCCGTTCACGGCTGGTAAGATGACCAACATTAAACCGACCGCACCAAACCACACGGTTATCCTTGGATATGTTGAGTATGCGCATAGTCAGCATGGAAAGATATACATTAAGATTGACAATGGTTACGAGATAGGTGAGCTCCATGATGTGTACGCACCTAATCCAACTAATGGTCAAGGCCTCTTTTGGAACGCTACTAACTCAAGGTATCAATTGTCAAGTGTGAGTGGGGTTATAGGATATACTCCGGTGCCGGAGAGCCGTACTTTTACCATCAATGGTGTGGTGTACGACATGAGCGCTAATAGGACATGGGAAATAGGAGATTACGGGACATTTTAAAAATAAGAAATGGCTTATAAATTACAATTGAAAAGAGGTCTTTTAGCATCATTGCCTAATGGTAGTGTTGGTGAGCCTCTTTTCACTACAGATACATTTGACCTCTATGTTGGCAAGGGTGATGGGAGCAATATTAAGTTGCAGAAGTTCATCGCCTCCGGATCCTCTTCGCAGTTTCTTAAGGGTGATGGCTCTCTTGATAGCACTACCTATCAAGGAGTCTTGTCGGGTAGTGGTATCGTTAAGAGCACTGGAGGAACTATCTCATACCTCACCGACAATAGCTCCAATTGGGATGCGGCTTATAATGATAAGATTAATAGTGCGAGTGTAAGTGGAACCACAACAAAAACATTAACGCTCACCCAACAAGATGGTGGGACTATCACGGCGAGTTGGAGCGACTACGATACGGCTCCCGTGACAAGTGTTTTTGGTAGGACTGGTGATGTGATAGCCGTAAGTGGTGATTACACGACATCTTTGGTTACTGAAGGAACAAACCTTTATTTCACCGATGCAAGAGCAAGGGCCGCCATTACTTTGACAACTACGGGGTCAAGTGGATCGGCCACCTATGTCGGAGGCACTCTTAATGTCCCTACCTACACTTTGAGCGGGTTGGGTGGTGTGCCTACGAGCCGAAGCCTAACCATCAATGGCACATCTTACGACTTATCAGCCGATAGGTCATGGAGCGTGGGTACGGTAACAAGTGTGGATTTAAGCGTTCCAACTGGGTTCGCTATTAGTGGCAACCCCATCACCTCAAGTGGGACATTGGCTCTTGCCTTTGCGAGTGGCTACTCTTTGCCAACAAATGCCTCCCAAACCAATTGGGATGCTGCCTATAATGACAAAATAAATAGTGCGAGTGTAACGGGTACGACAACCAAGACACTTACCCTTAACCAACAAGATGGTGGCACGATCACGGCTTCTTGGACGGATGACAACACCGATGCCGTAACGAGTGTGTTCGGTAGGACGGGTGCGGTTGTGGCAGCGAGTGGGGACTACACCACTACGCAAGTAACGGAGGGGACGAACCTCTACTACACAGAGGCGAGGGTTAGTGCCAATACCGATGTGGCAGCGAACACCGCAGCGAGGCATAATGCAGTTACTTTGGGGACGGCTAATGGTCTTAGCCTAAGCACTCAACAATTGAGCCTTGCTTTGGCAAGTGGTTCAACAACTGGTGCTTTGAGCAGCACCGATTGGACTACTTTTAATTCCAAACAAGCTGCCCTCAATGGAACGGGTTTTGTTAAGATTAGCGGAACGACAATAAGCTATGATAATAGCACATATTACTTGGCATCTAATCCAAGCAGTTACATTGCTAAAACCGACTTGTCGGCTATCACTCCTTTAAGTTATGACAACGTAACGGGAGTGTTTCAAATGAGCCAAGCCAACTCTACTACAAGCGGTTACATTACATCAACCGATTGGAACACATTCAACAACAAGCAGTCAGCCTTAACCAACCCAGTAACGGGAACGGGAACGACAAACTACTTGCCTAAGTTTACGGGGAGTACAACGATAGGAAATAGTTCTGTACAAACAGATTCAAACGGAAATATAGGAATTAATACAGCCCCAGTTTCTTATGGTTCTACATATACAACATTAACCTTAAACAATGCATCAACTGGGTCATATTCCATATTTCAATATGGGGGAATAACTTATGGACAAATAGGTGTAGAAAATTCTATTTTTAATATACAAGCCGCAAATTCAGCACCAATTGTATTTAATGTAAGTAGTGCAGAACGTATGCGACTAACGACCACAGGACTTGGTATTGGTACGACATCGCCTTCGGTTAAACTTGATGTGGTTGGTGCAGGTATGTTTAGCTCTACATTAACAGTTAAGTCATTTTTATACTTAGGAGAATCTTTAGTTGAAAATGGAGTAATAAATTCTCCAGAAGGTATTTTTATTAATGCAGATTCCGATGCAAGTGGTGGCTCTAATGATATAGTTTTTGGTAAAGGTAGAACAAGTACAAGTGGTGGAACTACCTTAATGACTTTAAAAAATAACGGCAACCTCGGCTTGGGTACAAGCAGTCCAACATCTTACTCTGGATTTACTACATTTAATATAAACAATGCCACAAATGGTGGTGTTATTGATTTACTAAATAATGGTACAAGAGTAGGTACATTTTTTAATACAGCATCTGATGTTAATTTAGGAAGCATAACGAGTGTTCCATTAATTTTTTATACTGCGAATACAGAGAAAATGCGACTCACATCTGGTGGAAGCCTTGGTATTGGTACGACATCTCCTGCAAGATTGTTGGATGTGAATGGAACGGGTAGGTTCTCAAATGATTTAACAGTTGCCAATTCATATAGATTATTCTTAAACGGAAGTACGGGTCAAGATTGGGCATTAAGAACAAACTCATCAACTGCCAATTTTGAGATAGTTGATTGGTCATCTACTGTTGCAAGAGTTATTATGACACCAAGCGGCAACCTCGGCTTGGGTGTTACTCCGAGTGCGTCAAGTTGGACATCTTTTGAGTTGCTTGGTGGAAATGTAATAACATCATATCCAAGTGCAACAATACCTGCTTTATACTCTGCATCAAATGCTTATTACAATAGCGGTTGGATATATAAAAATTCAGCAAATGCATTGTTATATGCAATAAACGCAAATAGCGGTCAACATCAATGGTTCACCGCACCCTCAGGCACAGCAGGAAACGCTATATCGTTCACCCAAGCAATGACGTTGGATGCGAGTGGGAGGTTGGGGATTGGGACTACATCTCCAAATGTTTATGGTGTTACATCAGCAAGAACATCTGATTCGGTATATTACCAAGCACAATCAGGAAGTGTAGTAGCATATTATGGAGCGGCAACAGCTTATGGAACGGCAGTAGCAGGTACTTTCTCAAATCATGCCTTTGGCTTTTATACCAATTCATCTGAGAGGATGATTATTTCCACAGGTGGTAATGTCGGCATCGGAACGAGCAGCCCACAATCTTATACAAATTACCGCATCTTACATTTGGCAGCACCTACCACAACAGGAGGTGGTTTATTATACTTAACAAATTCTGACAATAGTGTTAGAGGTTTAGCAATGGCAGAAGGTAATTTATCTGCTATTGTATTCGGCTCACAATCTAATCACTCTGTACAATTTTGGAGTAACGATACCGAGAGAATGCGTATCACAAGTGGGGGGAACTTGCTTGTGGGAGGTACGACAAGTAATGGATGGAAAACTGAAATAACTGGTAAAGTAAAATCATCAGGAAATACTTGTATTAACGGAACGATATCAATAGCTTCTGGAGTTACATCAACAATTTATAGCATACCAACAACAGAGGCAGCAAGTGGCATTTATCATATTTTTGTGGGAGTTTTAGCAGGTGCTCAAATTTATACGGCAAGTGGAACAGTAACAGCAAGTGCATGGAATAGTGAAGCTGTTTTCTCATCAATATATGATGGTTCAAATGTTACTTTATCGCTTTCTGGTATGAACATACAAATAAAAAATGATGGATTCGCAACTCTTACATGGAATTACACAATTCATTTTATACCATTAACAAACGCTTAAAAACAAATAAATATGATACAATTCAAATGGGTTATTAGCAGCATGGATGAATACCCAACATCCGAAGGTTTAAGTGATGTGGTTTTTAATGTGCATTGGAGGAGACAAGCAAATGAGGTAGA
>Ga0315907_10002332_pt1 | contig 24056 bp, 20 predicted proteins | sample LakEriMetagenome_3_FD_203525 | JGI IMG/M metagenome (GOLD analysis project Ga0315907, IMG submission 203525) | Freshwater fungal communities from buoy surface, Lake Erie, Ohio, United States - Buoy 12 MA123 | ecosystem: Environmental > Aquatic > Freshwater > Lake > Lake biofilm | place: USA...
TTGTGGCACATGAGCCAAGCGGTCTTGTAGCTGCCCAGCCCAAGCTGGGCCTGAAGCTGCAAGGCGGAGATGCCGTTCGAGTGGGTCGCCATGAGGTGCGCGGCGAGGAACCAACGATGCAGGGCGATCTTCGACCGGTGCATCACGGTTCCGGCGGTCACCGACGTCTGGCGACCGCACGCGGCACACTCCCAAGTTTCTCGGTCGCGGTCCAGTTTCCAGCCCTTCACGCCGCCGCAGGCGGGGCAGACGAAGCCGTCCGGCCACCGCCGGGCGGCGAGATAAGTCTCGCACGCCTCGTCGTCCGGGAACCGGTCGAGGAACTCTGCCAGCGATGGGGGCTTCCGTTTCGCCATGGGGCGGCAGCCTGCCATGGAACCCTATTCCGTCAAGCGATTCCTGCGACCGGCCGAATCAACCTATCGATTCACCGTAGGCAACGGGATAAGCCATTGCCTTTATTACTTTTTTCTCACACGCAGCGGCCGCCGTCCACCTCCAGCGCCACGCCGGTCAGGAACGCCGCCTCGTCCGACGCCAGGAACAGGGCGGCGTTCGCGATGTCCTGCGGCGTGCTCATGCGGCCGAGCGGGATCGTCTTGAGGAACGCTTCCCGCTTCTCCGGCGTGTCGCCGCCCATGAAGTCCGCCGTCAGGCCCGTCTGGCCCAGCACGGGGCAGAGCGCGTTCACCCGCACCTTCTGCGGCGCCAGCTCCACCGCCAGCGACTTCACGATCGTCACCGCGGCACCCTTCGACCCGTTGTACCAGGTGAGGTTGGGGCGGGGGCGCAGCGCCGCGGTCGAGGCGGTGACGATGAAACTGCCGCCGCCCCGCGCCGCGATCATCGGCACGGCGTGGCGCGTGGCGTGGAAGAGCTGCTTCACGTTGGCGTCGAAGACCCGGTCGAACTCGTCTTCCGTCACCTCCAGCGAGGATTTGTTCCGGTAGGTCCAGCCGGCGTTGGCGACGAACACGTCGAGGCCCCCGAAGGCGTCCTCAGCCGCACGGCAGAGCCGCGCCACGTCGGCACCCTTCGACACGTCGGCGACGCAGGCGACGCCGCCGACGGCGTGCGCCACCTCGGCCGCCGCGGCCTCGTTCAGGTCGTTCACGACCACCTTCGCCCCCTCGCGGGCGAAGGTCTCGGCGATGCCGCGGCCGAAGCCCGAGCCCGCTCCGGTGACGATCGCGACCTTGTCCTTCAGGCGCATGGTTCCCTCCCCCTGGATCAGCCGTGGCGGATCGCGATGGTCTTCGTGACGCTGAACCCCTCCAGCGCCTCGAAGCCCTTCTCGCGGCCGAAGCCCGAGCGGCCGTAGCCGCCGAACGGCAGTTCGACCCCGCCACCGGCACCGTAGTTGTTGACGAAGACCTGCCCGGCCCGGATCGCCCGGGCCATGCGGAGCTGGCGCCCGCCGTCCTGCGTCCACACCCCGGCGACGAGGCCGTACTCCGTCCCGTTGGCGAGGCGCACTGCGTCGGCCTCGTCGGTGAAGCGCATGGCGGCGAGGACGGGGCCGAACACCTCCTCCTGCGCCAGCGGATGGTCGGGCGGCACGTCGCCCACCAGCGTGGGCACGACGTAGTAGCCGCCCAGCGGTGCGGCAGCATCGATCCGCCCCTCCGCCAGCACCGGCAGGCCATCGGCCTTCGCCCGGTCGACATGGCCGAGCACGCGGGTGCGCTGGCGCTCGTTGATGATGGGGCCGAGGTCGAGGTCCATCGACGACGGCCCGCAGCGGAGTTCGCGGAACCGCTCGGCGACGCGCGCGACGACCGCGTCGTAGATCGACGCCTCGACCAGCAGGCGGCTGCCCGCGGAACAGGTCTGGCCGGCGTTCTGGATGATGGCGGCGACGAGGAACGGGAGGGCCGCGTCGATATCGGCGTCGGCGAAGACGATCTGCGGGGACTTGCCGCCCAGCTCCATCGTCACCGGCCGGTTGTTGCGCGCGGCCGCCGCCTGCACCGCGGCGCCCGTCGCGGGCGAGCCGGTGAAGCTGATGTGGTCGATGCCGGGGTGGGACGCCAGCGCCGCTCCGGCCTCGGCCCCGTAGCCGGTGACGACGTTGACCGCACCTTCCGGGAACCCGACCTCCAGCGCGAGTTCGGCCACCCGCAGGACCGAGAGGCAGGCGTCCTCCGCCGGCTTGACGACGGCCGCGTTGCCGGCGGCGAGCGCGCCGCCCAGCGAGCGGCCGAGGATCTGGATCGGATAGTTCCAGGGGATGATGTGGCCGGTGACGCCGTGCGGCTCCTTCACCGTCAGGACGGTGTATCCCTGCTGGTAGGGGATGGTGGTGCCGTGGTGCTTGTCGGCCGCGCCGCCGTAGAACTCGAAATAACGGGCCAGCGCCGCGGCGTCGGCGCGGGCCTGCTTCAGCGGCTTGCCGGTGTCGGCGGCCTCGATTGCGGCGATCGCCTCGGCCCGGTCGAGCACCGCCTGCGCGAGCTTCGTCAGGAGCCGCCCGCGCTCGGTCGCGGTCGTCCGGCCCCAGGCGCCGTCGGCCGCGGCCCGGGCGGCCCGGACCGCGCGGTCCACGTCGTCGGCCGTGCCACGCCCGATCTCCGCGAAGACCCGCCCGTCCGAGGGGTTCACGACGGGGATGGTGCCGCCCGACGCGGCCGGGCGGTCGCCGCCGATCAGGAGCCCGGCGGCGGGAAGCGTCATGTCCATGGTGGAGGTCCCGAAAGCTGTCCCGCGGTCGCAGGGGACCGGACGGGGCGGCGCCTCAGTGGCGGACGCCGTCCCAGACCCAGTCCTGCACGACCTCGCCGGCGAGGTGCGCCGGCACGTGCGGATGGTGATAGCGGTAGATGGTGACCGCCGCCTCGAAGGCGTGCCGGTCGGGCCGGCCCAGGTCGCGCAGCTCCTGGTAGGCGCGGCGCACGGCGACGCGGCACTGGTCCCCCTGCTCGCAGTGGCCGATGCCGCAGACCTCGTCGAGGTCGATCTCGATCTTCCGGTCCACGGTTCAGGCCTCGTCCCGACGCTTGCGCTTCACGCCGTAGAGCTCGAGGCGGTGGCCGACAAGCTCGTAGCCGAGTTCGTCGGCGATGCGCTGCTTCATCCGCTCGATCTCGTCGTTGATGAATTCGATCACCTGGCCGGTGTGCAGGTCGATCAGGTGATGGTGGTGCTCCTCCCGGTTCTCCTCGTACCGCGCCCGGCCATCGCCGAAATCGAGGCGCTCGATGACGTTCGCCTCCTCGAACAGCTTCATGGTGCGGTAGACGGTGGCGATGGAGATCCGCGGGTCGAGGCGCTGGGCCCGGTGATAGACCTGCTCGACGTCGGGATGGTCGGTCGCCTCGGACAGGACGCGGCTGATGACCCGACGCTGGTCGGTCATCTTCAGCCCCTTCTCCACGCAAACCTGCTCCAGACGCGACGGCATGTCGGCTCCCTCGGGATGGACACCACACTTTAGCGGCTCGCGAAGGCGAGCGGAAGGGTGGCGGTTGAGGGGCGCTCCTCGCCGCCTCGCCCTTCGACAGGCTCAGGACGAGGCCCTCCCGGCCGGGTTCACCGCCGGGCACGCCCCATGGGCGAGCCCGTCGAACCATGGGGCGGAACCAGGCCCCCCTCAGACCCCCAGCGCCCGGCCGATCTTCGCGACGATCGCCTGTTCCGCCTCGCTGAGATCGAAATCGGCCATGGCGACGGAATGGGCGGCGACCATCGCCTCCATCCGGAGATCCTGGCTGTCGAGCAGCGTCGGCAGCGCCGCGAGCGCCCGGCCCTCGTCGGCGCGCAGCAGCGCCGACTGCTGGGCGAAGAGGGTGCGGAAGCGGTCCAGCGTCATCCCGGGAAGGTGCGGCGAGCTCTTCAGGATGTTGGCGCCGGCCACGAACTCCCGCCGGTCGACCTTGCCGCCCACCATCAGGACCGCGGCCACGACCCGGACCATGCCCGCCGCCGCCCCGCCCGCGTCGAAGGCGGGGAGCTTGCTCGCCGCCAGTTCCCGCTTCGCCTCGGCGGTCAGCGCCTCCGCCTTCACGCTCGCGGGGTCCGGGAACATCTTCGGCAGCATCCGGGCGAGGCCGTTCGCCCCGTAGATCGCCTTGAACGTCCGCTCGTCGTTCGCGTCGCGGCGGTCGCGATAGGCGTTGAGCGTCTTCTCCATCCAGTCGGACCAGGTGTGCTCCAGCCGGACGTAGGGGTTGTCCGCCTCCACCTTGCGCCGGTTGCGCTGGACCGCGTCCGCCCACGGCTTGAGCGGCCACAGGAAGGGATTGAGGTCGGAGAGCAGCGACCGCTGGAGGCGCAACGGATGCATCTCGCGCAGCGCCGCCGCGGTCTGCGGCGTCGACATGGCGCGCACGGCCGGCCGTACGAACCGCTTGTAGAGGTCGGCGTTCATCCGGGAGACGCGATCGACCGTGGCGAAGTCCTGGTCCTCGGTTGGCGGCCCGCCCATGGCCAGGATGTCGTCGATCTCGCGCGGCTCGAACCGCACCTCGAACCTTCCGCCCGAGGGGTCGATCTCGTGCATGTCGGGCTCGGCGTGGGCATCGATCACCATCTCGTAGAGGCCCGGCGGCAGCATCTCGAGATATTCGAGCACGCCGACGATCTCCGCGTGCTCCTTCTGCGCCACCTTGCCCGAGACGAAGATTCCGAGGTGCCCGATGTCCGCGTGCAGCAGGTAGACGATGGTCTTGCCCAGGTCCCGGATCTCGGCGGCACTCTCGTAGAGGTCGGCGATCCAGAGCAGCGCCTGCTGGGGCGGGGTGATGTTGTCGCCGGCGGAGGCGAACACCACCATCGGGCTCTCGATGTTGCGCAGGTCGAGGTCGCGCCCGTCCTCCAGCCGCACGCCGCCGCGGCCGAGCTTGTTGCCGACGAACAGGTTGTCGACGATGAACTCCATCTCCTCCTGGGTCATCAGGAAGAACCCGCCCCACCAGCGTTCGAACTGAAGGTAGCGGTCGGCCTCCTCGTCCGGCCTGGCGAAAAGGTTGTACTGCTTCGTCCAGAGCGTGTTCGCGGGGTTCAGCGTCTCGAAGTTGGAGACGAGGTTGGCCCCGTCGAAGACCCCGTTGCCGAGGTCGGACGCCATCGAGGCCAGCCACGTCCCGCCGTAGAGCCCGCCGCGGTAGCGCATCGGGTTCTTGCCCTCGACGCCGGCCCAGTAGGCCAGCGGCGCGCCGTTGACGATGATGGGGCCCGTCACCTCCGGCCGTGCGGCGCCGACGATCATGACCGACCATCCGGCCTGGCAGTTGCCGACCACCACGGGCTTGCCGCTCGCCTGCGGATGCCGGTGGGCGATCTCCTCCAGGAAACGGGCCTTCGCGCTCTTGACGTCGAGGATGGTCTGGCCCGGGCAGGGCTCGGGGTGGAAGGTGATGAAATAGACGGGGTGGCCGGCCGACAGCGCCACGCCCACCTGGCTGTCCTGCTTGGCCCCGCCGATGCCGGGGCCGTGGCCGGCGCGCGGATCGACCACGACGTAGGGCCGCTTGGACATGTCGGTGACGTCGCCCGGCCGCGGCAGGATGCGGAGCAGGGCGTAGTTCACCGGCCGTTCGAGATCCCGCCCGTCGAGCACGAGGTCGTACTCGAAGTCGAGCACCGGCGGCAGGCCGGCCTTGCGGTGCTCCAGGAAGTCGTTGCCGCGCCGGCGCAGCACGTCCCAGAAGAGGATCGAGCGCTGGGTGACGTCGACCGAATAGTCCCACCAGGCCCGCATCATGTCGCCGCCGAACGCGGTGGGCACCGAGGGCGGGCGGGCGGGCGCCGGGGCCGAAGCCGGAACGGGCGACGGGACCGGAACGGGGAGGAACGCGGGCGGAGGGGCCGCCTCCGCCTTCGCGGGGGACGAGCCGGCCGTGGTCGCGGCGGTCCTTCGGCTTCGCGGTCGGGACGTGGGCGTGCGCGCGGCGGTCATCGTGATCTCCCCCCGGGATCCCCGAACTTTACTACATCACTCTATCGGGGAGATTGCGAAGATATGGTGAACGGACCGTGAGCGGGGGCACCCGTCCGTCCCCTCGACCGCGCGCGGCCCGGTCCGCGCGATCCGGGCCGCGATCTCCGTCCTCCACGACGAGAACGGGAACGGGCTGATGGACAGCTCGATGTTCGGCGTCCCGCGCGAGGGGTTCGGCATCAGCCGGATCCCCCGCCTCGTCGCGCTGCGGGCCCCCACGTTCGAGGAGGCGTCGTTCCCGGTCGAGGCGGACGGGACCGTCACGATCACGATGATCTATCTCTGAGGACGGCTCAGTCGGGCCGCCCGCCGGATAAGGCGCGGCGATTGGGGGTGGGGATCGCACGGCCGGGCGCGACGTGCAATCGCGTCAGGCGGCCGACCGCGGCCCCCGCAGTTCGTAAAGCGCCCACATGAACAGCCCGACCAGAACCAAGGCACCCGCCTGGTGGAGCGCCGCGACCGGGATCGAGACGCCCGTCTGGATGGTGGCGATGCCCAGCGCGTACTGGGCCAGGACCGCGACGCACAGCGCGCGGACGACCCAGGCGAGGCGCCCGGCGATCTCCGCCTTGCGCAGCCGCGCCCAGAGCGTGACGACGCCGAGGAGCGCGAGGGTGGCCAGCACGCGGTGGGTCCATTGCAGGACCACCTCGTTCTCCACGAACCCCACCGCGCCGGCGAGGGCGATCTCCGGCGGGATCCAGTGGCCGTTGACGGTGGGGAAGTCGGCGGCGGCGAGGCCGGCGTCCTTGCCGGCGACGAAGGCGCCCCAGCAGATCGTGACCGCCAGCAGCGACAGCGCGACATGGCCGTGGATCTTGAGACCCCGGGGCGCGCCCTCCCATGCGGACGGCCGCCGGTCCTCCAGCAGGCCGATCGCAGTCCACACGAGAAGCGCGTAGATGACGATCGCGAGGCCGAGGTGCATGGCCAGCCGGTAGTGGCTGACGTCCGTCCGGTCGACGAGGCCCGACTGCACCATGAACCAGCCGACGAACCCCTGCAGCCCGCCGAGGCCGAACAGCAGCCAGAGCCGCGGGCCGTAGCCCTCGGGAACGCGGCGCCTGGCCAGGAACCACAGGAAGGGGACGAGGAAGGCGACGCCGATCAACCGGCCCCACAGCCGGTGGAACCATTCCCAGAAATAGATGACCTTGAACGCCTCGAGGCTCATCCCGCGGTTGATCTGCTGGTACTCGGGGATCTGCCGGTACTTGTCGAACTCGGCCATCCACTGGGCCTCGTTCAGCGGCGGGATCACGCCGGTGACGGGCGCCCATTCGGTGATCGACAGCCCGCTCTCGGTCAGCCGGGTGATGGCGCCGATGACCGCCATGGCGAACACCATGCCGGCCACGCCGAGGAGCCAGAACGCCACGGCACGGGCGTCGGTCGACGGCAGGGTGCTGGCTGCGGGGTAGGCGATGCTGGTCACGGGCGCGGTCGTCCTCGGACGGGCGGGGTCCGACCCAGGATGTGGCGTGCGGGGCCGCGGGCGTCAAACGGGTGCGACGTTGGGGCCGGGGGCTTGGTCGGCACGCCTTGGCGTGGCTACTCTCAACCTGATGGAGAAAAGACGACCACATCACAACCTTGCTCGGGTGCGCTCCGCATTGGGCGACTTGGCAGGACTGACCATGAGCCAGACCGCGATCCGGGACTCCGGTGCCCTCGGTTACGATCGTGAAGGCGTGTGCGGCGTCGTTCGCTCGATCACGGCATCGATGTTCTACAAGTCCATGACGGCCTACGACGATCACCGTTCATGGCAGGACGTCTATCACGTTCCATCTCGCGGCCGACTGCTCTACATAAAGGTGCAGGACGACATCGTCGCCGAGTTCAGGCTGGTGTCCTTCAAGGAGAAGTGACATGCGAAAGCGCAATCTCCCTGAGACGATGATCTGCCCTGGTACCGGGACAGTCCTGCGACGCGACGTTCGACCCTTCACGTTCTCCTACAAGGGCGTGACACGGACGGTCGATCTGCCCGGCTATTATCCCGATGGCGAAGGCGAAAGCGTCCACATCGGGGAGGACATGGCGCCGACCGACGCCGCACTGGCGGAGATGAAGGCGATCGCCGACGGTCCGGCCGCCGCGGCCGGGGAATAGTCCCGCCCCTCACCCCCGCACGGGCGTCACCTCCTCGATCGGGCGCATCATGCCCGCGAGCGTGGCGAGGCCGGTGAGGAGCCCGCAGCCGACGATGACGTGGGCCGTGTCGAACAGGGCGTAGAGCGGCCCCGCCAGCAGCATCCCCGGCAGGATGCCGAGGTGGATGCTGACCATCCGCAGGCGAACCAGCCGCCCGATGTCGCTGCCCGCGAACCCCGTCTGCACGGCCAGGATGATCGCGAGGTCGCGCACCGGCCCGCCGGACGCGCAGACGAAGCAGGCCACCAACATCGTCGGCACGACCGCCGGCCCCTCCACCAGGAGCGGCACCGCCCCGATCACCGCGATGCCGAGGCCGTTGACCAGCGTGCCGAGATAGCTGACCAGCACCGGGCGGTGCATCGGCCGGCTGCCGACGATCAGGGTGGCGACGAGGTTGCCGCAGCCGTAGGCCGCCATGAGCAGCGCATAGGTCCCGAGGTCGGCGTCCCCGCCGACGCCGCCGAGGCGTTCCTCGTGGACCAGGAGCGCGAGGCCGAAGGGGATGCCCGCCCACCAGGTGCCGTTCAGGACCGTGCCGACGAGGAGCGACCGGGCGAACGCCGGGTGCCGCCGTGCCGCGCGCAGACCGCCCAGGAGCGCGCCCCCGGGATCGGCCCCCGCGCCGGCCCCTGTGGTGTCGGGCGGGCCGGGCGGCAGCCGCCGGGCGGCGGCGGCGAGGCCGAGCTGGCCGGCAACCGCGGCCGCCAGCAGCCACATCGGCGCGAACAGCGCCTGCGCGCCGCCGACCACCAGCGGCGCCGTCACCCGGGCGAAGCGCAGCGTGCTGTCGAACAGCGCGGTCGAGGCCCGGATCATCTCCCGCCCCTCGGCGAGGCGGGGGAGCACCATCTGGACCGACGGTTCGGTGAAGGCGCGGGTCGCGGTCATCACCACCGCGGCGGCGGCGAGCACGGGAAGCGTCGGCCCCGCGACCCACAGGGCGGCGACGAGAAGGGCCGCGTTCGTCGCCCGCACCAGTGCGGCGGCGCGCAGCGTGCGGGCCGGGTCCCGCCGGTCGACGAGGAGGCCGCCGAACACCGCCGTGGCGAGGAGTGCCGCGGACTGGAGCGCCGGGATCAGGCTGGCGGTCGGGCCGGCGATGCCGACGGCGACCCAGGTGAGGGTGAGCGCGAACACCTCGTCCCCCAAGGCCGCCCCGGCGAGCCCGCCCCACAGGCGCGCGATGGCCGGACGGCGGAGGGGGGCGGTGACGAGCATGGCGGGCGGGGCGCGGCGCGGCGGGATGGGACGGGCGGACGTCGCCCACCGTCGCGCGTCCGCGCGGCGGGGGCCAGCGCCGCGGTGCCCGCGATCCATGCGCCGGGCGCAACCCGGGTGGTCGGGGGCGGCGGACGGAGACCGTCACACCCGGCCGGTCAGGAACCCTGCCGGGGCTGGAACGTGACCCGGTAGCCCAGCGCTCGGGCCACCTTCATCACCGTGCGAGGCTGGGATTGCCGTCCCGGGACAGGGCCTTGTAGACGCCCTCGCGCGTCAGGCCCGCGTCGCGGACCACCCGGCTGACGTTGCGGGCGCGTGCCACCACGCCGAGGGCATGGGCCATGAGCGCCGGATCCTCCTCCGCCGCGCAGGCCTCGAGATAGGCGGCGACGTCCGCCTCGGTCTCCAGATGCTCGGCGCTGTCGAACGGGTGCAGGTCGGTCACGGCACGTCCCCGATTTGGTCCGCTCAATGCAACCTTAACTCCGTCCCCACCATCCGGATCTGCGCCGCGGTGATCAGCCCGGCCGAGGTGACCTTGACCGAGTGGAGCTTGCCGTCCAGCCGGTGCGCCCAGAAGTCGAGGAACCGGTGGAGCACCGGAAAGCGGGGGGCGAGGTCCATGTCCTGCCAGACGAAGCTCTGCAGGAGGCCCGGGTGGTCGGGCATGTGGTAGAGGATCTCGGCCGTGGTGAGGCGATCGTTCCGAAGCTGCGATGCGAGATCGGCCATTCCGTTCTCCGTCGGTCGTCACCATCTGACGAACGGACGCCGTGACGGCGGCCCCGTCCCGATCGGGAGTGTGCGGTTTCCCCCGATCGGCCGACAAGTCCATTCCCCTTTCTTGACAGAGACTTGGCACTCTCTCGGCTGATCTGCTGCCAGAACCCTTGATCCGGCGGAGAGGATCGGCTATCTCGCTGGCACTCCTCGGCGGGGAGTGCTAACGGCGATCATCGCCGTGGGCATGCCCGGCCGAGGCCAACGGTTTTTCAAGTTCCCCAGGAGGGCACCATGCGTTTCCGTCCGCTCCACGACCGGGTCGTGGTCAAGCGCGTCGAGCAAGAGACCAAGACCGCCGGTGGCATCATCATCCCCGACACCGCCAAGGAAAAGCCGATGGAAGGCGAGATCGTCGCCGTCGGCCCCGGCGCCCGTGACGAGAGCGGCAAGGTCGTCGCCCTCGACGTGAAGGCCGGCGACCGCATCCTGTTCGGCAAGTGGTCGGGCACGGAAGTGAAGCTCGATGGGGTCGAGTACCTCATCATGAAGGAAAGCGACATCATGGGCGTGATCCAGGCCGCCTGACCGGCGCCGGTTCCGTCCTGATCCCTCAACTACACGAAGGAATCGTCCCATGGCTGCCAAGGACGTGAAGTTCTCCGTCGAAGCGCGCACCAAGATGCTGCGCGGCGTCGACATCCTCGCCGACGCGGTGAAGGTGACCCTCGGGCCGAAGGGCCGGAACGTGGTCATCGAGAAGTCGTTCGGCGCGCCGCGGATCACCAAGGACGGCGTCACCGTCGCCAAGGAGATCGAGCTCTCCGACCGCTTCGAGAACATGGGCGCGCAGATGGTGCGCGAAGTGGCCTCGAAGACCAACGACCTCGCCGGCGACGGCACCACGACCGCGACGGTGCTGGCCCAGGCCATCGTCCGCGAGGGCGTGAAGTCGGTCGCGGCCGGCATGAACCCGATGGACCTGAAGCGCGGCATCGACATGGCGGTCGAGGCCGTCGTCGGTCACGTCAAGGGCCAGGCCCGCAAGGTCTCCACCAACGACGAGGTGGCCCAGGTCGGGACGATCTCCGCCAACGGCGAGGTCGAGATCGGCAAGATGATCGCCGAGGCGATGCAGAAGGTCGGCAACGAGGGCGTCATCACGGTCGAGGAGGCGAAGAGCCTTGCGACCGAGCTCGACGTCGTCGAGGGCATGCAGTTCGACCGCGGCTACATCAGCCCGTACTTCGTCACCAACGCCGACAAGATGACGTGCGAGCTCGAGAGCCCGTACATCCTCCTGTTCGAGAAGAAGCTCTCGGGCCTGCAGGCGATGCTGCCGGTGCTCGAGGCGGTCGTGCAGTCGGGCCGTCCGCTGCTGATCGTCGCCGAGGACGTCGAGGGCGAGGCGCTGGCCACGCTCGTCGTCAACAAGCTGCGCGGCGGCCTCAAGGTCGCGGCCGTGAAGGCGCCGGGCTTCGGTGATCGCCGCAAGGCGATGCTGGAGGACATGGCGATCCTGACTGGCGGCCAGGTGGTCTCCGAAGACCTGGGCATCAAGCTCGAGACGGTCACGCTCGAGATGCTGGGCACGGCCAAGCGCGTCGTCATCACCAAGGACGATACGACGATCGTCGACGGTGCCGGCCAGAAGTCGGACATCGAGGGCCGCATCACGCAGATCAAGGCGCAGATCGAGGAGACCACCTCGGACTACGACCGTGAGAAGCTGCAGGAGCGTCTGGCGAAGCTGGCGGGCGGCGTCGCGGTCATCCGCGTCGGCGGGGCGACCGAGGTCGAGGTGAAGGAGCGCAAGGATCGCGTCGACGACGCGATGCACGCGACCCGCGCCGCGGTCGAGGAAGGCATCGTTCCGGGCGGTGGCGTGGCGCTGGTGCGTGCCATCTCGGCGCTGTCCTCGCTGAAGCCGATCAACGACGAGCAGCGGGTGGGCATCGAGATCATCCGCCGCGCCATCCAGGCGCCGGCCCGTCAGATCGCCATCAACGCGGGCGCCGACGGTTCGGTGATCGTGGGCAAGCTGATGGAGTCGACGGACGCCACCTACGGCTACGACGCCCAGACCGGCACCTACGTCGACATGTTCAAGGCCGGCATCATCGACCCGACCAAGGTCGTGCGCACGGCCCTGCAGGACGCGGCCTCGATCGCGGGCCTCCTCATCACGACCGAGGCGATGGTCGCGGAGAAGCCCGAGAAGAAGGCTCCGGCGATGCCGGGCGGCGGCGGCATGGGCGGCATGGGCGACATGGACTTCTGATCCACGCCGGATCAGGGTTCACGAACGAGGAGGGCCGGCCCGCGAGGGTCGGCCCTTTTCGCGTTCGGGGCTGGACATCTTGTTGGAAAGGCAACATTGCCTTACGTCCCGCCAATGCCCATTGAGAGATCCCGGTGACGATCCGCCTGACGGTGACCGCCAAGGGCCAGGCGACCTTTCGCAAGGACGTGCTTGCCCATCTCGGCGTCCGTCCGGGTGACAAGGTGGAGGTGGACCTCCTCCCCGGCGGGCGGATGGAGGTGCGAGCGCCTGCCGCGGAGCCGATCGACGCCGTGTTCGGTCTGCTCAAACGACCGGGACAACCCGTGCTGGATATCGAGGAGATCGCCGCCGCCGGCTGGGCCGCACGGCGTTGAGGATCACGGTCGATACGAACGTGCTGGTCCGGGCCATCGTCGAGGACGACGCGGTCGAGGAAGGACTGGCGATGCTCGCGGCCGGTGGGGATTTCGCAGACGGGGTCATCGCCGAGGCCGGACGGTCGGCCGGCGGCACGACGTTCGTCAGCGTCGATCGTCGCGCCGTCGCGATGCTGCGGGATCGTGGGTGGTCGGCGGAGGGTCCGGACGCATCGGTGCCTGACGGCCCCCGATCAGTGCACCGACATCGGCTCCAGGTCGTGCTGGCGCACGGTCGCGAAGGCGATCGCCTTGTCGGAGACGACGGTCAGGACCGTGCCGTCGGCGGCATGGATGGAGAAGCCCGGCTGGCCGTCGAGTTCGACCTTGCGGACATAGGCGAGCGCCTCGATTCCCAGCGCCGCGAAGGCCTGCGGCGTGAGCTGGCGGAGCGCGAAGGTGGTCGGGTTCATCGATCGTCGTCTTTCGCTCGGGTGACCGTCGGCGGGGACGGTCGGATCAGTCGTCCGCCCCCACGTCGATCGTCTTGGGCGCACGGACGCCACCGTCGGGACCGTGTCCGGTACGGATCTGGACCTGCCGCACCTTGGTCTCGGGCTGCGGGCGCCGGAGGTCGATGTTGAGGAGGCCGTTGTCGAGCGACGCCCCCGTCACCTCGATCCCGTCGGCGAGCACGAAGCTGCGCTGGAACTGACGCGCGGCGATGCCGCGATGGAGGAAGATGCGGGACTTGTCGTCCTGCTGGCGCCCGCGCACGACGAGCTGGTTGTCCTCGATCTGGACCTGCAGCTCCTCCGATCCGAATCCGGCCACCGCGAGCGTGATGCGCAGGCCGTCGTCGCCGATCTGCTCGATGTTGTAGGGCGGATAGCCGTCCGCCGACGCCTTCGCGATCCGGTCGAGAGTGCGCTCGAACTGGTCGAAACCGAGCAGCAGCGGGCTGTTGAACAAGGACAATCTCGTGGTCATGCGCAACCTCCTCTTGCGAGCGGGATGCGGGGCCCTCGGCGGCACCCTGGAAGAACGGCCCGCAAGACCGCGGCACCGTGATGGCCGTTAGATGGGCATACCCGCCGAACGATCAAGATCGCGGGCCCCGGCGCCCCGAAAGCGTGGAAAACCGTCGCCGTCCCCGATACCTTCGCGCGGACCGACGCATCCTGGACGCGCATGCCCATCCTGGCCCACGCCGCCGCCGCCCTGACCACCCTCGCGCTGGCCCTCGTCGCGGGGGCGGCGCTGCCGCGCATCGTGCCTGGAACGACGGGGCTGACGGCGGTGCTGGCGGGGCTCGTCGTTCTGCTGGCCGGCGCCCTGATCCACGAGATCGTCGACCGCCGGATGCGGGACGTGGCGTTCCGCGACCGGCTGATGGTCGACGGGCAGGTGCTGAAGCTGCTCCAGAACCAGCTGGTCACCCTCGGCGGCCGGGTCGGCGAGAACCAGCCCGACCTCGCCAACGTGCTGGCGGAGGTCCGCATCCTCCGCACGCTGGTCGATCACATCGCCGCCGGCGCGGGCGATCCGGAGCCCGTGCCGGTCGTGCCGAGCGAGCCGACCGTCGCCCAGCGGGTGGCCGGCGACGAGAAGGCGGTCCTCCAGCTCGTGAGGGACGCGCTGAACGGCGACCGGGTCGACGTGTTCCTGCAGCCGATCGTGAGCCTGCCGCAGCGCAAGGTCCGCTATTTCGACGTCTTCGCCCGCATCCGCGCGCCCGACGGAAGCTATCTCCGCGCGGAGGACTATCTGCCGGTGGCGGAGAAGGCGAAGCTGGTCGCCGCCATCGACGACCTGCTCCTGTTCCGCTCCATCCGCCTCGTGCGTGAGACCGAGCGCCGCCAGCACATGGTCGGCTTCTTCGTGAACCTCTCCTCGGCCAGCCTCGCCGACCAGCGCTTCATGGGCGAGTTCGCGGACTATCTGGCCGAGCATCCGGGCCTCGCGCCAAAGCTCGTGTTCGAGGTGCCGCAGGCCGACGTGAACGCCGGCGTGCTGATGGCCGACCCGGCGCGCGGCCTCGTGCGCATGGGCTGCAAGTTCTCGATGGACCGGGTGGAGAGCCTCAGCATCGACCCGGCCCAGCTCGCCCGCCAGCAGGTGCGGTTCGTCAAGCTGGACGCGTCCATGCTGATCGGTATCGCGCGGCGGCCCGGCGGCCACGCCAACGTGATGGCCTTCAAGCACCTGATCGAGAGCCACCCGATCGACGTGATGTGCGAGAACGTCGCCTCGGAGGAGCAGCTGGTGGAACTCCTCGACCTCGCGATGGACTTCGGGCAGGGCACGCTCTTCGGCGAGCCCTACATCTCCAAGGCCGCCGGCGGCTGATGGCCCTCCCCCCGATCTTGCCGGGCATGGCGGCGCTGGTCGACGCGCACGACGGCTTCGTCCTCGACCTGTGGGGCGTGCTGCACGACGGGGTCGCGGCCTATCCGGGCGCGGTCGACGCGCTGGCGCGGCTGCGTGCGGCGGGCAAGCGCATCGTCCTGCTGTCGAACTCGCCCGGCCGCCGGGCGTCGGTGGCGGCGCGCATGGCGGCCCTTGGCATCGTGCCCGACCTCTACGACGCGCTGGTCACCTCGGGCGAGACGGCGCACGCGGCGATGCGGGACCGGCCGGACGACGCGCACCGGGCGCTGGGCCCGCGGGCCTATCTCCTCGGTCCGCCGCGCGACACGGGCATCCTCGAGGGCCTGCCGGGCATCGCGCGCGTGGCGTCGCCGCAGGACGCCGACTTCATCGTGAACACGGGGGCCGACGCGATCGAGGAGACCGCCGACCTCTACGACCCCGTTCTCGACGCCGGCCTCGCCCGCGACCTGCCGATGGTCTGCGCGAACCCGGACCTCGAGGTGATGGTGGGCGACCGCATGGCGATCTGCGCCGGTCTGATCGCCGAACGCTACGCCGCCCGCGGCGGGCGCGTGATCTGGCACGGCAAGCCGCACCCGGGCGTCTATGCGACCTGCCGGACGATCCTCGCGATGCCCGACGCGCGGGTGATGGCGGTGGGCGACACGCTGCGGACGGACGTGGCCGGGGCCAGGGCGGCGGGCTTCGCCGCCGCGCTCGTCACCGTCGGCATCCATCGCGACGATCTCGGAACCCACGACGGCGGCCCGCCCGAGCCCGCCCGCCTCGCGGCGCTGCTTGCGCGTTCCCCCGTCCGACCGGACGTCGTGCTGCCGCGCTTCGTCTGGTGACCGGCCCTTGGATGCCGCCCCGGCGGGTCCCAAATTCGAACCCATCGCTCGGCGCCGGGTGAAGGGGTGGGCCGGTCCGCCGCGGGATGGCGCCGCGACGGAGTGACCATGCCCCTCGTCCGCAAGGCCCGCCCGATCGGCGCGGCCCTCGCCCTCGTGCTGGCGTCGGCCGGCCCCGCACTTGCCGCGGCGGAAGGGGCGCCGCACCTTGACGGGACGACGATGGGGCTCGCCTGGGCGGTGCCGTTCGCGGCACTCCTGCTCTCCATCGCGATCCTGCCGCTCGCGGCTCCCGCCTTCTGGCACCACCATTTCGGCAAGGTCTCGGCGCTCTGCGCGGCGGCGGCGGCGTTGCCGCTGGCGGCCGTCCACGGACTCGACCTCGCGCTGACCGAGGTGCTGCACGCCGTCCTCCTCGAATACGTCCCCTTCATCGCGCTGGTCGGCGCGCTCTACGTCGTCTCCGGCGGCGTGCGGATCAAGGGCACGCTGCGCGGCACGCCGGCGGTGAACACGGGTCTCCTCCTGGTCGGGACGGCGCTCGCCGGCTGGATCGGCACCACGGCGGCGGCCATGCTGCTGGTCCGCCCGATGATCGAGGCGAACGCGTGGCGCCGGCACCGGACCCACGTCTTCGTCTTCTTCATCTTCCTGGTCGCCAACATCGGCGGCGCGCTGACGCCGCTCGGCGACCCGCCGCTGTTCATCGGCTTCCTGCGCGGCGTCGACTTCTTCTGGCCGCTCGCGCACATGTTCTGGCCGATGGTGGTCTGCGTTGCCGTGCTGGCCCCCGCCTTCTTCCTGCTGGACCTCTGGTTCTGGCGGCGCGAGCCGCACGCCCCGCCGGTTCCGGCGGGCCGGACCGAGGCGCTGGGCATCGAGGGGCGGCGGAACCTCCTGCTGATCGCGGGCGTGGTGGGTGCCGTGCTGATGTCGGGCGTCTGGCGGCCGGGCATCGACATCACCATCCACCACGTTCCGGTGCCGCTGCAGGACGTCGTGCGCACGGCGTTGCTGGTCGCGCTCGCCGCCCTCTCGCTCGCGATCACGCCGCGGGGCTTGCGCGGGCGGATGGGCTTCACCTGGTTTCCGATCGTGGAGGTGGCGAAGCTCTTCGCCGGGATCTTCGTCGCGATCGTGCCGGTGCTCGCCATGCTGAAGGCGGGAACGGCGGGGGCCTTCGCGCCGCTCATCGCCCTCGTCTCCACCGCCGACGGCCAGCCCATTCCGGCCGTCTACTTCTGGCTGACGGGCGGCCTGTCGAGCGTCCTCGACAACGCGCCCACCTACCTCGTCTTCTTCAACCTCGCGGGCGGCGACCCGCAGGTTCTGATGGGTCGCGACGCCGCGACGCTGCTCGCCATCTCCGCCGGGGCGGTCTTCATGGGCGCCATGACCTACATCGGCAACGCGCCGAACTTCATGGTTCTGGCGATCTGCAAGGAACGCGGCATTCCGATGCCGAGCTTCTTCGGCTTCGTCGGCTGGTCGGCCGTGTTCCTCCTGCCGGTCTTCGTTCTGCTGACGGTGCTGTTCTTCTGATGGGCGGTGAACGACGAAGGCCCGCCCCCGGTGAAGGGGGCGGGCCTTGTCGGGCGTCCGTCGGTCAGACGAACGTTATGGTTGCATGATAGGCGTCGGCCGCGGCCTGATTGGCGAAGGACTGGCCGAGAAGCGCGATGGTGCCCATGACGGTGCCTCCCCCATCCCGGACCGTCAGGATACCGCCGGTTCCGAGCGCCGCCGTCCATCCGTCCTGCAGATCGATGGAGTCCGCCGAAGAACCCGCCGTGAAGTCGGCGATGCGGTCGGCGCCGAAGGCGGCGTCGAAGACGAACTTGTCCTGACCCGCACCGCCCGACAGGAAATCGTCGCCCCGGCCGCCGGTGATCGTGTCGTTACCGGTATCGCCGTAGATCGCATCCTTGCCGTTGCCGCCGATGAGAAGGTCGTCGCCAGCGAGGCCTCGGAGGATGTCGCCCGAATTGCCGGCGATCAGCTGGTCGCCGGCGCCCGAGGTCGCAACGGCGGTGCCGTTGATCGCCGTGGCACCACCGGTGTTGCGCTTGAGGACGGTCCCGTCCGCGAACTGGACCTGGCTTCCGTCGAGCGAGCCCGTGAAGCCTTCGAGGGTGACCGACCCGCTGCCGGAGTGGGCGGTGATCGTGGTTTTGCCGCTGCCGCCGACCGTCACGTTGTTGGCCGAATTGTTGGCATCAGTACCCGAGATGACGATGATGGTGCCGCTCGGCGCGTAGTTAGCGACGTTCAGCGTTTCGTTGGCGCCGAAGTTGACGGTCGTCAACTGGAAGTTGATTTCGACCGGCGTGCTGCCGAAGCTGGCGGTACCCTTGCTGCCGGCCGCATCGGCGAGGAAGTTCGCCCCCACGGCGATCACGACCGATCCGTCGACCGCCGCCGCGGCGAGCTTGGACTGGCCCGACGCGGCGAGGGTAATGGTGAGCGTGCCCGCGTTGGTCACGGTCGCCGACGCCACGTCGGCGGCGACGAGCGCCGTCGTCGTGTCGAGGGTGATCTTGGTGAAGTCGAGACGGTCCTTCACGTTGGTGGTCGCGTCCTCCGTCCCGTTGAGGATCGTGTCGAACCCGGACCCGTAGAGGACGAGGGCTCCCGAAGACGGCGAGGTCTGCGCCATCGCGTCGGTGATGGTCGCGGCGGGCGCGGTGGTGTCGACGGTGATGGAGAGTGCCGGCGACGCGGACGTCTCGTGCCCCGCCTTGTCCATGACCCTGGCGGTGATGGTCCGGACCCCGTCCGCCAGCGTGCCGGTCACCATCTCGACACTGCCCGCCGTCGCCTGCTCGGCGGTCAGGGTCAGCGTCGATCCTGTCGGCGTAACGCCGTCGTAGAGCTTCACGACATCGCCGGCGACGGCGTTGGTTCCCGCCAGGGAGACGACGATCGTCGGCGTGGTGGCGGAGGTCACCCGGTCGCTCGCGCTGAACCCGGTGTCCGACGACGCCTTGAGCGTCGGGGCGGCCGTCGGAACGTTCGGCGGCGCCCCGTTGTCGCCGACGATCGTCAGGGTCCCGGTGTTCGGGCCCGCGTTGCCGATGGCGTCGATGATACGGAACTGGATCACGTTGTCTGTACCGCTACCGCTCCGTGTCAATGCGACGTCGGTGAAGGTGTGCTCCGTGGCGCTGGCGAGCATCACGGCCGTTCCGACATCAGCATTGTTGACGACGAGCTGGATCGTGTCGCCCACCTTCGCCCCGGTCCCGGCCAGCAGCGCCTTGACGCTCACGGTCTCCGCCTTGGTGATGTTGTCCGCATCGCTGACGCCCGTATCGAACGCCGCGAGAAGATCCATCGCATTGGTGGCCGCGGTCGGCTTCTTCGTGTCGACCACCACCTCGGAGCCAGCGGCCGTGGCGTTCGACGAATTCCCGGAGGTGTCGGTGTACCGCACCTTGACGGAACCGCTCATCTCCAGCCCGACGGCGGGCGTGTAGGACGCCACCCATTCGCCGGAGGGGATGCGCGTCGCCGCAACCGCCGAGCCCCCACCGATGGCGGAGAAATCGACCGACACGGACGCGACGTCGGTGATGGAGGTCGCGTCCCACGCCACGGTGACCGTCTGTCCGAACGACAGGTCGGTATCGTCGACGGTGATGTCCGCCGGGGAAGGCGCGGGCGCCTGCCTGTCCAGGGTGATCGTCAACGCCAGAGACGACGGCTGGCCCTCGTTGTTGGACAGATCCGTGATCCGGGCGGTGATGGCCTTCGCACCGTCCAAACCCAGGGACGCGGTGGTGATGGCGATCTTGCCGGCGTTGATGTCCGTCTGGGTGACGACGCCGTTCCCGACGGTGTCGCCGCCGAGCCGCAGCTCGACGAGATCGCCGGTCGCGGACCCGTCGGGAAGCGTCACCTCGATCGTCGGGGTGTCGTCGTTGGTGCGGTTGTCCGTATCGGACGACCCGCTGTCCGACGCGGCGACGAGGTCGGGCGCTTCAGGCCTGACCGGTGCCGTCGTGTCGATCGTGATGGTGAGCGAGCCGCCGGCCGGGGAACTGGCGCCACCTGCCCGGTCGGTGATCGTCGCCGTCAGGATCCGGCTACCTTCCGCCAGCGTCTGCGCGGTGACCTTGACGCTGGAGGCGTCGGCCCCAACCCTAACGGGCAGGCCGTTGGCGACGCCGTCGACGAACAGCTGGACCGTGTCGCCCTCGACCGCACCGGTGCCGGCGAGACTGATCGTCACCGTCGGCGTTGTGTCGTTCGTCAGATTGTCGGTCGACCCGTTCGCGGCGCCGGCACAGTTGGAGTCGGACGCGGTGTCGAGGTCGATCTGCGTCGACGGCGAGGTGGGCGCCGTCGTGTCGAGCGACACATCGACCTTCGCGGTGCCGGCCGGCCCCTGGTTCCCGACCCTGTCGGTGATGCGGGCGGTGATCGTCACCGGGGTCGCCCCGGTGAGATCGACGCCGGCGAGCAGCGACAGATCGCCGGTGGTGAGGGTGACGGAGTCGGCGGCCGCCTGGGTGTCGTTCAGGATCACCTTCGCCCCGGTCGCGACCGTGGTGCCGCCGATCGTGGCGAAGAGCTGGACCTCGTCGCCCGCATCGACCTCTGCGTTGAAGCCGACGATGTAGCTCTGGACCTTGACGTTGGTCAGGTTGTCAATGCTGGTCCCGTCGCCGTTGGCGCTGTCGGAGGCGTCGGTCAGGTCGATGGCCGTCGGTGCGGGCGGCGCCGTCCGGTCGACCGTGATCGTAAGACCACCGCCGAGGGGGCCGTCGCTCCCGGCGACGTCGATCACCTGCGCCTTGATCGTCTGCGTGCCGGCCGCGAGCGGGTTCGTGGTGATCGACAGCTGACCCGCGGCAGCGGCGTCCGCGGTCACTTCGACGTCGGCGCTGATCGCCACGTCCGAACCGCTCTGGTTGGTCGTCAGCCGCACGCGGTCCCCGGCCACCGCACCCGTTCCGGCGAGGGAAACGATGAAGGACGCCGTCTCGACGTTCGTGCGGTTGTCGGCGACGTCGGTTCCGCTGTCCGAGCCGGCCGCGAGATCGACGCGCGTCGTCGGCGCACCCGGCGGCGTGGTGTCGAGGGTGACGGACAGGGTTCCGCCCTCCGTCCCGACGTTGTTGGCCTTGTCGGTGACCCGCGCCGTCAGCGACTTCACCCCGTCGACACCGAGGGCACCGGTCGTGACGTCGACGAAGCCGTCGGTGATGTGTCGCGCGGTGAGGGTGACCGGCGCGCCGCTGTCGGTGGTGCCGAGCCGCAACTGGAGCACGTCGCCTTCCGTCGCTCCGGTTCCGGCGAGGGAAATCCGCACCGTCGGGGTGGTGTTGCTGGTGACGTTGTCGGCCTGGCTGTAGCCGGTATCGTCCGCGGGCGCGCCCGTGGGGGCCAGATCGATGGGGGTGGTCGGCGCGTTCGGAGCCGTCCTGTCCAGCGTGACGGCAAGCCCGGCACTGGCCGCACCCTGGTTCGAGGCGACGTCGGTGATTCGGGCGGTGATGGTCTTCAACCCGTCCGTCCCCAGCGCGCCGGTCGTCACGTCGACGAAGCCCGCGGCGATGTCCGTCGCGGTCAGCGCGACCGAGGCGCCCGATGCGGTGCCGCCCACGAAGACCTGGACGCTGTCGCCCGCGACGGCGAGGCCTCCGGTCGCGGGCAGCGTGACCCGCACGGACGGGGTCGCGACGTTGGTGAGATTGTCGTCGTTCGCCCCGGTCCCGGCCGCGCTGTCCGACGCGGCGTTGAGGTCCACCGTGGGCGCGGCGGGCGCCGTGCGGTCGACGGTGACGGACAGGGCGGTGCCCGCACCGCCGCTGTTGTTCGCGCGATCCGTGACGAACGCGGTCAGGCTGACGGTGCGTTCGGCGATCATGTTCGTGTTGAACGTGACCGCCGCGGCGGTGATGTCGTCCTGGGTGAGCGTGACCGTCTTGTTTGCCACACCGTCGACGTTGAGGGTCACCGTATCGCCCGCGACGGCGCCCGTGCTGGCGAGGGAAATCGTGACCTGCGGCGTCTGGACCGTGGTGATCCGGTCGGTCTGGCTGCTGCCCGTGTCCGACGCGACCGTCGCCTGCATGGTGATCGGACCCGCAGCACCCGGTGCCGTCCGGTCCAGCGTGACCGCCAGCGACGGGCTGACGTCGCTCTGGCTGCCGGCCACGTCGGTGATGCGGGCGGTGATCGTCTTGGGACCGTCGGCGCCGAGATCGCCGGCGGTCACCTGAACCTTGCGGGCGGTGACGGCGTCCGCGTCGACCGTCACGGCCGGTCCCGTCGCCACGCCGTCGACGAAGAGCTGGACCTGATCGCCCGCCTTCACGTCGCTGCCGAAGCCGACGTCGAACGTCGGCCCGCGCGTGTTCGTCCGATCGTCGGCGTTCGTGCCGCCGCCGTTCGCGCTGTCGGAGGCCGCGAGGAGGTCGATGGTGATGACGCTCGCCACCGGCGCCACACGGTCGAGCGTGATCTCCCGGACCGGGCTCTGGGCGCCGACGTTGCCGGGGGGATCGATCACCCTCGCCGTGATCTGCTTCACGCCGTCGACGCCGAGACCGTTCAGCACGACGTCGATCTGGGTCGCGGCGATGTCGCCCGCCTGGAGCGTGACCGGGGAGCCCACGACGGCGCCGTCGACGAGCAGTTGGACCCGGTCGCCCACGATGGCGCCGGTTCCGGCCAGATCGACGCGGACGGTCGGGTTCGACGCATTGGTGATGTTGTCCGACGCGCTGGAGCCCGTGTCGGAGAGCAGGGTGACCGCGGCCGACGGCGCATTGCGCGCCGTCGTGTCCACCGTCAGCGTCAGCGAACCGCCGGCCGTGCCGACGCCCCCGGCGACGTCCACCACCCGCATCGTGAGCGTGCGCTGGCCCTGCGCCAGGGCGGTGGTCAGCGCCACGTCGACGAAGCCGTTGGTGATCTGCGCCTCGGTCGACAGGACCGCCGATCCCACCTTGGTGCCGCCCTCGAGGATCTCCACGGTGTCGCCGACCACGGCGCCCGTGCCGTTGAGGAAGGCACGGACGGTGGGGGTGAGGACGTTCGTGACGTCGTCCGTCGGCGAGACGCCGCTGTCCGACCCGTCCGTCAGGTCGAGCGACGACGTCGGCGTCCCGGGGTTCGTGCGATCGAGCTTGACGGCGATCGCCGTCGGCTGCGGGCCGACGTTGTCGGCCGCGTCGGTCATCTGCACGGTCAGGTTCTTCGGCCCGTCAGCGCCCAGATCGGGCGTGGTGACCGCGACGGAACCGGCCGCCTTGTGCGCGGCGGTGATCGTCACCGCGGCGCCCGTGGCGCTTCCGTTGACGTAGAGCTGCACCCTGTCGTTGACTTCGACCGTATCGTTCAGGGTCACGATGACGGTCGGCGTCGCGTTCTTCGTGATGCCGTCGGTCGTGCTCAACCCGGTGTCGGAGCCCGCCGCCAGCGCGATCGTCGGGGCCGGCGCGGTCCGATCGACGACGAAGGAGGGGCTCTGGTAGGTGTTCGTGTTATCCGCGGCGTCCTTGGCGGTGACGGTCACCGTGCGCCCGGTGCCGTCGCCCAGCGCGGCGATCTGCGCGGTGGTGAGGGTGGTGGACCACTCGTCCCCGCTCAGGGTGGCCTCGACGGCGGCCCCGGAGCCCACCGTGACGAAGATTTTCGTTCCGTCGCCGGCATCGGTCGTGAATCGGCCGCTGATCAGGACACCGGAATTTGCCTCCGCCTGGTTGACGAGGCCGCCGCTGATCGCATTGACCATCGCGGTCGGCGCAACGGTGTCGACCGTCGCCGCCCTGTTGGCCGCGACCGCCGCATTGGCGAGCGTCGCGGGGTTGCCGGACGCGTCGCGGATCGTCGCGCCGTTGAGGGAGAGGGCGTTGGTGCCGACCGCGATGCCGTCGGCGTCGTTCACGCCGGCCGCCACCGTGTAGGTGAAGACGAGCGCGTTTGACCCGCTGCCACTCACGTAGTTAGCCGGACGGCTCACGCCGCCGATGTCGAGCGTGAGCTGTGGCGTGCCGCCAGCGACCGTCACCGCTTCGCTGAACGCCACGGTCACGGAGACGGAGTCGCCCTCGTTGTAGGCGCCGTTCGCCACCGCGATCGACGAGACCGTCGGCGCGGCGGTGTCGACCGTCGCCGCCGTGTTGGCCGCGACCGCCGCA
>Ga0315907_10002333_pt1 | contig 24047 bp, 21 predicted proteins | sample LakEriMetagenome_3_FD_203525 | JGI IMG/M metagenome (GOLD analysis project Ga0315907, IMG submission 203525) | Freshwater fungal communities from buoy surface, Lake Erie, Ohio, United States - Buoy 12 MA123 | ecosystem: Environmental > Aquatic > Freshwater > Lake > Lake biofilm | place: USA...
TTTTCTTCTGGTGAAAGCGATTGCTTAACATGGCTTTCAATATCTGATTTATTAAATAAAAAAAAGCTGTTGCCGAAATAATATGCAGAGTTGACAGAAAGGTCGTTTAAAATGGCCTGATTAGAAAAATAAGCCGCATCAATGTTGATTGGGATTTGTTGAATTCCGCCACGCATTAGCAAAAAGGAAAACGCCAAGCCAGATATAACACCAAACCCATTCAATACGAGTGTCCAGATTTTCGAACGGGTATTTAAGGTTTCATTTGGAACAGCAACCCTTCGAAAAAGCCGATTTACAAGGAAAATAGAACCAAGAGACTCCATCAAAATAATAAAAAAACTGAGGGCACCTTTAGAGAAACCGGTTGTTCGCATTACCTCATCTGGGTTTAATAAATGCATAAAAACCCTTGAAGACAATTTATGCCCCCATTCACTGTACGCAGAAATTTCTGCTGCATGAATAATACTTAACAAGATCAATTCGACAAAAAACACAGCCTTTAGTGTCTTTATAAAAATAGTATCTGACGCGAAAAACCGAATCAACAAGACCAATACAGGGAGTATCATCAAATATCCGGCAGTGGAAAAATCCAAGCGAAGACCAGAATATAAGGCCTTAAAAACATCTGTTACCTCAACAGAATTAAACCGTGCATTGTGATACCCCAAAAAAATTAATCGTTGCACAAAAAAAACAAGGATCCAAAACAAGAAGAGGGAGCCATAAAGTAACAGGATGCGCCGGTTAACAATCATGCCCAAAATTACCTAAAGATTAATTAAATGTTGTGTTTTGTTAACATCATTTTATTTTGAAAGACACTTTAATCTGTACCTTTGCATTTTCATTCCAATTTCTATGTATTATGAGGGGAACTAAACCGATTCAATCGGCACTCATTTCAGTTTATAACAAGCAGGGGCTTGATATCCTTGTTCAAACACTTAACAAACTTAACATAACCCTTTACTCGACTGGTGGAACCTTAAGCTACATTGAGGACTTAGGGATTCCCGTTATACCCGTGGATTCATTAACCAATTTCCCTGAAATCTTAGGTGGTAGAGTAAAAACATTACATCCAGGGGTGTTTGGAGGAATTTTATATCAGCGTGGCTTAGAACGAGATGAGCGTTCCGTTGAGGAGCATGGGATTCATGCGATTGACCTCGTTGTGGTTGACTTATACCCATTCGAAGAAACCTTAAAAAGCACGTCCCAGCACACAGAAATTATTGAAAAAATAGATATCGGCGGGGTTTCTCTACTTCGTGCTGCTGCAAAAAACTATGAGGATGTGGTCGTGGTTTCTACTAAAGCACAATATCAGCTTCTAGCAAATCTCCTTGAAGCTCAGCAAGGGGAAACCTCTATTAGTCAGCGCCAAGGATTTGCAGAAGAGGCCTTTTGTGTAACCTCCGCTTATGATTCTGCAATCACATCGTATTTTTTAAAAATCAACGGGAAAGTAAATGAATCCTCGTTGAGATATGGTGAAAACCCACATCAGGAAGCAAAATTTAAGGGCAACCTATCTGACATATTTGATAAACTCGCGGGCAAAGAACTTTCTTACAACAACTTGTTGGATGTAGACGCAGCGGTTCGGCTGATACAAGATTTTGACCCAAACACCCCGATGTTTGCGATTATTAAGCACAATAATGCCTGTGGAATTGCTGCCGGGGAATCTGCGGTAGATGCCTACAAAAAAGCATTGGAAGCAGACCCAATTAGTGCCTTTGGGGGTGTGTTGATCTCCAACCAACCCATAAATCTTGAGGCGGCAACCCTCCTACATGAGTTGTTTTTTGAAATCCTAATTGCACCAGATTTCCAACATGAAGCCCTAATGCTGCTAACACAAAAGAAAAACAGAATTCTTTTAGAACAAAAAACCTTCGTTTCTCCCACTAAAAGCACCAGAAGTGTTTTAAATGGCGCCTTGGTTCAAGACTTTGATTTAAAAACCGTTCAGAAAGAGGACTTAACTATCAAAACCCAAAACGCCCCGAGTACACAAGAAATTTCTGATCTTGTTTTTGCAAATATTATAGTAAAACACACGAAATCAAATGCTATCGCCCTTGTAAAAAACCATCAATTATTGGCGAGCGGTACGGGACAAACCTCACGGGTTGATGCATTAAATCAAGCCATTGAGAAAGCCAAAACCTTTGGGTTTAATTTGTCTGGTGCGGTAATGGCAAGTGATGCTTTTTTTCCATTTCCTGACTGTGTTGAAATCGCACACTCCGCCGGTATTAATGCGGTTATACAACCAGGAGGTTCGGTAAAAGACCAACTATCAATAGACTATTGTAATGCTCACGGTATGTCCATGGTTTTCACGGGCTTTAGACATTTTAAACATTAATTTTTCTTTTGAAACTTTTTACCTACCTTCGAAACTGTTTTAATACGAATACAAACACATGGGTTTATTTAGCTTTTTAACGCAAGAAATTGCAATCGATTTAGGCACCGCAAACACACTTATAATTTGGAATGATAAGGTGGTTGTAGATGAGCCATCAATCGTAGCAAAAGACATTCAAACAGGTCAAATTGTTGCCATCGGAAGAAAGGCACAACAAATGCACGGAAAGACGCACAGATTAATTGAAACTGTCCGTCCATTAAAAGACGGTGTAATTGCAGACTTCCAAAGCGCCGAACAAATGATTCGCGGAATGATTAAAATGATCAACCCAGGAAGAACTTTGTTTAGACCAACGTTGCGAATGGTTATTTGTATTCCCTCGGGAATCACCGAAGTTGAAAAACGTGCAGTACGAGATTCTGCCGAACATGCCGGGGCAAAAGAAGTGTATCTTATACATGAGCCAATGGCTGCAGCTATTGGTATTGGCATTGATGTTGAAGAACCGATGGGCAACATGATTATCGATATTGGTGGGGGAACCTCAGAAATCGCCGTTATTGCTTTAGGTGGTATTGTGGCTGACAAATCGATTCGAATTGCCGGAGACGACTTTACCAATGAAATCGAAGAGTACATGCGTCGTCAACATAATATTTTAGTCGGGGAACGTACCGCAGAACAAATAAAAATAGAAGTTGGGGCTGCTATTCAAGATTTAGATGATCCGCCTCCACCCTTTGCCGTTCGGGGCCGTGACCTGATGTCTGGTATTCCAAGAGAAATATTAATTACACACGACGAAGTGGCGTCAGCACTTGACAAAACAATCGCGAAAATAGAAGAGGCTATTTTAAGTGCCTTAGCGGCAACACCACCCGAGTTGAGCGCCGATATCTACAAAACCGGGATTTATCTTGCAGGAGGAGGCTCCATGTTGAGAGGGCTTGACAAACGGATTGCAGATAAAACAAAACTCCCTGTTCATATTGCAGAAAACCCGCTTAGAGCTGTCGCGCTTGGCACAAGTATAGCACTAAAAAACATTGATAAATATCAATTCTTAATTCGCGACTAAGCCATACGCGTTAGACAGGAATTAGGCTAAAAACACATGCAGAATTTATTCGCTTTTTTAAGACGATTTCGGGTGTTCATTTTTTTTACTGCCCTACAGTTTATTTGCCTGTTCTTTTATGTTCAATTCGTTGCTTATCCTAAAAGCATTTTTCTATCAACAGCATCTGGCGTTAATGGACGCATTCAAAAATGGGAAGGAGGTCTAACAAATCATTTTCTCCTTGAAGAAAACAACCGAAAACTCAGGCTTGAAAACGCTCAACTCCGAAAACGCGTCTTCGTGAATTTTTACAAACATGAACGGCCGACTCATCGAATAAAGGACACGCTTTACGAGCAAGAATACAGCTTTGTTCCCGCCGAAATAATTCATTCATCCAGTGCGAGAAGAAACAACTACTTTACCATTAACATTGGTGAAATCCAAGGAATTAAAAAAAACATGGCTGTCATTTCTCCGAATGGCGTGGTTGGGATTATTTTTAAGGTGGGTAAACATTTTTCCTTGGTAAAATCCGTTTTGACTCAGGATATTAATCTTGATGTGATTGTTGGTAAAGACGGTCCTCACGGATTACTTAAATGGGATGGTTATAACCCAAGAATTGGCATAGTAACCGGCGTTTCAAGTGACTTGAATATAAAAAAAAACAAGGCAATCTATACCTTAGGAGCCTCCGGTATTTTTCCTAAAGGACTAAAGGTAGGAACCATTGTATCCAAATCGCGCGTTGAGGACCAAGCGTTGTGGAAAATCGAGGTGCTTTTTAGTGAAGATTATAGGACATTACAATCCGTTTATGTTGTCAATTCATTATTACAGAAGGAACTTAAATCGCTGCAATTAGAAATCCCTGAGGACCCTGAATAACATGAAGAACATTATCTCCTATAGCGCTCTTTTTGGCTTGTTTTTCTGTTTACAAGTGTTTATTTTTAATCGGCTTGAAATCGGATTCGGGGCTCAAATCTTTATATTACCCTTATTCTTAATGATTCTTCCGTTTGAGACCAATGTATTTGGCCTAATGACCTTAGGATTTCTATTAGGGATTTCTGTTGATGCATTTTCAAACACCTTTGGGCTTAATGCGTCGTCCTTAGTGCTCTTCGCGTATTTAAGGCCAATCGTTTTTGAATCTTTCCGTCCACGAGAGGGGTACGACCCTCTTAAAATACCAACCGCGAGCGACATGGGATGGGACTGGTTTCTTGTGGTATTTGGAATCTTATTCGTGAGCAGTTTGCTTTGGTATTTTGTTTGGGAGATCTTTCGATTCACAGAAATTTTATTAGTCCTAAGGAACCTCTTTATGTCCGTTCTTGTTTCTGCCGTTGCAATCGGTGTTTCTCAATTTTTCTTTTTTAATGGGCGAAAAAAGAAATGAACCTAGATAATCGTAAATACTTGCTCTATGCCTTGGTTTTTATAACTGGGGTTATATTTCTAGTGCGTTTGTTTTACATGCAAGTTATTGATGATTCATGGACAAGAAGGGCTACTGAAATAGCGGAAAAACGTAGAGAAATTATTCCTCCAAGAGGTGTATTGGTGGATCGAAAAAACAGAAAAATCGTAATCAATAAGATTTCATATAACTTAATGATGATTGAAGAGCGAATTAAAAACCTAGACACGGTCGCGTTTGCTAAACTCATTGGTTGGGATGTTAAAAAAGTAAAGGCACGTTTTCGAGAGATTGTCAAAAACGAGGGGGTTTATAAAAATCCATCTACAGGCAAAACGCAGTCAAATTACAGAAAAGACCGGCCATATCCATTTGTTAAAGACCTTTCTTTAGAAGAAGTAACGCTAATCGCATCAAGATTAACAGATTTCTCTGGGTTTTATGAAGAACCGACAGGAACTAGGTATTACCCCTATCCGAATGGCGCCAACATCCTTGGTTATATGAATGAAGTAGGGAGAAAAGAAATTGAATCCGACCCGTTTTATAGACCGGGTATGAACATAGGAAGATCCGGGCTCGAGCGTTCATATGAGGAAATTCTTAGAGGAAGAAAAGGCGTTCGATATATTGTAACAAGTGCTACAAATAATGAAATAGAACCTTATGCAGATAAGAAATATGATACGGTGGCCATTCCTTCTCCTAAAATAAAACTTGGGCTCGATATAAAACTCCAACAGTACGGCGAAGAACTTATGAAGAATAAAAAAGGTTGTATTGTTGCTATTGAACCCAAAACCGGTGAAATTCTAACCATGGTTTCCGCACCTTGTTATGATCCAAATTTATTGTCAGGCAGAAAAAGCATAAGAAAAAACTATCCTTCACTCATAACCGACGAGAATTTACCGCTTTTTGCAAGGCCACTTCAGGCGGAATATCCTCCCGGATCTATCTTTAAATTGCTTCAGGCCTTAATTTGTCTTCAAGAAAACAAAATCACTCCCAACACAGGATTCCCCTGCAACAAGTCCGTGGTTGGATGCCACGATCACCCCTACCCATCGTCTGTGTCTAAGGCGGTACAGTTTTCTTGCAACCCTTATTTTTATGCCGCCGTGCGCCGAGTAATTCAGCCAAATAAAAAGAAAAATGTGTTTGCTGATGCGGAAATCGGGCTTAATAATTGGCATAAATATATGATGGGCTTTGGCTTGGGAAATAAACTAGGCGTAGACATTGACACCCTCGCGCAGCGGAATGGATTAATACCGAATGCAGCGTACTATGACCGCTATTTGGGGCATCATCAGTGGGCATTTTCAACCATTCGCTCGATTTCAATCGGACAGGGTGAAATTAAACTTACGCCAATACAAATGGCTAATATTGCTGTGATTATGGCGAATCGGGGATGGTACTACACCCCTCACTTTGTTAAATCGATTGGGAAAAAAGGGAAATTAAAAAAATATCGAACAAAGCATGTTACCCCAATTGAACGAAGACACTTTGACGCGGTGGTTGAAGGCATGAGACGCGTCGTATACGAAGCCGGAGGAACAGGTAAAGAAGCAAAAATTGAAAACTTTATAGTGTGTGGAAAAACAGGAACGGTACAAAATGGTAAGAACAAAAAAAACCACTCTGTTTTCATTGCCTTTGCACCAATAGACAACCCTAAAATTGCCTTGGCTGTCTTTGTGGAGAATGCAGGTGCCGGCGGGGCTTGGGCAGCACCCATCGCAGGCCTAATGATGGATAAATATTTGAATAAAAAGGTAACAAACAAAGAAAAGGAAAACTCGATTAAAAATGCTAATCTAATGTCGAGTTATTAATATGCGTGAAACAAAAGGAGTAATATCAAGGGTTGATCTACCACTGTTGGTGGGGATTTTATTACTAATGTTGTTTGGTATTATGACCGTTTATTCCGTCGCGTTTAATCCAGAACACCCCTCTCTTTTTGATACCAGCCAAAAATATGGAAAGCAAATTCTTTGGATTGGCGTTTCTCTTTTTCTTGGCTTTTTGATCCTGCTAATCGAGGCCGATATATATAGAAAGTTTGCAGAGTATATTTATATCGTCACCCTTTTATTGTTGGTGGTGGTGTTGTTTATGCCCCCGGTGCATGGCGCTAGAGCGTGGCTAGGCATCGGCGGGTTAGGAATACAACCTGCAGAGTTTGCGAAAATTTCAACGGCCCTCATGTTGGCTAAATGGGTAGACGAAACCAATATAAAACTTCAAAACACACGAACTATTATTGAAACCCTTGGTATTATTTTATTACCATGTATTCTTGTTGCCTTACAGCCCGACGCCGGTACCCTTCTTGTGTTTACATCCTTCTTTTTTGTGCTTTATCGTGAAGGAATTTCATTCGACCCCATTGTGTTGTCTCTTTTGAGGTATTTTCCAAGACTAAAATTTAAAACAACTTGGCTGGGAACACACTTTGTTCCGTTTTTCTTTTTCTTAATCATGCTGGCTTTTTTAAGTTTGTTTCTTTCCGGTAGCGTATTTAATCCGTTTGGAATTCAGCTTTCCGGGCCACTTTTTCTGATTTTCATAATTACATTTATATCCTTAATTTTCTTGGGGTTTATTTTCTTTTTTGGTTACCCACGAAATAAGACTAAAAACTTAATAGTTTTATTAAGTAGTTATCTTTTCTCCTTGTTCCTAGTTAGTAGCATTACCTTTATTTTTAACAATCTTGCTGCTCCGCATCAAAAAAGCAGGATTGAATTAGTCTTAGGACTTAAAGAAGATCCAAACGGAGCGGATTACAATAGAAACAGGGCCATGGCCGCCGTAGGTAGCGGTAAGTTTATAGGTAAAGGATATCGAAAAGCCTCTGTTTCGAGTATGCGGACGAACCATGTGCCCGAGAGTGAAACGGATTTTATATTTTGCCCCTTTGCCGAAGAGTGGGGGTTTCTCGGGAATGTTGTGCTTATTTCGCTCTATCTTTTTATTTTGTTTAGAATTTTTTCCATCGCCGAACGACAACGGTCCGTTTTCTTTAGAGTATATGCCTACTGCGTTGGAATGGTCATGTTTTATCATTTTGCCATTAATATTGGAATGAACATCGGACTTGCACCCGTTATTGGAATTCCCTTACCCTTTATGAGTTATGGCGGTTCATCCATGATGGCATTTACGATCATGGTGTTCATACTGCTAAAACTGGACAGCCAACGGCGAGATGTACTGAGATAAATGTTAATTTTGAAATAACTATGTTGACAGAAGAACAAAAGAAAAGATTTACCCGAATCTTTTGGGGATTTTCATTATTGCCATTCCTCTTGGTTTTTGGATTGTTGGTTTTACAATCTGAAGACGACCTACCACCCATTTCTATGCTCGATAATCCGCCAGAACTTCAAGCGTCACTTATTCTTGGTCAAACCGGAGACACCATTGGACGCTATTGGCAAGTTAACAGAACGAGCGCTGCCTATAAGAATATTTCACCCTATGTTTTTGATGCACTAATTGCAACCGAAGACGAGCGTTTTATGGAACATTCCGGGGTTGATTTTCGGTCAATTGCGCGGTCATTTGGGTCGCTCGGACGGTCAGGTGGTGCTTCTACAATCTCTCAACAGCTTGCCAAATTATTATTTACATTACAGCAACGACAACGAGAAGAAATTGCACGAGCCAATGGAGAATCTTTGCTTTCTAATCGAGGCGGTATTATTGGTAAATTCCGAAGGCTCAACGAAAAGGCGCGAGAAAACATTATTGCAACACGGCTTGAATCAAGGTATACCAAAGAGGAAATCATTACTATGTACCTTAACCAATTCGATTTTCTATACAACGCGGTAGGAATTGAAAATGCAGCTAAAGTATATTTCAATAAGCGACCGAAAGAACTTAAAAAAGAAGAGGCCGCGATGTTAATTGGAATGTGTAAAAACCCTGCATTATACAACCCTTACACATACAAAATCAAAAACTATCGCCGGGTAATTGCTCAAGAAGATGGTATTGCTATCGGAAGCGTTTCACTTGAAAAAATACTCGAAGCACGCGCAAAAGATTCACTTCGGGCGCTTACCAGACGAAATCAAGTCCTCTATCAGTGGCTTAGAAACAGTAATAAAAACAATGAGGCCGTTTCACATAAACTTACTCGAGAGGAATACGATGAACTAATTAAAAAACCAGTCCTAGTTAATTATCAATCTGTTGATCATAAAGAAGGGATGGCTCCATACTTCAGAGAGGCACTTCGACAAGAAGTTACTGATATCTTGTTAAAGAAAAATGAAGACGGTACCCTTAAATATGTTAGAGAAGATGGACAACCTTATGATATCTACAGAGACGGATTAAAGATCTATACTACCTTAAACACAAGGCTGCAAAAATATGCGGAATTAGCCGTTGAAAAACACATTAAAGAATCCTTACAACCCGCGTTCAACTCAAACAATCGCGGCTTAAAAAACTACCCGTTTTCTAATGAAATTTCTTCTGATGTTGTGAATGAAATCATGAATTCAGCAAGAAAGAATTCCGGACGATATAAAAGCATGATTGCCGCAGGATATTCAGAAAACGAGATTAATAATGCCTTTAACGCACCCGCTCAAATGCGTGTGTTTTCTTGGCGCGGAGAAATTGATACGGTAATGACTCCAAACGACTCGATTCGCTATTACAAAGCGTTTTTGCACGCTGGACTTGTCAGTGTTGAGCCACAAACGGGCTTTGTGCGCGCCTGGGTTGGAGGAGTTAATTTTAAACATTTTTCTTACGACCATGTTCGGCAAGGGACGCGTCAGGTGGGCTCAACGATCAAACCCTTCGTTTATGCCGCCGCTTTATCCATGAAAGTAGTTAATCCCTGTACTTCGTTTTCGTCAGGTGAATATTGCGTTGATTTAGTTGACCCTAACAACAAGGTCGTTGGGCAATACTGTCCAAAAGGAGAGGTCGCTAGAAATGTAAAAATGGGCCTCGCACTATCTTCAAATCCTACAACGGTAGCCGTTATGGCAAAAATGGGGGCCTTTAATCCGATGAATAAAACAGGCGGCCCATACCAAATTGAAAAGCTACTGAAAAAAACAGAAATTAATTTAAATCCAAACGATGTCGTTCCTTCCATGTGCCTTGGAAGTATGGATATTTCGCTATTTCGTTTGGTGGCTGCGCAATGTATTTTCCCAAATAACGGCATCTATGTTCGCCCCACAACCATAGAGCGCATTGAAGACAGAAATGGAAAAGTGATTTATTCTGCGATGCCACACACGGACCAAGCACTAAATTCAACAGTTTCATATGAAATTCTAAAAATGATGAAATTGGTGATTACCCAAGGAACCGGCGGAAGTCTGAGAAGTGGTAAGTATGGGCCGATCCCTGTTACAGCAGGAAAAACTGGAACAACTCAAAATAATTCAGACGGTTGGTTTATTGGAATTACTCCAGATTTAGTAACAGGTGTTTGGGTGGGTGCAGAAGACCGCTCTGTTCGGTTCAAATCTATGAACTGGGGTCAAGGTGCCCGTATGGCCCTTCCGATATATGGTTATTACATGCAACAGGCCTACAAAGACCACATCCTTGCCTTATCATCCGAAGACTTTCCAGAACCTCCGGATTATGACCCCAAAACTTATGACTGCACGGAGGCTGCAGACCCAGAAGCGGCCGATGAAACGGATGTTCCATTTGAAGAAGGAATTTAACTATGAATAAAGTTGTTGATAATGTAAGTGAAGCCCTTAATGGCATTGAAGATGGAATGACCATTATGCTCGGAGGGTTCGGTTTGTGCGGGATTCCTGAGAATTCGATTAAAGAACTGGTTAAGATGGGTACAAAAAACCTAACCTGCATCTCCAATAATGCGGGAGTAGATGATTACGGCCTTGGATTACTTTTACAGCGCAAGCAAGTGAAAAAAATGATCTCCTCTTATGTGGGTGAAAATGATGAGTTTGAACGTCAAATGCTTTCTGGAGAACTTGAAGTTGATTTAATTCCTCAAGGATCCTTAGCAGAACGTTGTCGGGCTGGGGGCGCTGGGATTCCCGCCTTTTTTACTCCTGCTGGATATGGAACTGAAATTGCCCAAGGAAAAGAAGTGCGAGTCTTTAACGGAAAACCACATATTCTTGAATCTGCATTAACCGCAGACTTTGCCATTGTAAAAGCATGGAAAGGGGACACTGAAGGTAATTTAGTTTATAAAGCCACCGCGATGAACTTCAATCCAATGATGGCTATGGCTGGGAAAATAACCATTGCTGAAGTAGAAGAATTGGTTCCCGCCGGCAGTTTAGACCCAAATTTTATTCATACCCCTGGTATTTTTGTGCAACGCATTTTTAAGGGCGAGGTATTTGAAAAACGCATCGAACAACGAACCGTAAGAAAAAGAGACTAATATGGCATTGGATAAAATCGGTATTGCAAAACGAATTGCCCAAGAATTAAACGATGGGTGGTATGTTAATTTAGGAATTGGAATTCCAACCCTAGTTGCCAATTATGTTCCTGAAGGAATGAATGTAGAATTTCAATCAGAAAACGGGGTGTTGGGAATGGGTCCTTTTCCATTCGAGGGGGAGGAAGACGCCGATTTAATTAATGCAGGAAAACAAACCATTACAGTAAATCCTGGCGCTGCATTTTTTGACTCTGCTACCTCTTTCGCCATGATTCGTGGTCAGCACGTTCAGCTCACGGTTTTAGGAGCCATGGAGGTTTCTCAAAACGGAGATATTGCCAACTGGAAAATACCCGGAAAAATGGTTAAAGGGATGGGTGGAGCGATGGATTTAGTGGCATCCGCAGAGAACATTATTGTGGCGATGATGCATAGCAATAAAGCAGGAGAATCTAAAATACTTACCGCTTGTACCCTTCCATTAACAGGAGTTGGATGCGTAAAAAAAGTCGTGACGGAGCTTGCTGTTTTGGAAATTAAAGAGGGTGCTTTCCATTTGTTAGAACGAGCACCGGGAGTTTCCGTAGAAGAAATTATTACCAAAACTGCGGGTAAACTAATCGTTCCTGCGCATGTTCCTGAAATGATAATTTAATGGACTTGGCGCGTGAATATCGCTTGGCTATTCAAGCCGCAATAGAAGCATCAATTGTCATTAAAGCAATTTATTCGCGTGAATACGAAGCCCTTGAGAAAGCAGATGGTTCTCCTGTAACTGAAGCAGATTTAAAGGCTTCAAAAATCATTAATCAAGTCTTATCGATTTCAGAACATCCGGTAATTGATGAAGAAACGGATAAAACGCCCTTTGAACAACGTCAAAAATGGAAGAAATGCTGGTGTGTTGATCCGCTGGATGGCACCAAGGAATTTATAAAACGTAATGGTGAGTTTGCTGTAAATATTGCACTTATCGAAAATGGAAAACCTATCCTCGGCGTGATAGCAAGCCCGGTAAATGAAGATTTCATTGTCGGCGGCCGTAATCTTGGCGTACAATATGCAACATTTCAAGACTTTATTAATGGGGCTAATCCAGCACCCATTCAACGCAAAACCTTAACGGATTTCCTCTACATCATAGCCTCTAACAGTCACCACACCCCATTGCTGTTGGATTATCTTAAAAAACTTAGCGGTGCAGGATTGAAAACGGAATTAACTCGAAAGGGTTCCTCCTTAAAATTCTTTGATCTTTCCATGAATCAAGCCCAAATTTATCCCCGATTTGCTCCTACTATGGAGTGGGATATTGCGGCTGGCCAAGCAATACTGGAGGGAATCGGTGGCGGTGTTTTTGATATAAACACTAAGTTGCCCCTGTCATACAATAAAGAAAGCTTATTAAATCCGCATTTTATCGCCGTTTCCGACGTAAATTTATCTGTATGGATTTAAGGTGTGTTTTCTTGTCACTATGCATAGTTCCTCTCCCATTTTTTGCGCAGGTATTCCAATTTAACCAAAATCTTCACCAGCCCCTTACTGCAGATCTCATTGATTTTGGATATCGCCAAGCGCCAGTTGGTGCTAAAAAAGGATTTTTACAACGCTTGGATAAAAGCTACCTCGGACAATACTCCGACTCTAATAATGCCTTCATTGCAGCTGGCCCTTTGTGCACTTTTAGTGTAGGAGTAGAAAACGATGAATCAGCAATCAGATATCAGAACTCTAGAGGGCTCTTAGTTCTTGGAGGATACCGAAAGTTTAAATGCCATGGCTTTCTTATAGAGAACCAAGCAATTTTCAATACCTTTCAACGAGAATTTATAACTCAACATGGGGAGTATTATCCAACGGCCACGGGATACAATCAACAGAACGGTATGGTCCCTGGCATGGGGCGAACCAAACCATTTCATGGAGATGGGTTTGACTTTGCTTTCAGTCAAGGCGGTTTTGAATGGGGCGTATCTAAGATGCTTACCCTATTTGGTGGAAATCAATCCGTAGATTTTAGTCCAGGAATTCGCTCTGTATTTTGGTCGCAACACAACCAAGCACTTATGGCCGGAGGAACCCTTCGTTTGGGGAAACATTTCACCTATATGGTGACCCGAGCACGTTTATACGATTTAATCCGAAAGCCGATTTACGCTAACGTAGAGAGCCCTTACTATAAAAAGAACTTTGCGTTACACGCCGTGTTCTTAACCTTGAAAAAACACCGCGTGGGATTGATTTATCAAACGATTTGGCAAGCTGGAGATTCAATAAAAGAAAAACCAGTAAATCCTTTGTATTGGGTACCCCTTCCGGGCCTGGACCGAATGGTACAACAGGACGTTTCCAAGCCGCAAATCGGAATGAATTACGCGTGGAATCTGCATTCAAGTACCTTGCTTTACGCAGAATTATTTTCTCGCGGATTTATTAAAAATGCATGGGCAGCACAACTCGGTATTAAATATTATTCCAAACTCACATCCAACCTAACCCTAAGTTCATCCCTGGCATGGCTACAAACAGGCGGTGAATTTTATGGGACGCATTATGCACAGAACTTTACGCACCAAAACCTTCCACTTGGATCATTACTTGGTAATGGCGCCCAAGAGTGGATTCTTGCTGCACGGATTGGATATAAGCGATTTTTCATAGATTACTTGTTTCAGTCAAGCGCCATGAAAAACAGCAATCAACCGCTTTTAATACAAACCTATATTAGACCTGAACAAATCGTACAACACCGAATTGATCTTGGGTTTATGGCCTCTAATATCATGCAACTTGAGTTATTTTTGGGGATAGCGCTACGACAAGCGGTCGGTTTTAAGGAGTGTATTTCCATTTCGTGCGGATTAAGGACTGCTATTTTTAAACCAAATCATGTGTATTAAAAGCCTACTTTTTCTTGGGTTAATTCTTTTGTGTCGCGTCACCATTGCCCAACGATTAGAGTTGTTGGGTCAGCTAAATCCCTTTGATTCTTTACAATTAAACAAAAACACACCGATTTTACCTCGGCTAAATACAAATCAAAAAATTGATTCGCAACGAATTATACCGATAATAGACCTTGGGTTAAGATATAATCCATCTATTAGTGGAAAAGGCGGCGCAGGATTGCTTTGGGATCTGCAGCACAACAAGTGGTTCACTCGAATTGGGGGGGCGATAGGGGTAAACACGGTGCTTCCGGCTGGATTTGTTTCAAATGGAATACATCTTAACAGCATTAATAACTTAACGTTTAACGTGCGCCCAATAGTTCGGCTAGGTATTACCCCTTCACCCTATGTTAGTGCACAAATTGGTTTTGACCAGAATTTTTATGGCGAAGGGTACCGGTCTTTATTCCTTTCAGATATTGGCTCACCCTACCCGTTTACTTCCCTGCGATTTAATCTAGGGCCCTTAACCTATCAAGCCATGGGCATGTACTTAAACACCGTTGGTACTCAAAAAAAATACGGGATTAATCACTATTTAAACCTTAAGCTTGGCAAAAACCTTCGATTAGCACTTTTTGAAGCTGTTATTTTTAATAGTGGAGACACCTTGAGCAAGCGCTCTTTTGAACCGGCATATTTAAATCCGTTTATGATTATTCGGCCTACGGAATATTCCGTGGGTTCTGGTGATAATGTACTTATGGGTGGGGAATTTTCCGTTTATGCGAATAAAAACACCTGGTATGGCCAAGTGATTATCGATGATCTTTTGATGAGTGCTTTGCTAAATCGTGAAAAATACTGGGGAAATAAACTTGGGGCACAGGTTGGTTGGAAATATTTAACCCAAAAAGGTAATCATAAAATTCATGTAAGAACTGAACTTAATGTTGTTCGTCCATATACCTATTCACATATAGGAAACCAATTGAGCTACACGTACAATAATTATGCGCTTGCTCATCCGAAAGGAGCGAATTTTTGGGAATTGTTTTCTCGAATTGATTATATAACCAAGCATTGGGCAGGTATGGCTGAACTTGCAATTGGGCAAAAAGGATTAAATGCACCCTATGGTGGAGATGTGTTTGCACCGTATACCTTGCGGCCATTAGATTACGGTGTTTTATTATTACAGGGGAATAAAACTAATCAATTCCATATCAGAATTCAAGGCAGTCGTATTTTGAAACACTGGTATAACGCGCAACTTTTTGTTGAGCTCCTCGGGTCTTATTATTCAGATAGTTCAAGCAAGCGATTCAACTGTTCACCCATTATTGGTCTTCGATCTGCCATATGGAATGATTACCGGTTTTAATCAAAAAAGCCCGGTTTCCCGGGCTCTAAAATAAAATAACTTACAGGCCTATAATCTGACGCAATTCTACTTCTGTAGAACTTCGTTGTCTTCCTTGTTGGTCCAGAAACGTCCGATTCACAAGGCGGCCATGAATTGCCACCTTTTTTCCTACTTCCGCGTGATCCTGAACAAACGACGCCATGTTACCCCAAGCAAATACACGATGCCAATCTAACCTGGCCGCATATTTCCCATCGTTTTTTCGGTACATCTTAGGCGTAGTGACTAAAAACCGAGCTATCTTACTTCCATCGTCAAAGCGTTTAACTGTAGGATTTCGAGAAATACTACCAATTAACGTTACGTAATTATTCATGTTGATATATATAAAGGGGATCGGTAGGAGAATTCATGGGCGCCGCCTCCTTTCCCTCGTTGGTTTAAATGATTATTAAATCGTTGATTTCAATTTCTGTTATCTTTATAATTCGTCCCTTCCATCGCGTGTAACGATTTACAAGTCGTCCTTCAATGGCCACATGCAAGTTAGGCTGACCATACGTACAGATTATCTGATGCCATTTTCCCCAAGCAAAAACATCATGTGTTTCGCGCTTCGTTTTGGGAGTTCCTTCAGCTGACACGATGGTATTACTGGTAACTAACCTAAATCTTGCATGCTTTTGACCTTTGATTGTTTCAACTTCGGTTGGATGATTGGCTAAGGTACCAATCAAAGAAACAAAGTTCATTCCCTATGCTTTTACTTCCCCAGAAGGCTTGTTTAACAACATAAAATCATTGCCTTCAATAACCGTTGAATAGCGCTTCTCTCCTTGCGTGTTCTCATACGATTGATAGGAAATTTTACCTTCCAAGAGTATTTCTTGGCCTTTCTCTAGCATTTTCTCAGCACGGTCGGCCACTTTACCCCAAACCGTAACATTGTGCCATTGGACATCTTCTTGCCACTCCCCATTTTTATTTTTATAACGATCGTTTGTGGCTAACGAAAATCGCACAAGTTTGCGCCCTGTTTCGAACTTCATTGTCTCAGGCTGTGCGCCTAATCGTCCGATTAAATTTACTTTATTTCTTAAATTGTTCATTTGTGTGTGTTTATATTATTAATTAAATCCTGAGTTTTCACCCGTTTCCTTTGCAAAGGTTAGAGCATTAACGGCGGGTGCTCGGTTTTTATTCGTTTACTTTCGAATGTCAGTCGTTTGTTGTCGGATAATTCACCGAATAAAAGGCCTCTGGTTTACCAATTTCCCTTATTTTTACACGCATAAATTAATTGGCATGTACGAAAATATTCTTTGCGAAAAGGTTAATAAAATTGGTTGGATTACCATAAATAGGCCTTCTTTTTTAAATGCATTAAACAAACAAACGATTTCAGAATTGAATCACGCAATCCTTGAGCTCTCCGCAGACGACGAGATTGGCGTAATTTGTTTGACCGGTTCCGGTGATAAAGCATTTGTTGCTGGAGCTGATATTAAAGAATTTGCCGACTATACGGTATCGCAGGGAGGAGAATTAGCCTCTTCAGGTCAAGAAAAACTTTTTAATTTACTTGAAAATCTAAATAAACCTTGTATTGCAGTCATTAATGGCTTTGCCCTTGGTGGCGGGTTAGAATTAGCAATGGCTTGTCACATTCGAATTGCATCATCGAATGCACGCATGGGCTTGCCAGAAGTTTCCTTAGGAGTAATTCCAGGTTATGGGGGCACGCAACGTCTTCCTCAGTTAATCGGAAGGGGAAGAGCAAATCAGCTTATTTTTACTGGAGAAATGATTTCTGCGGACCAAGCGTCGCAATGGGGGCTCGTAAATAATGTAGTTGAACAGGCCGTGTTAAAAGACGAGGCAAACGCCCTGGCACTTAAAATTCTAAAAAACTCGCCCAATGCAATTGCTACAGCAATTAAAGCCGTAAACGCCGGATTCCAAACACAACATGGCCTAAATACAGAGATTGAACTTTTTGCTGGTTGTTTCGGAACCAAAGATTTTCACATTGGAACGCAAGCATTTTTATCCAAACAAAAAGCAAATTTTAGGGATTAATGAGTTCTCCCCTGGCAAAGTTATTTGGTCAAACCGCCATGTATGGCTTACCGAGTATTGTTGGTAGATTACTGAATTATTTACTGGTTCCCCTTTATACTGCTATTTTCGCTAAACCGGCGGATTATGGGGTGCTTTCTGATTTATATGCCTATGTGGCATTTTTAGTGGTGCTGCTTCCCTTAGGAATGGAAACAGCATATTTCCGATTTATTCAGCAACAAGATGATGCCGAACGTGTTTTTAATAGCAGTTTTGTCCCAGTAGTATTGGTTAATGCCCTATTCTTTTTGCTCTTATATTTAACTAATCCTTGGATTGCTAAATGGATGCTGTACCGCGACCATACTGAGTATATTATTCTGGTTGGTAGTATTGTTTGCATTGACGCAATTGCTTCGCTGCCCTTGGCAAAATTACGCGCAGAGAATAACGCCAAACGGTTTATGGCAATTCAACTGTCCTCTATACTACTTAACATTGTTCTTAACCTCATCTTTTTGTTGGGTTATTTCGATCCCAGCAGGCCAGAAGAGGGTATTATGTTTATTTTAATTGCAAACCTTCTTGCCTCCGGTTTGAAGCTTCTTTTAGTGTATAACATTATATCAAAGGTTAAATTCATTTTTGATTGGGGACTGATCAAACAAATGCTGTCCTATTCTTGGCCCCTCGTTATTGCTGGTTTTGCGGGAATCATCAATGAAACACTAGACCGCGTATTATTAAAACAAATCCTTTACAATCCTGATATTCCTAATTCACTTGAACAAGCCACTGCACAAGTCGGAATATATAGTGCATGCTACAAATTAGCCATGCTTGTTACCATTTTTCTACAGGCATATCGTTATGCTGCCGAACCCTTTTTCTTTTCTCAATTGAAAAACCAAGACAGAAACGCAGTTTTTGTACGGACCATGAATGTGTTTATTGCTATCGTTTGTCTTGCCTTTTTGTTTGTTTCAATAAACCTTGGCTTATTTAAATTCTTTATTCGCAAAGAGGCCTATTATGTGGGCTTGAACGTGGTACCAATTTTACTTCTTGCCAATGTTTGCCTCGGTATTTATTATAATCAAAGTGTCTGGTATAAACTCTCTAATCAAACTAAGTTTGGGGCTTATATTGCCTTAATCGGTGCGGGAATCACGATTGTAGTTAATGTGCTTTTCATCCCAATGTACGGATATATGGCCAGTGCTTGGGCTACACTGCTAGCCTATCTAGCCCAGATGATCATTTCATTTTATTTGGGTAAAAAATATTATCCAATTCCCTATGATGTGCGAAAATTCTATTTATATATAGGAAGTGCCATTGGGATTTACTGCCTCTTTAGCTTGATTCGAATGGGAATGAACGTGCCACTTAAAGGATTTAATGGGCTCCTTATCTTTATGGGTAATTTAATGGTTTTAGGCTTTATTTACCTAGTTTATAAAAACGAGCGCGCCTTACTTCGAATTAACAAGGTTAAACCTTAATATTAATCGCTCAATAGCCGCCCGATCATTTCCAACAGAGTAAAAATCACCGTAAAGTATCACGGGGCGCTTTAAAAAAGTATAATCCGATAGAATCAATTGCTTATAGTCGTCGTCGCCGTTGATGCTGTCTTTAACCTCTGCGTATCGCTTTGCTTTTTTTGAAAACACCGCTTCAAAGGTGCCGTATTGTTCTTTTAATACGTCCAATACTTCCGTTGTGATCGCTTGTTTTTTTATATCTATAAATGAAATATCATTCGGCCATGTTACCTCGCCAAGAATACGTTTACACGTAGAGCAAGTTCCTAAATGATAAACCCGCTTCACTTGCAAAATTCATCATAAGCCGCCTTAAGATTATCTGAAATCATGTCGGCAGTAGCGCCTTCAATGTGATGACGCTCTAAAAAATGTACTAATGCTCCGTTATGAAACACAGCAATTGAAGGTGAAGACGGAGGATAAGGTAAAAAATACTTTCGTGCTTGGTTTGTGGCCTCCGTATCAAAGCCGGCAAACACTGTAAATAATTCATTCGGAACCACACTATGCTCAAGCGATTTCTTAACCCCAGGACGCATATTTCCAGCTGCACATCCACAAACCGAATTAACTACCATTACCATGGTGCCTTTTGAGTTTTCAATCGCATGATCAACGGCTGCAGCTGTGGTTAATTCATTAAACCCAACATTTGTTAGGTCGTTTTTCATTGGTTGGACTATTTCTATTGGATACATTGTGTTTTTTTGTACAAAGATACTTAGTATTTTCTTAGATTGTTGTGCTAACGAACAACAACTACTTTTCCAACTTTATTTGACGAGCCTTCATTCGTTGCTGTCCAAATTAAATAAACGCCACTTTCTACCTTGGTGCCATCAACCCGTTTTCCATCCCAAGTAGCTGTTCCACCATTTGAGGTGGTTTTGAAAATTAAATTGCCAGAAACGTCTGTTACCTTAACATCTGAATCATACCGTATTCCTTGAATCGTAATTAACCCCTCATACCCTGGCCTGACGGGATTTGGAAACACCTTGGTGGAAGAATAATCCGCATCATCCTGCGAAGCATCTGAACGATAAGAAACTAAGCCTAAATCTGTTATAATAAATAATTCACCGGTCTCTTGATTCATCTTGATATCATAAATATTATTTGAAATCAAGGCTGAATTTTCTTTTGTAAATTGTTTTATAATTTCTGAGCCATCCGAAGACAATAGCACTAATCCGGCACCGGCTGTTGCCATCCATTTTCGATTACCCCCATCAACCTCTATGTCGGTAATGTGAGTTGATCCAAGAACATATTCCACATTTCCTTCAAACCGCACCTTAATTCGCTGGGCGTTGTAATCTCCGGGGTTCGCTGTAAAGGATCCCGTTGTGTTGTATAACACGGCAAATCCCGCATCGGTGCCAATCCACAATTCACCATCTAAATCCACCGCAAGCGCGGTCACATTATCGGACGGAAGCGCCCCGCTGTAATCTCCACTGGTTAAATTTATATGAAAATCATCGCCAATGTTATCAATGGTTTCTGAATAATTATACCCGAACAATCCATTCGTTTCTGTTGCAAACCAAAGATTTTGGTCTTTATCAATAACCATTCGTGTCGTATACTTGTTTCTGGCTTCAACTCCACAATCAAAGGCCGACCACGTATTGTCTGTGCGTTTAACAACTAGTGGGCGATCCGACCAGCCATTCAACACCCAAAGATTTCCTTTGGTGTCATAACACACATCCGATACTAAGCTCCACCCATTTCCCGCCAAACTCAATTGAATCGGGCTATTTGTTTGATCATAAACCACACATGAATTTTCTCCCGAATTAATAATTGAAACCGGATATGCAGAATAGGTAGATACCGCAACTTCATCCGGGTTTTTAGGGTTTACTGATATGTCAATAAAATCATGAATATCTATTCCTTGCCATTGGGACAAGGTGGTATTGTCATTATAAGACCAATTTTCATCTTGAAATAAATAATATCCGTGGCGCAAAAAACCTGGACTTTTAAATTCGAGGCGACCGCTAGCAATTGCTAACTTTCCTTTATTCCAATCCATCGCATAAAAATCATTTCTTGGTGGTCCTGGATAGGTTACTTTCTCGTAGGAATATTCGCCAATGACTCGTATTGGTCCGCTAAACTCATCGGCCATCCATTTTTCTCCGTTTTCAAGAACCACCATTTGATTTGGGCGAAAATAAATACCCAAATAAAAAGAAAGTGCAGACTCAATTAACTGTCCATTAGCGTTGTATGTAAGCAAGGCCCCATCTGCTAAAACATCCAGTTTGTTTTCATGTTGGGTTAAGTTTGCGATTTCTAGACCCGTAGAGTAATAATCAAAATAGACAAATTCAGTTGGCGTAAGTTTAAGTATCGTATCGTTACCAAAGGCATTGGTTTTTTGTAACACGAAAACCTCTTCATTGACTTTTTCTATTGCAGCATATGCGCTGTTAAACACCATCGGTACGCGATTGTCTTGCGTCCAACCTTGTGGCGAAGGGAGCAAAACATCTCCGATGTTTCCTATGAATAATTTAGATGGACTTAAGGCTAAAATTTGTTGATCTTTTATTTCTATATCGACAATCGGAGCTGCTGAATTCGTAGGGTAGTATGTATCTTTTATTTCGTTTTTTAGTGGGTTTACCAAGACCACTCCAAAATCAGTGGCGACATATACTGTCGTACCAAAACGATAAAATCGATTGATTTTTTTACTCCCTGAAATCGATGCTAATTTAATTGCGGGTATGTTGATTACTGTATTACCTGAAACCTTGTCGATGTTTCCATTTTTATACCCAATATAGAGCGATTGGTCAATAGAGTCATAGTAAATACAGGAAAGTAAAATATCTGAAAGACCATTCATTTTATTAAGTAGGGTCTTTTCTTTAGAGGCAAGATGATACTTCATTAAACCGTTTTCGTAAGCTGTATAAACGAACTCATCGTCTTGAGCAATATCTAAGGCTCTCATCGTTGCCGTGTGCAAACGCCAACTTCCTGTTTCTACCTGGGCATAAAAACCAAGGGAAACACAAAGAAAACCACTTAATAAATAAAGCCATTTCATGGGCATGCAACGTATTTTAAACAAATTTATTCCCTATTAATCAAAATCCTGCTTCTTTTAACATTATTATGATTCAAATTCCTTTTAATTTCGAACCATAAATGAATCGCTTACAAAAACAACTATACGCAACTGGACTTTTTTTGTTTCTTGTACCAAGCATTGTCTTCGTATTAGGAACTTTACTTTGGTTTATCGGCGTGCCTGTTAACAGATGGTTGTTTCTTGTTTCTTTCGGATTAGCTGTGGGGGTATCCTATCGAGCGTTCTCACCCAGGTCTCTAAAAGAATGGTGTTGGCTGTTCCTTGGCGGTTTAATCATTGTTGCCTCTCTATTAATAGCTGTTCGATTTTTTGATTGTTCTTTTGATGGACAATGGTATCACCAAGATGCTGTCATGTTTCTTTCTAATGGTTGGAATCCAGTTTGGGATGCTGCCATATCAAATAACGCCGTTTCCGGTTTAAATGCAAACTATGTCAATCATTATCCAAAGGCTCCCTGGGTAATTGAGGCTGCACTTTACCTATTCACCGGCAACATAGAAGCTGGTAAGGCAATTCAATTGATTTACCTGATTTCATTTATGTTGTTGCTGCTCACATTCCTAAAGAATAGATTTTTGTTTTCTTGGGGCGTCGCAATACTTATTACACTCTTAGTTGGAGGAAGCACCGTTTCCCTTGGGCAACTTTTTAGCTTTTATGTAGATGGCCTACTTTTTAGTTTATTAGGGATTTTGCTTTTATTTCTGTTGGAATTAATTTATTACGATGCTAAGGTTTTGGGGTTTATGGGCTTAGCGTTTGTCGTGCTGGCCAACATCAAATTTACCGGGTTAATTTATGGCGTGGTGTTTTTAATGATGGCTGGAATTTGGGTAATGCTTAGGCATAAAGACCTAATTAAAAAAAGAGTGCTGCACTTTAGTTCCGTCGTGCTTCTTGGTGTAGTAATTATTGGATACCCAACCTATGTGAGAAATGTGATTTCTAAAGGTCATCCCTTTTTTCCAATTATGGGTCAAAACAACGAAGGTAAAGCAATCGCCGAAGTGCAATATCCAGCAGACTTCTTCCCTATGAATCGCTTTGGAAAACTGATTGCGGCGCACGCCTCGATTCCAATTTATACCGATCATGAGCACGCGTCCGTAAAAAAACCATTATTCAACAAAAACCTCATCTTGGAATCTATTCCTTATTATAAAAACCATCAACCTGTAACGATGAGCCCCTTCGGGCCTTTTGAAGGCGAATTACTTGTGCTATTTATTCCACTTTTATGTTTGTTTTTCCTTCGAAGAAGGCCTCTTGCATTATACCTGCTATTTGGCGGGATTATTCTTTCGATGATTATTCAGCCTGAGGCTTGGAATTTACGCTACGCCCCGCAATTGCTTTTTATTTTTGCGCTTGTTTTAGCAGTGTTAATGCAAGAAAAAAAGGGGTGGATTAGGTTATACTCCATGGGATTTGCGGGATTATTTATTCTTAACTCAAGCATAGCTGTTTTTCAAAATTGGCGGTGGGTTTCAGAAAATAATGCTGCATTAATTCAGGAATTGGAACCAATGCGAAAAACTCACGTAAAGATTCAAGCGGGTTGGATGAAATCTTTTGAATTAAAACTGAAGCATTTTGAAATTACCCCCGTGTATGAACTTGATAGCAATGGCGTATATAATACCTTTCCAGGCGATGCCTTTAGTGGATGGAAAGTTAAGAAGGATCTAAAATGAAGATTGGGTGGCATTTACTTCGGGTAAAAAGTTGGGTGAAAAATGGC
>Ga0315907_10002334_pt1 | contig 24042 bp, 20 predicted proteins | sample LakEriMetagenome_3_FD_203525 | JGI IMG/M metagenome (GOLD analysis project Ga0315907, IMG submission 203525) | Freshwater fungal communities from buoy surface, Lake Erie, Ohio, United States - Buoy 12 MA123 | ecosystem: Environmental > Aquatic > Freshwater > Lake > Lake biofilm | place: USA...
CCATCTGCACCTTTTATTTTTTCAAGATTTGCAAACCAAATTCTAAATCCTTCATTTGTAGTTAAATCATCATTTGGTGAAGTAACATTTATATTATCTCCACTTCTTTTATAATTGTATAAAAAATCTGTAAAACTACTAATTGTTCCGGTATCTAATGAATTATCTGTAGGAGAAGTTTTAAACCCATTTAAATACCCAGGTGCTCCTGGTCCTCCATCATTAATTTTTTGTCTTATATCACCTAATATTTTATGTAAAGTAGATTTTAAATATATAGGTTCTGGATTATCCCCTTCAGTTCTTTTAGAGAAAGGATAATTAGTATTAACTTTTAAAGATTCAATAACATCACCTGTAGAAATAGCTTTAACAGTAATATCATAGCTACCATTTTCAAGTAATTGCCAATCAAAATTTTTAATTATACCAAAAAACGCATCATAATTACCAAATGATTTTTTCTTTTCACTTTCAATTTTATCCAATAATGTTTCTTGAGTAAAATCTCCTTTTAAAAATTCAGTTGAAATATTAGGTATACTTAAAGGAGAAGCTAAACTACCATCATTATTAAAATATACAGTATGGCCCCATTCTAATAATAAAGAATATCTTAATTTTAAAAATAAAGTATCAATTACTTTAAATTGTGATAGGTTATGACATACTATTTTTATAGTAGCTTCTCGTAATGAACCTCTATTTAATGCTCTAACATCTACTGATAAAATACCAGGAGGTGGAACTAATCCATACTCAGGATCAGAAGAAAAACCATATGATGGACTTAATGTTTCATAATTAACACCCTTAGTGAATTCATTATCAAATCTAGAAGAAAATAAAATATATTTAGAGGCTAATTTATTACCTAAATAATTAGTAGCATCATCTTTGAATCCTAAATTTTGGATTTTAGCTGTTCCACTATCACCACTATCAATATTAACTCCAGAAGTTAAACGTATAAATGGAGATTTAGATAAAGTATATTTTAATTCTTGATCTCTAGTAAATGAACTACCAATATTATCTTTTTTTCCACTTAATATATCTTGACGTAAATCAATTTGTTCTTTTACCCAAGGTTCAAAACTTTCTCCTAATAAAGCCATAATTAAGAATTTAACTGGTTATAACTACTTGCAATTGCTGAGGGATTTGAAGGAATTCTAATTTGAGTTCCTTCAGGTATATATAATGAGTTTTGAGATAAATTTTCATTAGCGATAGAGATAATCCACCACAAAGATGAGTCACCATAATATTGTTGTGCTAATAAATCAAATCTATCTCCTGATGTTGATATAGCATAAATATCATTAACAGATAAAGGAATTCGTGGGTACTTATTATCTCTATAATAACGAGTACCTGTTGAATTTTTTATTATTGGTATGTTTTGATATCTATTCATTTTATATATTTCTAATAAAACTTGCTCCAATTTGAGGTGTGAATGAATGAACTGGAGTGAATGATAAATCTACTTCTATTAAACGTGGGATTTGACCTACAAATTTAGTCCCATTTTCATCATCTCTATTATCCTCATCATATGTAAATAGTTTTCCATTTTCATATTTATCTCTATTAATATCCCATCCTGCTTCAAAACTAGGTTTTAAATTTATACTTTGAATAATACCAGGAACATCTAATAGATAATCCCCAACAGTCATTTTTATAAAATTACCTCTCATTAAACCAGCACCTGAATAACTTGGGGCTGTTGTTCCTAATAAATAATTTAATTTATTATAAAGTGGTATCATTTCTTTTCTTGAGTGAGCATATATTGTGAATGATAATGAAATATCTCTAGAAAAGCCACCGTATTTGTAAAAATTTTCACCTCTACCTACATATTTGTAAGATTGCCACTCAGCTTTATAACTATCACCTAAATTATTAATATATGCTCTAAAAAATAAATAACTATTCTCAGTATCCTCAATAGTATCATTGTTTATTACTTCAAAATAGAATTTAATTAAATCCTTATTTTTATATTCATCAATAATATCATCTCTATCAGAAAATAATATTCTAGAAGCATTAATTTCATCCGCAGCATAAAAAGAATTAGGATCTTTTTTTGGAGGTATACTTTTATATTCAGTATATGAAGTGTCATATGTATATTCTCTATTAAAATTTCCTATACTTCCACCTCCATATTCACTTATTCCAGGATTGTATGTATTATTTAATGATGTTAAAAGCGTACTTCCATTTCCTTGAGCGGGTGTAATATAACGTACAGAAGCTCCAGTATCTGTATTAAAATTAGGAAGAGTGTCCTTTCTTGGGGTAAATCTTTTAAAAATCTCTAAAGCATCTGTTTTAACTATTGAATTATTAGTTCTTTCTCTATATCCTGTACCTGTAAATCTAATATTAGTTTTACCTACACCTAATACACTTCCTGGTCCTCCATCGTATGAAATCATATTGGTTGACTCACCATCAGCACTTATATTATAATATTTATATGATTTATTTTGAGTAGTAAAATTTTCTCCAGTTAGCGCCGCTTGAGAAGATTGTTTATAATATAATGATGTTAATCTATTAATATCTACTTTATAATCATTTAAAGTAGTTTGATAATATCCATTTTCTCCTCCATTAAAATATCCTCGTTGAAATGGATTTAATCCTTGTTTATTCAAGTGGTAACCACCAGATAACACAGCCGCTTGAGCCAGTGTACCTGCCGGATTATAAACTCTACCAAATCCACCAGGTATTTCTACATTTTGTCTTTCTAAAAGTTCTTGTTTAGCAATAAATAAAAGACCATTAGGAGATTTAGTATCTGCAAATAATTTAGTTAATCTACTAACATCCTGTACAGAATTTACAGGAATAAATCCACTAACATCTTGAGCCAAACTAATAGGATTAGAAAGATATCCATTACGCAATATAAAATCTGGCGAAGTATCAGCATATCCATCAGGTATAGGAGTGACTATGTATGGTTGGTTACTTGAACCACCACCACGTTGATCATTACCATACTTGAGAGACTTAAGATCTGTTTTTAGATTAAGTAATCCCATTTATTATTTAGGTAGATTGTCTAAATATTTGTCTGGGGTAGTTCCATTTAAATCTAATTGTGAACCTTTTAAAGATTCAGGATTTAGAACTGAATTTATTCCACTATATTTGTTTGGTGTAGACCCATCTAAATTAGTTAGTAATGAGCCTTGAGTTTGAAGTTTTGTTAGTATTCCCATTGTTTTGTTTTATTATAAATATTATTGAATTCGAACTGCTGATCTAGCTGAGTCATTAAAGAAATTACCTACGTCTACTTTTACAGGTCTATTAATGAATTTTTCAAATAATGCATTTTGTTCTTCTATAGCTTTATTGTTTTCTCCTCCACCTCCAGTATTAGTAGTTACAGGACCTGCCATCATTCCGTCTTTTTTAGCTAATTGAAATAATGCTCCTTCTTGAGGGGAAGATACTATAAGGCCTCCATTAGGATCATACATTACATCTCCTTTTTTCTCAATTGGAGGTGGAGTACTCGTTGCTGATTTTAAAAATGCTATACCTCCAAATGCAGCAGCTAATCCTATTAAAAAACCAGCAGGATTAGTGACAGCTGCTGTTACAATCATAGAAGCAGCTAAAGCACTTGCTAAACCTACTATTGTATAAAATATACCTTTAATTAAAGAAGCGTTTGAAGCTAGTTTACCTAATAAATCAACAAATTTTTGAGCTGGTCCACTAACTATATCTGATAGCATACCTTTTAATTTATCAACAGCAGCATTAAATGTATTTTGAGCATCTAATTCTTTTAAAGCTGCTTCAGCAGAATCAGCATTTCCTATTGATCTCATCAACTGGTTAGCTTCTTCTGTTTTACCTTGATCTTTTAATTTTTGAACTTGTTCTTCAATTTGTTGTTTAGCTTGACTACCTAATTCCGCTAAATTTTCTTGGTATACTAATGAATTAGCTAATTCATCAGCACTCATTCCAGCAGCCTCAGCTAATGATTGTTGAGCTATAACATTTAGTTCTGAGAATTCAGCAGCACTACCTACTTGTTCTGCTATTAAAGCAGCAGCTTCAGCAGATTTACCTTGTAATGCTAATAATCTAGCTTCTTCTAAATTAAGTTGTTTACCTGTTAATAATTCTGCTTCTAATTCACTAGAGATAGAATTTTCAAAATCTAATAATTTATTAGCCATATTTTTAGCTGTTTCAAAGCTAATACCTAATTTTTGAGTTTGTATAACTGCCTTAGCTATTAACTCAGGATTATTTTGATATTGTAATCTTAATTGTCCTGATACTTTTGCTACTTCTGTTAATACTTTTCTATTATCTAATTGAACACCTGTTTGTCTAGCTAAAGCAGCAGTTTGTTTAACTGTAGATTTTAAAATGTCATTAGCTGATTGTCCATTTGCTAAAGCTAATTGTTGTAAACCAGCTGCTGATTCTTCTTCAAGACCAACTTGTTTGGTTAACATTATTTGATCTTTTAATTGAGCATCTGTAAATCCTAAAGTAGTACCAAAAGATTTAGCTAATTGTCCTTGTGCATCAACTAAATTATTAGTTGTTTCTAAAAGATTATTACTTGAACTTTGTATCTCAACAAATCTATCTCGAGTTAAAGCCGCTACATCTTTAGAAACAGCCATAGATTTACTCATTTCTGTTACTTGTTTATCAACAGCAAATCCTAACTCTAAGAACATTTTAAAACCTTTAACTAATAATCCAATAGTTACTAAAGGATCTGTAAAAGCATCTTTAATAACAGGTCCCATCTTTTTAAAAGCCATTCCCATAGCCTCAGTTCTAGAGACCGTTTTACCTGTATTTTTTTGGATCGCGCTTATTTCAACCTCAACTTCACCTAATACTTCTCTCATTCCTGGTAAGTCTCCTAAAAACGGAATTTTACTTATACCTTTCATTAAAGCCCCAGTAAGACCCATAGATTTTTCAATTGCCTTCTGTTTTTTTAATGTTTCAGATATTGTTGCTAAAGTATGTTCTAAAGATTGATTTTCACTATCTAAAAGTTCTTGATTTAAAGCATATGATTTACTAATTTGACTAAGAGTACTTTCAATTTCAATTAATTTTTTATATTCTCTATCAGTAGATTGACCTAATATTTCTTTTTGGTATATAATATTTTCATATCTTCTTTGTTCTTCTAGTAATCGAGTTCTATCATTTGTTAATGTATTTTGGGAAGTTTCTAAATTCTTGATTTGTTGTTTAGCTTTCTTTTGAAGATTACTTAATTCTCTAGATGATAAAGTAGATATACCTTTTTGATGATATTGAAGTTTTTGAGCTAATGATTCTAAATTTGAGTAAGATTTTTTAGAATCATTTATTCCTGTTTTAAATTTATTAAGTTCAGATGATATTTCTTTAAAACTTTGTAATGAACTATCAATATCACTTGTCCAATCTTGATATTCTCTACGTAAACGCTCTAATTGGATACGAGCATTGCCTTGTTGTTGAGCTAAATTAGCAGCGTTCGTAGCTGCAGATTGACTTAAATTTTCAATCTGTTTATAATATTGTACTAATTCTGCTAATTCTGCAGCTGATAATTGATTACTAGCCATATGTTTACTTATATACTATAAATATTAAAGGACTAAGGAATTAATATTTAGGTGCTCGTTTACCTGTTTGACCTTTAAAGTGAGAAGGTAATTCTATTTTACCATCCTTAACTTTTTGAGTTTGAGAACCTAAATCTTCATTGTTTTGTGAGTTTTGTTTATCATAATATTCTTTTAATTTATGATAAGTAAACTTACGTAACCAAATAGGCATATTGTAGACTGTTCCCCAATCATAGCCACCTTGACCATGAAAAACTATTTCATGAATTTGAGTAAATAAATTAGATCTATACTGAGGTGTTATCTCAGAAGTCAGGCCAAAAAAAGCTAAGTCCAACTGGAATTGAAACTTTTGAGTCGCTTCCGTCGGGAAAAAAGGTCAGATCAACGTCTGGCTGCACCTCCTTTATGTACTCACGTAATGCACGAGAGTCTCTAGCTAATAATTGGTTATCAACAAATTGACGAATGTCTTTTGCTTCTCTATTACCTCCAATTGAAGTAATCATATATTTTAAACGAGTAGACAACTCAGGAGAAATATTTTTATTTATTTTCTTTAAACCTTCTAACTCAGCATTGATTTTTTTCTCATCTGCTCCTGTTAATAGTTTAAAAGTAATTTCTAAACCTGTAGATGGGAGAGTAAAAGAAAACTCATTTTTACCTTTAATAAATAGTTTTTCATTTATTGGTTTATCTTCTATTGTAGTTAAATCAATATTATATTCTTCTCCACCCCATTCAAATTTATAATCTTTACCATATCCTAAAATACGAGCTGCTACTAATAAGGCGTTTTTATCACCTACTATTAGATCTTCATACTTTACATCGCTTACAATAAGCGATTTGATTAACTCATCTAATACGGTGCCTTTACTAATATAATTTTGGTTAGTTAGAATATCTTCTTCCTTAGCCGTCATATATTTCATTTCTATTTTCCCACTTGATAGAGGATTTGATTCTGGGTAGACTAAACCTTTTGAAGGTAAATCAACGATTTCTGTTGGTGTTGTAAACTGGTTTTCCATTTATAATAACTTTTTGTTTATAAATATGTAGAGAAAAAAGAAGTCCGCCAAAAGGCGGACTCTTTTAAAATATTTAATTTTAGAAATTTAATACGCAATAATCCATTGCTACTGTCATTGTGATGTTAACTGCTTGGTTTTCTGTATCCCAGTTATAATCACCAAAATTAGCTTCTTTAATGTATGCGCCTTTGATAATCCATTCACCTACAATATCACCTACAGGGCCTAAAACATCGATTACTAAATCCTTTTTATAGAAATCAGAATATCCATCTCTACCTGTTACTGATTCATGGTGTAAACGAACCCATTCCATTACTGATTGAGCACCAGAAGGAGTAATTGGATCAAATAGTGTCATTTGTATATCTCCCCAAGTAGTTTTACCTTTAACTTTACGATAAACGTTAATGTGGTTTAATATTACTTCACCTTGAGATAATGTGACTGCGTTTACACCTTTGATAAGGTAGCTAGGAACACCATCCATATACATGATGAATCTATTAGCCTGTTTTGGTTCAAAGGCTGTGAAAAATATTTCGTTTGCGTCTAATATTGCCATTTTATTTTCTTTATTTTATTATAAATATCTATATGTCTAATCCTTACACTGGGAAAGTAGCTCCTGTAGGTGTAATGTTGAAGTCTAGATAAATAAATTCAGCTGTTTTAGTTGGTTGTAGATAAATTTGACCTATTAATTGGTTTCTATCTATTACATCTGCTGTATTATTAGTATCATCCATTACTACTCTGAAAGCATATAAACCTTGTTTTTGTTGTACTGTTTCAAGATATGGATTAACTTGGTTTAAGAATTGATTTCTTGTTGCATTAGTATTTTGTTCGAATACTAAGTTATTTGCAACTTGAGAGATATAAGACTTAAGTGTGATTAATAATCTTCTAACATTTACACGATCAAGGGCTGATGAATTTACTTGTAATGTCTTTTGACCATACACTACAGTTCCAGTACCTGGGAATGTTGCTATTGGATTTACTTTACCATCATATAATACATCACGAGATGATTGAGGTAATTTTTGAGCTGCTCTGATTACTGTTGATAATCCTCCTCTGTTTATACCTGCTGGTGCGAACCAAGTAGCTGCTACTTTATCATTATAAGCGTAAACTCCCGCTATCATTGTTGAAGCTGGAACCCAAACATTCTTACCTGTTCCTGGGTCTTTAATTTGGCACCAAGGCCAGTAAGTAGCAGCATATGAAGTATCATAATTAGCAGCCTCATTTATTACTGTGGTTGCAGTAGTTGTACTATAAGGTACTAAATCCATTACATAGATATTATCTCCTCTATTTTGTGTATTAGTAATAATACTTGATATTATAGAAGAATAATCTGCACTATATAAACCAGGAGTGAATAAAGCATTAAATCTATAGTCATCTTGATTTGATAACAAATTAACCATATTTGTATAGTTAGCTGCTATTAAACCTTGAGTATTTGAACTATTAATATTTTCATAAAAATTAGCTCCTCCTTTTACATCACCTTCAGCACCACCAAATGTTCCACTTGCTGCTATTGGAATAGAAGAAGTGTATTGAGGTTTAGCTGTTCCTGAGTTTGTAAAATATCCTGGAGTAGGTAAATTAACTGATTTTACTCTAATATATTTTGAAGCATTAGGATAAGAACCTGATATTTCAATTTGTACTGTACTTGGATTATAATTGTAAGTATAGTCTCCAATTACTTTAGCTACATAATTAGAAGCTTGTGGGTCTAATGATAAGTTAGTCCATGTCTCTAATACAATATTTGAATTTGTTGTATCGTTACCTTGTCTTACTAATAGGTTAAATGTACCTGAAGATGTGTTTGGATTAACAATCTGCCAACGAATGTTATTTACAGATCCACTAGGTAAAGCTCCTTTTGAGTCTTGAGTACTTGTACTATTTGTTATTACACCTTTAGAAATTGTTTCTAATACAAAAGCTGGTTGAGAAGCAGCTTGTGGACTTCCGCTAATAGCTGTACTAATAGCTGAGGTGTAATCTGTTGAACTTGATACTACTCTTGCTACTAATAGTGTTTCACCACCATTAACAAAGTAATTATAAGCCGCTATAGAAGTGAAATAAGAATAAGTATCACTACCACTTGTAAGAACGTCACCAAATGTATTCACATATTCACTATATGAAGATACAATAGTAGGTATTTCAACAGGACCTTTTACTGTTGGACCTATGATAGCTGCTCCTACAGTTATTGGTTGGGCGGTAACAAATGATGTATCATTTTCTCTTGCTAATACACCAGGTGATATTAAAGTTTCTGCCATGTTATTTTAAATTGATTTTGTTTGTTTATAAATATCTTAAAATATGTCAAAACTAATCACTTATAAATTTTCCTTCATCTAAATTAATAGTACCACTTCCATACTTTTCTTGTAATTGGGATCCTATTTGTTCTTCTTGTTTTAGTAAAGTATATAGTTCACTTGTTAGTGATTGTTTTTGAGTCTCGTATTGTACTTCTAAAACTCCAAACTGCTCAGTTAAATAAATTCTTTTACTTTGAATTTCTTTTAAACTAGTAATTTCTTCTTGTGTTAAAACTTTTGTTTCCATTTTTTATTTTTTATTAAGATAATGAAGCTGATCTCCATGCTCCACCTATATAAGTATAAATATAATAACTGCCTCCATTATTCGCAGGTACCATCTCACCTTCAATCCCTACCCATCCAGGAGCAGAACTTTGAGTAGCTACCATAATAGATGAACTATGTGTTACTTTAAAAGCATCTTTTCTAGCCCCAGTACTTTTATTTCCTCCTCCCACAATAAAATAACTTGTAGTGTCTCCTTGAGCATTAAGTGTACCTACTACTGTTTGATGAGATCCAGATGCTATAGTTCGGTTTCCTCCAGCGTAAGAAGCCATACCTAATGATATACTTCCTGAACCTTCAGCATGAGAATAAAGTCCTGAGGCTGTAGTTAAATATCCTTCAGTATGTGAAAACTGACCTAATGCTAATGTTTTTAAGCCTTCAGCATGTGATCCAAGATCATAAGCGATAGTAGTTTGGCCTTCAGCGTGAGAATAATCACCTAATGATATAGTACTCTTTCCTTCAGCATGTGAAGATTCACCTATAGCTTTACTACCTACTCCTTCGGCATGTGAATATGAACCTGAGGCTATTGTTAGATATCCTTCAGCATGAGAAAAAGAACCCGAAGCTATTGTTTCTTGTCCTTCAGTATGAGAAGAAGAACCAGATGCTATAGTTAAATAACCCTCAGCATGAGAACTTGCTCCTAATGCTTGAGAACCACTACCTTCAGCGTGACTAGTATTACCTGATGCTATTGTGTAAATACCTTCAGCATGAGCATTAGTTCCCAAGGCTACATTATAAGCTCCTTCAGCATGTGAAAACTCACCAAGAGCTTCAGTGAATGTTCCCTCAGCATGTGATAGACCACCAGAAGCATGTGTGAATTGACCTTCAGCATGAGAGCCAAATCCTGAGGCTGAAGTTAAATATCCCTCAGTATGTGAATATTGACCAGAAGCGTATGTAGATTGACCTTCAGCATGAGCACCTATTCCATCAGCTCTTGTACCATAACCTTCGGCGTGTGAATGTTCTTGAAGAGCATATGTCACAGCTCCTTCAGCATGTGAATATTGATTTCTTGTTGTAGTTAAATATCCTTCAGCATGTGAATATGCTCCTGATGCTACAGTTTGATTTCCTTCGGTATGTGAATAATTACCTAAAGCTACAGTTAAGAAACCTTTAGCGTGTGTGTATGAACCTAATGCTATGGTCTGATATCCTTCAGCATGTGACCATGGTCCTGATGCTAGAGTTTGACGACCTTCAGCATGACTTGCATTACCACTAGCAGTTGTTTGACGACCTTCAGCATGTGAGTATGATCCTGATGCTAGAGTTCGATCACCTTCAGCATGTGAGTGTGATCCTGATGCTAGAGTTTGATATCCTTCAGCATGAGAATAAAATCCTGATGTTTCAGTTTGCTGTCCCTCAGCATGTGAATAAAGACCATTTGCAATTGTTGAGTTACCTTGTTGTAAAGATTGACTTTGATATATAAAAGCTAAACTTGCTAATCCAGCAAATACACTTCCACTATTAAACTGGATTTGAGTATCTGAGCCTCCTACTGATGCTGCTGTTATAGTATTTCCTCCTACTATTAATTGTCCATTTATTGTTAATGAACCACTTAATTGTATACTAGAAGTTTGAATAGGATTAATAGTATTAGCATAAGATGCTGTTGTTGCAAATGAACTACTTAAAGCATATGAAGATGAAGTTACAATATTTAAATTTTCATAATACCAATATCCTGTTGTAGTTGGTGAAGCTGTAAATCTAAAAGTTTCACCTGATGGGATATCTACTCCTCCTACATCCACTGATGTATCTTTTAAATTAGATAAACCATCAGAAACAGATTTACTAATATGTAATTGACTTCCGTAAGTATTAGTTATTTGAAAAGTTCTACCAACATTTTGAGATAAAAGAGGCAATGAAGCAGTAGGTCCTCCACCATTAAATGTTTTATTTACTCCTATAAATTGAATATCATGATCTTTTAGATTAAAATAAATATCAGATGCTGCTCCTGTAGTTACATCAGTAACATAATAAGCTGCTGTTGATTGTTTTAATGAACCTGTACTTATTATAAAACTTCCTGTTGATATTAATAATGAGCCCGTAATTTGAACATTTTGGTTAAGTGGATTTACATATGAAGCACTTAAAGCATAAGATGAACTTACAGCAAAAGAACTACTTACCGTGTATGAAGAACTTACAGCAAAAGAACTACTCACAGCTTGAGAAGCACTTAAAGCATAAGATGAACTTAATATACTATTAGCTCCATTTGGACCATAAACATTAGAAGATGTTATATATGATGCTGTTACATTTATTAATTGACTTCCATCACCTGAAAAAGATAAAGCAGTAATTGGAGTATTAGAAGCATTTATTAATGAACCTGTAACTTGTATTACTGAACCTGATAAAGTTGAAGCTAAATATGTAAGGTTACCATCCATCTCAGGGATAGATAATTTTGAACCTTTAACTGATCTTAAAATTAATGGCATGTGTTTTATTTATAAATATTTAAATTTAATCTAAAATAAATGATTGTGGGAGTGTTCTTCCTAATGACCAGTTGATAGTATCTGTTAAAGAACTACTAGGTGATAATACTGTTCTACCTCTACTACTATCTATTCTGATTGGATTCACATAAGCTGTTGTACTTGTAGATGATGTTCGAAAAGTAAGATAAGCTCTGTTAACAGTATCATCTGATGTAAGTGTATATGTTATACTAGGAGTTGTTGAAAAGTTTAAATTATCTCTTATTATAAAATCAGTAGCCGTATCATCAAAAGTTATTATACGACTAGCAGCAGGTAATGTTCCTATAAAACTAGATACATTAAATCCTCCAGCACCAGCAAATGTTGTATTCACACCTTGTATTGTTAGAGCATCATTAACTGTTAATTCTGAGTTTAAAGTATGAGTAGCAGTATTTGATATTGTTATATCATACCATGACATTCCATTTGTATTAAAACTTGCTGCTGCTGGTAGTATTAAGTTAGATGCAAATGTTGTAGTATCTATTATACCACTTGTATAAGTTATTGTTCCACCTTGATATCTAAAACTACCTGATATTCCAAAAGTGTTAGCTCCATTATTAAATACAAGATTATTTCTAAAAGTCCCAGTTGTCACAGCTGGATTCATAGACATTGTTCCTGGACCTGTAGTCACAAATGTAGCTGTACCTAGTATATTTTGTGTTGTAAGTGTTGGAAAAGATATGTTCCTTCCAAAATAAATATTTGAACCATTAATAGTAACATTAGAATTCAAAGATGAGGTGTATATAAAACTCCCAGTAAATGTATGATCACCATTAAAAGTTACTCCCACTCCATTTATCTGGTTAGTAACACCTATCTGCATGTTATTCCATACTACATTAGAGCAACTTATTATTGTAGTGTTATCAGCTGTACCAAAAACTAGTGTTGAACCAGATGTAATTACACTACCAGTTATGTATTGTAATGTAGAAGGGTTATTTGAACCTCCATAAGCTACAGATCCAGTTATAATTAAACTTCCAGAACACGCTATATCTATATCCATACCTACACCAACACGACCATTAGTTGTCCCAGCTGTTAATCCTGTATCTCTCCAAATTCCTGTTGTTGGAGATTGAAATATTAGTTTTGATGTTCCTTCTAATCTTCTTGTTCCATGATCTAAAATACCGTTTAAATATACAGATGCCGTATTAAGATAAATATAAGCATTTATATTTGATACTGCTCCGGTAGTGTCTCGAGTTAATAATGTACCTACAACACACATAGGATTAGGTAGTGAATATGCAGGAACACCATTAGAAAATGTTCTAAATTGTATATTATTAAAATTAATACCACTATTACTTGAAGTTGTAGCTAACGGACTAGTACTACCACTGGTACTTAATGTATATGTTCCTGTACCACCACGAGTAATATAAGTCCCAGTACAGTTAACAGTACCAGAAAGATATGTCAAATTACCACCATGTGCTACTGTGCTTATAGTTAAAGTACTCGGTCCTGTATCTATATCTACAGGCATAAAAAGAGCATGGTTAGTAGTATTAGGATTACTCCAAGTACCTGGGCCTTTAAATATTAATTTAGGGCCGAATGAAATTATATCATCATTGGAATCACAGTTATCAATAAAAGAACCACTTACTATTATATTAAAAGGCCCACCTGAACCACCTGAGTAAATATTTAAATCAGAAGCATTAGTATTATTACTATGTAATGTTAATGTACCACTAACTACTAAATCACTACCACTTATGATTAAATTTGAATTAGCAACAGTATATTGATTATTTAACCCTAAAGCATTAGGCCAATGTTTTCCATTTGGAATAAATTGAAACCATGTATTTGTACGAGTTTGCAAAGTACCACTACCTACAATAGACATTCCTGATCCTAATTCTACTGAACCTGTGACACCAGCAGCATTTGCTCCTACAGTAAGTGAGTTACTCATAGTAACAGCTCCAGTATATACTTTAAAATCTATTCTTCGACAAGCAGAAGCAACATTTATATTAACATTTTTATTAACTGCTAAATTTGAATTAGCATCAAAGAAAACATCATCAGCTACTGTAGGGAAGGAAGCCCCACTTCCACCACCTGATGTAGCAGACCAATTTCCTGTATTATTCCAGTTTTGATTTGTGACCCCAACCCAATACCTATTAGCCATAACTTAATTATACATTGATGTTTGGTAAAATTTGATCTATTAAATTTTGAGCCATAATTTTTGCTTTTTCAGACTCACCTCTATTAATAATACTTTGTTCTACTTCTAGTTCTGTTTTTGGTCTAAAATGATATATACTCACAATTATTGAGTCATTAATTTCAACATCAAAATCATATTGTACTTGTGTAACTAGATTATCTTCGTATCTAAATTTGTCTAATATTGTAATTTGTGTAGCCATAATTATAAAGTTCTTGTTGTATTTAATTGAAATGTAACAAATGAAGCATTTGAAGCAGAAGCTAGATTCCATCCTATTATATCACCAGCTAATCCACCTGATGTCCAACTAGTAATATTTGAACTAGTAGTAAATGTATTTGGTGAAGATGCTGATGGAAAGTTTCCACCACATATAGTATTAGCAACAGTTGGTACTGTGTTATTTGCTTTCCAAACATCAAATGTTATAGTACCTGCTGGTACTGCTATAATTGACCATGAATTAATTATAAAATCAAATGGTACACGAATATATCCTTTTGATCCTGTAGTCACAGTTCCTCCTAATCCATCTAATGTTAGTACAATAGATGATGTAGATACTGTTACTCCACCACCACCTCCAGAACCAAATCCACTAGCTGCAGCTGAAGCGGATATAAAAGTAGGATTGATATATGAGGCTGTGGTGGCAAAAGATGCTGTTCCTAATAATGAACCAGTAAATGAAGAATTAATATTATTAGCGTATAATATTGAACCTGATAAATAAACTGCTCCACTGTTTGTATAAAGTTGTTCATATGTTCCTGGTCCTGGTGAGTAATTTTCTACAAATGGAACATATGATCTACTACTAGCAGGTACAACTCCTCTAATAACATTAACTAGGCTAGCAGATTGAGCTAATTGAACAAAGGATGATGTTATAGCAAAAGATGATGTTGTAGAAAAAGAAGCAGATTGAGCTGAGTTAGCATAAGAAGCAGTGCCATAAAATTGAGCTGTACTTAGGTCACTCCATCCTAAAACTTCATTTCCACTTGAATCATATAATTTTCTACTATCCCAATCTATACTAACACCCTCAACACTATCTAATAAATATCTCTGTTTCCAATCTGCACTTTGATTACCATCGTTATCAAATAAAACTCTATTTTCCCAATTTAGACTATCTACACTATTATCACTTAATAAAGTGCTCCTATTAGAATCAATGCTATTAGATACAAATAAACTACCAGTAACTGTTAAACTACCTGTAATGTTAGTGTTACTATTAATACTAACTAAACTACCATTATCTGATATATTACTATCATTTAAATGTTCATTGCCTTTACCTTTAGGTATTCTATTAGCTGTTAGATAAGTCTCATTACCTAAACTATTATAAGTTTCAGGTCCTAAAACAAAATGTGAAGATGTAATATTAGTACCATCTCCTTTATGTACAAAAATAAATTCATCTTGTACAGAATCATATAAGAATGAGGCTGATGTTAAAGGTGAAGAGCCTGAATCTATAACTGCTAACCCACCAAATCTTACACTTGGAGTATTAGTATTAACTGTAATTAAGTTTGTACCAATGTTAAGAGTTGATTCTGAGATATATTGTATAGAAGCAGATCCTAATACTGTAATGTTGTTTGTTATTGTTAATGAACCAGTTATAGTTTGATTACCTATAAAAATATTTGAGCCGGTTGTAGCAAGTGAGGCTGATTTTGCTACAAATACAGGATCTGTTTCTTGATAAAATGAGGCTGTAGTTGCTGTTCCTTGTAATGATCCTGTAAAAGATCCTGTAAATGATCCAGTGTTATAAGAAGATGTAAAATTATTAAAACTTGAAGTTGTAACAAATGTTCCTGACACCGCTGTAAATATAGGATCTGTTTCTTGATAAAAAGAAGCAGATATCGCTTGAGAAGCACTTACAGCCCAACTACTTGTTCCTATTAAACTACCAATAAAACTGCCCGTAAAACTGCCTGTACTATAAGAGGCGGTAAATATGTTAATACTAGAGGTAAAGCTGTTTATACTCGCTGTATACGCGTTAAAACTAGAAGTAGTAACAAAGCTACCTGTATTAATACTTACACCTGCATTTTCAGCATATGAAGCTGTAGCAGCATATGAAGCTGATGTTGCTATAGAAGCAGTAGCTGCATATGACGCTGATAAAGGTGTTACTAATTGTTCTCTTCTTATTATACTCATTGTTATGCAAATTTACCTATTGCTACTACCTCATCTGTTGATTGTAGTACAAATCCTAAGTTACTAGTATTAACTGTTAACACACTATTTCCACTAACTTCTACAAATGATGTTATAGCATTAGGTTCTATTAATTGTCCATTAACATAAAATGAAAATGAATTTGAATTTGTAGGTGGTAATCCTGTTGGCGCTACTAAGAAAGTTGAAGGGAATGTTGCTACATTTGGGGCACTAACTGTTGTGGCTTGTAAAGCTTTATTTGTATTTAAATAAATTAAAGTATTTGTATCCACTCCTCCACCTTGAGTTATATTATTTACAATATTTGGAGAATCTATTATACTTGATAATCCACCTCCTTGTGTTGATGCTCTTTCTACTGTTGTATTAAATACCTCAGAATCACCAGTAGCAGTTTCTAAAGTAAAAGTTAATTTATTTTTGTTAGAGAATTTTCTTACCGCATTTAAATCTTTTTGAGGGATTTCAGGTATAATATAACCATATAAAGTTATACTTAAAGCACATCTTACAACACGTTCTTGACTATCTGATAATTCTGTTGTTGGTGAGAATGAACTTATAGTTGCTTTAAATTTAAAACGTTCTGGATCACCCCAATAAGCATCAGAAGCATATTCTAAAGCCTCTATTATTTTATTTAACTGATCATTATAATAAGTAAATATCACACAGTCATAAGTTATATTTAAATAATCAGGAACTACAGTAGCATAATATGTTTGTTCTTTTTTAACATTATTTAAAATGTTAAATTTACTATATTCATTTTGTTTACTATATCTTTTTCCATATACTGCAATGTTATTAGGAGAATTAGCATCTAATTTATTAGTTAAATTTCTAACTTTCTCAATATTATTTTTCTTAAACATAATAAGAGGAGCCATCATTCTTCCATTTAAATCTCTATAATATCCATCCTTTTGAAATGATTTCCATTTCTCAGGTGAACCATAGATAATAGGTACAGCTATTCTTTCTCCGTTTTGTATTACAAAAGGTTTAATAACATTTTGAAAATAATACATTACAGATTCATCTAAATCTTGAATTCCTATAGATAAAGGTTTAACAGTATCATCCTTAAAAGAAGTCTGTTCTGCTCTATTAACCCCATTTGCATTATTTGGATTACCAGTAGATTGAAAACCAGGAGCCCCTACAGGAGGTACAAACGGCTCTTGTAGAGATTCACTTATTTCTCTTTGTGTTTTTGGTATTGGTTTTCTTCCTCTAGCCATTATAATCTTTGTTTAACTATATTTACTCTATCAGCAGGTACATAGTGAGTTTCACATATTACACTAACATTATAACCAAATTGATCTAGTCCTGGGTTTAATGGATTAGTAGCATATGGATAATCAGGATCTTTACCTACAAAATATTGAGTATCATAAGTATTATCTACTTCAAAATAACTTTCTTGATATAGAATAATATCTCCAATTTGAGGTACTATATTAGCATCTACTAAATCATCTCTTAAAAATGCTACTTTAATACTCCAATTAAAGTCAACCCCAAATTCACTTGTACCATCTGTTTTTTGTTCAATAGTAATTAAAGAATTTAATAGTACAGGTTCATCATAGAATTTACCTCCTGATGCTTCACCATACATGTTTACTATAGTTTTATCTAAAACATATTTGTACAAAGCACATTGTTGGGTAATAATATCCCCTAACAATTCTCTGTTAAGATGTCTAAACATTGATATGTCTCTTGCTCTTCCAAAAAGTGCCATATTATCCTACAAATATTACCATTGGTACATTAGCTATTTCTTTATTTCTATAATCAGATTCTAATGATCTTCTTTCAAGTAATGCTTGTTTAGAAGTTTCATCAAAATATGCTCTTAATCTTTCAATTAAAGCGTTTTTCTCAGCAGTAGCAGCTGATAGTAAGTCAGCTTGATTTAATGTTACATTTTGATCAGGTATAGGAACAGTGCTATATTTACCTCTGTTATATCCTAATATTTCTTTAACTAATGCTAAAGTATATTCAAATATCCATTGTCGCCCAATTGAATTAATTTGTGTATAAACAGGATTAGTATATGGGACATTTGATACATTTGTTATACTTCCGCTACCAACTTGACTTATACTATTATTTATTCGGTCTGTTACTTTAATATATTCAAACCACAAATATCCTTGTCTAGAATCATTATCTGAGGGTATAGGGAATATTGTTAAGTTATTGTTTATAATCTCAAATGTATATTGAGATAAACGAATTGTATTACTTAATTCTATACCTTGAATCACACCGGCGTCATAAGCAACAGGCATCATTAAATATCCTCCACCATATCCTCCTCCGTACATACCACCATATAAACCAGCAGCAGGTACACCTCCTAAACCAGCAAATCCTCCAAATGGAGCATACATCTGATTAATAGCAGGGGTGTCTTGATAAAATACTCTTTTAATTTCAATACCACCTGATATGCTTTGGCTTATAGCCCACTCTTTCATATCATAGGTTTGTTGACCTGAATTTAAAGTTAATGAGCCACTATACCAAGTAACATTTCCTCCTACACCTGCTTCCTCTCCATATTGTTGAGATAATTTAATTATATATCCTAAGTTAGGAGTTATAATAGTATTATTAATAGAAGTAGCAGTTGGTGCTCCTTCTAGAGTGAGCATATTATCTCTTACTTGGTAAGCATATAATTCATTACCATAGACAGTAGTAGCTTCTTCAAATGCTGCCCAAAAGTTTATATCTTGTAATTCAATATCTGTAATAGGATAACCTAATCTTCTAGCACAAAAATTAGCTACTCTATTAGCATCAGTTTTAAATTGAGCATCATTATCATAAAATCCAAACGGGGTAGGAGAACTACCTGTTGATGGAGTATTATAATATGAAGCTGAATAAGCGGCAAAAGAGCTAGATCCTGGCCAAATAGGAATATTCATGTCTGTGTTTTAATTATAAATATTAATCCCTATAGTCTGAGTATAGTTTAAGAATTGGTTCTACAATTTCATGACGGTGGTTTGTTTTTAAAGTAAATATACTTACTCCTTTAATATTTTCTTCTAAACGAGTAAAGAATCCAATACCACTATCTTTTCTTGTTTTTAAATCTGTTTGAGTTATATCTCCACAAAATACCATTTTACCACCTTTACCTAAACGACCTAAAATCATTTCAGTTTGTCCATGAGTGATATTTTGACATTCATCTACTATTACAAATGAGTTAGGGAATGTTCTACCTCTCATAAATGCAAAAGGTACAATTTCAATAACATTATCTTTAATTAACTTATCTACTTTTTCTTTATCATATAACATGTATAAATTAGCATAGATAGGAGCTAACCAAGGATCCATTTTTTCTTTTAAGTCACCTGGTAGGAAACCTATTTCTTCTTTAGCTACTGTAGGTCGAGTGATAATAATTCTCTCAACATCTTTTTTAAAGACCATATCTAAAGCCACTTGACATGCTACAAGTGTTTTACCACTACCAGCCATTCCTTTTAATAATGTGACTGGGCTTTCTAAAATTAATTGCTTAGCTGATTTCTGTTCTTCATTTAATTGAATTTTGAATGTAATTGGATTTTTAGGCTTCCTCTTTTCTTTGAAGATATTTTGTGCCTCTTCACTTCTGTTGAAATCTGTCATAAACTTATTTTTGTTGATAAATATTAAAAAGGATAAAAAAAGCCCAGATTTCTCTGGGCTTAATTTTAGATTATATCCTTAGGATAGATTACAGAGTGTTTAGACCACTGATGTAAATCTTACCATAGAATTCAGGACGTAACATCTTCTTAGCGAAACGAGTTAACAGACCTTTACGTGGAGTGAAGGTGTTTGGATCGTAGATAAGAGGAGTCATGATCAACGGAATATAAGGAGCAAACACAGCGCCTGCTTCTAAGAATTGCTTACCACGGAAACCTACTAAGATAGTATTTTCAGTCATGTAAGGGTTCTTATAAACAGTGTAACGGCTGTTAAATTGACCTGCTTTTTGTACACCAAATGCATATTCCATATCTTCAGCACCGTTAGCATTAGCAGCGAATCCTGGGATTGACTCTAGGATTGTTGATACTGTTGGAGACACTACCATGAAATTAGCACCACCACGAAGGGTTAATTGGTGAATTTTATTGCTGATCTTGTTTACTTTAGTACCAAGTGTTTGGAACCAAGCACCTTGTGTATTAAAGAATCCTAAGCTAGCTGTTGGAGCCTGTGTAGCTGTAGCTGTAACGTTGTTAACAGCACTCCAGTACTCAGTACCTGCAGCAGCATCTTCAATCAACATATCAAGAATTTCTAAGTCAATTTCTAATGAAATATACTCAGACATCATGTTTGTCAATTCAGCTTCAGCATCCAAGTTTTGGTAAGCGTTCAAATCTTGAGCGAACTCAGGAGTCCAAACTGCTTTTAACTTTTTAGTCTTAGCTGTAATCGCTTGTGATTGCATACTGATGTTAATTTCTGGGATAGAAATTGAAGTTGCACTTTGAGCGTTAGGAGTAGAAACAGTTGGTAAACCGCTTGTTGTTGGATCTTCAAAATCACCACGAGCGTTATCAGCTGTTTTCTTATTGTAGTATAAAGTGTAAGGTCCAGTTTCTGCAATCTCAGCAGTTGAAGCTGTTACATAGAATGTAAGAGTTGTTCCTGAAGTAAATGAAGTGTAAGCTTGGAAATTATCAGCTACAGTAATGATGCTACCTGAAATGCTTGAACCTGATACTAATACAAACGCACGAACTCCATCTGGATCTAAAGTACCTGATACAGGACCTAAAGCGTTTAAAGTAAATTTCTTAATTTGACCTGCAGCAGCAGAAGCAGATAAATCTGAATTATACCCTGTATCTGCCCATGAACCTGAAGTAACAGAAGCAGTAGTTATTGTTAATGAAGATGAGAATTGGTTAGTAGAGTAAGCAAAACGACCTACACCATACAAACCACCTTCAGGTGCTGGGGTAGCGAATGGGTATTGACCGCTTGCGTTACGATTACCATACATAGAACCACCTGCATTGAATGGATTCTTATCAGTACCATATTGGAAATCTAGGAAGAATACAAGACCTGAAGGTAAGTTCATTGGTTGAACGCTAACGAATTCCTTCGCTGCGATTTGACCAAATACCTTACGTACTAAAGGTAATGCGATACCAGCCCAGTTTTCACCGTTTGTACCTGATGTGAATGTAGATTGAGTACCTGTTGAAGAAGTCTCAACTACTAGTTGCTTTGCTTGGTTTTCCAACATCAAAGCCATGTTGTTTTTGTTTACGTCTTCGCCTAAACCTTCTAGAAGACCTGTTTTGCTCCATTTATTAGCTAAACGGGCAGCATCACTTTGTAGTGATCTCCAAGGGTTTGCGGACTCGACTAATGATTGAATTGTGTCCATAATTTGTTTAAAATTGTTTTTTTGGTTTTTGTTACTTTTTAATACCAGCTAATCTTTGCATACGAGCAAATGCTTCGTTTGACTCAATTATTGGTTGTTTTGGGGTAGCAGGAGTAATTGCTCTAGAAGCTGATCCTAATGATTCTCTAACTTGAGATTTTTTAACAATCGAAGTTGCTTTTAAACTCTCAGTTAATGTTTCATATACGAGTTTAACTCCTTTAACATTTTCTGCTTTGTCAAATGCGTTTAAAACCTTTACTTTGTCTGATTCGGTAAGATTTTTAGCTTTGAAGATTTTGTTGGTGTAAAGTAATTTAGCATTTAATAGATTTACTTCGTTTAACTCATTTCTCAATTCGTTAATTGTTTCTTCCATTTCATTTGCCTCATTTGTTTCAGCTTTCCTATCTTTAAGATAGCTTTTTAAAGCTTTAAAGAAAGCAATTGATGAACCTCCAACTCCAAGTATACCAGCAGCTATACCAGTACCAGCTGATGATAATATAGTATCAAGTGTATTTCCAGCGGCTGTCATGTCACCTGATGATACGTACTTTGCAAATTGAATAAGAAGCTCAGAAGCATCAGACTCATTTATTGCTGTTTCTCCTTCCATTTCAGCGAGAATTTCAGCGATTGTTTCGTCGATATCTTTTTCTTCATCATCTTCGATGTCGATATCAATTTCTTCATCTTCATCACCCATGTCTTCCATGTCTTCCATGTCTTCTTCTTCTGCTTCTTCACCTGCCATTAACTTACCAGATGCGATCATGTCATCAATGACTTGAGCTACAAGTGCTTCAATGTCTTCGTCTGACATTTCTTCAAGCATTAGATTTTCATCTATACCTGCTTCCATGCCTTCTTCTTCCATTCCATCACCTTCACTTGTCATTTCTAACTCAGCTAGGATAGAATTAATATCGAAAGTTTCTTCAATACCTTCTTCTTCCATACCGTACCTTTCTTCCATGCTCTCTTTAGCTTCTTTCTCTTCCTCATCCATCTCGTTTAACCTTTCAGCAAACATAGCGGTAAGTTGGGGAGTAAATGCTTCTTCAAGAGCTAACTTTGCATTCGCGATAGCAGTTTCTTTAATAGTCTTAGCCTCAGCGATTGCTTGTTTAAGCGTTTCTCTGTTCATTGTCCTCAAATAAATTTTTGTTTTGGAAATACGTTTATTAAAAACGTAATAGATTTTGTTTAATATAATGCTACATAAGAGATGTGGGTAGCATATTTGAATATACATATATCAATATTTCTTAAAATCGCGTTTTGTTGAAAAAGAAATGCCTCACTTTTGTGAGGCATCAGTCTTAAAATACTATTTTAAGAGGGGTTAAAATATTGGGCAAGTTCCATTAGCACAAAGTATATCTGTGATAATAGAGTTTACATTATAGTATTTACTTGGTGTAGCTCCTTTACTTTCATTTAATGCTTTCATATAAGAGCCTGGGTTTGAAGGTGTTGAAACAAAGTCCCAACATAATAATTCGAAGTCATCTTGTACTTCCATTAATTCACCCATTTGTTTAAGTGAACCCATACCACGAGATGATACACCTACTGGTATTCCATTTTCAAATAGTGATTTTAATATATTACCCGATGGGGTTGGGAGGATTTCAATTACTCCCATTACATTATCTTGTTCCCAAAATATTTTTTTAATGTTATGAGATACATTTTTTAAATTAATAATAGAAGAATCTGGGTGGTCTAATTCACCTAATGCTCTATTAGCATTAACATTTTCCATATACTTATCAATTTCTCTTTCCCATAAGTCCTTTGAGTAATATCGGCCATTGCCGTTTTTTACTTCTGCTGTAGCTAATATTCCTTTAACAAGTAAATTTCCATTACCTGCACCTTCAATTATCTTTACAGGCTTAGCTGAGAATATTTGGGTTTCAATAAGTATCTGTTTCATATTATCCCTTATCGCTTGTTTTTAAATTAGCTTTAAATTTAGGATTCCATTTTTTAACATAAGCTTTTTCTATAGCTTTTTTATCAACATCAGGAAAATCAGCAGCAATATCATCTACTTTTTCACCTTTAGCAATTCTATCAGTTACACCTGATGGTAAATCAGCTTCAGATAATACTTCTTTAATCATTTCTGAAACTAAAGCACGTATAGCTGATTCTTTTAAATCACCATATCCTGAGGATTTAAATTTACCTTTTGCTTCTTTTGGTTCACCTAAACCAGGAGCTTCAGTTTGGTAACCTACTCCTTTAACTCCAAACTGTCCATCTTTAACATA
>Ga0315907_10002336_pt1 | contig 24039 bp, 21 predicted proteins | sample LakEriMetagenome_3_FD_203525 | JGI IMG/M metagenome (GOLD analysis project Ga0315907, IMG submission 203525) | Freshwater fungal communities from buoy surface, Lake Erie, Ohio, United States - Buoy 12 MA123 | ecosystem: Environmental > Aquatic > Freshwater > Lake > Lake biofilm | place: USA...
TGCCATTAGCCGCCAATGCATCGAGGTTGGGTGTTTGCACTTCACCGCCATAAGCGCCAATATCGGAATACCCCATATCATCCGCCAGGATGAAAATAATATTCGGTCTTGTGTCTTTTTTTTGTTGAACACTGAGGCCCATGAAGAGGACCATGATGGTTGTTGCTGCAAACAACCTTATCGATATTTTAATTGTATGCTTCATAACAGACAATAAGTTAAGTCAAAATCTTATTTTTAAATCATCAAATTGAAAATAAGAATGATCTGTATCAAAGTTGATATTCCTGAGATCCTGAATGAAACCGATGATGAATGCAAAGCGATCTATCATAGCAAGGACTCGGTTTGCTTCTTCCTGTTCAAAACCAGAGAACTGCGCAATGCCTTTGTTGAAGAAACAAAGGGCATGATGAAAGACGAGCGGATGACTGTCTATGAGCGATACCAAAAAAATGCGGATCAAGCTTTGGGATGAAAGTATTCTCGAAGAAAGTCATCCAACAAGAACAACGAGCCAAAACCAACCACTGCCATGAAAAAAATACTGCTTGCCGCAGGAGCATTCCTGCTGATATCTTCTCCATCCCTTTCACAATCGCTGGCAAAATTCAAGATCGCCATAGACCGACCTTCCAACGGATTGGTGATCTCGGCCAGCATCAACCTAGATGAACTGAGCTTTCAGCCAGATTCGGCATTGGCACTGATGCAGGTCGATGGCAATAAAAAAACACCCATCCCCTTCCAAATCAAACAGGAGGAACACAGAACGCTTTACTGGAACATTGCCCCCACAGAAAAAAAAGAACTGTCCTACGAACTGGTCAATGCCCCCAAGGAAAACTTTCCCATCGTTCGTTCCTTGAAAAACGACAGCTCCATCACCATACAACAGGACGGGAATAACCTGCTGCGATACTATCATGCCAAAGTGGATCCGCCGAAAGGTCAACATCCCTACTATGGCAGAAGCGGATTCATCCATCCCTTGTGGACGCCCCGCGGACAAGAGCTGACAAGAATCCAGGCACCCGATCATTATCACCACTATGGGGTTTGGAATGCATGGACCCATGTACAGTTTGAAAAGGATACAGTTGACTTCTGGAACATCAGAGGACACCAGGGAACCGTTCGCCTTGCCAAAATCATCTCCAAAACAGAAGGCAATGTCTTCTCTGAATTTGAAGCCCTGCAGGAACATGTGGTCTTCAAAAAAGATGGTACAGAAAAAGTAGCCCTCAACGAACTGCTCACGGTGAGGGTCTATCCGCAAGTAAACAATGAATACTATATCGTTGACATCACCTCAAAAATGAATTGTGCCACCGACAGTCCCTTTCGCATCCTCGAATACCGCTATGCTGGCTTTGGCTGGAGAACCACTGCCTACTGGGACAACAACAATTGCGAAGTGCTGACCTCAGAAGGAAAAACCAGAAAGGATACCGATAACTCCAGGGCAAAATGGTGCATCGTTCAGGGGGATTTGCCTGGTAATGAATACGGTGGTGCTGCCTTCCTCTCTCACCCCGCGAACTTCAATTTTCCGGAACCCATGAGGATTTGGACATTGAACACCAATGGTCGTGGCGATATGTTCTTCAGCTTTGCACCAACAAAGGGCCGTGACTGGCTGCTGGAACCCGGAAAAACCTATGTGATCAAATACAGATTGGTTGTCTTCAACGGAAAGTTTGATGCCACCAAAGCCGAAACCGCCTGGCAATATTTTCAAAAGGGACCGGCTGTTAAAATACTCAAATGATTTCCCCTCTCATATATTAAAAAAGAATAAATTTATCATCCCCTCTTCAAACGATTCAAATACACATATGAAAAAAGAAACAAAAAATCTTAGTCGCAGGAAATTCCTGGACACATCAGCAAAAGCCTCGGCGGCAGGCCTGATCTTCAGTGGAATGCCCACCATCGTTCCGGCATCTGTCTTTGGAAAAAATTCTCCCAGCAATACCATCAACGTGGCTTCCATCGGTTGCGGCAGGATCGGAATCAGTCACGACATGCCTGAGATCGCCAAATACAATGGTGCAAGGATCATGGCAGTGTGCGATCTCGACAAAAACCGCGCCAACATGGCCCCTGACATCGTCAGGAACATTTATGCAAGAAATGCACAGATGAATGGTGGTGCAAAAGCCGACTGGGAAATCAAAACCTATTATGATTACAAGGAAATGCTCCTGAACAAGGACATTGATGCCGTGCACATCAGTCTTCCTGATCACCATCACGCCATTGTAGGTGTACATGCCGTGAATGCCGGAAAGGATGTATACCTGCAAAAGCCTGTATCCCTTACCATTGAGGAAGGAAGGATATTATCGAACGCCGTGAAAAAAACCGGAAGGATCCTGCAGATCGGTTCACAGCAAAGAGGCAACAATCCCTGGCCTCAGTTCAAGAAAGCCTGTGAACTGGTACGCAACGGAAGGATTGGAAAACTGATTACCGTCGAAGTGGGACTGCCCGGCGATCCCGGTGGTGGCAACAAAACAGAAATGCCGGTACCTAAAACCCTTGACTATGATGCCTGGCTGGGTGCAACACCAGAAGTATATTATACGGAAGACAGGGTTCACTCACAGGAGGCAACCATGAGAGGATTGAACAGCCGACCCGGATGGTTGCGCTGCGAGCAGTTCGGTGCAGGCATGATCACCGGATGGGGTGCGCACCATATCGATATCGGCCATTGGGCGATGGGCATGGAATACAGCGGTCCCATTGAAGTATGGGGCAAGGCGTCCTTCCCTACCGATGAGCCCAACTACTCCGGCTTGTGGAATGTGCATGGCATCTTCAGAACCGAAGCCCTCTATTCGAATGGTGTCAACATGATTGTTTCCAACGAACTGCCCAACGGTGTGAAGTTCATCGGAAGCGAAGGATGGATCTGGGTGACAAGAGGAAACTACCGCGTTACCGACACAGACCCAGTTGCTGACCGCAGCGGCGTCAAACCGATCGATGCCAGCAATCCCAAGATCCTGCAATCTGTTATCGGTGCCAATGAAATCCGCCTGACCGATAGTCCCGAACAACATACCGACTGGCTGAATTCAGTAAAGAGCAGAAAAGAGCCCAGCACACCTGTTGAAGTAGGTCATCGTTCCTGTTCTGCCTGTCTCCTGCACCAGATCGCCATGAAGCTGAACAGAAAAATCTATTGGGATCCTGCGAAAGAAAAGTTCAAGGGCAACGACAAAGAAGCGACTGCCATGCTTTCCAGACCCAGAAGAAAGAAATACGATTTTTAATAGCCCTTATAACCTCCCATTAAAAAGTCACGGTCTCCGCCGTGACTTTTTTTATGTTGTCAATCGAATCAATTGTCCTGCTTCCATTCAACCGCAACAATCACCTCGTTTTTTCTTCCCACCAGTTGATAGGGCGGATTGTATCCCAGGTATCGGAAGTTCCCAATGGGCTTGATGCCCTTCGATTCCAGGGATTGCTTGAGTTGCTCCGCATATTTATTGATGGCAGCATCATTCGCATACCCACCAAATTCAATGGCTGCGGCATATTCGGCTGGAGAAGTATGCAACTCCACTTTTGCATCATTGGGTTTGGGAAGATCATTGATGTTATACTGCGAAGGCATCACAAAACTCATGGAAGACCCCTTATCGCTGATGTCCATGTGCACCGGAGAAGTCATGGCGATCTTGGCAGAAGATTCATTATTCCCAAAAATATATCCTGCTATTTTTCTGAAACCACTGCTGGAAAGCTCTCTATAGGATCTTGCTGCTGATCGGATGGTGGCCATGGTGGCAGGTGGATAAAATCTTATCTCAAAATCCTTTTCCTTTTTGATGACCTGGTATTGCTGTCTTTCGATTTTTGAAGTAGAGAAAGCCATGAAAGATTGGAATATGATGAAGAGCAGTAACAAGACGATTACTGTAGTTGCCATTTTTTTCATATCAAGTTATTCCAATCATAACATCGCATAGGGGGACATGTTCGATTTCTCTGCTCTAAGATGAAAAAAATCATGTTTTCTGCTGCGACTTTAAAAAGTCTTGCATCTTTTTATGCAGGGATGCCGATAGTTTTTCATACCGCTTGTCCTTTACGAGATTCTCCTTTTCCAGCGGATCCCTTTGATAATCATACAGCTCAGTGGCATATACCTTCTTCTCATCAAAGGGTTTGTCGGAGGTATAGTTATGCATCCAGACCGTAAAGCGATATTGATCCGTTCTTATACTATAGCCCATCACTTTACCACTCTTATAACCCAACTTGCTCATCTCCTCTTTCGTAAGCGACCTTGGATACTGACTCACAGAAAATTCTTTGACCGATGACTTCTTGTTGACCATTACAGGCTTCAAACTCTTGCCCTGCAGGTGCGATGGAACAGGCAAGCCTGCCAGGTCACAGATGGTCGGAAAAATATCCAAATGTTCAGAAAGTGTGTTGGCCTTACCAGGCTTCATACCGGGAGCTGCAATGATCAACGGTGCATGCGTAGCCTGTTCAAAATTGGAGTGCTTGTTCCACAGGTCATGGTCGCCAAGGTGCCAACCATGATCCCCCCACAATACGATGATGGTGTTGTTGAGGATTCCCAAGGAATCAAGGGTATTCAGCAAGAGCCCGATCTGTGCATCGGTATAGGAAATCGAGGCATAATATCCATGCAAGAGTTCTCGTTGTTTCTCTGCAGCCAATCCAATATGATTTCCCGCACCCTGATGCGTTACGTGAGCAGGAATATCAGGATAATTCCTCAACTCACCTGAACGGTGATAGGCGATTTCAGGACCGTCTTTGGCATGTTCCTGAAAGGAAGCCAATACCATGTCTTCCCGCCTGTACAGATCCCAGTATTTTTTGGGCGCAATAAAAGGCAGGTGGGGTTTGTGAAAACCTATCGCTGCAAAAAAGGGCTTATCCCCTTTTGACATTTCAATGAGCTGCTTTTTCATTTTTACGGCCAACACACCATCCTCATAGGCATTGTCCGGAACATCCATGGATTCAACAGCGGGACCGGTCTTGGCGGTGCTGCCCTCATCATCCTGCTCATTGCTCTTCTTGACGGTGAACAGTGCCATGTTCTCCGGTTTCAGGTATTGATTGCCTGCGGGTTTACCCAAGGCAAAATCTTCCGCCTCCGCAACAACATAAGGGGTGTTCCAGGAAAGCGGATCAATCTTTTTGATGGCACTGGTGGGATGATAGATCTTACCGGCACCTTTTGTTGCATACCCCAATTGTCCCAGATACTGCGGAAGCGTGAGAATATCCGGGTTCATGTCCCGCATCTGGGTTTTCAAATCCCATATTTTGGTATGGTCGGGACGCATGCCTGTCATGAGACTGGCCCGCGTAGGGCCGCATACGGCCTGCTGACAATAATTTCTCATGAACACAGTACCCATTGCAGCCAGCCTGTCGATATTGGGTGTCTTCACAAAGCCGTTGCCATAGGCTCCTATATCCGGGCGAAGATCATCTACCGCGATAAAGAGAATATTGGTTGGTTTTTTGGGCTGTGCGGGGAGAACATTTGCCGCGATGAAAAAGCTGATGGTTAAAAACAACGACTTAGAAGCCATGTCTGGATTGTATTTGAATATGAATATAATCTAATTTCATGGGATAAAAGGATGACCAAAGAATGAAGAGAATATCATGCATCATGATTGGATTGCTATCGCTGATCATGGTAAAGGGGCAAGACCGCTATACCAACAAGGGCGGCGATCCCAATGGGATCAACAAATGGTACATGGGGCGGCAGATTGCACAGGTGATGAGTCATTATGGGATTGGATGGTTGGAGAGACCGGAACGACAATTCGAAGAAAACTCATTGCAGTTGTTGAAGAACCTTGACCTGAAACCCGGGATGATGGTGGCGGATATCGGAGCCGGCAGTGGGTATTACAGCAGTCTCATCAGCAAACAGATTGGAAAGGGGAAAGTACATGCCGTGGACGTTGAACCCGAGATGATTGCTTTTCTCGAAGCAAGGATCAGCAAGGAAAAACTATCGAATGTGGTTACCGTATTGGGGACTGAAAAATCTGTCTCCCTTCCGGAAGCCAGTATGGACATGATGTTGCTGGTGGATGTCTATCATGAATTTTCCTTCCCTTATGAAATGGGATCATCGATGTTCAAAGCCCTCAAACCCACTGGAAAATTGGTTTTGGTTGAATTCAGGTCGGAAGACGCATCGGTTCCGATCAAAGAGATCCACAAGATGAGCGAGCGGCAATCTGTGAAGGAATTGAAAGCCGTCGGCTTTCGACTTGAAAAAAATATCAGCAACCTGCCCTGGCAACACTGCATGGTCTTTGTAAAAGAATGATTCTACGCGTAGACTAAAACCAGATCAACGGATGCCGTACAGGAAGGTTTCGGATGACTTCTTCTGTAACGGGTTCGTGTTCAAGCCTTGCCCAGCAGTCCAGGTATGTTTTTTCCTTGAAGGCTGCTGCGCCGAATAGGAGAAAGGGATGGGCAACCGGCCATTCATCCCAATACATCACATCTTTTTTAAAGGGCCATTGCTGCTTGTCGGATACATAAGGATACAAAAATGATATTCCTTTTTGTATCGATCGCTGATCGGAGGTTTGATACTGCCAAAGGTTCTCCTGCTTGTCTGATAATATCTGACAGAGCATGGTCATTGCATCGAGGTTGAAAAGCGAATATCCATAGGGCTTTGTCCTGGCCAGTTCTTTGGGGAAACTTCCGTCTGCTGCCATCTGATCGGGCAGGTGAACATATTTATAACGGTTGCGACAAGTATCAAGCAGTGCTTTGTTGTTCGTGAATTTTGCAAAGGCGGACACCTGAAGGGTCCAACAAGTGCCATGGTTGTTGAGCGCTTTTTTTTCATCCAGTCCATAGGGATGTGTAGTCACCCATTGCAAAAAATCTTCAAACCATTTGCGGAATCCCAAATATTCTTGCTTGTTGGCAGCCTCGGCATGTTCCAGTTTCAAAAGGGATTGTGACACTTCGATGAACTGGATCATGTCGATGATACCAATCCCCCTTCCTGTGAATCTTCCTTTGATGGCCTGCGCATAGAGCATGTGCGGGTTCATGCGGGTAGCTGTATCAATGAACCATGCCCTTGCATGGGCAAATGCCTGCCTGGAATATTTTTCATCCTGGGTAAGCAAATAAGCTGAGGTGAGGGACCCCATGATCCTGCTGAAACGGATCATCATTTTCCGGTGGTCCACAAAATTATCCGGATTGGTCATGCCATCCCTTTGTACATAAGGTCCTTCTGGATTTTGTGGATCTGGCCACCAATAATCCCCCTCAGAAAAGAAATCATGCTTATCACCAGCACTTCTTGGAGAGCGGAAAGAGGTGATGGTGATGGGTTGCTGATCCATTGCCCAAGCCGCCTCTTTCAAATCATAGGTCCGCAAAACCTGAATCGCTTGTTGCCTGATATTGGTGGCTTGTCCGTATACAAAATCGAATTGAACGCAACCGATCAGTAGCAATAAGATGAAAATAAATCTGCTCATGGTAGGATATTTCAGCATTTGTGCTGAGTAAATATAACTGTACCTTTACAGTACAAACGAAATTATTGTATGAAAAAGATATTTTTTGCCATTGCCTTCCTATTGACTGCAGTTGTTTCCTTTTCTCAACCCCCTGCCGGTGATGCCAATCCGGGAGATGTGTATGGAGCCAAAGTAAAAGCAAAGGGCGCAACAGATCTTGCAGCAGTCGTCAGTCAGTTGGAGAATGGTTCAACCCTGGAGGATACCAAGATCAGGGCAAAAATAACTGATGTTTGTCCCAACAAGGGCTGCTGGCTCAAGCTAGAACTGCCCGATGGAAAGCAGGCGACCGTTAAGATGAAAGACTATGGATTTTTTGTTCCACTGGCTGCCAAAGGAAAAACAGTTGTTATCGAGGGACAAGCATCCGTGAAGACAGTTTCCGTCAAAGAACTGAAACATTTTGCAGAAGATGCTAAGAAGTCCCAAGCAGAAATCGACGCCATCACCCAACCCAAAAAAGAAGTGAACATCCTGGCCAAGGGGATTGTGGTGGTGCAATAGAAAGCAGGCATACCCACAATTAAAAAAAGTATTAAATTCATGTGCCCTCTAAACAAGCCACATGAAAATATTACAACTGGCCCAAAACCTATTCATCCTCGCATTGATACTCTTTTTCAATGCTTGTTCAAGTACCCAAGGCATCAAGCAAAGCAAAGGCTGGATAAGGCTATTTGATGGTAAGACCTTCAATGGATGGAAGCTGGGAGAAAATCCCGGTACCTTTTCTATCGAGGATGGAAGCATTAAAGTAGCTGGCCCCCGCTCGCACATTTACTACGATGGCCCTGCTCTTGATCACGAATTCACAAATTTTGAATTCAAGGCACAGGTCATGACCAAACCCGGATCCAACTCCGGCATCTATTTTCATACAAAATATCAGGAAAAGGGGTTCCCCGACAAAGGTTTTGAAGTGCAGGTCAACAATTCCCATACGGATTGGAAAAGAACGGGTGGATTGTATGATATCAAAGACACCAGGGAAGTATATGTGAAAGATGATGTATGGTATACAGAATACATCCGTGTTGAGGGAAAACATGTGATCGTCAAAATCAACGACCAGGTGGTTACCGACTGGACCCAGCCGGAAGATTTTGTTCCTGCAAAAAACCACAAAAACCGTATCATAGCAAGTGGAACCTTTGCTTTACAGGGCCATGACCCTAAAAGCATCGTATACTACAAAGACATCATGGTTAGGCCTTTGAAGTAAAATTCACCGCAACTTTTCCTTTTCCCCATGCTGTCTTCAGCACTTCTAGAAATAATGATCTCACCAATTAAGAAAAGGGGGACTTACCATGATATCAGCCATTATCCTATCAGTGCTTATTCGCCTCGCTGATCTCATTTCCGAATTTCTTCAAAATGGCTTCGTCCAATTTTATGCCTGTGCTTTTCAAATTTTTGAGCGTTGAATTGAGATAGTTATTGGTATTCAATCCAACTGTTATGGTATTGAAAAGCTCATCAACTTCTTTTGGATGGGTTTTCAAAATATCGTCAGCCTTTTGGGGTCTGTTGAACCTGATAGCGCCATTACCTGACTGATTTTTCATCATTTCATAGTTGATCTCCGGCTTGAAAACATTGGACATTTTAAATCTTGCCTGTTCCAGGGTTCTTTCCCGCACATTTTCCAGTTTTTCCAAAGAATTGAGCAAGGTTTCATATTCCTGTATCCCGGAAGTAATGGCATCATCCTTGATCATCCTGAACCCACCTGCTGATTTGATTTGATCGAATCCGATATGAGAACTTTCAAAAGTTGCCCTTAGCACCAAATTGCGTATATAATAATAAGCATCCTCATTGGTAAGGGAATTATCTTTTATAGATTGATACATGGTATCCAAAATGCGCAAACGATTGGAATTTGTGTTGATGACTGAATCGATCCTTTTGAAATCAAGCCGCAGGTCTTCGTGAACATTCTTCAAGTATGAAATTTCCCTGTGCTGTTCAATTTGCTTTTCCCTTAGATTTTCCGCAAAAAATCCCAAGGTTACGGCAATAAACAACATCAGGAATTCCAAAAAATATTCCTTGATTTTCTTTTTTTGACCATGATGGTGAGAATGATGTACTTCCATTGTTTTTTAATGATGATGTGAATATAGTTTATGATTGGCGCTCTTGCCTCTATCTGTTCCTATTTTTTACACCATCCACTATTGGTTCGAGACATTGCCCATCTGCTCCATCATCCCCTCTTCTTTTTCCTTTCTTCGAATACCGAAATTGTACCGAAGGTTCAATCCGAATCTTCTCGTGTCTCCATAGCGCCGACCATTGGCCAGTACCGAACCCTGTGAGAGGGTGAAATCATTTTGGTTGGTATAAAGAATATCATTGGCGCTCAGCGTGATCGTCAACTTACGCTTCAATAATTGCTGTGAAAGATTGGCATTCATCGCACCAAATGTGCTCAACTCATAAAACTGTAATTGTCCCTTGAACCGCACAAAACCCTGCAGAGAAAACTGCGTTGTCTTGGTCAGCTTCAGGTTGTGAAAACTGAACAGCGACCAACTGCCCCTGCTGAACACCAATGGTGCATTTTCATATTTCCCATCGTATCGGTTGAAATTGTACTGAGCTCCCACCACAAAGAAATATTTTTTACCCGGAGGGATGGCAGCGATCCCCCTGAAATACATTTCCCGGTTGCTGCCCACATTGTCATAGGTTCGATAGGCCTGGCGTCTGCTCGAATCTGCCTGATACAAGACTTGTGTGAAAATATCCCTGGTCTGGTTCACGCCAAAAGCAAAGAGCGGTCTTTCATCAACGGATATGTTTGCTTCATAGTTTTGGGTGAACTGGGGACGAAGCGAAGGATTTCCCAATTCATACAAAAAAGGATCCAGGATTCGAATGGCAGGATTGAGCAAGCCATAGGAAGGACGGGTGATGGAGCGTCGGTATACCAGATAACCGCGCAACTCATAACCTGCAATTTTGGTGAGGGACCGGCTGAGGTACACATAAGGGAAAGCATCAGTTCGTCGCAGCGAGAAAGTGGTATCAGTGGGAATGGTTTGTTGACCGATCATGTTCGTGTTCTCGAGACGGATGCCCGTTTTCAATACCACCTTGCCCATGGTCTTGGAACCCTGCAGATAACCGGCATGGATATACTCTTCATACAGGTAGCTGTTCGTTCTCCTAAGATCAGGACTTGCATTACCGTTGTTGAGAAAAAAGTAACGAGTATCGTTGTCAAACCAGAGGTTGCTGCTCTTGATGCCGGTTTCGATGGTCAACTTACCCTTGAGTTTCTTGACAAGGTTTCCCTGATACGTGACAAAGTGAGAATGGCTTTCAGCATCCCCCTTCAATTGCTGTACAGCAACAAAGGGAAGGAGAAAACGATTTTGCAAGGATTGATTATTGGTTCCGGGATCAAAGGAATAGGAAAGATCATGGTTCCATTCCGATCCGATCGTATCGATTTTGTATTTGATGTTGAAAGCAAGATTGGTATTGACGCTGCGGGAATTATTTTGGGTAACCGATAAAGTCGAAAAGAAAACTTGGCTATTCGATTTACGGAAGATATCCGTAGGATTTTGATTCTCGCTCTGTGAACGATTGATGCTGATCCTGCTGTCAAAACCAATTGATAATTTTTTATTGATCTCCCGGTTCATGCCGGCACCAATATAGAGTCCGGATCCGGGTGTAACAGTTCTTGAAAACTGCTGCAGCAAGGAATCCGTTCCGATTTGTCGGGATGTATTGATCTGATCGAAACCATTTCTTCCATTCAGGTTTACATTCAGATAAGAAGATCTTCCGCCATCACTGTGGTTGAGGTTGAAGCCGCCAAACTGATTGCCATACCAACCTTGGTTGAAACCTGCATTTACGCTTCCCGTGAGACCAATGCGAACATTTTTCTTCAGGATGATGTTGACAATACCTCCCACTCCGGAAGCATCATATCGAGCTGATGGCGTACGCACCAATTCAACACGATCAATCGCACCGGGAGGAAGACTTTTCAGGAGGGTGGCAATATCTGCGTTGCTCATCCTCTGTTCACGGCCATTGATCCAAACAGCTGAGGGACTCGTACTGTTCAGATAAACGTTGCCATCCTGATCGATGAACAACCCGGGTATTTTTTCCAATACTTCAAATGCATGCGTGGAACCCAGCGCTACCGGCTCGGGGTCAACGATTGTTTTATCATCTTCTTGACGCATCAGGGGCTTTCTTGCCGTTACGACAACTCCCTTCATCAATTTTGCATCACGGACCAAGGAGATCAGGCTATCAAGGTCTTGGGTGATCGTCCATTCTTTTTCCCATTTCTCAAAGGAGTATGCTTCGATCCTCATTCTGTAACGACCAGGGGTGACTGAAAAGATTACTTTCCCAGCACTATCACTCACTTTCTTCCAGCTGCGTGTCTTGTCAGCCGTTGCCACCAGGGAGACCATCGCGCCTTGAACTGACTCACTGCTCGGGTCTGACAGCCTGATGGATACTCTTTTTTGTGCAGCAACTACACCGGATAGAATATATAAAAGGACGATTAGAATGATGTGCTTCCCCATGATCAGAACTTCAACCTCATTTTTGAAAGCGCAAAGGTAACACAAAGCTTTTGGCCCAAACAAAGACAGTCTTCAAAAAAGTGGCAGAATTAAACGTTACAATTATTTAACAACCTATATCGAACTATTTTCTTGAAAGTATGTTTTTCCAAAAAACAATATATGAAAATCAAATTTTTAGTGCTTGCGATGATCGCTATCGCTTCATTTACCCAAACAAATGCCCAGAAAACTGTTGTTGACGTAGCTGTTGGCTCTTCAGCCCATACAACTTTGGTTGCAGCTGTAAAAGCAGGCGGACTTGTTGAAACGCTTCAGAGTGCAGGACCCTTCACTGTATTTGCACCAACAAATGATGCATTTGCAAAACTTCCTGCAGGAGTAGTTCAATCTCTGCTGAAACCTGAAGCAAAAGCTACTCTTGTTAAAGTCTTAACCTATCATGTAATTGCAGGTAATTTTGAAGCTGCTGCAGTTGTGAAAGCAATTGAGGCAGGCAAAGGATCTGCTCAACTCAAAACCGTAAGTGGTGGCACAATTACTGCATCGATCAAAGATGGTAAAGTGATCTTGACTGACGAAAATGGCGCTACTGCTACTGTGGTTGCTACAGATTTGAAGTCAGGTAATGGTGTAGTTCACGTGATCGACGCAGTTGTACTGCCCAAATAGTTAAAATACTCCATACCAAAGAATGGATAAGGGGTCTCATGTGAGACCCCTTATTTTTTTATACATCGATGCTGTTTTTACCTTACCATATGCTTTTAAGAAAAATATCAAGATAAATGTTGGCTTGATTTTTTCTTGAATAAACGAATAATGTCTAATTTAAAGGTGAGTTCACATACTCAAATAAGAGTTATTTCTATTTGTTTGTATTAATAAAAACCATGAAAATATTTTATTGTTTCTTGCTTGGCTTACTTTTTTCAACTGCTGGATTTGCTCAGGAAAACAATAACGAGCAGCAACCCAAAATGAAATTGAGTATTGAAGGAATGATCGGGGCCTCCTTTGGGAAAAACTTCTATACCATCAACTTAGGAGGTCCAACCCTGATGCTGAGTGTAAGCAAAGACATGAAAATTGGTATTGGGGCAGTTCCGTCGCTTTATGCAGAAGGAGGAAAATTGGGAACCAGGCTTGGATATACTCCTAGAGTGGATTATCAAAACATCGTATTCATGACACCCTTTTTCCCTGTTCAGCCATTTGGCAAATGGGTTGGATCCGTTGGTATTGGCTATAAATTTCAGAAGGCAAAAAAATAGTCAGTCCAACAGATGTTTTATTGAATCATCTGCTTAGATAGGGTTTTACAGTTCAATTTCCCCCTTCATGTATAAAACTGCTTGCCCTGTTATTTCAACACGGTCGTCGATGAGCCTGCACAAAAGATTTCCGCTTCTAGATGAAAGTTGGATCGCTTCGAGCTGATTCTTTCCAAGCTTTTCTGCCCAATAAGGCGTGAGGGTAGTATGCGCTGAGCCTGTAACCGGATCTTCATTTACCCCACATTTTGGACCAAAAAATCTAGAAACAAAATCGCAAGTATTTCCCTTTGCGGTAACGATCAGGCCTCGGGCATCCAGGTTTTCTATGGCTGTGAGATTAGGTATTATTTCTTCGATATCCTGTTGATCATGAAAGATCAGCATATAATCTGATTTCCCCTTGAAGGCTTTTACCGGTTTGCGATTGGTGGTTGACAATAACTCATCTGTCAGTTCCACTTCTGTCAAATTATCTTTTGGAAATCTCATGGTAAACAGATTCCCCTTGCTTGTAACTGGCAAAGAGCCACTTCGATGAGAATAGAATGGTATCAGCTCATCGGGGAAATTTTCCTCTGTTTTCAATACATAAGCAGTGGCAAGCGTTGCATGTCCACACAGATCTACTTCTGTGTTCGGCGTAAACCACCTGATCTCAACTGAATTGTCTTTGATCACATAAAAAGCTGTTTCAGATAGATTGTTTTCTGCCGCAATGCTCAAGAGTAGATTGTCGGGCAGCCATTCAGTCAACGGAATGACAGCAGCAGGATTTCCAGAAAAGATTTTTTCAGCAAATGCATCAACTTGGTAAATGGTGTACTTCATCTAAAGGATCTTTTAATTGAATAGCAAAAGTATCACTTATAAATAAAGATTGATAAATTCAAAAAACACACTTTTTCTATTATTATTTATAACGTAATCCTCGAGAATCCTATCAATTACCGCACAATATATCGGAGATAGAGAAACAATCTTAGCATAAGAATGAATGATCTATTTTCTTTGCTCATTAGCAGCAGCTCTCGCATTCAATCCAGTCAATCCGTATTTTAATACAATAGGAATGATGATTGGGATCAATCTGCCGATGGTTGGTTCGTATATGGATACGATAAATGAGATAAGAAATAATATAGGTACTACTAGTGTATAATAGAAGCCTAGCAAAATTCTCTCTCTTGAAATTTTATGTGTTAAGATATCATGCTTAGGATTGCTAACATAAAACCATAAAATGGCATTCATGATTGCGGTAAAGCAAATATTGGCAACATAAATACCATAGGGCAAGTGTAATTCAGTTTCTGATGCGTACTCTCCCAATAATCCAGAAGTAAATGGCAATAACACCACCGAAAAGAGGAACATCAGGTTTAACCAAATCAATCTGCTTGTGTACTTTTCTACATATCCAAATATCCTGTGATGTACAGACCAATAATATCCCACAATACAAAAGCTAATTAAAAAACCCAATAATAGCAACCCCATATGTGACAAACGATCCCATAATGACGCATCGGTTGGGTGCTCAACAACCGGAACCTTGAATTCAATCACCAGCAAAGTGATGGCTATTGCGAAAACTCCGTCCGTAAAAAAGGAAATTCGGTCTAACTGAAAGTGTAATTTGTTTGAGCTGTGTCCTGCTTGTGCCATATACTTATTTTTTTAAATTCTTTTTTATGGATGTCAATAGTTTTGCTTTGGCTGTGTTTCTTGTTGCATTAGCTGTTTTGGTAAAATAACTGTGATTGCTTAAAAAAGAGTGCTGTAGTTTGATCCACTCAATTTCAGAGATTTCTTTTTGAAGCCTAAGTTCTTGTAGGAGCAATAAACTTATTGATGCATAATCATCTCTACCCAAATAATCCAAGTCTGCATCACATATTATCTGCTCCAATATATTTTTAGGGCTTTGTGGGATTTTAGTAGCCAAAATCATGCCCGTAATTCTATTTATTTTTTGAGTGGGAAAATTCAAGGCATTTAATATAGTGGCTGCATATTCTGCTCCCCTCGCCTCATGTCTATTGGGTTCCCATATATAGCCTATGTCGTGTAACCAGGCAGCCAACTTTACGTCTGCAACATCTTCTTTGCTTATTTTTTCTTTTTTTGCAATTCTTTCTGATTGTTTTACAACATCTCTGATATGTTCTATTGTATGATAGGTATAATCCTTGGGCAGATGATGCAGCAAATGATCTTCAATCATGCCATACGCTACTTCATAATTGAATACTGATCTTTTATACTCAATTTCTCTTATGTTGATGGGCCGGGCCTTGCCTTTTACCTTGATAGGATTCAGCTTCCGGCTTTTAAGCGATTTATTGATTTTGATATTTTTCCAGACAGTATCGGAAACAATAATTTCATCAGCTTTGGCTGCTGAGCATAACCTGGAAGCCAAATTGACAGAGTCGCCAATTACCGTAAAATTCATTTGCTGCCTTGAACCAATATTGCCACTGATTACCCTTCCACGATTAATGCCTATTCCAATGGTAATAGGTAATTTAGAATGAATAATTCTTCGCTGATTAAATTCAATTAATTTTTCCTGCATCTCAATTGCAGTCAATACAGCATTTTCAGTGTCTTTATCTGTAGAATTGGGAGCGCCGTATATCACCATCAAAGCGTCACCAATGATTTTATCCAATGTGCCATTGTATTTGAATATTATTTCAATCATCAAATTGAAATAATCATTCAAAGTTTCAACGACCTCATTTGGAGCCATTGTTTCCGACATGGAAGTGAAGCCTCTAATATCAGAAAATAAAATGGTGGCTTCCTGCTCTTGACCACCCAGATTGAGCATTTCATCGTTTTCCAATAGCTGGTCAACTATTTGCTTGGAAACGTATTTTTTGAAGGTTGACTTTAATTTATCGATGTTGGACAAATCTTCCATCGCAACTACAGAACCAATGAGCTCATGTGCGTCATTTAGGAGAGGAGATACTGAAATATTTACTTTTGTTATTTTGCCATTGCAATCAAGGATAACCTGACTTTGAGAAAGCGTTACAGACTCGTTTTCACATTTTGAAATTAATTGAGTAATGGACTCATTTGACTCAAAAATGTATTCGTAGTGATTGCCTAATATTTGATCCTTTTCCAGGTTAATGATAGCCGTTGCCGCCCTGTTGATGTGATTGATCTCACCCATCAAATTGGTGGTAAAAACTCCTGTAACAATGGATTGCATCACATTATCATTGAAGGTTTTAGCTTCTTTGATGTTTTCAAGTAACTTGATATTGTTATAGGCAACACTGGCTTGTGTAGCGATAGCGGACAACATATTGGCATCTGCATCATGAAAAGGCGATATCCCTTTGCGTGACTCCTTGTCAAAGAGCATGATGACACCCACTAAATTTTTCTTTTCAGAGAGGGGTGCAATTAAGCCATACTTACAGAGTGTTTTAGACAAAAAAGACTCCTGTTCTATATTGAAATTCAGGGCTTTTCTGGTTTCGCCAATTTCACTGATAATGCCTTTTCGCTTGTTAAAAATCAAGCCTTTGAGAACCGAAGTGTCTATGTTAAAATCAGCCCCAATATGTAAAACATCAGAATTGTCGTCTTCAATTAAAATCAAGCCTGAGCTGGCATTCAATACAGCACAAGACTTTATCAAAATTACTTGTAGTAGATCAGGAATTTGATCAAATGAATTTAATTCATTTGTTATATCTAATAATGTTTCTAATTCAAGATACTTGAGCTGTAAATCATTGATATTAAATTCTGAAGTCATTATAACTCATTAACTGCTGTTTCTTCTGTTTCAAAAACGGATGAATATTTAGTTAATCCCATAATGGTAAATGTTTTAGCTACAATAGGCGCCAGATTATAATAACCAATTTTACCATTTACTTCTTGTAACTTCTCAATAATTTCAATCAAGATAGAAACACCAATGCTGTTTACAATTTTTGTACCAGCCATATTGATCAAAAACTTCACTTGACCTTGTGCCATTTTTTCGTAAACAACTGCTGAAACGGCTTCGCCACCCACATTGTTTAGGTATCCATTGGTTTCAATGATAACAATTGAATTATTTTCTTTCACGCTAGTAATAAAGTCGCTCATAATTTTATTTTAGTGTTTTATATTTTTTTTCATCGTAACAGTAGTGCCCTCATCGGTAGATTCAAACTCTACTGAGTCCATTAATTCCTGGATAAGCTGCAACCCCCAACCTCTTTTTCTTTCGTCTTTTCCTATTTTATTTTCAATTTTAGGTATTTCAACCTTGGTTTTGTCAAAACCAATACCTTGGTCAATCACCTTGATGACCAAAGAATCATCTTCAATTAAAAAATTAATAAAAACATTGTTTTCTGCCTTTGAATGTTCAAAAGCATTGATACATGCTTCGATAAGTGCCATACTAATCTCGGCACCTTGATCTTCTGTAAGATTCATATGCCTTGAAATGACTTCGGCGGTCTGGGTTGCAATCAATTCCATATTGGGAAGAATAGGCAACCTTAGTTCTACAGAGGGCTTTTTCATTTATTAATATTTAATGATTATTTATGTTTGATTACTACTAATGTGATATCATCAGGATTGTGATTACCGGATAACCATTTATCGGCCTCAAGCATCAATTGGTCAATTACTTCCTGCGCCGTTAAATTACCATATGTTGTAATTAGGTCTTGCAATTTTTGATAGTCAAATAATTCTCCGGCTAAGTTAGGTGCTTCTGGCAAACCATCCGAAATAATCACCAAAATATCTCCTGAATGAAAAGGAGTGGTTGTTTGGTCATAATGAACATTATTAAAGCTTCCCAATGGTATTCCCGACAGTTGAATCTCTTCGGTTGTTTTACTGCTGGCACGATACATAAAATAAGGAGGCATACCCGCCGAACTAAGGGTTACTTCATCATTTTTTATGTAGGCAATATTCAAGCTCATTCTCAAAATACCTAAATCCACTTTTTTAACTACACGATTGAGCTCATGGAGCATATCCTTGGGGCTCATCTGCGGCAGTCCAATGATACCCGCCTTTGTAATGGATACTAACATACCAGAGGGTGTTCCATGTCCTGTGGCATCACCACAAATCGCATACAAAGAGCCATCCGGTTGTTCAAAAAAGTCATAATAATCCCCACCCACTTCAGTAGAAGTTCTTAAATACCCTGCGATGTCTAAATTTTTAATAGAGGGCAATTCCTTGGGCAACAGTCTATTTTGCAAATCTTTTGCCGCTGCTAACTCAGAATTCTTTCGTTCATTTTCGGCTTTCAAGAATGACTTTTTGGCCTGGTACTTACCAAACTGCAAAAATGCCAACACAAGCATCAGTAAATAAAAACCATATGCCCAAATGGTACGGTACCAGGGCGGACTTATTTTAAATTCTAAAATGCCCTCTTGTGAAATTTCACCACTTGCATCTTTCGCCCTTACATGAAACGTATACTTTCCTTCTTTCAGGTTGGTATATTCTTTTTTGTAATCAGAAACAAAGGCAGACCAACTATTGTCCTGGCCCTCTAACCAATAACTAAATGTAGTTTTTGATTCATTCCCAAATACAGGATACGCCACTTCAAAAAGCAAGTTATTACTGCTAAATGGCAACTTGCCAAGTTCAAGTGGTACCTTTTGACCATTGGCAAATATGGCTCTAATCAAGGCTTTATAATTCTGGTGTTTTTCCTTGATGGCTAATTCTGGAAAATAACGGTATAATTTTTCGTCTTGTGACCCTAGCCATAAAACCTCGTTGTCTCCAACTCCTTCAGCAAACAATCCTGGGCTCAACTCACTTATATCAACTTTATAAAATGGATACTGCTTGAAAGTGAAACCATCTTTTAGGTTAAAGGATGTTTTATAAATCCCTTTTTCGGTAACCATCCAGCCATTTTTTGATGCAGGATTGTACGTATAAAACCAATAAGACTTATTGACAAAACTATCAATGCTAAAACCGGTATAAATTGCTTTGTTGTTATCTAAGTCAAGTTTGTAAAAATTATTGAGAGAATCTGCAAATAAGTGGATGTCACCATTTATAGTTTTAGCGTTTAATCTACCCAGGGTGGTAAATATTTTATCCCTGGGAAGCTTGGTATAAACTCCCTGCCCATCTGCACTATAGACATATTTATACAAACCATTTCGGTTTTCAAGGATTATGGTGCCCGGAACAACCTCCAATAGATTATTACACTTGACGGTGTCTTTGTTGTTTAATTTCAATTGCTTCCATACACCATTTTTGTATTGATGTGCCAACAACCCAACCGCAGAATTCGATGAGAAGATAATGCTGGGATTTAATTTGGAACGAATTGTGCCGTTAGACCTGTAAATAGGACTCAATATTTTTGTAATCCTATTTTTGGTGGTTTTTATGGTATAGTTATTGGTTGTAATAATTTGATCATCAAATTTTAAAATTTGTCTTCCCAATTCATTGACGTTGTTTTTTTCAAAAACTGATTCCTCATTGTTGCTTTTTTTAGGAACAAAATCATATAAATCTTTATTTGTCCTTACATACAATTTCCCGTCAATGCGATTAATTGTTTCAACAAAGCCATGCAAATTATTGATGGTAGAAAAAAAGGTCAAACTCGTATCAAAACTTACTCGAAATACATTATCACTTGAGCCCCAAACATCACCAGCACGATCTTGGATAAAAGAAGTAACGTAATCAAAAGCAAGACCATTCTTTGAGTTTAAATTTGATTTGATATGCATTTTATCATCTATAAACAAAAGTCCTCCCTTGGTAGTAGAAATGGGGATGATTCCATTTTTTAATTTTTCACCCCCCTGGTAAGACTCATTTTTGATGATAAACTTGTCTATATCATCTGATTTGGCTTTTTCTAATGACCCGTCTTTCCGCAAATACCATAAGCCAACATTTCTTGATACCAATAAATTATCACCTCCGTCCAATTGATATTGTTCATCAATTCTGTTTTGCGCAAACAGCTCTTTTGTAGAAGGCAATAACACAAATTTTCCATCCACTAATTTATACAGACCCTTGTCCCAAATTCTTAAAAATGCCCCATTTTTGTTGACGTTAACAGTGTGCAGAATATCATCAAAATGCTGTATGCTCAGTAGTTTTTTGTACTTATACAAATACACTGATTTTTCAGATTGAAATATCACCGTATCATTGACCACACCAGCCGACCATAGGGTTGAATTAATTTGATCTTTGCCGGAAAAATTTTTGGACAAAGAATAGAATACGCTTTCACCAAACTTATTTTTTTCAATATATCCAAATTCAGATCCAATTATGGTAAAAATGTTATGTTTTGAATCCATAACCAAAGCCCTTGCCAGCCCTAGTTTTGGACGGCCTTGGATATCATATACTCTTCTTATTTTTTGACCATCATATGTTGATACACCATTATATGTATTTGCAATATAAATAACACCATCGGGGTCTTGTAACAGAGCCCAATGACCAGATATAGAATTCAAAAAAGATCTACTGTAGTTGGTAACAAAAAAATTGCCTGTTTCAATTTTCCCTTGTTGGGAAAAACCGAAAAAATTAAGGGCAAACAAAAAATGACAGGTTAAGACAGTCCTGACCACAATATTGATTGATCTGCAATTAAGAGCCAACGAATTTTTTAGTTGCATATCTAAGAATGATTTATAGTTAGAATCATGAAACTTAAGATACTTAAATTCTATCTATTTTCATTTAGAAATGAAAATTTCATTTTTTTATGCCATATATGCCCTAAAATGTAGTGCCGCCCCTATCGATAGAGCAATAAATGTTTGAATAAGATAACAATAGATTAATGGGTTATTCTCAAATAAGATTATTTTCAACAATAATTTATAACGAATGGAAGTACATCACCCACACCATCCAACACACAAAAAGAAATGGTCAGAATATATCATTGAGTTTGTGATGTTGTTCACAGCTGTGACTCTTGGATTTATTGCTGAAAACATCAGAGAGGGTATTGCTGAAAAACATAAAAAGAAAGAGTTATTAGCTGCGGTAGTTCACGATTTTAAAACTGATAAATCTGAGATAGAAAGACACCGTGCTATGGTGAAAAGAAGAATTGAAAATTGTGAAAATTTCAAAAGACTTCTCGAAACGGATGAATCTCAAATCAATATAATTGACTTTTACCGTACTGCAATCTGGCATGCAGAAAACAAGGACTTAGTTCTCAATGAAAAAGCCCGGACAGATGCCGAGGCGAAGGGTTATTTTACAAATGAAGAGATTAGTGAATTATCAGGTATATTAAACAAGTTTAATTACTATTATAACGACTACAAGGAACTTAATCTGGGTTGCTTGGAATCTTGTAAAAGATATTATGCAAATATCATTCCTGAACTATTAGATTCAAAACTGGTATTAAAATCTGATTTTATTTGGCAAGAAAACTCTACTACTACAGATAAAGATTTTCAAGGCACATTAAGAAAAGAAATAGATAAAAATGTTAAGAATAAAATCTTATTTGACATTTGGTCTAGAAAAACACTCTTAATATTGGAGTTAAACAATTTTGATACACTCAATGCCTATGCAGATAAGGCAATTGGTATTTTGACATCTGAAAAGTTAAAACATTGATGAAAGTATATTTTATACTTTTATGGGTCTAAATTGGATTGAAGTGTGATGTTTATTTTTCTGGATATCAATTATTGAATCAGATAAATATTTATTCCACACCCTTATATATCGATGTACGCATCTGATTGCCAAAGTAGAAACCATATGGATTGGGATTTCCAACTGATGCAACTTGTGTCATGAATACTCCAATTAATTTTTTGGATGTATTCACAAAAAAATAGGTTGAATTCGCACCACTCCAAAAAAATTCCCCTTTAGTAGCAGATGTTCTGCCTGCTTGTGCTGGATCTTTGACGATTGCAAATCCCAAACCAAAATCATATCCCGGCTCGAGATTCAAAGTGCCCAGCGAATCAGTTACGATGCCATTTCCCAATTTTACATAGTTAGAGGCAGTATTCAATCTAAATTGAATATCCCCAGTTTGATCGGCTGTCATAAGGTCGACCGTTTCGGGCTTAAGGATGCGCTTCCCGTTCAATTCTCCTTTGTTCAAAAGCATTGTTGCAAAACTCAAGTAATCATTGGCACTAGAGAACAAGGCATTTACACCAGAATAAATGGTATTATTAGACATACTTGGCTGGTTCTCCATTCTACGAAGTGTAGAATCTTGATTGAAACCATAAACAACCATGACTCTTTTTTGCTGTTCAGGTGTTAGGTTATAGGAAGTTTCATGCATTTGAAGGGGATCAAATATTTTTTCTTTCATATATTCTGATAAATTCTTACCAGAAATAACTTCAACCAATCTTCCAATAATATCTGGCGTAAAGGAATAATTCCATTTACTCCCGGGCTCCCACATCAAAGGTAGTTTAGACATTGCCGTTACCCTTTCACCCAGGGTTTTGATAGTAGGATTCATGATGAGCGCATTCCAAATTTCCTTATCATATGCTATTGTCGCAATACCATGGCTCATTCCGGCAGTGTGACTCAAAGCCTGGCGAATTGTAATGGGTGTTGATGATGGATGGGTGCCAAAAGAACTACCTTTTGTTGGGTCATTGACTACCTGAAGATTTGAAAACTCAGGGAGATACTTTGAAATAGGATCATCCAATTGAAATTTACCCTCTTCGTATAGTGTCATCAGTGCTACGGATACAATAGGTTTGGTCATTGATTGGATAAAATAAAGTTCATTGCCTTTCATGCTATCACCCGATTCACGATCTCTAAGACCATAGGATTTATTATAAATCAATTTACCATCCTGGTATACCATTCCTTGAACACCTATCAGTCTCCCTTCCTTTACTTCAGCAGATAAATAATTATCATAATCTGAGAAATTAGCCGGTACAGATTCATTCTGTTGTTGACAACCCACCATGATATAGGTGAGTGAAATCAAGAAAAGTAATTTTCTCATAAGAAACAATTTGAAATTTAAAATCAATGTCATGAAAATAAGAAAATACTTGGCTTGTTTAAAAATTGTTTCCAAGATGGGTTTAAGTCATCAACAAAAGACTTCTTACTACTTAAACATACTGTGCTCGTTTCTGTGCACCCCAAATAAAAAACCCTTGTAAGTGATTGACCTACAAGGGTTTGGTGGTTGTTGGAGATTTAAAAGTATGGTATTCACTTTAGTTCTAAACTGTCATGGAAAAAGGGACACTTAGTATCACGGATTAACTTCTTGCTTGTTGTGCAATATGCTAGTAAGAATAATAGTCTATTACATATTTTCTTCCCCCGATCTAATACATTAAAATTAATAATCTTATTTATAGAATTTATTTTCAATTCAATAAGTATATGAATATTATCTATTCAAAATATTGTTGAATTTTTTACACTTTCTCATTTAATTTGTTTAACTATGTATTGTAAAGTTTAAACACTATTACCTGGGATAATCAAGTGACCTGTCTCCACTTGTTGTTCTATTTTTTAAATGAGACAAAATAAAATCATTTTATGTCA
>Ga0315907_10002338_pt1 | contig 24026 bp, 20 predicted proteins | sample LakEriMetagenome_3_FD_203525 | JGI IMG/M metagenome (GOLD analysis project Ga0315907, IMG submission 203525) | Freshwater fungal communities from buoy surface, Lake Erie, Ohio, United States - Buoy 12 MA123 | ecosystem: Environmental > Aquatic > Freshwater > Lake > Lake biofilm | place: USA...
TTCGTTTACATTGAACTAGACAAAATATATCGCCAGTCGGATCAGCGATTCATAGACCTGCTTAACAACCTTCGAGAGAATCAGACCACTCCCGACGATGTAGCGGTCCTCAATAGTTATTACAAGTCACAAACCGAAGTTGAAGACGGTATCATTACCCTGACCACACACAACTACAAGGCCGATGATATGAATATGGCGCAGCTGCGCCGATTAAAGGGTGAGTCTTTTGTTTTTCATGCTGAAGTGGACGGTGACTTTCCGGAGTCGATGTATCCCTTGCCGCAAAAGCTCGAGCTGAAGGAAGGCGCCCAGGTCATGTTTGTGCGCAACGACAGCAATGGCGGACGATTCTTCAACGGTATGCTGGCAACGATTGCCGAATTGGATGAGAAGTGCATCAAAGTGCGCGTCATCGATAGCGGACTCGTACTCGATGTTCCCCGAGAACAATGGGAAAATAAGAAATACTCTGTGAGCGCATCGACCCGCGATTTGGATGAAGAAGTAGTGGGAACATTCAGTCAGTTTCCGATTAAGTTGGCGTGGGCTGTTACCGTGCACAAGAGTCAAGGTCTCACCTTTGATCGCGCCGTTATAGACGTAGGTCAGGCGTTTGCATCGGGACAGGTTTACGTGGCCTTATCGCGCTTACGTTCGCTAGATGGGTTAATTCTCAAAACGAAAATTGATACCTCTGTTATTAGTAATGATGCTATCGTGGTCAATTTTTCGAAAACCAAGCACGCTATGGATCAGCTGCAGCAAATGCTGCAAGAGCGACGAATTCATTATATCCATGACTTGATAGCGAGCACCTTTTTATTCACTCAGCTCACACATGATCTGGATCGAATTGTCAAGGAAGGCGATGCTACTTCGGAGTTTGATGATGATTCCATGAAGCCGCTGTTGCAAGTGCTGCGCGAAGCAATTCATGCCGAGGAAACCAACACAGCGAAGTTTGTTCAGCAATTGCGTTACTTGTTGCAGCAGGAAGAGTTGGACGCTCTTCGAGATAGACTGGAGAAGGGAAGCATATACTATACAACACTATTAAGCACGCACATATCAAGTTTGCTGTTGCACATGCAGCAAATACAATGGCGCACCGGCGTGAAGACTTATTTGGCTACCCTCGGTGAAGTCGATCAGTTGCTCATGAAGAAGTACGAGGATATTCAAAAGTCTATCATCATTATACAAGGGCTTCTGAATCGTTCAAGTTTCATAGACGTGTCGGCCATCGATAAACAACGTGAGGCCATACGCAATGCTTGGTTGGAGGCGGCACGTGCATCGGCCCTGGCAACGCGGTCCTCGGCAGCTGAGAGTGAAGGCTCTTATTCCGGAAAGAAAAAAGGACGTAAGGCGGTTAAGGCCGGTAAATCTTCGGGTAGTTCGAAGAGCAGCAAAAAGGATACAGTGGAACATAGTCTTGAGATGTTCCGCTTAGGAAAATCACTCGAAGAAATCGCTAAAGAACGAACCCTCTCCGTATCTACGATTGAGTCCCACTTAGCTAAGGCGATTGCAACATCTCGCCTCGAGCTGAGCGATTATGTTAGTCCGGAAGAAAGCTCTGCAATCGAAGCCGGCATTACCGAGCACGGCGCCAATGGTATGCGCGGTGTTTTCGACGCGCTCGAAGGCAAATACAGCTTTGGCAAACTGCGCGCGGTGGCGGCGCATTTGAATCGGGAAATTTAAATGGGTACTGAATATTGGGTACTGAGGACTGAATACTAGGTACTGAATACTAGGTACTGAATACTGAGTACTACACCCGGCTGCAGCGCGCCATCCTATCGCAATACCTAACCCCTAATGCCTAATAACTAGTCCTCACTCCCCAGTCCCTAATACCTCAACCATTTCCACAACTCCTTGTACGACGGCTTCTTGCCATACATCAAAATACCCACACGGTAAATTTTAGCAGCGAGCCAAACGAAGAAAAAGATGCTTGCAACTAGCACAGTGATAGAAAGGAGCTTTAGTCCAATCGAAACACCAATGGCCGTTTTTACCATCATGACAATAGGCGAGGTGAGGGGCACAATGGCGAAAATTTCACCAATACTGCTCTCCGGATTTTCAATCATCATCGTCGACACGATGTAACCAAACACCAAGGGCAAGGTAACGGGCATCATGAATTGTTGCGTGTCGGTCTCGTTGTCGACACTTGCGCCGATGGCAGCGAAAAGGGATGCGTAAAGCAAATAACCACACACGAAGAAGATGAGAAACGAAACAATCACATCAACCCATGCTACTTCATTTAGCACGGCAAGCATTTCACTTTGTAAAGCTCCTGCATCACTTTCATCGGTCATATTCTGGGCTTCAATCGCACCGCCCGACTCTATCATGGCAAGTTGCTCTTTTTGTTTTTCAAGTATTTGCTTTTGCAAAGCACCAACACCAAAGGCCGATATCGCTGCAGTGAGTCCTACCCAAATCAGAAACTGCGTGAGCCCGACCAACCCAATGCCTATGATTTTTCCCATCATCAATTGGAAAGGTTTTACGCTCGATATGATGACCTCCACGATGCGGTTTGTCTTTTCTTCCATCACACCTCTCATCACTTGAACACCATAGAAGAATATGAAGAAGTAAATGATGAGCGCAAACCCAAATCCAATCATAGCCTTCACAGAAGTCAGGTCTTTCTTATCGCCGGCGCTGGGTTTGATAACGTTGATATCTACCGGCTGACGAATACTCCTATATGTTTCAATAGTGATGTTGTTTTTTTTTGCGCGATACAATTCCATCGCGTCTTCAATATCATCTGCCACGCGATTCTGAATGGTCATGCTTGGGGTTTTCTCTGCAAACATTTCAACTTTTCCATCGGTATAAGAGACGGCCGAAAGTTGCACTACAGCGGTATAGATGCCAGATTCCAACTCTGCCGTTGGATCTACCGTTCCTTTGTGAAAATCGTACGTCAGTTTTTCTGTATTGCGAAAACGTGGACGCTCCACTCCGGCTTGCTGGTAAACCAGAATTTCATCTTCGAGCAGATAGCCCAAATCATCGGCAAGCAAAACGTGCTGATGAGTTGTGTCGTTGGCTGCGAGTAATGCAACTCCGACGATGAGTCCGCCAAAAATGAGCGGACCTAAAATGGTCATGATCAAGAAGCTTTTTTTCTTGACCTTACTCAAGTATTCTCGCTGAACGATGAGGAGTGTCTTATTCATGGCTGGCATTGAATTGTTGAACGGCTTGTATAAAAATTTGCTCCATGTCCGGAACGATTTCATTCACGGCATGAATGTGCACATGTGGCAGCAAGGCCTGCAACAAGTCGTTGAGCGATTTGCCTTGAAGCAGTTTTATTTCTGCGAACGATTCGTCTGAATTATGCACGGTGCGAATTAGTTCGAACTGCGCCCACAAGCCAATGCCAATATCCATAGCCGCTCCTTCGAAATCGACGCGGTAGGTCTGTGTGCGAAAGCGTGACTTAATATCCTTTACCGACCCTTCCAGTATTACCTGCGATCGATTGATGAGGGCGATGTTGTCGCAAAGCGATTCTACACTTCCCATGTCGTGAGTCGATAGTATAATGGTCGCGCCTTCGTCTTTCAAGCGCAGCATCTCTGTGCGTATCAATTCAGCATTGATAGGGTCGAAACCACTGAAAGGTTCATCGAGAATAAGCAGTTTAGGCTTGTGTAAAACAGTGGTGATGAACTGAACCTTTTGTGCCATTCCCTTAGAAAGGTCTTCCACTTTCTTATCCCACCAATTGGTTATTTCAAAGCGCTCGAACCATTCTTTCAATCGTGCGCGTGACTCACGTGCTGAAAGCCCTTTCAATTGGGCGAGATACATGCACTGCTCACCCACCTTCATTTTTTTATAAAGTCCGCGTTCCTCAGGCAGGTAGCCGATATGCTCTACATCACCTGGCTGCAGCGGCTGACCGTTGAACAATACTTCTCCTTGATCCGGTCCGGTAATTTGATTGATGATGCGAATGAGTGAGGTTTTTCCGGCTCCATTCGGGCCCAGTAAACCAAACACACTGTGCTCGGGAACTGCTATGCTCACGTCGTTCAGCGCCTTGTGCTTCGCATACGATTTATGGATGTGACGGGCTTCTAAGGTATACATGTGGGGAGGTAATAGGTATCAGGTAACAGTTAATAGGTGTTAGGTAATAGGTAACAGGTATTATGTGAAAGTTGTAAAGTGTAAGTTTTAAATAAAGGGTGCTCTGCATTTTACCTAACACTTATGACCTATCACCTTCACCTTTTAACTAATCGCTTCAAGCATTCCTTGCACTATATACGCCAATTGCTCGTCCGTCAACTCGGTGTGCATAGGAAGAGACATCACATTGTGCGATAACGTTTCTGTTACCGGGAAGTCGCCTTCTTTGTAGCGGTCATCCATGTAGGCCTTCTGCATGTGCATAGGTACCGGGTAATATACCATCGATGATATCCCTTTCTCTTGCAGTTTAGATTGAACGGAGCTGCGGTCAACGCCATTGAGCACAAGTGTATATTGGTGAAACACGTGGGTGCTTTTGGGGTCGCGTGCAGGTATGGTGATGTTTGGATGATTCGCAAACGCGTTGTCATAATAGGCTGCCGCGCGCTGACGGTTGGCAATGTAAGTGTCCAGCTGTGCGAGCTTCACATTCAACACAGCCGCTTGGATAGTGTCGAGGCGCGAGTTTACCCCAATGCTGTCGTGGTAATAACGAACCTTCATACCGTGGTTCGAAATCATGCGAAGCTTTTCGGCCAGTGCATCATCATTGGTAAACATGGCTCCACCATCACCATAGCATCCTAGATTCTTGGAAGGGAAGAAGCTGGTCGTGCCTACATCGCCCATCGTCCCGGCTTGCTTGCGGGTGCCATCGCTGAAGGTATAATAGGCTCCAATCGCTTGGCAGTTGTCTTCAATAACGGCGAGCTTGTGCTTTTTAGCAATAGCTAATATGCCTTCCATATCTGCGCATTGACCGAAGAGGTGAACGGGCACGATTGCTTTCGTTTTCGGCGTAATGGCTTTTTCAAGAGCGACCGGATCGATGTTGTAGCTGCCGGGCAGAGCATCGACAAGCACGGGTGTCAGCTGAAGAAGTGCTATGACCTCCACCGTTGCTACGAACGTAAAGGATGTTGTGATGACTTCATCACCCGGCTTCAGGTCCAACGCCATCATTGCAATTTGCAAGGCATCGGTTCCGTTGGCACATGGAATGACATGCTTCACACCCATGTAGTGCTCCAGTCCTGCTTGGAATTCTTTTACCGCAGGGCCATTAATAAAAGCGGTGTTTTCTACTACGTCCAATATAGCTCGGTCTATCTCGTTTTTCACGCGATGGTACTGAGTCTTTAGATCGACCATGGGAATGTTCATCATACTTTCTCCAAAATTTTTATGAAGCGCCGAAGATAAGTCGAATGGATCGTGACGAAAACAGTTTAAGGCTGTAAAAAAAAGAACAGTTTCTTAACGCCAGAACTTGATCAGAAGGATTTCTATCGCCAAAAAAATCAACGCCCAAACAATGAGGCTAAGCCAGAACTTATGACTGTCGTCGATGGCCTCTGCTCCCGCCGATACTGTTTCGGTATCACCTTCCAAAATAGACCAGTTGGAAAATTGGCGTTCGGTGATTTTGTCCCTAAATGCATTGATTGCTAAAGTCGCATTATACGATTCGGCTCTGTCGAAATTAAATGCAAGCGGCTGCACGGCATTGGCCCCCCAATTCAATAGATAATTGCCGGCTATACCTAAATCACCATGGACGAAGACTTCAACTTGATTACCAGCGTTACGATGTTCGGGTATGATTTCCGAGTTGGTGACTATGTTTTGCAGACGAAAAGTTTCTTCACCCTGCAACTGAATGTTTCGCAAGACGATAGCCTCTTCTCGACCCAGTACATAGCTAAGTTGCGACGTTGGCTGCGAATATTCAGCCATGCGAATGAGTGAGGCAGGAAAGAAGGCGTGCTGGGTGAAATTCGTTTCATCCGTCGAAAGTGAAACACTGGAGAAATACAAGCGACCGTGCCCAATAGATGCTGAAATAAGAAAAGGACTTCCGTTTTGAAGTGTCAACATAGGCTCTGCCCACTGACCCGATGCTAGGACAAGGCTGTAATAGGAAGCTGCAGTCGGTAAATCGATATTGCCCGACGATTGTTTGAATGCCTCTTTGAAAATATAATGCTCATAGTTTACGGTCGTGACAACCGAGGCTATGTTTGATTTGCCGGCTAGCTGACCGGATTTCCAGGTTGCAAGTGCACTGTTGTATTCATTAACGGCTATTTCTGCCGAAGGAATAACCAGCACGCTTCCGCCGGATTCCATGAATTTATTCAGCTCCGATACCAAGCCCGTTGAAAGATTGCGAAGTTGGTTGACCACAATAAAATTCATTCCGGTGAACCGGCTGAAATCAATGGCTGATTCATTCACACTGTTCCACTCGAAGAATGGGTCGTCTGAAAAAACCGCTTTGACGGCTTGCGTCGAAGCGTTCGCGCCAAGTATTTCCAGCACGCGGATGCGCTCTGCCACAGTATAACTGAAGTAGTATGCGTCGTCGCTGGTAATCGAAACGTCTGTTATGTTTAGCGAACAGTGTTTAAAACCGGCTTCCGTATTGGAGTAGGTAACATCAATTGTGCTATTCGACAAGGCTGGAATAGCAGCTGTAGCAACACTTTTTTGGGTGCCGTTGATAACCAGCTGTAAAGGAATGGATTCGATGTCTTCACTACCCGTATTTACCACACGGGCATGAAGGATTTCCGGCTGATTTAATTGGCGAACGGGGGTTTCAAACCAGACAGAATCGATGAAGACGTTGCTTTTGATTTCAGGTAGCTCGGGTACTATGGTCACGCGCATGGAAGAGTCGTTGGCTACGGCGTCAATATCGGTTATCGATGCTTGCAAATCGGTCAACACGAATGCATGACGCTTCTCCAGCCCGGACGTTACCAAAGCGTCGCGTTGACGTGTGACAACCTCGCTTAATTTTCGACTCACCGGCGAAAGATTTACTTCCTGAATCAATGATGTCATTTCTTCCTTGCTGACCAAGCGCTGATGGCGCCCCTCGAAGTCGCCGGTAAGCAACTGGAATTTATCGGAAGGTGCGAACGACTCTACAATTTCCAGTGCCTTGTTTTTCGCCAAATCGAGCATGATACCATCTTTTCCCGCTCCTTGCATACTGAAGGAGTTGTCGATGTATATAGACACAGCCGTGCCTCCCGGCTTTTCTACTGCACCCGGCTGGGGCATGTAAGGTTGAGCAAACGCAAGAACAATAGCTGCTACAGCAAGCATCCGCGAGGCTAGAATAAGCAGGTGCTTCAGGTTGCGTTTGCTTTGTGTCTCTTGCTTTATTTCCTTCAGAAATTCAACATTCGAGAAATAGACTTTCTTGAATTTGCGGAAGTTGAAAAGGTGCACAATGATTGGAATCGCCGTGGCGACCAATCCCCATAACATTTCAGGATGCACGAATTTCATTATGCCGCGAAGATAAGTGGCGAGGTGGGTTGCAGGGTGAGGCGGTTCGGAAAAATGGTTAATCCAAAAGAATAACGAATGGAGAATGAAGAATGACTGCGAGATGGCTTTTTATTCTCCATTCTCCATTCTTCTTTGTTAGTGCACCTCGCCCCTCAAAATCATCCCGATTACCGGACTGTTCCTCGATTTAGAAATCCATGCGGCAGAAGTAAACTCTGTATTTGATTCCGAATTGAAGATGCTGACATGAGAGCCTTCATTCACAGACTTAGCGGGCAGACCCAGAATGCTTTCCGGTCCGCTAGTGAATTTCTCGATGATTTCCTCAGGACTCATATGTTTTTCAAGAGCAGTGAAAGCAGTACAAAAACTGGCTTCTATCGAACTTATACCAAAGTTGGCGTCTTCGAATTCACGTACTTTATGTTCTACGTCTTCCGGACAATGGTCACTTACAATTGCGTCGATCGTGCCGTCTTTTAACCCTGCGATGAGAGCCTTACGGTCTTCCTTGCCCCTGAATGGTGGTATTACCTTGTAATTGCTGTCGAAGCCTGCTAAATACTCATCGGTAAAGAGTAACTGATGCGCAGCTACAGCGCACGTTACAAGCAGTCCATCGCGCTTGGCTTTCCGAATTAACTCAACACTGCGTGCAGTGGATATGAGCATGAAATGAAGACGTCCACCGCAGTATCGCAAGAGTTCAATGTCGCGCTGTACTCGAATTTCTTCTGCTAGGGTCGGGATACCTTTCATACCAAGTGAGACACTAACGGCCCCTTCGTGCATTTGACCATTGCCGTTGAGGCCTCGATCCCAGGGAAGCGTTATCACTAAACTCTGGAGGTTGCGAGCATATTCCAGCGCCCTGCACATAAGTTCAGTGCTGACATTATTACGGTCATCGCTGAAAGCGCCGGCACCTGCCTGCTGCATATCAAACATTTCAGCCAATTGTCGGCCTTCCAGCTTTTGGGATAAGGCTCCGATTGGGATTAATTCTAGGTGTGAATCAGAATGATCCCTGATGAATCGAATGGCCGATTTATGATCGGCAGCGGGCTGCGTGGATGGTAGCAGTGCTACCTGCACGAAACCTCCTTTGCGGGCAGCGGCTTTTAAACTGGATAAATCTTCTTTGTACTCTGCGCCTGGTTCGCCACTCCGCGCAGAAAGATCGGTCCAGCCCCGACTAACGATGAAGCCTTTACCGCTCAGAGACCTGGCTCGTGAGTCTTGAATTTCCGGAGCAATAGAAAGGAGTTTGTTTCCCTGAAGCAGAACATCTCGCTTCTTGCCATGATGCGCCGAGGTAGGGTCATAAATCAGTGCTGACTTCAGAAGTACTTTCATCATACTGAAGCGCGAATATAAACAGAAAGTGATATGCGTATCCTCGTGTTGCTTCTGATTAAGGTGTAATGTTATCATTTGTTACCTGCAAGGGTGACACTATCTTCCGCCCTAAATTGCAACCATGGTACACGAACTCTGCAAACACAACTCCGTCTTTAATCAGTTCATACGTGAAATCCGAGATGAGCAAATCCAAAAGGACTCTATGCGCTTCCGTCGGAACATCGAACGCATTGGTGAAGTGATGGCCTATGAAATTTCCAAGTCCTTTGATTACGCGGTCCAAGAGGTGACAACACCGTTGGGTGTGGCTGAAATAAATTTACCCACGTGCAGGCCGCTGTTGTGCACGATTATGCGAGCCGGTTTGCCAATGCATCATGGTATGATGAACATTTTTGATCATGCTGATTCTGCCTTTGTTGCTGCTTTTCGCAAGCACGATATGACCGGTAAATTTGAAATAGAGGTCGACTATGTTAGCGCGCCTCCTATTGATGGTGTTGAGCTTATTTTGTGCGACCCTATGCTCGCAACCGGTTTTTCGCTTGAGAAAGTGTACAAAAAACTCATGCAACGTGGCACGCCGGCTAAGGTTCACATAGCTTGTGTTATTGCATCTGAAACCGGATTGAATTACTTGCGCAGTAAACTACCTGAAAGCACACGCTTCTGGATAGGGGCTATCGATACGGAGCTGACGGCTCATTCGTATATAGTTCCGGGATTGGGTGATGCAGGTGATTTGGCTTTTGGTAAAAAAGAATGATGTTCGATTATTTTCTCAAGATTGTAGGCTGGTGGTTATTAACCATTGTGAAATTTTTGTTCGTGCCATTCGGCATGATGCTGAAACCTTCAGTGGGTGAGGACTGGTCGCTTTTTGAGGTTATAGTCGTAACATCTACCGGGGCAGCCCTTGGTGTATTCATTTTCTTTCACTTTGGTGAGTTTATCTTCAATTGGCTCGCTCATCATTTCAATGCGAAAAGAAAAATCTTTAATCGAAGAAATAGATGGTTCATTAAAGTGAAAAAGAGATGGGGGCTCAATGGACTTATGCTCATTGCAGGACTCATTTCTGTGCCGCTGGCCTCCGTGCTTGCAGCCAAACTATACAGGCATAATCCCAATGCCTTGCCTAAAATGATTATAGCTTTCTTTCTCTGGAGCGTGGCCCTCTCTACCTTGGCATTTGGAATGAAAAAAATCGGCTTTACATTTTGAAAAAATACAAACACCTTTTTTTTGACCTCGATGGAACATTGTGGGATTTGAAACGGAATACCCGCTCAGCCATGCAGGAATTGTTTGAGCGCCATCAGAATCACTTAGGGCAGCTCGACTTTGAACAATTCTTTCGCCGCTATCACCATCACAATGACCACGTCTGGGCTCTTTATCGTCAAGATAAAATCAAGAAGGACGAGCTGCGCTTTGTTCGGTTTGAACGTGCCTTCGCCGACCTTAATCACTCAGCATCCGTTGAATTTGTCGATCAGTTTTCCCTTGATTTTCTGGAGGTGGCTCCCCGACAATCGCTAACCATGGAGGGCGCTCATGATTTGCTCAACCACTGTAAAGGACGATATGCCATGCATATTATAACCAATGGGTTCGTAGAAGTGCAGGGACATAAAATGAAGGCTGCTTCACTCGAAGGTTATTTTGAGCATGTCATCAATAGTGAGCATGCGGGTGTTCGAAAGCCGCACCCTGATATTTTCCATTATGCGCTGAAAAAGGCCGGTGCAGATGTCGCGGATTCGCTTATGATAGGTGATGACTGGGATGCGGATATCCTCGGTGCGCGCGACTTTGGTATGGATCAGGCGTATTTGAAAGTAAAGGAAGATGAACAGAATGCCGTGAATGCCGATCATGGCAATGGCCCGGTGCGACATAACTATAAACCCACCTATACCTTACATTCGCTAACTGAATTGATTGAAATTCTCTAACACATTATTTTATGAGCAATAAGAACGAAAACGGTCAACAACTGAATATCGAATTGAACGAAGAAATCGCACAAGGGATCTATTCAAACCTTGCGATTATTACTCACTCTCCGGCAGAGTTCGTAGTAGATTTTATTCGAATGATGCCCGGAGTTCCAAAAGCGAAAGTGCAGTCTCGAATTATTCTAACACCGCAGCACGCCAAGCGACTCATGCATGCGCTTATGGAAAATATCAATAAGTATGAATCGCAACATGGCCCAATAAAGGATGCTCCGGGACAAGATCCCATGATGAACATCGGATTCGGAGGTCCGCAAGGAATGGCTTAATTCAGGAAGAATGGTCGGGGACAAGGCTTGCTCCTTGTTCTTATAATCTTACAAGCATATCACGCAATCTGCTGCTGTAACCGATTTCATTGTCGTACCACCCCACTACTTTCACCATGTTGCCAATGACCGAGGTTAGCCTGGCATCAAGAATACAGGAAGCGGTATTGCCTATTACATCTACAGAAACAATAGGGTCATCTGTGTATTCCAGAATGCCGCGCCATCGTCCGTCCGAAGCATGCTTAAATGCAGCGTTTATTTCGTCAATCGACAATGGATTTCGCACGTTACAGGTAATGTCTGTGAGCGAACCATCGGGCACAGGCACTCGAAATCCGCAGCCTCCCATCTTATCGTTTAAATGCGGAAATACACGCGTGAGGGCTTTTGCTGCTCCCGTTGTTGTGGGAATGATAGATACGCCTGCAGCCCGGCTGCGCCGAAGATCTTTATGTGGTGAATCGTGCAAGCGCTGATCTCCCGTATAGCTGTGAACTGTGGTTATGTAGCAACTCTCTATTCCACAAAGTTCATCAATCAACTGAATCATGGGTGCAGCATTATTGGTCGTGCATGATGCATTCGAAAGGATACGGTCGTCGTCAGAAATTATATGCTCATTGATTCCAAACACAATAGTTTTAATGCCGTCATCTTCAGGTGGTACGCTCAAAAGCACGCGCTCTGCACCGCCCAGAATATGACCTTGAAGTGATTCGTGAGACTTGAATTGCCCTGTGCATTCCACTACTATTTCGACGTCATGTTTATTCCATGGAATTTGACGCGGCGATGATTCTGAATAAAATTGAATCGAATGCGAGTCTATCAGCATACAACTCCCATCGACTTCCACTTTCGCATGCGTGCGACCATGCACGGAGTCATATTTGTACAAATGGGCAAGGCCTGAAGCGTCGGCCACGTCATTAATGACAACTAGTTCGAATCGATCGTCCTGTAAAAGAATGCGGGTAAGCGTGCGGCCAATGCGACCAAAGCCATTGATGCCAATCCGCTTGCGTTTTGTTGTTGATGCCATCAACTAGAAGAGATGTTTCTCGGCATGATAAGAAGAGCGCACAAGCGGACCGCTTTCCACGTAACGAAATCCTTTGCTGAGAGCATACTCCTTGTACTCGGCGAATTTCTCGGGTGTTATGAACGATGCCACAGGTAAGTGCTTCGGTGTAGGCTGCAGATATTGACCTAGTGTTAGTATGTCGACATGCACTGCTGCAAGATCGTCAATCGTTTCTATCGTCTCGTCTTCTGTTTCTCCTAGCCCAAGCATGACGCCACTTTTTGTGCGCATACCGCCTTGCTTCAAACGCAACAACGCCTCAAGGCTGCGGTCATATTTTGCTTGAATGCGCACTTGCTTGGTTAGGCGTCGAACCGTCTCCAGATTATGCGAAACAACTTCGGGAGCAGCATCAATTATCCGCTGCAGGTTTTCCCATTTGCCGGCAAAATCAGGAATCAATGTTTCCATGGTTGTGCCCGGAGATGATTTCCGAACTGCAGCCACGGTGTTGTACCAAATAGTGGAGCCTCCATCGGGTAAGTCGTCGCGATCTACCGAAGTTATAACTGCATGTTTTACTCCCATGAGTCGAATAGACTCGGCTACGCGATCCGGCTCCTTGGGGTCGGCTGCCAGCGGTCTCCCTGTAGCAACTGCACAGAAGCCACAGGATCGAGTGCAGATATTTCCCAAGATCATAAACGTGGCCGTGCCCTCACCCCAGCATTCGCCCATGTTGGGGCAATTACCACTTTCGCAAATGGTGTGTAGCTTGTGTTCGTCTACTAATCCGCGAACTTTTCGATAGTTTTCTCCGGTAGGGAGTTTTACGCGCAGCCACTTTGGCTTTGGAATACGCGCACTTTCCGTAGAAATAGGGGTTGAGGTATCGCTCACTTCTGATCGTATTTTGTACCTATGAAAAAATTGAGATATAACGACAAGAACAATTGATGGTTCTTGGGGTTCTTGCTGGCATCGTCATAGATAGCCATGATGGGAATGCGCCTGCTATATGCATCGGCCGCAACGCCTGCTTCGATGCCCTTCAGTCGTTCACGCTCATTGCTGTATTCAAACGTGAATGAGAATTTACCGAACGCACCGGGTTGAAGCTTGAGCTCATCGAAGCCTCGCAAGGAACTTGCCCGGCCGTAGATATTGTCGATGTAATGAATGTCCGGGTCAAATTTTTCTACTTCCAGATAAGGTTGATTGTTGGGCTCATTCATGTAAATAATCTCCAGATAAACCGGTTTCGTAAAACCCAGTGAAGGACCAACCATCCAATTATATGAAATCTGAACACCGCTATGCCGAAGTTTTTCGGTTAGGATTTTTTTCCCGCCAATGTTAGCCCGCAGAACATAGAAATTGTTGAGTTTACCATAGTAATAGGGTCTTGCATTGGGGTCATTAACCGGGTTCCAGGTCTTGGTTTCTTTTTCGTGCTTAACAAACATGAGATCAGCGCCAAAGATCCATAAGTGTGTCGCGTTTCGGTACCTGCCAAATTGCGTGTTGATACCAAAACCGTTTGTATTTATGTTAATCCCAACCTGACGCATTTTATTATACAACAATATCTCACTTTCCGGAATGGGCTGCGCAATGCTGAAAGAGCATATCAAGAGGAAGAATGCGATGAGATGAAGTCGAAACATTGCAGTTTCAAATGTAACATACTCTTCCTTGAACTCGAGCAAGTGTGCCTTAGTTTTGAAACAAATTTGATTAGTATCATGAACCCCGGAATGACCGTTACATACCAAGGAAGTCTCCGCAACCAAGCGGAACATGTGAAATCAGGTAATACTCTTATTACCGATGCACCACTTGATAATCATGGTAAAGGCGAAGCATTTTCGCCAACCGATTTATTGTGTACATCGCTTGCTTCGTGTATGATTACCCTCATGGGCATCACCGCTGAAAGTAAAGGTATACGTTTAACACGCGTATACGCTGAGGTGGAAAAGGTAATGTACAGCGAACCGCGCAGGGTGGGTGAAATTCATTTGGATTTGCACATTCAGGACAATGGTTATGATGAAAAGGAGAAAGCTATCTTGGAAAACGCAGCGAAAGCTTGCCCGGTGGCCAAAAGCATTCATCCCGAGATAAAGCAGGTAATTCGCTTTATCTATCCAAATTGATTACTTGGTTTGAGGAATCTCGGTGCGATTGTATGCCGCACAAGCATGTTTGCGACGAGCGCAAGAGCTAGCCAACACAACGAGTGCGAGCAGAAGTAGAGTTGTCCACCGAACTTTTTTCATGAGCATATAACGGAAGCGGTATGATTCCATCAACGCAAAAATAGCAATCTATTTTGCTTGCACAATTTTATTACATCTTTTGATTTATGAACAGGGAGCACGACTGGAAAATTGCAGCCGACTTTCCTGCTACTCGCGCAAGGCCACACGGAAATTCACACAAGAAGGCTACATTGTTAAAAATCCCTGCTGTGTTCCATGACCGGTTACAACTAATTTTGTCCCCCGATGAATCGCACTTTAGTTCCTGCAGTTTTAGTACTTCAAGATGGTACTGTATTTCACGGAAAATCATGTGGAAAAACGGGCACCGCGACCGGTGAAGTCGCTTTCAATACCGCTATGACCGGCTATCAGGAAGTGTTCACAGATCCCAGCTATTTTGGACAAATTCTGGTTATGGCAACGGCCCACGTCGGTAATTATGGGGTGCATGACGACGAGATTGAGTCAGATAATTGTAAGGTCGCCGGACTAATCATCAAAAAATTCTCCGATGTTGCAAGTCGAATAGGCCCTATAGGAACGCTGCAAGATTATCTTGTTCGCGACGGTGTGGTTGGCATTTGTGATATTGATACCCGCGCTCTGGTAAGGCATATTCGAAAGGCAGGTGCTATGAATTGTATCATTTCAACAGACACTGCGGATATCGAAAGCCTGCGTGCACTGCTGGAGAAGGTGCCTTCCATGGATGGCCTCGAATTGAGCAGCAAGGTGGCTTGCACTGAGGCATACGAAGTGGGTAATTCAACCGCTGAGTATCGCGTAGCTGTGCTCGACTTTGGTGTGAAGCGAAATATCTTACGGTGCCTTACCGATAGAAACTGTTATTTGAAAGTATTCCCATTGACTGCTACCATAGAGGAAATACTCCGTTTTAATCCTGATGGTATCATGTACGGAAATGGTCCCGGTGACCCTTCTGCCATGCCCAATACAATTGCGCTGATTAAAGATCTTGTCGAAACGGGTATTCCGGGCTTCGGCATTTGTTTAGGGCACCAGCTCATCGGGCTTTCACAAGGCATGAAAACCGTGAAGATGTTCAACGGGCACAGAGGTATCAATCATCCGGTGAAAAATCTGGTTACCGGAAAGAGTGAGATTACCAGTCAGAATCACGGTTTTGTGATCTCACGGGAATCGATAGCGGCTACTCAAAATGCAGAGATAACGCATATACACCTCAATGATGATACCGTGGCAGGCATTCGACTCAAAGCACGCCCGGTATTTTCAGTTCAGTATCACCCCGAGGCAAGTGCGGGCCCCCATGATTCTCGCTACCTGTTTGACCAATTTATTGCGAATATTGCAAGCGGTAAAAAGATTGCCGCACTTCACTGAGCAGAAGAACGCCTCAATGACAGCCGGGCTTCCATCTCTCAAGTAAAACGTAAAATAACCAAAAGAAAAGTATGTCAAGTATTGCTAAAATTCACGCACGTCAAATTCTGGATTCGCGTGGAAACCCAACTGTAGAAGTGGAAGTGTATACCGATAGCGGCCATGTTGGCCGTGCGGCTGTGCCCAGTGGCGCCAGTACCGGTATTCATGAAGCGGTTGAATTGCGCGACATGGATAAGTCGCTTTATATGGGTAAAGGTGTTACAAAAGCTGTCCAAAATGTCGTAGGAACCCTCAATGACGCCCTTGTCGGAGCATCCGTGTTCGATCAAACCGGAATCGACCGAACCATGTCGTCTTTGGATGGAACTGAAAATAAAGCTATTCTCGGTGCAAACGCTATTCTCGGCGTTTCACTGGCAACCGCGCGCGCTGCTGCTGATACTGTGGGCATGCCCCTCTATCGTTATGTGGGCGGCATAGGTGGAAATACATTGCCTATACCCCTCATGAATATCATCAATGGTGGGGCTCATGCCGACAATAAAGTCGATGTACAAGAATTTATGATTCTGCCTGTAGGAGCGGAAACCTTCAGCGAGTCGCTGAGGATGGGAACTGAAGTGTTTCATCATTTGAAATCAGTATTGAAAGGAAAGGGCTTCTCCACGAACGTCGGCGATGAAGGTGGATTTGCTCCTAACCTAAAAAGTAATGAGGAGGCTCTTCAATATGTCATGATGGCCATTGAAGCAGCAGGATATAAGCCGGGACAAGATGTGTGTATCGGGCTTGATTGCGCTTCCACTGAATTCTATAACGCCGAGAAGAAAAAATACGTCTTGGAAAGCACGGGCGAAGAGCTTACGAGCGCTGAAATGGTTTCTTACTGGAAGGCCTGGGCTGATAAATACCCAATTGTTTCCATTGAAGATGGTTGCGCCGAAGATGACTGGGATGGATGGAAGCTTCTTACCGAATCGCTGGGCGGACATATTCAACTCGTAGGTGACGATTTATTTGTAACCAACGTGAATCGCCTCGCTCGCGGAATAGAGGATGGAATTGCTAACTCGATCCTGGTGAAGGTAAATCAGATTGGGTCATTGACCGAGACAATTGAAGCGGTGCAATTGGCTACGAAATATTCGTACACCTCAATCATGAGCCATCGTAGCGGCGAAACAGAAGATACAACTATCGCTGACTTGGCTGTTGCATTAAATACTGGTCAGATTAAAACCGGATCAGCCTCTCGCAGCGACAGAATTGCAAAATACAATCAGTTATTGCGTATCGAGGAGCAACTTGGTGCTACCGGTCATTTCCCGGGCAAGCAGTTCCCCTTTATGCCCATATAATTGAATTACTCTATGGAAGGGCCCGCCATCAGCGGGCCTTTTTTATGCAGGCCTATGGAACTACCATTACGTATTCTCGAGCTTTCTATTCCCAATGCAACCGCGGAGGGAACTCTGAAGGCGGCAATGCAGTTGCCGAAGAAAATTGCTGAATCCGGCATCAATACCGTATTTGTACTGCCATGGATGAAAGTAAACAGATCTTTAAGCAGATCGCCTTATGCCATTGTCGATCATTTCCAAATGAATGAAAGAATTGGTAAGCTGGATGACGCCAGACGTTGGTTAGATCGGTGTCGCAGCGTCGGTCTTCGTGTTGTGCTGGATATGCCTCTCAACCACACCAGCCCCGTACACATATGGACAGCCAACTCCAATTGGTACAGGCTCAATGAGAACGGAGAAAAATTAGCACCAAAGGGCACGCAATGGAACGACGTGGTGCAATTAAACCATGACAATCCAATGCTTGCGCAGGCATGTGCGGACGTACTTCAGTTTTGGGTTACTGTCGGAATAGATGGTTTTCGTTTTGATGCAGCATCTTTCATTCCCGATGTAGTTTTGGAAAACTGGATATCTTCTTTGCATCGCTCCTTTCAAAAGGAATTACTTTTTTGGTGCGATAGCGAAAGCTACAGCAGGAATCGCCCTATGTTCAACGGCTTTCTCTTCCATGAGGCTTTTTATGCGGCCAAGCAAGACCAATCAAAATGGAATCCCTTGTTGCAAAGCAATCTTACTTCGGCTATTTTCTATTTAACCAATCATGACACGCTTCATGCATGCAAGAGTCCTATCGACGAATGGCCAATCGACTACCAGCGGATGCGGAAGGAGCTAGAGTGTTCTCCCCATCACGTCATGTTGTCGTGGAGCGACTGGCAAGACCCAAGCTCAAGCTATTCATTTATGCTCTGAAAACTGCGGTTTTCTGTCTCTATATTTACCCTATGCAAATCGGAATTCTGCTTCTTCTCGCAATACTTATAGTCCTCATTCTATTTCTTGTTTTCAGAAAAAAGGATAATGCCACGCCAATGGCCGATAACACGGCAATCGATTTTTTGCAGCGTCAACTCGATATTGCGCACGGTGATTTAGCCAAGGAACAAGAGAAGGTTGTTGACCTCTCCTACAAACTTGCCGAGGCACAAACCGAACTGACAACAGCGCGCAAGCAAGCGGAGGAAGTAAAAAAGGAAGTGGTTACTATTCAAACTCAATTCAGTGATCAATTCAAGAATTTAGCTCAGAATATTCTCGATGAAAAATCGAAGCATATGCAGGAGCAAAGTGAAGCGCAAATCAAGCTGCTTCTGAATCCTATTCAAACAAACTTGAGTGAATTTGAAAAGAGGATCAAAGACGTCTACCATTTAGAAACGTTGGAACGAAACAGCCTTAAGGAAGAATTGAAACGGCTGAATGACAATAGCACCAAACTCTCGGAAGACGCATCCAACCTAACTCAGGCTCTTAAATCGGATACGAAGTCACAGGGCAACTGGGGCGAGTTGGTATTGGAGCGAATACTCGAACGCAGCGGTTTAACAGAAGGTATAGAGTATACAACTCAACATACTACGAGCAATGATGCGGAGCAAACAATACGGCCTGACGTTATTATCAATCTTCCTGGCGAAAAGCACCTCATCGTTGATAGCAAGGTTTCACTTACTGCCTATAGCGCTTGGGTTGCTGCCGGTAACGACCAGGAGCGAGAAGGCGCAATTCGCGCTCACCTCTCCAGCGTGCGCAGCCATGTGAAGTTACTGAGCGAAAAAAACTATCCTTCAGCAAAGGGATTGAATACCCCCGATTTTGTAATCTTGTTCACACCCATTGAGGCAGCATTCGCACTGGCAATTCAACAAGATAGAGATCTATACAATGATGCGTGGGAGTTGAATATTATCATTGTTTCACCAACTACCTTATTGGCAACATTGCGCACGGTTAGTAATATTTGGATGCAAGAACGCAGAATCAGTAATGTTCAAGCAATAGCCGATGAAGGCGGAAAGCTGTATGACAAGTTTGTTGCGTTTATGGTCAATATGAAGGAAATAGGTGAGCGTTTAAAAAGCGCAACAGGCGCCTATGAAAACGCAATGAATAAGTTGGAAACGGGACGGGGAAATATCATTGCACGGACGCAAAAAATGAAGAAATTGGGTGCCAAGACGAGCAAATCTCTTGATAGTGATAAAATTGAGCAGGCAGAAACAGAAGATGAAAATGAAATCGAGACTGAAGAATAGTTTGTTACTGTTGACCGCGGCTGTCGTATTGCATGCCTGCCACCGAAACGCAATAGTACCAACCGGTTCCTATCAGTATCTCTATGACATGGAGAGTCGCGACTTACATCCGGAGTACATTGTATATCATCATGCCAACGATTCGAGTACGATCCATTTTAGAATCTACTCAAATGAGTTGCTATTTACTCGTTTAGCCGCCAATACACCATTTGTGCTCAATATCGCTGTGAAGGCCACGGTAAGCGATTTGAATGGTATCGCAAAGGATACTGTATCGCTTGTATTGCATGAGGTAGCGAAAGACAGGCAGGGCTGGTTGCTGGGGTCGATGGTGATACCAATGAAGGAGGGGCAATGGAATCTGTTGATGGAGTTTACGGATGCTTCTCGCAATCTTACTCAGCCTTCTTTCATAAGCTGCGACAAATCGTCGGCGTATACAGCACAAAACTATCTGCTCACCAAATTCGAATCCGGGGAGCCGGTTTTCGGTGGATTTGTAACGCCGGGACAAATGGTGGAGGTGTTGAGTAAAAGAAATGTACTATCCGCACAACCATTACTGCTGAAGATTAGCGATGAATTGAAATTACCACCCCCGCCTTTTTCGCCCAATATGCCGGAACAACCGGGTTTCACAGGGGCACAACCTGTGGAAGCAAAAACAAAAGAGCCGGGTAGTTATGTCTTTGAGGTGGTTTCCGGATTGTATTTTCTGACCCATGATAACTCGAAGCGCAGCGGTCATACTATTAAAACATCCAATACCCACTTCCCTCGTGTGAAGGAGGTCAGCTCGTTGGAATGGCCAATTCGTTTCATTACGACGAAAACCGAACACGAGGAAATAGTGAAAAACAACCATCCTAAACTCCTTATAGATCGATTCTGGATGGAATGCGGTGGAAGTAAGGAACACGCTCGTGAGCTGATTCGGATTTACTACCGGAGAGTGGAGGAGGCCAACTACTATTTCTCAACATATACGGAAGGATGGAAAACCGATAGAGGTATGATACACCTATTATTCGGAAATCCGAATCAAGTTATCCGTTCATCACAAGGCGAGGTATGGAATTATGGTGAGGATAGCAATGCAGCATTGCTTTCATTCACCTTCAAAAAGGTAGATTCTCCTTTTACAAATAATCTATACTTGTTGGAGCGAGAACCGGGGTATAAGCCCTACTGGGAAAGAATGGTTCAAACCTGGCGTAGCGGAAAAATCTACAGCGAGTAATTTCAAATCCGATTGCCCATAAAAACAAATGGCGAGTGACCCATTCGCCACTCGCCATTCGATGTTTCTATACAAGGGTTATTTTTTCTTACCCGTAACGATGAATTCAGTGCGACGGTTTTGCTCGTGAAGTGATTCTTCGCAGAATACACCGTCTGTGCAATTGTTGAGCAATTCGCGCTCTCCATATCCTTTGGATACAATGATGGAGCGAGGTACGCCTTTCTTCACCATGTAATCAGTTACGGCTTTAGCACGCTTAGAAGACAAATCATCGTTGTACTCGTAGCTACCACGACAGTCAGTATGGCTGCGCAATTCAAATTTCAAGTTGTTGTTTTCGCGGAATAGTTTTACCAGGTTATCAAGGTATGGGTAAGCGTCTTCACGAATATTCCATTTGTTATAATCCCAGTGAATGTCCGGTAAATCATAGATTCCTTTGGCTTTCACGCTGCTGTTATCTTTATTTCCGGCGTTTGCGTTGGCATCAGAAACATAAACTTCGCCCATTTCAATCATCTTGTTAATGGGGTCTTCGTTGCCGCGAGTGTTAAAGTTGTCGGTTTGATTGAAGTATCCCTCCAGCTCGCTCACCATTTGGTAATCCTTACCCTTCATCAATTCCGCAGTGAATTTTCCGTTTCCATCGGTGATATACATCTGCTCTGTACCATCGGTAAGATTCTTTATAACAATCTTAGCTCCTCCCAGTGGTAGTTTGCTATCACGTCCTGTTACGATAGCATTGAAAGTAACTTTACTGTCATCTTCAATAAAGCTGAAAATGCGGTCTGATCCGTAACGGTCACTGGAGAAATATCCCGTTTTGTTATCCGGGTTCCATGCAATACAAAAGTCATCGTTCGAGCCGTTTAATGGGTAGCTCAAGTGAACCGGACGCTCCCAAATCCCATTGCGATTGGCTGAAGACATTAAATCGTATCCACCTAAGCTTTCGATTATGTCGCTAGAGTAATACAATTCATCGTCGCGGCGAAGAGTAGGGAAGATTTCATTACCGGCTGAGTTCACATTACCTCCCAGATTCATTGGGGTTCCCCAAACGTTGTCGGTCATTTTCGCAACCCAAATATCCATTCCACCAAAACCACCTGGCATGTCGCTCGCGAAATACAATGTCTTACCGTCCGAAGCAAAAGCCGGGTGAGCAAACATGTATTTATTATCGCAGAAAGGCAATACGGTAGGTTTCTCCCAAGTGCCATCAGCGGCTTTTCTGCTGGTGTATAGTTGAGTTGTGCTCACTTTATTCTCGTTTCCTGCTATAGAGCCTGATTCAAGTGTAAAGCTGCGTGTGAAAACGATGGTATTACCGGAAGGAGAGACAACTGCCACAGCATCGTGGAAGTTACCATTGATGCCGGCTAGCTCTTGTGGTGATCCCCAAGATGCGCCTTCTCTTTTGGTGGTATACAGATTGGTGTATGGCATTTTGGTGTATGGATCCATCTCACCATTTCCCGAAGGACTACTAAATAATAAACCGCCGTTGTATAGGCGAGGAGCGTATACGGGACCCGCTGCCGGTATATTCACAGGTTCAATGATGTAGTTCACTGAATCCGCTTTCATACGATCAATATTCTTGCAGCTCGCCAATAATTGCTTAGCATATGCATTGCTGGCATCACGACTAACAATTCCCTCCAATATAGCTTTAGCTTCCAGATAACGCTCTTTGGCCATCAGTGCTCGTGCATGGTTGACGCGATCTTTATCGGTATTATCAGTATAGGTGCTGATAATCTCGTAGTTCGATAAGGCATTGTTGTAGTCATTAACTTTCATGTAACTGTCAGCCAGCTTGCGGCGCGCATCGGGTTCATCTTGTTTGGCTACACCCTTGCCCAAATAATAAACCGCGTCGTTATACTGCAAATTGTCATAGGCGTCTTTTCCCGCCTTGGTATACAAGGTTGCGCAGCTACCCAACATGAAGCTGGCCAGAACAAAGGCTGCAATGCGTTGTATCATATAGTTCTTTTTCATAATCTTCGTTTTGTTGTAGTTCACTTTCAGTCTTGTTTTAGAAATAACGAGGTGAACGAGCCTTCACCAAGGCAGCTTTTCCAAGGTCATAACCAACCATAACTTCATGCGAGTTATTGCTGTATTGTGATATGGAGCTTAGTGTGTAATCGAAGGCGTATCCAATACGGAGTTGCGGATTAATGTTCCACTCAAGCATTGTCACAAGCGCATCCCCTGTGCGATAGCCTGCGCCAAACCAGAACTTATTCATGAATAACGCATTACAGTTGAAGTCAATACTAACCGGAGCATCACCCTGCACTTTTACGAGTATACTCGGCTTGATAGCTAATTCAGGTGCGGGAGTAAATACCATTCCTGAATTGATGTAGATGTGACTCTTGTAAAAACTATTCACTCCGGTAGTGGTGTAACTGATTTTATCATCTACAGAAAGTAGGGAAGGGATAGCCAAACCAGCGAAGAAGTTACTCTGATAGTAATACAGTCCTGCTCCAACGCGAGGAATCATGGTGCCGTTTATGTTACTCGCATAAACAGGGTCTTCTACATCCTTGATGATAGCTTCTGTTAGTTGAGCACTATACCGCGAAACCCCAAGACGCAGACCGAAACTAAGTTTACCCTTACCCATCTTTACGTGTGTTGCTCCGTTGGCATTGATATCAAGCACATTGGTAATACCCAGTGCATCGTTGCTGATATTGAATCCAAGGCCCGCCTTTCCGGCGAGAATTTGACCATCGGCACTCAGAAATTGCGTGCGCGGAGCATTATCGAATTTTACCCATTGACTGCGATGTAGCAAGCTAGTGCTCCAATAGTCATGAGTTCCTGCGTAAGCGGGATTCAATACCATGCTGTTAAACATGTACTGACTAATCATCAATTCCTGCTGAGCCGATGAACGAACGGCAGCAATTGCGATAGCTATGAGGATTATATATTTTTTCATAGTGTTGTTGTCTTTAAAATGTTCTTGTTACCGTTCAGTTTTAGTTTCTACGAAGGTCTACGTAAGTATTGAACTCCGCACCGCATCCTTCGAATATTACGAAGTAAGTGCCGTCTGAAAGGGTATTGCCGTCCATGTCCTGACCGAACCAATCATTCAAATAGCTATCTTTTTCGTAGACAAGATTTCCCCAACGATTGAACACTTTGAATCGATTGTCTGGACAGTCTTGAACTCCGTCGATGACATACGTATCGTTCGATCCATCACCATTCGGTGATAGGGCAGTGTACAACATCAAAGCGTCAGGATCAACCAATGTAATGAG
>Ga0315907_10002344_pt1 | contig 23987 bp, 16 predicted proteins | sample LakEriMetagenome_3_FD_203525 | JGI IMG/M metagenome (GOLD analysis project Ga0315907, IMG submission 203525) | Freshwater fungal communities from buoy surface, Lake Erie, Ohio, United States - Buoy 12 MA123 | ecosystem: Environmental > Aquatic > Freshwater > Lake > Lake biofilm | place: USA...
AATGAAATTGCTGGTTTACCTATTGATTCCATAACGGAAACCTTACCTGTATTAGTCTCCTTGGAATCCCGTGAATTAGGAGATATCACGTTGATTTTTTGTACTGACGAAGAGCTCTTAGCTATTAACAAAGAGCATTTAGATCACGACTATTACACAGACATTATTACCTTCAATTATAACAATGATTCGATAATCAGCGGTGATTTATTTATTTCGGTTGATCGGATAAAAGATAATGCAACTCAACTAGCTGTTTCTATGGAAGAAGAATTGCATCGGGTTTGTTATCACGGGGTATTACATTTAGTCGGATACAACGATAAAACAGATCAAGAAATTGAGCTAATGCGCGCCAAAGAAAACTTCTATTTAAATAAATTGTTTCACGTGAAACATTGATTAAATTTTACCATGTTAGATACGTATGATGTGATTGTTGTTGGTGCGGGTCATGCCGGTTGTGAGGCAGCCAATGCCGCAGCTAAAATGGGAAGCAAGGTGTTGTTACTCACAATGAATATGAATACCATCGCTCAAATGAGTTGTAATCCCGCCATGGGAGGTGTAGCTAAAGGACAGATTGTACGAGAAATCGACGCTTTAGGTGGTGGTTCAGGGATTGTAAGCGATAAAAGTGCACTGCAGTTTAGAATGCTTAATCTATCTAAAGGTCCAGCCATGTGGTCTCCCCGTACGCAAAACGACCGCATGATGTTTGCAGCAGAATGGCGCCTCTTATTGGAACAAAACCCGAATGTGGATTTCTGGCAAGACATGGGTACTGGAATCATTGTAGAAAACAATAAAGTCGTTGGGGTTAAAACAAGCTTAGGAATTGATATTTATAGTCGTGCCGTGGTATTAACCAACGGTACCTTTTTAAATGGAATTATTCATTTAGGTGAGAAACAGTTTGGTGGTGGAAGAGCGGCTGAACGTGCTTCTACCGGTATAACAGAAGACTTGGTTTCCTTAGGCTTTGAATCGGGCAGAATGAAGACTGGAACTCCACCCCGTGTAGATGGAAGAAGTTTAGATTATACGAAGATGGAAATCCAGCACGGCGACGAGAATCCTTCAAAATTTAGTTATTGGGACACGAAGGCCTTGGCGCATCAGCTTCCGTGTTATATTACCTACACGAATCCTGCAACACACGATCAGTTGCGTACCGGCTTTGATCGTTCTCCTATGTTTAATGGCGCGATTAAAAGTACAGGTCCACGCTATTGTCCGAGCATTGAGGATAAAATTAATCGCTTTGCAGACCGGGATCGGCATCAGATCTTTGTTGAACCCGAAGGATGGAATACCGTTGAAATCTATGTGAATGGTTTTAGTACGTCGCTTCCGGAGGATGTTCAGGTTAGTGCCATAAAATTAATTCCTGGATTTGAGCAGGCGAAGTTATTTAGACCGGGCTATGCGATTGAATATGATTATTTCCCACCCACTCAGTTGAAACATACCCTGGAAACAAAAGCCATTGAGGGCTTATATTTTGCCGGACAAATAAACGGTACTACAGGATATGAAGAAGCAGCCTGCCAGGGATTAATGGCGGGTATCAACGCACACCTCAAGATCAACGATAAAGCACCGTTTATGCTTCAACGAAGCGAAGCCTACATCGGCGTATTGATTGACGACTTAGTTACCAAAGGAACCAAAGAACCGTATCGAATGTTTACCAGCCGTGCTGAGTATCGGATCTTGTTGCGACAAGATAACGCGGACTTGCGATTAAGTGAAAAGGCCTTTGAATTGGGGATGATTACATCTGCTCAACACGAGCAAGTGATTAAGAAGGAAGCGCAAACTCAATGGCTCAAAAAAGAACTTAAAACCATTGGAATCACACCCCAAGAAATTAATCCGCACTTAGAAGCGATGGAATCTTCGCCCATAACACAGCAAGTAAAATTATCCAGCGTACTTACTCGACCCGGAGTAACCATGGATATCTTAACAAATGCCTCAACTTCATTATCTAATACATTGAAAAACAATGAGATAGCAGAGGATGTAGTGGTACAAGCAGAGATTCAAGTGAAATATGAAGGGTATATTGAACGGGAAGAGGAAATTGCAGAGAAAATGCATCGCTTAGAACGTGTGCAAATCCCAAGCGACTTAAATTATGCCCAGTTAAAAAGTTTAAGTACCGAAGCCGTAGAAAAGCTTTCGCACATCCAACCCGTCACCATCGGACAAGCCTCGCGAATTTCTGGGGTTTCGCCCAGCGACATTTCTGTTCTTTTGATCTATTTGGGAAGATAAATACCGTTTTAATTCGATTTAAGCGTGTTTTGTATGTTTTGATGTGAAAACACCAAGGACATATTTAAAAAGTTTATTAGAATCAAACTATAAAAGCCGTTTTTTTTAGGTCCAGATGAATTTTTTCAACTTCATTGCATACCTTAGTGCGATATGAATGTGTTTTTTATTGATAAGGTTCATCCCATACTTCAGGAGCGTTTAGCTAAAAGTGGATTCCATTGCATAGATGCCACCCAATGGAGTCTGGATGAATTATTGGAACGCCGAAATGAGGTGCATGGCTTAGTTATTCGTGCCCGATTTTTTTTGAACGCAGAATTAATCGCGTCCTTTCCGAACGTATCATTTATTGCCCGTTCAGGTTCAGGACTTGAGAACATCGATACGGCCTATTGTAAGGAACACCAAATTCAGTTATTTAATTCCCCAGAAGGAAATCGAAATGCGGTAGCCGAACACGCCTTAGGGATGTTACTTGCGTTAATGAACAAATTGTGTCGAGCGAATGACCAAATAAATCGTGGCTTATGGAAGCGTGAAGACAATCGAGGAGAAGAATTGGACGGAAAAACGGTGGGCATCATTGGTTATGGGAATAATGGGGCGGCCTTTGCAAAAAAATTACGTGGCTTTGATGTGAAGGTCTTAGCTTATGATAAATACAAACAGGGCTTTGGAGATGCGTTTGTACATGAAAGCACTTTAGAAGCCATTTTGAATTCAGCCGATGTGATTTCACTACACATTCCACAAAACAAAGAAACCCTTGGTTTTGTAGACACTTCGTTTATTGATTCGGTTCAAAAACCATTCTACTTGTTGAATTTATCCCGTGGAAAAATTGTGAATACCGAAGCACTTGTGCAGGGATTAGTATCTAATAAAATAAAAGCCGCAGGCTTGGATGTGTTAGAATATGAATCCAAAGATTTTGAATCCATTTTCGCTACCCAATTGCCTGCGGCGTTTGAATACCTGCTTGCCTCTGACCGCGTAATGCTTAGTCCACATGTTGGCGGCTGGACGAAAGAAAGTTATTTTAAATTAAGCGATGTGCTTGCGGATAAAATAATTTCCTTTTATCAGCATCAATAGGCGATCAGTTGTTTTATTAATTCATGTCCGTTTCCGGAGAGTTTGATCAAATACCTTCCAGCGCTTAGATCCAAGGGTATTTTTCCATCGTTCATGATTTCACGGGTATTAATCAACCGGCCATTTAAATCATACACCCTTAATTCCACCGGGAACATCAAATTTTCAATGCTTAATTGCCCGTCTTGAATTGGATTTGGAAAGAGCATCACATCCATTAGCGGATTATTCAACTCGATATTCGCGTGATTGATAAAGCGTTGTCCGTCGGAACATAGCTGACTGCCTAACCCGGCTTGATTACTCACCTGAAGCGTGGTGTAATAAATTTGGTTTGGAACCATCCCATTTGCACTGAGGGTGAATGTATTATTAGCTACCGGATGCGCTTGAACAAAATCACTTCCCAAAGGGGAGCTTCCGATGTCAATAGCTTGAGAACCCAGTCCAGAATGTGGGTCATTAACTACCCAATTCCCTTCAAGAATCGGTTGATATACACTGTCTATATCTGAGTTTGCACCATCGTTTAGTGAGGAAATTACGGGTGCAGTCCAGTCTACCTGAACTAAGGTTTCATGTGGAACATTCCAGTTTCCAAGGCTATCCATGGCAATAACTCTAATCTTTCCACTCGGAATCTGTTGGTCACTTTGCTGATTAATTTCTTGCGCGGGTCCAACCGTGATTAGTTCGCTGTTTGAGTGATTTTTATAGACATAAACTTCATCAAATGTAACAGTACACGCGCCAGAGCGTAAGGAAATCGCTGTACCTTGTTGAAGCGGGTTGGCATCGGTCCAAGTACACACCTGTAACGCATTTAAATACACCTGAATTAATCCACTTTGTGGATTATAGGTAACATAGACTTGATCCCATTGATTTACCAAGACATTAACTGAATCTTCTTTTACCAAGGTAAAGGCATCGTTCAGTACTTTATATAGTTGAACCTTATCCGTTTCTTCTCTAAAATATACAAAGTAGGAATTGCCTCGATTCGGCAGGGTTGGATCGCTACAGAAAAAGTGCATTCCTGCGCGTTGATTGGCGTTGGTGGATGTAATACGTTGTTTCCAAGTATATAAGTACGTATGTTGTGAGGATTGGCTTACTTGGGCATACGCGTTTGAATTATTCTGTGCCGCATCGTTCAGTATGAAACTTCCATTCATGACTTGAAAATTCCCTGATTGATTGGTCCAAAGTCCTGAATTGCCATTAAATTCATCTTCAAAGAAACCCATCGGTTGATTGGATAAAAAGGGTGTTGTTGCAGAGGTTCTTGCAGCGACATGATAGAATTTATGTTTTATTCCAGAGGCATCGCTATCTTGAAACGCAGCAGTAAACGACTGCGTTTGCCAAGTTCCGGTATAACTTAAGGTGCTAACAGGTGGAGTAATATCGTTGGTAAGTGCAACGGTATGGTAGTTGGCAACCCAACCAGCCAATTGGGTGGCGCAATCCGAACGAAATTCTATGGTTAGTGTGTTTCCGGCAGATTGAATGCTCGGAGGAATGTTGTTCCCAGTAAAACTTCCGAGCAAGGGAGAATTTAGGTTTGGGCCGTTGTAAATCAATACCTTATCAAAGGAGGCCTCTAATTCGAAGGCAGTAAATTGAAGTGTAATCGTACTTCCTTGCGCGGCTTGTATTACCCAAATACTTCGCTCATCAGATGCGTAATTTCCATTAGCACCTCCAGAGTCATAAAAGGTTCCTGAAGGATTGGTAAGCACTGTTGGGGTATAGGTGTCGTTGACTAATCCATAGTATTTGTTCCAATTCCAATTAATTCCAGGGTCGGTGTGGCTTTGGTTGGCATAATGCTGATGTCCCTTGATGCGGATGCAATTACCGAGCAATTGCGTAGTACTTGAGCTTGCACCATCATAAGTCCGTTTTGGATTTATTCCATACCCACTTTGGGTAATGTCTTTAACCAAGTTGGCAGAGGATTGGTAAAGCGATGCTGTATACCACGCGGCATTAGAAACATACCCTTCATGTTCTATTCCAATGGTGTATCCGTTTTCATTACCCACGTGCCAGGCCTTGTTGCTTTCTAAGACCATTTGGGTAACTTGACCGTCTGAACTGCGCACCACATAATGATAGGATACCTGCGCGTTGCAGTTTAGTCCCCACGAAATGGCTCCGGCATAGGTTCCTTGCACGGTATGTATGGTTACCGCTGAAATGGCGCTTCCGTTTCTACTGCTATAATTACACGTGGGTGCAGCATTCCAAAGGGCCGGACCATAATTGCTAGATTTTAAAGTATTTCCAGCATGGTAATGAAGTTGATCTTGGTTTTTAATTCCGGTGGAATCAATGGTAACGGTTGTTGCGGTTAATACGGCATAGTTGTTTTTTCCAAAAAAGTCTTTCATATTGATTTCATACAATGGAAAGCCAAAAGTAGCCGCTTGGGATTCATCGGTTAAAAAACGAAACACTTCCAAAACGCTGGATTCAAAGGCGAACAGATTAATGCTTCCTTCTCGAGGAATTTCACTCAGTTCCCACATTAAATTATATAGTAATTCTGGCGTGTTTTCTCCGGTGACGCCGTAACTTTGGATGAGGCTCGAACAGGCTGCTGCATAGGCTTCTACTTGCATCATCACACTGTTTTTTTGAGTGGCAATGTTAATTCCACTTAAGGATTCGATACGTTTAGCATTTTCTATGAAATATCCATTTCCATGGTCAAAAACTCCCATAATACCGAAAGGGAGTGGCATTCCTGAACAGCTTAGAGATTCTTCAGGATTAATTGGGCTAAAGCGTGTATGTGTATAGGAAATAGCTTCTAAAAATCCGCGAGGAATTTCCGGATGCTGTTGGTATGCGGCAGAAAAATTAACCGCTTGACTAAACACCGTGAGGTGCATTGAGAGGACAAGATAAATTAAAAGTAGTTTAGGCATAAATAAAAATTTGCGAGGAAACGCAAATCTTTACTTAATAGTATTTTTAATTTATTAACTTGTTGATATACAACGAATTAAAACTTTATCGTTAATCCACCGAACACAGAAATCGGCATAACAGGGTAGTTATAAAATCTTAGGTATCGCTGAGAAGCGATGTTATTTAGTTGTATAAAACCTGAAATACGTTTGTTATATCTATATTCCAAGGTGAGGTTACCATCAATAACACTCCCTAGGTTATAAACAAATTGATTATTAAGTTCGGTCACATTTTCACCTAATGCATAAACTTTAGCATACCGTCCAAAAGACAAATCAAGTCCAGCTTTCACTAAAAACTTATCGAATAAGTTATAGCTAGCATTTAAGATCACTTCCGCTTGTGGTAGGTTCCAGGCTTTCGCTTCATTGAACATCTCATACGAATGGTATCGAGCGATTAAATCGATGGCTAGTTTCTTGTCTGCTTGATAACCTAGACGTCCTTCTATTTTCGTGTGATTTAATGAGTCATAAACCAAGGTAAATTTGTTTCCTGTTGAAATTAAGGTATCGGTAACAAAAAAGGCCCTGTTGTTTTCTTTAATGAAGTTTGCGGATAATCCGTAGCTAAATTTTCTTGCCGCCACCCCTTTAAATCCAAGCTGAATATCGTACGGATTAATTTGGTTCTGAATAATTAGATTTGGCAATACAAACTGATTTTCTTGGTAGAAACCGGTTAAAGAACGTTGTTTAGCCTGTCCTTGAAGTGCAATAAAGGGAACAAATTGGTTGGTAGATAACGCATATTGCATAGTGATTGCAGGAAAGAAATAAGCTTTGGTTTCTTGAGCAAAATCAACACTTACTCTAAAGCCCGCATCAATCATTAGTTTGTTATTCAACAAGGTACTTTTAATTCCAGGATTAATATCTAGGATGGTATTTTTCCGAACGATCCCGCTATCTGAAAGGGTTAATATAGAATCTTGAATTCCATATGCATATCCGTTGTATCTAAGACCGAGATTGCCATAAAACATATTGTTTCCAGAACGAAGGTATCCTAAGCCATTGATATTAAATCCTTGTTCTTTTGCGCGCCAATCTTTTAAGCTATCTGCCATAGGCGAGGCCGTCCCTGTATATCTAAAATCAATTGTGGTTTGTACATTGAACACGCCAGTATCGCCCCGATTTGTTCTGATGTCTGCATGTGCATTAACCAGTTGGTACCGTTGTGCAATCGAATCTTTATCTACTTCGGGTTGGGTTAATCCGTAATAGTGAAAACCATGGTTTGTATAATTTAAATTTGTACGAAGTGTATACTTCTTTTGAAATGTTTCAAAATTGCCTTGAACGCTGGTTTGGTCAAAGCCAGCCGGCGCCAGTTGTTGCTTGTCACGCGTTTTTATATCTCCAAAGAAACTCAGGTGTTTTACATGCAGTCCATAGTAATTTGATCGGGACCGGGTAGAATTAACATAAAACTCACCCAAGGGCATTAAGGTGGATCCCATGCCTAATTTTAAATAAAAGGGATAGTATTTTTCAAGCAACTGTTCCGTTTCTATTGTAGCAGCTTGTATGGTATCCACTTGAATTTTCATAGTTAATTTTGGTCCAAGCAAGGCGCGATTAGGAACGGCTGATGTTTTAATGGAATCAATAATTTTTGGAGAAGAAGCGATTCGATGCGTACGTTCAATATCTCTATTTCCCTTTCCATCCGTTTCAAATACATCGGACTGAGCAAAAAGCAAAGAACTCCAACCCCCAATCAATAAAATCAAAAAGTACTTCATGTTATTCGGGTTTAATGTCAATGGTTTTTTGTGGATCACTTTCAATTGTTTTCGTTGGATTCTTTAAGCGTTCAATCTCCAGTTTAAGGGCATTTGCTTCAGTTAAAATCCCATCTTCTTCTTTAATTGGATAGAAGTCAATAACGGAGGTTATGGTTTGCTCTGCTTCTAATAATTCTCCGAGTTGCATATGCACTTTGGTTTGAAGAATTAAGCCTTTGGCTACCCAGTAATTATAGCTCGGTTTCATTTTAAGTAATTCTTTAACAAGGATTACAGCAGAGTCAAGTACGTTATTTTTAAATTGAATTTCCGCAAGGGTGTATTTCGCTTCAGCGCCTTTAATCGTTCCGGTATTTTTAACTAACCACCGCAAAGAAGGTTCTGCTGTACTGTAGTTATTTAGATAAAAAGCGCTCATTCCATAAGCGTATTCTGCTTCCACTTTTAAGGGTTGATTTAATCCGCTAATTTCTCTAACCTGTTTTGCATAATTATTTGCTTCTTGGTAGTTTTTTAGAAGAAACTCACAACGCATTAATCCAATTTTTGCGGCATTAATGTTATTCGGTTTTGAGGCGTATTGTTCCAATTTGAGGTAATAAATTCGTGCGGACTCGTAGTTCTTTTTTTCGTAGTAATAGGCAGAAATTTTAAAAGCTACGGGTTCAAAATAGCTGGCTGTTGGACCGGTCAAATACGCTTCATAATGAGGCAAGGCGGCTAGCGTATCTTTTAATCTTAAACAGGCATTACCTGCATAAAAATGTGCATCCTGGGAGAATTTTCCATTCGGGAATTTGGATAAATATTGATTAAACTTAGGAATGGCCTCCACATAATTACTATCTACGTAACTCTGTAGTGCTGGATTAAAATAGAGGTTTTCTTTTTCGTCGGCAGATAAACCAGCGCAATCGTATTCGTTTGCCACCTCTTCTGCGCGTTCTGGGCTTTTCATCGCAACATACACATCCATTAGTCCTTTTGCTGCCACAGCACAGATGTCTTTTTTATTTCCATATTCCAATAATATCGATCGATACGCGCTTTCCGCCAGTTGATATTTCCATTGTTTATAGTAAATGTCTGCCATTTCTATTCGGCAGTTTATCACTTTAGGCGATTTTGGATAATTCAGCACATAACGCTCAAACCCTTCAAAAGATTTAGTGAAATCGGATTGGGCCTTGTAGCTCATGGCTAATTCATACGATGCATTTTGAATGTATTTTGAGTTTGGATAATCCGCGGTTAATTCTTCTAGTGTCGAGATTTTCAATAGGGGTTGCTTATTATACCCATATGATTTTGCTAAGTAAAATGAGGCGCGATCGGCTTGTTCTGTTTTTTTAGCTAGGATTTCTTTATAATATTTAATGGCTTGTTCATCTTTACCCTGAGAATAATTCCCGTCAGCAAGATGGAACATAGCGTCAAGCTTTTTTTCTGCATTTTGGGGTTTAGATTGAAGGTAAATACCGAAATATTCAAGGGCATCCGTTAATTGGTCTTGTTCTAAATAGGCATAAGCAATGCTATAATATGCATCGGGTTTTTCTTCTAATAAATTAGCCGAAGGTGCAGCTAAGAACTTTTTAAATTCCGTAATCGCTTCTTTATATTTCGTTCTTTTGAAGTAAATATCCCCTCGCCAAAATTTAGCTTTCGCCATTATTTCTGGTTCGTTTGGATATTTATCCACCAATCCAAAGGTGTTAAACGCAGAGTCTAATAATGATTTTTGATACAAATCAACCCCGTAGTTAAATGCAACCGTTTGGTACACGCTTTTAAGTTGAGCATCTTTGTTTGGAATTTTATTCAGGGACTCCAATGCTTTAGCATAGTTACTGGTGGACGCATACACATTAACTAAGTATTGAAATATATCTGATTTCCGATTCGAATTCGGGTATTTTTTTAAATAATCCTCAAACGCTCTTACAGATTCATCATATGGATTGATGTCGATTTTAAATGAAATTACTGCAAATTGATACAATGCATCTTCCGCCAATATGGGATTAGCCGTCATTTTAGAAACTCGCTCAAACGCATTTCTTGCGGGCAACATCTTATCGGCATTTAAATAACAATTAGCGATATGATACATCGCTGTTTGGCCAAGGCTATCATCAAATCTTGCGGCACGCTCTAAAAAGGTAATGGCCTCTTCCCCTCGGTTGGTATTCATTAAAGAGAAACCAAGTTGATAATCGTCTATTCTTGTAGTTTTCGCTCGCTTGTCATAAATCAATAAATTTTGCGCGGCCTCTTTATACTGGTTAAGTTTAAAATATGAATCTCCTAATAAGTGAACGATGTCGTTGTAGTTTCCTAATTCTGCCGTATCCAATACCGAAGGTGCATAGGCAATGACACTGTCATATAACCCTTGTTTGTGATTTATTTGGACAATATAATACGGAGCAATCGTGGTGAATTCCGGCTGGTATTTCAGGCGGTGAAAGGCGCTTTTTGATTCGTTTAAGCTTCCAAGGGTATAGTTTAAATGCGCATAATAATATAAGCTAATCGCACCATATTGACCGGCGGAGTTTTTAACTTCTTTAAACGCATTTAATGCCTCTTTTTGTTGACCCTCAATAAAATAGCTATATCCTTTCTTAAAAAAATAAACCTCTTTATTTACAGAATCTAATTCGGAACTATTAACTAACTCATAATAAGGAATCGCTGCAGTATAATCCTCTTTCTGAAAAAAGTAATTACCAATTTCAACGTTAATTGTGTTTTTGTATGGATTTTCTTGATATGTCTGGTTGAATGTACTGAGCAATGAAATGGCATCGTCGTTATACAGCGCCAACGCGGACATTCCCTGATAATAATAAGCCTTAATTATGAACGGGTCATTTCGGTCGAGCGGTTGCTTGATGAAATTTTCAAATTCAATACGTGCCGCAGTGAATTGACTTTTTTCATACAACTCCCATGCGCGATGGTAATCGCGATAAACAGAAGTTGTTTTGATTGTTTCTTGCCCAAAGAAGGAAGAACCAACACCTATCCATATAAAGAATAGAAAAAAGAGACTTTTTCGCATGGAACAAAATTATATCGCACAGAACGCTTCAATTCGCTTTGGGTTAAAAGTTTTTCACTCATTTTTGTTAAGAGATATTTTGTGCGCTTGTGAATCGACTCGTTCTCTGTTACATCTTTGTAAAAAATGACACGTGGATCAAATCATTAGTTTAACGGACGTTACGATCCGTCAAGGAGAAAAAACCATACTTAAGGAGGTTAATTTATCAGTTGCAGAAGCTGAGTTTGTTTATTTAATCGGAAAAACGGGCAGCGGTAAAAGCTCCTTATTAAAAACCCTGTATGGCGAATTGTCCATTTCAGAAGGTGAAGGGTCTATTGCTGGCTATAATCTTAAAACGATAAAACAAAAAGAGATTCCGTTTTTACGACGAAAATTGGGTATTGTGTTTCAAGATTTTCAGTTATTATTGGATCGTACAGTAATTCAGAATTTATATTTTGTGCTCAAGGCGACCGGATGGAAAGATAAAGCGGAAATCCATAAACGCGCAATGAGTGTATTGCAACTGGTTGGTATAGAACAAAAAGCGGATCAAATGCCTCACACCCTGTCTGGTGGAGAGCAACAACGGGTATCCATCGCACGAGCCTTATTAAACGACCCAAAAATTATTCTTGCCGACGAACCAACAGGTAATTTAGATGTAGAAACTTCGGAAGAAATTATGCAATTGCTGGTCGCATTATCTAAGGAAGAAAATACCGCGGTGTTGATGGCTACTCATGACCTTCAAATGGTACAAAAATTTCCCGCCCGGACCTTACGGGTTGAAAACGAGCAAATTCTTTCCTAATTAAAGCAAGTCGTTCGCAAGATTTGCCAATTCAGAGCGCTCACCTTTTTCAAGTTTTACGTGCGCAAACAAGGGTTGATTCTTGATTTTTTGAATTAAATACGCAAGCCCATTGCTATACTCATCTAAATATGGCGTGTCAATTTGATGAACATCACCGGTGAATACAATTTTTGTGTTCTCACCCGCACGAGTAATGATGGTTTTAATCTCATGAGGCGTTAAATTTTGTGCCTCATCAATGATGAACATGATGTTAGAAAAACTTCTACCTCGAATAAATGCAAGTGGGGTGATTACAATTTTCTTGTTTTCTTCCATTTCACTTATTGCCTTGTGCTTTTTCTCGTGCTCCCCATATTGTGCTTTTATAAACTTTAAGTTATCCCATAAGGGTTCCATGTACGGACTGATTTTGTCGTTGGCGTCTCCTGGAAGAAAGCCAATCTCTTTGTTAGATAAGGGCACAATGGGTCTCGCTAAAATGATTTGATTAAACTTTTTTTCTTGCTCTAACGCGGCAGCCAAGGCAAGAAGTGTTTTACCCGTACCAGCAACCCCTTGAAGGGCAACCAGTTTGATCTCTGGATTCGTTAGCGCGTGTAAGGCAAAGGCCTGCTCTGCGTTTTTTGGTTTAATTCCATAAACAAACTCCTTCTCGATGCGTTCCAACATCCCAGACGTTTGGTTGTAGTAAACCAACGAAGAGGTTTTGCCATTTTTTAAAATGTAATAGCCATTGGTTCGCTTTAAGGAACCGAGAATTCCTTGTTCTTCGCTGGTTCCTCGGGTAAACACTTCCCGTATGATGTCGCTATCCACATGGTCAATAATATAATCCGGAGCTAAATCATTTTTAAGTTCATATACCTTACCGGTTTCATAATCTTCTGCAGCCACACCTAAGGCCTTTGCTTTGATTCTCAGGTTAATATCTTTGGTTACAAGCACTACACTTCGTGTTGGAAACTCTTCTTGTAAGATTAGCGCCGCATTGATTATTTTATGGTCATTTTTTGATGAGGCATAGACCGTTTCGGCATTAATCATTTTTGGATCATGGTCCATAATGATTTTAAATTTCCCTAAGCCCGATTCAATCGCGATCCAATTACTTAGCCGTTCATTTCCAACCAATTTATCAATAAACCGAATTACTTCCCTCGCTGAAAAATTCTTTGTGTCGTTCCCAAGTTTAAACTTATCTAATTCTTCCAACACAGTTATTGGAACAGCTACATCATGTTGTTTGAAATTAATGATTGCATGATGGTCGTGAATTAACACCGAGGTGTCTAACACGAAAATTTTAGTTTTCTTTTTCATTGATTAAATCTGAAAGTTGTTTAAAACGGGTTTTAAAAGTGGTTTGGGTGAGTTTTGTGTGGTCAATCCGAAGCGATTCCGTTAATAACATACCCATTTCGCCAAATATTAAACGAATTACAAAGCTTGGAATATTCGGAAGGATGATTTTCGAATGTTCTTTAAGGGCAATTGTTTGTGTTAATTCCTTCATACTTGAATTATTCGAAACCACATGAATTAAACCGACAGATTTACCTTTAAGAACATACATTATAAAGCCAACGACATCATCTAAATGAATCCAAGGAACAAGCTGTTTTCCGCTGCCCGGAACAGCCCCCATATAAAATTTCATCGGGGCCGCTATTTTTCGATAGGCACCTCCCTGGCTAGACAAGACCATTCCTAGACGAAAGATGCTGAAAGAGGGGAGTTTATCAAACAGGCGGTGTGCTTCTTCCCATTGCTCTACTAGGCTGGATAAAAAATCTGTTGCAAAGGGGTGGGTTTCATTGTAACATAAGGAATCATCAAATCCGAAGGCATTTACTCCAGAAATCCCGACATAGCCTTCAAGAGACGGGCAATGTTTGGAACATTCATTATAAAGGAACTGTGTTGCATCGACCCGGGAATTAATTAGTTCCTTCTTCCGTTCCTTAGTCCATCGCTTTTCAGCAATACCTGCCCCTGCTAAATTAATGATGTGGGTAATTGACCCAAGCGTAGAAGTATCCAACTCTTTTTTTAACGGATCCCAAAAAACATGATAGGTTTCGGTAGGGCGTCGGGTGAGAATTTTACAGGATATTCCAGATAATTCAAGTGCTTTTTGGAGCGCTTGGCCTATAAATCCTGTCCCTCCAACAATCAAAACCTCCATAATCTTTTGGGTGTTAAATTAAAAAATATACCCATTCGGCATCTCTTATAAATAAAATTAATATGTTCATAATCTAAGCTACACGCGAAGCTTTTCTATTTTTGTGAATAATGCGTAAGATTCTATTGTTCTTGTGTTTATCGATGCTCCTAACTTTTGGATTTGCACAATCTTGTAAATCCTTTGTTTTTAGGCATAATACGAACCCTACACAGGAAAAAATCTGTTCCGGCGCATTAATTGAAGATTTGAAAGAGTTAAAAGAACGGCTCTTAGAAATTCACCCTGATTTGTATCGATATACGTCTTCTCGGTCTTTGGATTCTGCGTTTATATGTGCAATTCAAAGATGTAGCACAGAAAGAACACTGCTTGAGTTTAGTCAAATATTAAATGATTATTTATTAGAGATTAGGGATTCGCATACCTTTTTTAATGTGCGCGAGCTGTTATCTTATGATCGGTATTCTCGACACTATCTTCCGTTTTGGATTACTCAAATGAACGAGAAGTTTTTAATCGCTAAAGCATGGAAATCAAGTTTTCCTGTTGGTTCTGAATTGTTAGCTTTTAATCACTTAGAACCACAGCATATGGTTAAAACAGCATTAGCGTTTTCCCCAATAGAGGCTTACACTTCAAATGCGCAAGAAGAATTGTCTTCCCATGTGCTTTCGGGTTTAATAAACCTGCAAAGCCCAATGAAAACCCCCACGGTAACCTATGTTTATAAAGGGGACACGGTCATGAAAGAGTTTAAGAGTCCGCGTTTACGAAAGGTTTTAAATTCTCCAGAGTTTTTAGGCGATAATGCCCAAATTACGTATCAACACTACGACAAGAAAGCGGTCTTATGCATTTCATCATTCTCTCCTGCGTCGATAGGCTCTTTTAAAAAACGCTTGGATGAGATTTTCAAAAAGATTAAAGCGGATTCCATTGAATCCTTAGCGATAGATTTAAGAAACAACACGGGAGGATATATTCTATTACAAGAGTATTTGATGAGTTTTCTAACACCAGAGGGAACAAAATATAGTAACCATTATGTGTACAAGCGGAGTGATTATGACCGATTTGAACAGTTGTCGAAGGTTCAAAAATGGCGCTTCAAAAAAACAGCTAAGCGTTACTATCCGAACGGGGCAATCGCTCAAGAATGGGATTTTTACAACAGCCCGAAAGGTACGATAGACACCGTGCTTAATGAACCAATCCTTAGTAATCGGTATAAGCAAGAATTCAGAGGCAAGTGTACCTTGTTTATTAACGGGATGTCTATGTCTGCATCGGCAAATTTTGCAGCATGGTTTGCTACATTCGATAGAGGAAGCATTGTGGGTACACCCGCAACAGGAACCTATACCGGTACGTTTGCTAATCCGGTTACCATATATTTAAATAATACCGCATTACCCATTATGATTTCAACCATGAAAGTTAATTCACCCCAAGACCCAAGCAATAGACCAATAGAACCTGACGTGTTATTAACCCCAACTTCTAGTGATATCCAAGAAGGTAAAGACATTTATTTATCTTATTTCCTTACTCATTAATGGCAACCCAATCCATCACATCTACCCCGAGTATTTTTTCAGTTATGTCGCAATTAGCGAATGAATATGGGGCCATAAACTTAGCACAAGGTTTTCCGAATTTTCCCATAGACCAAGCCCTGCGCAATGCAGTTTCTGAGGCGGCTCAAGGTGAAGTACATCAATATGCGCCCTATCAAGGCCATCTGACACTGAGAAAGGCAATTAAAGACTTGATTGAACAAAACAACGGATTTCTAATTACGACCGATGAAATTTTAATTACTGCCGGCGCGACACAAGCAATCTTTACGACAGTTCAAGCCTTGGTTTCCACGGGGGATGAGGTGGTGCTTTTAGACCCGTGTTACGATTGTTATGAAACTCCCGTTTTGTTAGTAGGCGGAACCCCGGTACATGTGGAACTTGGGCAGGATTTTTTACCTGATTGGCAAGCAATTACTTCGGCGGTAAACTCAAAAACAAGGCTGCTTATTATCAATAGTCCACATAATCCAAGCGGACGTGTTTGGTCTCCCGAAGATTTTTCACAGCTTATACACTTAGTTTCTATGTATCCAAATCTTACGATACTCTCTGATGAGGTGTATGAGTTTTTAACCTATTCAAGTGCACATATTTCGGTAAGAGCTTACGAAGCCTTAAGAACGCGTTCCGTTGTGGTCTCTTCCTTTGGGAAAACACTTCAGGTTACTGGATGGAAAATGGGGTATTTGTGCGCTCCAACACACTTAATGCAGCGGATATTAAATGTGCATCAGTATTTAGTGTTCAGCGTGAATTCAGTAATGCAAGATGCGATTTCCAGGTATTTACCAACCTTTAATCCCTTGTTGATTCGAACCGAATATGAAGAACGAATGATGTATTTTAGACAAGGATTGTCGGCGAGTAGATTTACGTGCTTACCCTGTGAAGGCACCTATTTTCAAACGGTAGACTATAGTCAGATTTCCACCCAAAACGATGTGGATTTTTGCATGTGGTTAATTAAAGAACATGGGGTAGCCGCCATTCCTCTTTCGGTGTTTTATAAATCTAAAAAAGACCTTCATCACATTCGCTTGTGTTTCGCAAAAGATCAAGAAACACTCACCAAAGCCTTAGAGAAACTATGCAAGATTTAATCATTGGCTTACTGCAGTTTGACCAAGCGTGGCAAAATCCACAAGAAAACAGAAATCGGATTGAATATGCACTAAAAAAAGAATTCAGCGCCGACTTAATATTAATTCCCGAAATGGCTTTTACAGGATTTAGCATGAACGCTGAGGAACACGCTGAAGACTGGGAAAAATCCGAATCCATTTCATGGTTGAAGGAACAATCTCTCCGCTATAATACAGCGTTCTATACGTCTTTATTAATTAAGTCTGATGGACAATTCTACAACCGAGGAGTGTTTGTTTCAGAAGGAATTGTACTGGCACATTACGACAAACAACATTTATTTGCGTTTGCCGGTGAAGATGCGGTGTTTGAATCTGGAAATAGTCAAACAATTGTTTCTTATAAAGGTTGGAAAATAAACCTTCAAATTTGTTTTGACCTTCGTTTTCCTGAAGGAGCTAGAAACCAAGTTAGAGATGGCAATCCGGTATATGATTTGTTATTATATGTGGCAAATTGGCCGAGCCGTAGAATTTCCCATTGGGATTCGTTGTTAGTTGCCAGAGCGATAGAAAATCAGTGTTGTGTAGCCGCAGTGAATCGAGTTGGTGTTGATGGAAATCATATATATTATAATGGTCATTCATGTATAATTGCGGCCGATGGCAGTTATGTGGAACCGCCGATTCAAGATAAAGAGTGCTTGGTTGTTCGGTCTATTTCATATAATCAGCTGAGTGATTTTAGAAAATCACTGCCATTTCTAAAAGAAAGAAAAGGATAAATAAATTTTTTACTTTATTTTTACGTGACCCAAAAACTAAATTAACCCATGAAAAAAACATTACTCTTTTCTTTAGTGGCGCTTGGCTCAGTAGCTTATGCTCAAAAGAAACCTTTAATTCCTTCGGCAAATTCCTTGGCCCCATCGTCAAGTGCAATTACGGCAAAACCATCTACAGACACCAAAACACTTGGAGTTACTATTTGGTCAGATAACTTCGATAACGCAGCTAACTGGACTGTTGATAATAGCGGCCAAGCTGGAATAGAGTACGGATGGAATATAAATAACACCTCAGATGGCTGGTGGTCTGCTAATGGAATCACTTCAACCGGCGGTGGAAATTATGCAGAATTGGTGAACGGAGACCCTACACAGACTCCGGGAACTCAAGCTTTAGCGGTTACTTACAATTTAACTACAGCTGCTCCAATAAATATTGCGGCACTTGGAGGAACAAACCAAGTAAGTTTATCGTTTGAGCAGTTCGGTGCGCGATTTAATGACTTACAAGACATTCAAATCAGTACGGACGGGACTAACTTTTTCTCTGTTGGAAACAACTTAGATAAGCCCGTGCTTTCTGCATCAGGTGGTTCACCCTATACTAATCCTGATGTGAAAATCATCAACCTTGCAACCGTATTACCGGCGAATCCAGGGAATGTTTGGATACGGTTTAGCTGGACTACAAATTATCCGAATTCAGCAACGAATCCAAACGTTTGGATTACCTATGGCTGGTATATTGACAACGTTAAGATTGTTACTAATCCAACGAATGACCTAAGCATTACTTCAAAATATTGGGGTACGGCGGGACTTCCTTATTTCCAAATCCCAACCACACAAACCGCGCCAATTGATTTTGAAATCAATGCATTCAATGGCGGAATTAACAGCCAATCTGGTGTTCAATACAGCATCAACGTAAACGGTGGAGCATTTACCTCGTCAAGTCCAGCAACTACAATTCCTTCGTTAGATACAGCAACGTTAACGGTAAGCAATCCGTTTACTCCAGCTGCGATTGGAAATTACACGGTCGTTCATGCCTTGACGGCAGATTCAACAGACGACGTGCCAGCAAACAATGTGATTGCAAACACAGCATTTAGTGTAACAAACTACATCTATGCGCGTGATAATGGAACTCCAGCAGGTTCCACATCTAACGGAACGGATGGTTTTGAGTCCGGGAATTTATTTGATATTTGGAGTGCTCAAACCTTAAAAGGAATTGACGTTAGAATGTTAGGTGGAGCCAGTGGAACGACAGTAGGAACAGAGGTGTTTGTGAAATTGTATTCAATTGATGCAACCACAGGTGACTTTGTTTTTGAATCTGAATCAGATCCATACATCGTAACAGCAGCGGATTTAAATGTAAACAAAATGATGATGTTGAACGTTCCCGTAAATTTAGTTGCGAACACAACATATTTAGCGGTTATGGGGGCATACAGCCAAGGCTTGAAAGTTGTTAATGCCGGATCTTCAGAGCCGCAAACATCATTCTTCTTTGATTATTTTGATAACACATGGTATTATCAAACCGGTACACCATGGGTTCGAATGAATTTTGATCCGACCATTGGAATAAACGAAGAATCAGCAAGTATTGCTACTTTGGTCTATCCAAATCCAGCGAATGAGGTGTTGAATGTTAAAATGGAAATCAACAACGCAACTGCTGGAGTAATAGCAATTTATAATGCAGCAGGAAGCAAAGTAAAAGAAACATCGTTCAATGCCGCTAACGGAGTATCCGTTGAGCAGGTGGCGATTAACGACTTATCTGCTGGATTATATACCGTGAAGATTACAACGAATGATGGGTTTGCTACACGTAAATTCACCAAAAAATAACGAGTAATTACAAGTAATTAAGGCCGGTTATCCGGCCTTTTTTTATGGATTGGATTGAAGGGGGATATATCGGTTTGTTTGTTGCCTCATTTTTAGCGGCAACCATACTTCCTATTGCTTCGGAAGCACTGTTTATTGCGATGCTTTTTTCTTTTAATCCGTGGGTTTGTTTATTCGTTGCAAGTACAGGAAACACGTTCGGTGGGTATTTAAATTATGGGATTGGTTATCTAGGAAACCCTAAATGGTTAGCAAAAATTCGTGTTACAGAAGATCAAATTTCACGCTGGGAGCATAAGGTCAACCGCTATGGGGTTTGGTTAGCACTTGTTACTTGGCTACCGTTTGTTGGTGACGTAATAGCCGTTGCTTTAGGCTTTTTTAAAACAGCGTGGAAGCCAACCTTCTTATTTATCTTTATCGGCAAATTTGTACGGTATTTATTAATTCTTCTCTTTTATTTATATGTTCAATAAACTGCCAGGTTGGGTTGTTAAAAGCGTTGTTATTTTGCTTTTTACGCTGGGGTTGTTTCGGTATTACTCGAACACAGAACCCTATGCTACCGGCGATGGAATTGAGTATATTTTAACCACGGAAGCGTGGTATAATCACGGCACACCAACGATAAAGCCCGAAGATTTTAGTTCATTTAAAGCTGATTTTATAGCCCATCAATCGTGGGAATCGAATTATAAGGCCGCTGCGTTTGATGAGGTGGAACGCTTTTTAAAAGAAACTCAATCAAAAGTGAAAGAGCCCATTCGAACAGAATTCGGTGGTTTTTACAGAAACAATAACGGGGGAGTTTACGGGTATCATTTTGTGTTTTATTCCTTATTAAATGTTCCTGCTCGGTGCATGACGGATTTATTTAATATACACCCGATTCATGCATTTAAGTACACTAATCTTGCAGGTTGGATACTCCTATTGATTTTGATTTTATTCATCGGTACGCAGCTTGTTTTCGATGAAGTATGGTTGTTTTTAGCCGCCTTTTTAAGTGCTGCATTTTATTATAACACATGGACCCATCCCGAATTAACTACGGTTGTTTTAATGATGGCAAGTTTCATTTTTTTAAAACATGAACGATTTCACTTTGCCGTACTTACGTGTGCCTTAGCCACCTTTCAGAACCAACCCATTGTCTTTCTATTGCTTTGGATGTATGCATATGTGTGGAATAAACAGCGATACGCAATAAAACCAATGCTTCCGTTTGGAATTTATGGCTTGATTGTTTTTATCCCTTCACTGTATTTTTATAGTTTATTTGGAACTACCAGTTTGATTAAGGACGCAGGATTTCTTGCGGTGGAGAACATTTCAATTACCCGTGTTACCGGTTTTTATTTTGATTTAAATCAAGGAATGATATTAAGCATTGGACTATTTCTTTTGTTTTATACGGTAATGTTAGTGCATCGATGGGTAATAATGATTAAAAATCGATTATGGGATTCCTGGGATTTAATACCGCTTATCTTAGTCTCGATGACCTTATTGGTTTCGGCTATGAACAATTGGAATCATGGAATGGCGATCGTTAATCGATATGCCGTTTGGATTGCTGTACCCTTACTGTTTCATGTATTTCATTTAATGCGCGATTTTTCTATGCGGCTTCGAATACCGCTGGTGGTTTCGGCCTTAATTTCTCAAGGGATTTTATTAAGTGTCCATTTACCCTTTAACCAATTTGATTGGTCTAACCTACAACACATGCCCATAGCGAAATGGGTACTTGACCACCATCCATCATGGTATAATCCCGACCCACAGATTTTTATTGCCAGAACCAATCGGGTGTTTGATTTTACTAAAAACAGTTCTCCTGTACTGTATTTCAACCATAAAAATCAATTGGTTAAACTTGCGGTCCACCTTGAGAATGTAGACACCTTATCAACCTTAGGTTATAAAATGAATTCATTACGCAGCTATCCCAAGGTAAAAAGTGGTCGAGAGCATTGGATTTATATTAATGATTTTAAACAAAGATCAACCAAATCGAGTGTTGAATTATTACGAATAATTGAAAATTCAGAAGTGCAACGAATTATCAGTGATATGCGCGCTAATCCACAGTGGATAAAAGAAATAACACTAAAAGCTGAACGTAATCACATGGGCCTAGAGGAACAGCTTTTGCTAGATGCGCGGTATATTTTTAATGAAAATCACCCACGTTAGTTATTGAACGAATAGCGCCATTCTTTACAAGAAAACCTTGTTCCGCAGCCTGTAATAATGGAAGGTCGTCGTGGTTGTCTGAGTAAGCTAAAGCAATCTTTTGGCTAGGAAATACGCTGAGTAGCCGTGTTATTTTTTCTGTTCCGCGACAATTTACCCCCAACACATACCCTTGATTATTTATGGTTAATGTAGTCGCAATGACATGTTCGATGCCAAGCGAGTTACACGCGGGAAGAATAAACAGGTCTGGAGAGGCAGAAACAACTACTGGACATAAATTCTCTACCTGACAACGCTTAAGCTCCAACAAAATCTCTGAATTGAATGATGTGTTGTTTTCCCAAAACAAGCGAGCCATTCGTTCTACTTCTATCTGGGTATCCCCTTCGATAAAGCAAATAAAACGCGATTTAAATTCACTTGTATTTATTCGTTTAAATTTCCAAAGCAACCAAGAAAACACCTGTTTAATAAGCCGCCATATCCGTTGTGGTTTTTTTTGGTAATAAAAGAAGCAAAAGGAAAGAATGCTGTCGTATTTATATAGGGTTCCATCAAAATCAAACAGCGCAAGCTTATCGGAATGGTCAGACATAGATAATCCCGATTAAATACAAAATCCAACAAAACACGGTTCCTTGCAAAAACCGATCTTTAAACAACAAGGTGGTTGGGTCTCCTTCCCCTTCATATAATCCTTGTTCGCTTATTTGAATGAATCGAATTACCCCCATTAACACAAATAAGGAGCTATACATTAGCCAATCAGTGCCCAATGCTTTTACGACATCCGGGTCTATAGAGTATAACAAATATGCTGTAATCGTTATTGTTGCTGCAATGTATGTGAGGGTATTTAAAAAACCGACACTGTAGGCTTTTAATACCGCGCGGTGATTTACCGCATTGCCTTGTAATTGGGTGATTTCTGATTTTCGTTTAACAACGACCAGTAGAAAGGCAAGAAAGAACGTAACCACCAAAATCCAATGGGATGGATTAACTGTAATTATGGCACATCCAGCCAGTACACGGAGCACAAAATTGATGGCTACAATGAAAAGTTCCAATAAGGGCAATGTTTTTAGCCAGAACGAATAAAGTATATTCAAAATTAAATAGGTAAGAACAATCCCCAAAAAGGCAAATGGAAGCTTAGCAATAAAAAGTAAAGAAAAAGCAAGTATTAGCAAGCCAATTCCAATGAGGAATGCCCGTTGTTTAGAAATTAAACCGGAAGCGATGGGACGATATTTTTTTCGTGGATGCAGGGCGTCTTCTTCCGCATCTTTAATGTCGTTGTTTATGTAAACAAACGAACTAATGAGAGAGAAGATAATGGAACCCGCGAACACCGAGCACATAAATTCCCATTGCAATAAGCGCAATGAAAAAATCGCAGGTAAAAATAGAAAGCCATTTTTCACCCAACTTTTTACCCGAAGTAAATGCCACCCAATCTTCATTTTAGATCCTTCTTAACTTTCCATCCACTAAAGGCATCGCCTGGAATGGTATTATATACGCCATTGCTATCAAGTTCATACACGGGTGTAATATCAAAATGCTTCAGTTTTAATTCAAAAGATTTCATCCACCCAGCCTGTACCTTTACGTGAGTTTTTCGCATTGGTTCCAATTCCTGAATTAATGCGGTATTATTTTCTGAAACCCACCGCCAATTTTGAAAAACAGCGATGCTTGAGTTAAGAATAAATAATCCCGTAAAACCCATGGCGTATACCCTAACCCACCCCTTTTTTTCTTGCATTAACACAGCTAAAACCAGCGCAAAAATCAAAAGCAATTGCGGGGCATAGCGTAAATTCCAAGCCTCAGGCTGAATAATCATCGAAAGAATAATCCCGCCAAATAGCAGGTATAATGCAAGAGGTCTTCTTCGAAGGAAAAACAAACATAAAAGCGGAATAAAAAGCACAAGTAATTCGCCTTCAAAAGGCCCGAACGGGCTCATCGTTACCGGTTGATGGTTTTTATAATATGGAATAGATTCCAAGATGAGGTTCTTGTTGAATAATGGTTTTTTTACGGAGGCATGTTCATGATCGGTGTAAATAGGAATCGAGGCGTGTGCCGCAATTAGTTTTCCAAAGCGATTCATAGGGAAAAAGTCTGCTGGATATTGTACTTCGGCGATTGCTTTACCTTCGTTGTTTTGACCCATAATTGGAAAAAAGGGATGACCTTTAGAAATCACATTTCTCACATAGGTTGGGTATCCAATAAATACTACACCAATAAGCACGACGGAACTAAAGTGCAGCGC
>Ga0315907_10002348_pt1 | contig 23954 bp, 19 predicted proteins | sample LakEriMetagenome_3_FD_203525 | JGI IMG/M metagenome (GOLD analysis project Ga0315907, IMG submission 203525) | Freshwater fungal communities from buoy surface, Lake Erie, Ohio, United States - Buoy 12 MA123 | ecosystem: Environmental > Aquatic > Freshwater > Lake > Lake biofilm | place: USA...
TGGCATAACTGCCTATTTTCAGGGGGTTTAGCTAGAGTTTTAATAAATTAAAAGCATATTTGATCAAGACTACTGCATAAAAAACCTGAAATTATTAAGGGTCAAGCAGTCCAGAAACGCTCAAGTGAAAACGCTTAGTATTTGTGATTGGCAATTGTAACCTATAAGGTTACAATTGTGTTTATACTTAATAAATACATAATAAATACATAGTTAACCATTTGCTAAATAGGAGGTTTTAATGAGTACATCGGTTAATCATAAGTAGGTTGGAGTAAGACCAATAATGATTAAAAATTTTAAAAATAAACTACTAGAAAGTTTGCTAAACGGTGATATGCAACCAACTACTAAAGAACACAAAAAGCTGCAAATAAGACTTGAGCATATAGACTCAGCTTCAAAAATAGAGAATCTTAAGCTACCTGGATATGATTTACATAAACTAAAGGGAAATAAGAAAGGTGTTTGGTCGATCAAAACAACTGGAAATTGGCGAATTACATTTAGGTTTGAAGATGGTCACGCTTATGACGTAAATCACGAGGATTATCACTAAAAAATAGAAATTAGGGATGTAATTTTACATTAAATTACGTCCCTGACTTCTAGGAGTAGCGTATTTATAACGCAAAGAAGAGGTACTTTTATGAACGAATTATTAGAAAGTTTAAAGAACAGAAAAACTAGACCCGTTCATCCTGGGGAGGTAATCCTAGATATTCTAGAAGATATAGAGATTTCCCAAACTCAGTTTGCCAAAATGCTAGGAGTATCTCGCCGAACAGTTAATCAAATTATTCGGGGACATAGACCAGTGACTGTGGATATGGCAATTAGAATTGGTAAAGCTTTGGGCAATGGTCCTGAATCATGGCTGAATCTTCAGCAGAAAGTTGATCTTTGGGATGCATTACAGAAGTATGAAGAAGAATACGAGAAAGTATTGACGGTGGCGTAAAAGTTTGAAAAAGCGTTTAGATGTTTTATTGGTTGATCTGGAGCTTGCGCCATCACGGGAGCAGGCTCAAAAATTTATTAGGGCAGGCTGGGTACAGGTCAATCAACAGGTAATTGATAAACCGGGAACGGAAGTTAAGGAATATGCCGCAATTTTGGTGAAGCAACAATCGCCTTTTGTGTCCCGTGGTGGAGAGAAACTGGCGGGAGCCTTGTCTAAGTTTGGTATGAACTTACGCGATCGCACTTGTTTGGATGGCGGGATCTCGACTGGTGGCTTTACGGACTGTATGCTGAAGCAGGGAGTCGCTAAGGTCTATGGCATTGATGTGGGTTATGGTCAGGTCGCTTGGGAAATTCGCAGTGATGAGAGGGTCGTACTGCGAGAGCGAACTAATCTAAGGCATCTTACCCCCGAAGATTTGTATTGTGATGGAGATATTGTGCCTGACTTTGCCGTTTTGGACTTGTCGTTTATTTCCCTAACTAAAATTTTGCCTGCGTTGTGGAATTTGTTGAGATCGCCCCGCGAGATTTTACTGCTGGTCAAGCCACAATTTGAGGCAGGTAAAACACAAGTGGGAAAAAATGGTCTTGTGCGGGAACCAAAAGTTAGGGCTGAGGCGATCGCAAATGTCCTAACCACAGCCAAAGGTTTAGGATGGCAATTTAAGGGATTAACACCTTCTCCGATTCAAGGTCGTACTGGCAACTATGAATATTGGCTCTGGCTCAGTGATCAAGATTCAGAAATTACTACACCTAGTTTTGATGAAATTCTTGCAATTACGACCTGAGTATATAGGTAGCTAGACATAAATAAACTAAAAGCCCAGAGTTTTGTTCCGTTCGCTAAGCGGGCGGAACAAAACTCTGGTTTGGGTTTTAATTAAGTTGAGCTACTTAGAAAAGCAAATAGTCTTTCTAGCTAAGCGCTAAATTCGAGTTCGCAAAGTTAAATGCTTGCGTTCAATTTTCTGAGTATTTTGCTTGCCGATTAGATGAGTGTGATGGTCAAGAATTCTTTCGTATGCGCCCCAAGTATCCGTAAAGAATCGTTTGATGCCAAATGGTTCAAGGAGAGCAACCAGTTTAACTAAAGCTTGATCTTGATGTGGTGCTAGTACATAGGCTAAAACATCTCCACTTATATGATCTATGGCATGCCATAACCATCTTTGCTGTTTTTTTCTGCCAACAAAACTCCACATTTCATCCATCTCTGCTGATTCAACTGGATAAAGATCGACATCTATTGTCTCTACATCCAATTGCTCTAGTAATCGATAGTTGACAACTTTTACATCTTCCTGCTTTTTTTTAATTCGTTGATCGTTGATCACTGTAGTGGGGCTGATGCCTAGTACTCTGACTGTATCTCAGATACCACTGCCATTGATTGCCATCTCTGCAATTTGTTGTTTTACTGTTGCTAGATGACCTTTATAGGTGTAAGCGAGAATAAAAGTCTTGCGAATACAGTTTTCGTTACGACATATGTATCTTTTTTTACCTGTGGCACTTTGTCCATGTCTATGGATATCTACTCCTCCACAGTTTGGATATTAGACTGCTTTAAATACCATACCTCTTTTGCCTTTTGCAATTTTTAGTCTAGTATTCTACAATAATTCTGAAACACTACCGATTTACACAAAGCAGACAACTAGCTTAAGTTTGAAGTGGTTGCAGTGCGGACGAAGCCCTTGCAATAAACCAATGTGTAAGTTCTATGTTAATCACTAAATTAATTAACGTTGTGGTAGGAACCTAAGCTTTACATCTAAATGAAACACCCCGTCACTTGTGACCGGATGTTTCATTTATGTCTATTAGACAACAACACCATTTGTACGGCGCGAATCGACGAACTGTTTCAGGGCTTTAAGTAAGTCCAAAGTGCTGTAAACAAAGCGGCTCTAATAAAAAAATTCTTAAATTTTATATTAGCTTGACAATCAATTCGCAAACGAGCTAAGATAATGTGCTTATGTCTTGACTTAATGTCAGATATAAACTCCGCCCACTAAAACTGCAGTCATTAGTGCATGAATAAGCCTACTCTTGTTACTCCTGCCTTCGTTCTACCAGATCTTGTAGAAATCCAGCGGGAGAGTTTTCGATGGTTCCTAGAAGAAGGACTTATTGAAGAGCTTGAGAGTTTCTCACCGATTACAGATTATACGGGCAAAATGGAACTCCATTTTATTGCCAAAGATTATAAACTCAAGCGCCCAAAATATAGTGTTGATGAGTCCAAACGTCGGGATGCCACCTATGCCGTACAGATGTACGTTCCCACGAGGCTTATTAACAAAGAAACAGGAGAAATAAAGGAGCAAGAAGTTTTTATCGGCGATCTGCCTCTAATGACAGATCGTGGAACATTTATTATCAACGGTGCTGAGCGAGTCATAGTCAATCAGATTGTGCGTAGCCCTGGGGTTTATTACAAGCAAGAAATTGACAAGAATGGTCGCCGTACTTACAACGCCAGTCTTATTCCTAACCGAGGAGCATGGCTGAAGTTTGAAACCGACAAGAATGATCTTGTATGGGTTCGTATTGACAAAACCCGTAAACTTTCTGCGCAGGTATTACTCAAAGCGATCGGCTTGAGTGATGCCGAAATTCTTGATGCTCTTACTCACCGTGAGTACTTCCAGAAAACAATTGACAAAGAAGGTCAGTTTGACGAAGACGAGGCACTCAAAGAACTTTATCGTAAGCTGCGCCCAGGTGAACCACCTACAGAGTCGGGTGGTCGTGAACTATTGCGATCGCGCTTTTTTGACCCCAAACGTTATGACCTCGGAAAGGTTGGACGTTATAAGCTCAACAAGAAATTGCGCTTAAATACCCCAGACACCATGCGGGTGTTGACCGAGAAGGATATTCTCACTGCAATCAACTATCTGATCAACCTCAAGTTTGACATCGGTGAAATCGATGACATTGACCACTTGGGCAACCGTCGCGTCAGGTCAGTTGGTGAATTGCTGCAAAACCAAGTCCGTGTTGGCTTAAACCGTCTAGAGCGGATCATTCGCGAACGGATGACTGTGTCTGATGTTGACGCTCTCACACCAGCTTCCTTGGTTAACCCCAAGCCACTAGTAGCAGCAATCAAAGAGTTCTTTGGTTCCAGCCAACTGTCGCAGTTTATGGATCAGACCAACCCTCTCGCTGAGCTAACCCACAAGCGTCGTCTTAGCGCCCTTGGTCCTGGTGGTCTAACTCGTGAACGCGCAGGCTTTGCGGTTCGCGATATTCACCCTAGCCACTATGGTCGCATCTGCCCCATTGAGACTCCTGAAGGTCCAAACGCAGGGCTGATTGGTTCTTTGGCAACCCACGCTCGTGTTAACCAGTATGGATTCATCGAAACGCCATATTATGCAGTTGAGAACGGCAAAGTTCTAAAAAATCAAGAGCCTGTCTATATGACGGCTGATGAAGAAGACGAATTCCGTGTCGCCCCTGGTGACGTAGCCACCAACGATGAAGGCTATATCTTTCTTGAAATCGTGCCTATTCGCTATCGCCAAGAATGGGGTACGGCAAGTCCCGAAGAAATAGACTATGTCGCGGTTTCGCCCGTACAGATTATCTCGGTGGCAACATCGCTGATTCCATTCCTTGAGCATGATGACGCTAACAGAGCCCTGATGGGATCGAACATGCAACGTCAAGCGGTTCCACTATTGCGTCCTGAGCGTCCTCTTGTTGGTACTGGCTTAGAAGCTCAAGCCGCTCGTGACTCAGGTATGGTGATCGTCTCGCGAGTTACAGGTGAAGTCTCCTATGTATCTGCCGATGAGATTCGCGTCAAGGCTGATGATACTGGACTAGAAAGCAGCTACCGTCTGCAAAAGTATCAGCGATCGAACCAAGACACCTGCTTAAATCAGCGTCCTCTGGTCTGGGTTGGCGATACGGTGGTTTCAGGACAAGTTCTTGCTGATGGCTCGGCAACCGAAGGCGGCGAAATCGCTCTTGGACAGAACATTCTTGTTGCTTATATGCCTTGGGAAGGCTACAACTACGAAGACGCAATTTTGATTAATGAGCGGCTCGTAATTGATGACGTATACACCTCGATTCACGTTGAAAAATACGAAATTGAGGCAAGGCAAACCAAGCTCGGCCCCGAAGAAATCACTCGTGAAATTCCTAACGTCGGTGAAGATTCACTGCGCAACCTTGATGAGCAGGGCATTATCCGCATCGGTGCTTGGGTAAGTTCTGGAGAAATCCTTGTCGGTAAGGTCACACCAAAGGGTGAATCCGATCAACCACCCGAAGAAAAACTCCTAAGAGCAATTTTCGGAGAGAAAGCGCGTGATGTTAGAGATAACTCATTGCGTGTGCCTAACGGTGAAAAGGGTCGTGTTGTCGATGTGCGCGTATTTACTCGTGAGCAAGGCGATGAGCTTCCCCCTGGAGCAAACATGGTTGTCCGCGTCTATGTTGCTCAAAAACGCAAGATCCAAGTCGGCGATAAGATGGCAGGTCGCCACGGCAACAAGGGCATTATCTCGCGCATTTTGCCGAAAGAAGATATGCCATTCTTGCCCGACGGTACTCCTCTTGATATCGTGCTGAACCCTCTGGGTGTGCCTTCACGGATGAACGTAGGACAAGTGTTTGAATGCTTGCTCGGTTGGGCTGCGGAAAACTTGAATGCCCGTTTCAAAATCGTGCCATTTGATGAAATGTACGGTGAAGAAGCTTCAAGAGAGCTGGTGAATGGTCAGCTAGAACATGCCCGCAAGCACACTGGCAAAGACTGGATATTTAATGATGAATTTCCAGGCAAATTGGTCGTTTATGACGGACGTACTGGTGAGCCATTTGATCAACCTGTGACTGTTGGTAAGGCTTACATGCTGAAACTAGTTCACCTTGTTGATGACAAGATTCACGCACGTTCGACTGGTCCTTACTCTCTGGTTACACAGCAGCCCCTCGGCGGTAAAGCTCAACAGGGTGGTCAGCGTTTTGGAGAAATGGAAGTATGGGCGTTGGAAGCCTTTGGTGCAGCCTATATTCTCCAAGAGTTGCTCACGGTCAAGTCTGACGATATGACGGGACGTAACGAAGCTCTCAATGCGATCGTTAAAGGTCACGCAATTCCTCGACCTGGTACGCCAGAATCATTCAAGGTATTAGTGCGAGAGCTTCAGTCTCTATGTTTGGATGTCTCAGTCCACAAGCTGTCCGAGGACGGCAGTAACCAAGATACTGAAGTGGATTTGATGGTAGACACTGGCTCTCGCCGTACACCAAATCGACCTACCTATGAGTCAGTCTATCGAGGCGATATCAACTTTGATGAAGATGATGACTAGCTAAATCAGATAACTCGTAATTCGTAATTCGTAATTGATAATTACGAATTACGAATTACGAATTACGAATTTATTGATAATCAGTTGAAGAATTTATAAATAGTCAATTTACTAAGGACGTTGTAACGTATGGCGAAAGTGGAACAGCGATTTGACTATGTCAAGATTGGCTTGGCATCACCTGATCGCATTCGTAAATGGGGCGAGCGCGTTCTACCAAATGGCAGTTTGGTTGGCGAAGTCACAAAACCTGAAACTATTAACTACCGCACATTAAAGCCAGAAATGGATGGCTTATTCTGTGAACGGATTTTTGGTCCTGCAAAGGATTGGGAATGTCATTGCGGTAAGTATAAACGTGTGCGCCATCGCGGTATTGTCTGCGAACGCTGCGGTGTAGAAGTGACAGAATCACGGGTACGTCGTCATCGCATGGGCTTTATTAAGCTAGCTGCCTCAGTTACCCATGTGTGGTATCTCAAGGGTATCCCTAGTTATATGGCTACTCTACTGGATATCCCTCTACGTGATGTTGAGCAAATTGTTTACTTCAATGCCTACGTTGTCCTTAATCCTGGAATTCAGTCCGAGGTTGATGGCGAAGTTACCGTAGTTAATAGCCGTGAAATTCGGGTGCGAGGAGTAGACGGTGTTGAGGTGCCTTATCCACTGCACCCCAAGCACACTCCAACTACGACAGAAGGAAAAATTGTTGAAGTAGGAGAAGTGCTCGCTACTGCCTATAACCTCTCTTATAAGCAATTGCTTTCAGAGGATCAATGGATTGATCTTGAAGATCAAATTTATGCTGAAGATCCTGTCCTAGACGGAATTGAAGTCGGTATTGGTGCTGAAGCAATTAAGCAGTTATTGCAAAATATCAATCTTGAGAAAGAAGCAGAGCGTCTCCGCACCGACATTGAAAACTCTAAGGGTCAAAAACGCGCCAAATTAATTAAGCGTCTGCGCGTGGTTGATAACTTTGTGGCAACTGGTTCTAGACCAGACTGGATGGTATTGGATGTCATTCCAGTAATTCCTCCAGATTTGCGTCCGATGGTACAGCTTGACGGTGGACGCTTTGCTACAAGCGACTTAAATGATCTCTATCGTCGAGTAATTAACCGTAATAATCGCCTAGCGAGATTACAGGAAATTCTTGCCCCTGAAATTATCGTCCGTAACGAAAAGCGGATGTTGCAGGAGGCTGTTGATGCATTGATCGATAACGGTCGTCGTGGTCGCACGGTTGTTGGTGCAAATAATCGCCCACTCAAGTCTCTCTCGGACATCATCGAAGGTAAGCAGGGTCGTTTCCGCCAAAACTTGCTCGGTAAACGGGTTGACTATTCAGGTCGTTCCGTCATCGTGGTGGGACCAAACCTGAAGATCCACCAATGTGGTTTGCCCAAGGAAATGGCGATCGAGCTATTCCAGCCTTTTGTAATTCATCGCCTGATTAAAACAGGACTAGTGAATAACATTAAAGCAGCGAAGAAACTCATTCAACGCAATGATCCAGCCGTTTGGGATGTCCTTGAAGATGTGATCCGTGAACACCCAGTCATGTTAAACCGTGCCCCGACGCTGCACAGATTAGGTATTCAAGCTTTTGAACCTTTGCTGGTCAGTGGTCGAGCAATTCAATTGCATCCGTTAGTATGTCCAGCCTTTAACGCTGACTTCGATGGTGACCAAATGGCGGTTCACGTTCCTTTGTCGATCGAAGCACAGGCGGAAGCACGTCTATTGATGCTTGCATCTAATAACATTCTCTCGCCTGCAACTGGTCGTCCGATCGTTACACCTAGCCAAGATATGGTTTTGGGTTGTTACTATCTCACAACGGATAATCCTTACAAACAGAAGGGTGTAGGACGTTACTTTTCCAACTTCAATGATGTTGTGATGGCGTATGAACAGGGCGAAATCGATATTCACGCCAATGTTTGGGTGCGTTTTGAAGGAATTCTTGAAGGACAAGGTGAAGAAAAAGACGATGAAGAACCCAAGGTCACAGTTCTAGAAGATGGTACGAAAGTAAAGGAATTTGAGTTCCGTCGTATTCGTGAAGATGCTGAAGGCGGTTTGATTTCTCAATACATTAAAACCACTCCTGGGCGTGTGATTTTCAATCAAGCAATCTATGCATCCCTAGCGAGCTAACTGTTTATAGTCAGATCGCTTGGCGATGTGACTATAAACCATAGAATTTCGATTAATTACTCTAAAGATTATTTAATAGCTTAATACCATGGCAGATTTCACGACTAGCAACACGGACTCGCCTGAACAAAAGAAGCCTCAGCGCTTTATCAATCGCACTATTGACAAAGGACAACTGAAAAAGTTAATTGCTTGGGCTTTTACTAATTATGGGACCACTAGCGCTGCTAACGTTGCTGATCAACTTAAAGCGTTAGGCTTTCGCTATGCGACTCAGGCTGGTGTCTCAATTAGTATTGAGGATTTGCAGGTTCCTGCTAGTAAGAAAGCTTTGCTAGCGTCGGCAGAACTAGAGATTGAAGAAACAGAAAGCCGTTATACAAGGGGCGAAATTACCGAAGTAGAACGTTTCCAAAAAGTAATTGATACATGGAATGTGGCTAACGAGAACCTCAAAGATGAGGTGGTGAAAAACTTCAAGAGCAATAATCCGCTTAACTCTGTCTATATGATGGCGTTCTCTGGTGCTCGTGGCAACATTTCGCAGGTGCGACAGTTAGTAGGTATGCGCGGTTTGATGGCTGATCCTCAAGGGGAAATCATCGATTTACCGATTAAAACTAACTTCCGCGAAGGGCTCACAGTTACTGAATACATTATTTCGTCGTACGGTGCACGTAAAGGACTAGTAGATACAGCGTTACGGACTGCCGACTCTGGATATCTTACTCGTCGTCTGGTGGACGTATCGCAAGATGTCATCGTGCGTGAAAATGATTGTGGCACAACTCGCGGCATTCGTCTGAAAGCAATGAAAGATGGGGAAAAGACCCTGATCAAACTTTCCGATCGCTTATTTGGTCGTGTAGCAGCAGAGGATATTGTCGATCCGAAGACAGGTGAAGTAATTGTTTTCCACAACCAAGAAATTTCTGAAGACTTGTCTTTAGCAGTAGCCAAAGCTGGTGTTGAAGAAGTTTGTGTACGCTCTGCATTCACTTGCGAATCTACTCGCGCAGTTTGCCAGATGTGCTATGGCTGGAGTCTAGCTCATTTAGAGTTAGTAAACATCGGCGAAGCCGTGGGGATTATCGCGGCACAGTCCATTGGTGAACCTGGTACACAGCTAACCATGCGGACATTCCACACAGGTGGTGTGTTTACGGGGGAAGTTGCCGATCAGCAACGTGCCCCCCATGATGGCACAATCAAATATAACAAAAAGCTGAAAGTCCGCCCCATGCGTACTCGCCATGGTGAAGATGCCTTTATCGTTGAGTCAAACGGGGACTTTTCTTTGGAAAGTTCTGAAGGCAAAAAGATCTATGCAATCACCCAAGGTTCGACATTATTGGTGCGTGACGGGCAGAAAGTAACTCAAAACCAATTGATGGCTGAGGTATCCATCACTGGTAAAACCTCACGTAAGACCACCGAAAAAGCGACTAAAGCACTCAATACTGGTTTAGCTGGCGAAGTATTATTCTCAGATCTAGCGATCGAAGAGAAAAAAGATCGTCAAGGCAATACCAGTTATGTCGCTCGTGGTGAAAAAGGTCGGGTTTGGGTATTGGCTGGCGAAGTCTACGACTTACCGCCAACTGCGGAACCAACTGTCAAAAATGAAGCTCAAGTCCAAGAGGGTGATGTGCTTGCGGAAACCCGCTTGATCACAGAGCATGGTGGTGTTGTGCGTCTTAGTGAAGAAGATAGTCGTCATAACCGTGAAGTGGAAATCATTACGGCTTCGGTAATCTTGGATCAGGCGATCGTCAAAGAAGAAAGCTATCAAGGTCGTGAGCATTATGTGCTTGAGACTCAAGGCGGTCAGAGTTTCTCCCTGAAAGCTTCGCCAGGCTCAAAACTGATTAATAATCAAGTCGTTGCTGAATTGATCGATGATACTTACCAAACTAAGAGTGGCGGTATTATTAAGTTTGCTGGTGTAGAAGTCGCTAAACGCAGTAAGGGCAAGCAGGGTTATGAAGTCGTTAAAGGCGGCACATTGCTCTGGGTTCCTGAAGAAACCCATGAGGTTAACAAAGACGCTTCCCTGTTGATGGTCGAGGAAAATCAGTTTATCGAAGCTGGGACTGAAGTTGTCAAGGATATCTTCAGTCAAACTGCTGGTGTGGTCGAAGTATTCCAAAAGAACGATATTTTGCGCGAAATCGTGATCAAGCCAGGTGACTTGCACTTGGTCGATGATCCGCAAACGGCGATGCAAAAGAATGGGTCTTTGGCTTATCCAGGCACGGAAATCATGCCAGGATTGACTTCGCCCGAACTCCGCTATGTGGAATATCTGGACTCAACCGAGGGGCCAGCATTGCTATTGCGCCCTGTCGAAGAATACCAAGTTCCTGACGTACCAACTGTTCCTAGCCAAGAATCAGTTAACCAAGAAGGTCGTTCGATTGGTTTGCGTGCGGTTCAACGCATTCCTTATAAGGATGGCGATCGCGTAAAGGCGATCGATAGCGTAGAGCTACTCAAAACCCAGCTATTGTTAGAAGTTGATACTGATGCCCCTCAATTAGCTGCGGACATTGAGTTTATTCCTAACGACACCGACCCAGGCAGTCTACGCTTGCAATTGGTAATTCTCGAATCATTGGTAATTCGTCAAGATAATTCTGGAGACCCTGCCCATAGCAACTCGCGGACAAGACTATTGGTAAATGACGGCGATCGCATTGATCCAGGTGCAGTTGTTGCGCGTACCGAAATCCTCTGTAAGAAACCAGGACAGATCCGTGGTATCCGCCAAGGCTCTGAAGTAGTTCGTCGTTTGCTGGTGGTCACTGAAGCAGATTGTATTACGACACATTGTCCTAATCCCACAGTTCAAATTGGCGAGCTCTTGCGATCGGGTGATGAAATTGGCGATGGTGTAATTACAGAAGAGTCTGGACAAGTCCTCAGGATTGAGAATGACTCAGTCGTATTTCGGATCGGTCGCCCCTACCTCGTATCCCCTGGAGCCTTGTTACAAATCCATGATGCTGACCTTGTTCAGCGTGGTGACAACATTGCACTGCTGGTATTTGAACGTGCCAAAACTGGAGACATCATCCAAGGGTTACCTCGGATTGAAGAACTGCTCGAAGCACGTAAACCTAAGGAAATGTGTGTACTTGCGCGGACAACAGGAACTGCTCAAGTTACCTACGACTCTGACGACAATCCTGAAGTAAAGATTCTTGGAGATGATGGCGTTCTGGATGATGACTATTCATTCAATGCGGGTCAGAGTGTAATTATTTCTGATGGTCAGAAGCTTTTGGCTGGTGAAGCGCTTACCGATGGACCTGCCAACCCCCACGATATTCTCGATATCTATTTCCATGCTTACAAGGAATCCCTTGGAGTCAGAAAAGCTGCTCTAATTGGTTTGCAAAAGGTACAAGAGTTCTTAATGAACGAAGTCCAGTCGGTATACCAATCTCAAGGCGTAGACATTTCTGACAAACACATTGAGGTAATCGTGAAGCAGATGACCTCTAAGGTGCGGATCGAGGATGGTGGTGATACTACTCGCCTCCCTGGTGAGTTGGTAGAACTTCACCAAGTTGAACAAATCAACGAGGCGATGGAAATTACAGGCGGTGCGCCTGCGGACTATACGCCAGTATTGATGGGTATTACGAAGGCAAGTTTAAATACCGACAGCTTTATCTCGGCGGCGAGTTTCCAAGAGACCACTCGTGTTCTCACTGAAGCTGCGATCGAAGGTAAGTCTGATTGGTTGCGCGGATTGAAGGAGAACGTGATTATCGGTCGTTTGATTCCTGCGGGTACTGGCTTTAATGCTTACGATACGCCGATCGTAGATGTCGATAATGGCTATGAGCCAGAACTCGGCTATGACGAAGAAGCGGATGACGTGATTATTGATGACAATACTGCACGTAATTATCAAATCATTGAGCCTCGAATTGAGCCAATTCGCGTCGTTGATAAACCTCGTAGTCGTCGTAGCTTTGATGATGAGCTGGTGGATGATGATGTGGAGTTTGAAGATGATGATGAGGAAGATGATGATGATTTTGATGATGAAGACTAGATAAAAAGAAGGGTTCGCAACGCGAACCCTTCTTTTTTGGCATTGCATATATTTATAGCAACGTAAGAGATAGATAGGACAATTCAAAACTCAAAAGATGGCAGAGCAAAGCTCTGCCATCTTTTGGGTTTTATGTCCTGAGCAAAGCTTACATTGCTATATAATGAAGATTTTCATAGGTGTAGAACGAGATATTGGTAATGTTTTAGAATATTACGGTGATAAGTTTTCTCAATAGCATACTGAATTACTCCGTAATGATGAGCCTTGGCTTAATGATAGAAAGGGTTTGACTAATGGTGAACATGGCGATCGCGAAATTTCGCTGGCGACGATGGTGGAGTGCTGTAAGTTTGTTAGAGTCTTGGTTAAGTGATGCTGATATTGAGGAACAAAAAACAACGGGTGCGTACTTGATTGAGGCGTTGGATCGAGATAGGCTATCCGATCACTTGTTTTTTCCTGATGAAATGAAAGGTAAGTCTTGGTGAAAAAGTCTATTTTCCTCGATTCTGGAGTCATCGGGCTGATTGCCAATCCCAATCTATCAGCAGAAGGTATCGATTGTGCTAAGTGGCTTCTATCGCATATCAACCAATAGTCGGTCACTTATCTCGTGAAGTATAGTAGAGTAGAGGGATTAGTAATGGAGGCGAAAATGACAGAGTTACTTACACCTCAATCTCTTTATGACCAAGATATTTTGCTTTGGGTCGAAGATACGGTCGCTAAGCTGAAAGCGCATGACTTTACAAATTTAGATCTAGAAAATTTAATTGAAGAGGTTGAGTCTTTGGGAGTTTCGCAAAAAAAAGAATTGCTGAATCGCTTAATCACTTTGTTGGAGCATTTACTGAAGCGGATTTATGTACCTTTACCCAATGATTACAACGGATGGGAAAGAACAATTCGCAACCAACGTAAAAAGTTAGAGGCGTTATTAGTTGAAGTACCGAGTTTAAAGACAAGATGGAACATCAGTTTTAGTTCTGCTTGGAATATTGCGCTTAAAACTGTCAGGGCTGAATATTCAAAAGTAGAGTTCCCTGATTCGTGGCAATTTTCATCAGATCTAGAACCAATGTTGAGCGATCGCTTTTGGCAAGAAGTCGAGTAATGAGGAGTATGGAGTTAATGCAATTCGGGAGAAGCTGGCAAATTTTGAGACGATGACTTGGCGGGAGATATTGCTGGATGCGAAGAAACAAAATCACAATATTTCGGTAGATAAGTTAATCAATGAGGCTCAGGATCGTCTTTTGAGCCAACAGCCAATTAAATCAAAGTACCTCCCTACAAGCCTTGTAGCCTAGTTGAAAAACCAGATGCAATTCGAAAAGTTTTTTTAATGAATATTACATACACCGAAGCCACAAAAGCGAAGAAAAAAACACCGACAAAACTAACCCTCCATATAATATCAATGTCAACAACAATAAAAAGCATCAATAAACTTAAAGATATACATAACCAAGATGGGATAAAAAGAAAAGTGCAATTCTCTCTCAATGATACAGTTGAATTTAAAAGTGCTTCCCATAGAGTTATTTTTCTTAATGTTTGATTGTTAATATAATTACCCTGAATAGATTGTGGCAAATTAACTGAACTAGAAGTACTAGTTGATAGAGAAGTAATATTATTTACTGAAGATGTACTTACTGATCTATGCAAAATTGGATTTGTATTAATGGAAGTAGGTGTTTTAGGATTCGGTTTTAATATCGGCTTCCCAACAGCCTTACTGATCGCCGCAGGCTTCAAATGTTGCCCCGAACTAATCTCACCCAACGCAGGAAACGGATCGCGCCCCCCTAACTTCGCAGCCCTCTCACACCAAGGACAAACACCCAAATGTCCACTGTAATGATGCTGACCATTTACCCCACACCTCACCAAACCATCCTCAGCCACACCCAACGCTTTACTCCAAACCTCCGCCGTAGGAAGAGCCGCAGGATTGGTATGTCCCTCCTCAAAACAAAGCAGAAAAAGCTCCTGCAAGGCAACAGGTAACATCTGAAAAGAAGGAGCCAGAGGCATCGGATTATAAGGAATCCCGCGCCGACCATGGGGGAAATGTCCTGCCTTAATTCGCTCCTTTAACTCTGGCGCTTCACCCTGCCCCGTAAACACCCCACCAAAAGGATGCGTCCCCTCCATCAATAATTGATAAATCAACACCCCAAACCCAAACAGATCATGCTCCACCGAGCGATCCACATCCCGAAAACTCATACCCTGTAACTCAGGCGGCGTATACTCAGGCTTACCCACCGTACAGCGATAAACCGTAGTTCCATCATTCACCTGAAACGAATCCGTATCCACCAAAGTCACGATCGCATCTTCCGCCACCAACACATTCGACTCATTCACATCCCCAATCACATATCCCCGTGAATGCACCGATCGCACCGCCCGCGCCAAATTTCTCGCAGTCCGCATCAACGAAACATAGCTAAACTTAGGACTTTCCTTACGACGAGTAGAAGGATTGAAAAATTGGCTTTGCCTTGCTCGTATCCAGCTTTGGCATCAAAAAGCCCACCACCAGACCCAAATCCGTCACCAACTCAGTCGCCCAAGCGATAGAAACCCGTTCCGAACTTGCCAAAGGATCAACAGGCGGATTCGCCACCATAAACGCCAACTTTCGCGCATAGTTCCCATGCGGCTGATGATAAACCTTGGCTACCAGTTCAGGTCTAATCCGCACCGTATAAATATTTGCCTCACCACCCGATCCAATCGGTGACTTTAAGAAAATGTAACTTTTGTCCATAAAAACCTTTTTTTCTTGTAGTACATTAGTGACTAGTTGCACGGATAAAGGCAAATAAATTATGACTATCAAAGAACAACTGATTGCTGAAATCAATCATTTCCCAGAAGAACTTTTAGATGAAGCTCTCGACTTTTTACTGTTTATCAAAACCCGATATACAGCCGAAATCACCGATGAAATTACCATAGAGGAGCAACAAAGTATAGCTGCATCCCAAGAAGCATATCGTCTGGGTGACTATGTAACCATTGAGCAATATGAGACATCTAAATTATGAATTATTCGGTTGTAATCCCTAAACCAGTGCAAAAACAGCCAGAGAATTTACCAAAAACAGAAAGAGATAAAATTATTCCTGTCCTGAAATTATTTGCAACGCCAACATTTGCAACCCATCTGAGAACATGGCCAACTGAGCAGGTTTCCCTTTCCATAAACAAATCTGAGCCGAATCAATGCCATTGTTGGGTGAAGTTAAAAACGTAGCTAAATCAAGGAATTCCTCAATCGGATGACTAGTTAAAGCGATCGCCGTTCCTTTCCACACCCACCGCAAAAAAGGCAACCCGTTTATTTGTCTCCTCTTCCTTCACCCGTTGCGCCGCCTGAGTCAAAAGATAGGCATCCTCGCCATAGGGCGCACCATCAGTAATCAAAAATACCCAAGGGCGATAGTAAGTAATGCCATTATCCTTGTACTTGCGCTTACGAGCTTGCAACAAATCAAGGGCTTTGTTAATACCCGCAGCCGTATAGGTCAAACCCTGAGCCGTCAAAGTTGGCGATTGAAAATGTTCAGCCGTAGCAAACTCCTGCTCCACGCGCACCATCGTATCAAAAGCCACGATCGCCACTTCCACCCGCTTACTCGCTAAATTATCATGTAACAGATCATCTCGAAAAGTTTGCAACCCTGCATTCAAAGCTGCTATTTTTTCCCCACCCATCGATCCAGAAGTGTCTAAAAGCAACACGCAAGGGCAACGTGGCTCTGGATTTTCCGCAAACTCGATCGCATCAAGAGTCATGGCACTGAAATAAATCTAAAGTATTTATAATTAAACCATAATGATTCAAGACTGGGGATTACGCAAAGACGAGATCGCTTGATTGAGCGATCGCATCTCTTGCAAAATTTCTCGTAATAGTCGATTAGTCTCGTTTTGGGCTGGCTCCTGCACCTGAATGGTCACCTGTTTCATTTTTAAAACATCCCTTGCAAATCTTGACACCTCAGTGGGATGAAATAATAAAGGTTCGCGATCGCTTTGGCGCAGCTCAGGATTTAACCGCGTTGGATCGTAAGGTAAGTTTAGTAAACCTTGCAACGGATCGGTATTGGCATAGCGATATACCGAAGCACGCGATCGCCCTAAAGCTTTTTGGATTGCCTCTACATCCATTAATTCGTAAGTATGATCGGATTTTAGTTCGGTGAGAGAGAATGGCAGACTCATGTCATCACATGGATTCATAGGAATATTCAGAATAATCAAAGAAACAGAAAAACTATGCTTTTGGGGCTAGAGCAGGAAAGACCTATAGCTTTAAATATTATGCAATGCCCAAAACAATGATTAGACTATCGCGTGGGGAATTTTCCTCAAATTAACTTGTCTTGATTTGCCCATCTATAATAAAAATTGTATTTCGTGGAGATTTCGGTGAAGCGTAACTTTATGCTCTCTTTTTTGAGTCGCGGTTTAGCTACTGCGATCGCAGTGGTGATGTTTAGTAACTTGCCCCTATCTTGGCAATCAACTTTGGGGCAATTGTCAGGTAGTCAAGCCTATGCTGCTCAACCTGATCTAGTTGCCAAAACTACGACAATTACTAATCAATCGCCCGACTCGTTGACAGGAAATGTGATTAAAACTGTCTTAGATAACGGTTTGACGGTATTAACTAAGCAAGTAAACACAGCTCCTGTAGTCAGTGTGCAGGTCTGGTATCGCGTCGGTTCCCAAAATGAGAAAGCAGGAATAACAGGCATTTCTCACCAGCTTGAGCATTTGATGTTTAAAGGGACAAAAGATCGTCCAATCCAGTTTGGACGCTTGTTTAGTGCCCTAGGTAGTGACTCTAATGCTTTTACTAGTTATGACATGACCGCCTATGTGGGGACAGCAGGAAGCGACAAACTGGATGCGATGCTTAGGTTGGAAGCCGATCGCATGGTCAATACAGTCGCGGGTGAAAATGAACTCAAAAGTGAGCGTACTGTTGTTTTATCTGAACTAGATGGGGGTAATAACAGCCCAGGCACAAGACTTTATCGACAAGTGATGCTAGCGGCTTATCCTGATAATTCTTATGGTTGGCCAGTGATTGGCTATCGCCCTGATGTTGAGAACTATACAGTTGAGGATATTCAAAATTATTACCGTACTTTCTATCGCCCCGATAATGCGACTTTGGTAATTGTTGGTAATTTCGAGACAGAAGCCACGCTCAAAAAAGTGCGCGAAATCTATGGCGCGATCGCTGCTCCACCAAAGCCCAAAGTTTTAATCACTCCTGAAGCACAGCAAAGCAAACCCAAGCCACCAGAACCTAAATCGGCACAAAAGCCAATTCGACTCAAAGAGCCTGGTAGTGTGCCATTTTTGCAAGCAGTTTATCCAGATTTACCTAATGTTAATGGTGCAGATATAGCAGCGATCGATGTAATGGATAGCATTCTGACATCAGGTAGAAGTTCACGACTCTATCAAGCGCTAGTGGAGACAGGCTTAGCGAGTAGTGCTAATGGTAGTGCCTCATCAATGATTGGCACAGGCTGGTACTTTATGAGTGCGACACCAACAGAGGGTAAATCGCTCGAAGAACTAGATCGCTTGTTATTGGCTGAAATTGATAAGCTGCAAACGCAGCCAATTACCACAGAAGAACTAGAACGCGCCAAAACTAGTATGCGAGCTAGTTACATTTTGGGCAATCGGGATATTAATTCTCAAGCTAGCCAAATTGGCTATAACCAGACTGTAGCTATGGATTATCGCTTTAGCGATCGCTACTTGAGTGCGGTCAATAAGGTCACAAGTGCTGATGTCAAGCGCGTTGCCAAGCAATATTTGCAACGAGATCGGCGTGTGGTCGGATATTTCGAGCCGTCGGTAATTATGGCTGGTGCTGGGACAACTCCCAGTAATGCACATTCTTCTGAAGCATTTAAACCTGGCTCTCCTGTAGATCCATCGGAAGTGGCAAAGTACTTGCCAGAAAGCGCTTTAAATAACAAAGTCGATATTCCCGCGGCGGTACAGCCCGATAAGTTCACGTTAGCCAATGGTTTGAAAGTACTGTTATTGCCCGATCGCAGTACACCGACTGTAACCTTAGTGGGTGAAATCAATGCAGGTTCAGGCTTTGACTCAATTGACAAAGCTGGGTTGGCAGGAATTACGGCGCAAAATCTTACCAATGGCACTACCACCAAAGATGCGTTGACCCTTGCATCACGTTTAGAAAATCGTGGCGCAAGTTTAGGATTTTCGGCAGGTCGAGAAAGTGTCGGTATTTCTGGCATCGGCTTAGCTAAAGATTTGCCAATTGTGATCGATCAATTAGCCGACTTGTTGCAAAATGCAACTTTTCCAGCCAAGGAATTTGACCTCAATCTTCAACGCAATCTCTTAGCCTTTAAGTCAGATCTGGATAATCCTAATGCCTTAGTGCGGCGGATCTTCCAGTCAACGCTCTATCCTAAAGGGCATCCTTTTAATGCGATGCGAACTGAAGCAACTCTCAAATCTTTAAAACGAGAAGATTTAGCGAAGTTCTATAAAACCTATTATCGTCCTGACAGTACGATTCTCACACTCATGGGAGATTTCGACCCTGCGACTATGAGAGTTTTACTCGAAGAAAAATTAGGTAAATGGCAAGCTACAGGCAAAGCGCCAAAGTTCCAATTTCCTAATGTGCCTAACCTTGCTGCAACCAACGAGAAGCAAACATCTCTAGCGGGTAAAACTCAAGCGGTCACGATCATTGGTCATCCAAGTATTTCTCGTTCTGATCCACAGTACTATCCCGCGATATTACTAAATCAAGTTTTGGGTGGTGATACATTATCTAGCCGACTTGGCACAGAAATACGCGATCGCCTTGGTTTGACCTATGGTATTTACAGCTATTTCCAAGCGGGTAGACCGCCACAAGGCGCATTTATCGTACAGATGCAAACCAGTGGTAAGGATACGGAAAAGGCGATCGCCGCAACGGTGGCGTTGCTTAGATCTGTCCGCGATAAGGGCATAACTCAAGCTGAATTTGATGTGGCAAAGAAGAGCTTGATCAACAATTTTTCTACTGAGTTTGCCAATCCTGATAACATTGCTAGTTCTTTACTGAGCGATGAGATCTACAGCTTACCAGTTGGCGATTTTTACAAGTTTCCTCAGCGCATTCAATCCGTGACTTTTGAGCAGGTCAATCGTGCTGCCAAGGAATTATTGCAACCCGATAATCTCTTGATTGTGTCGGTAGTTCCTAAAGCTGAGAAATAGTAAAAGTAGGGTGGGCTTTGCCCACCTTACTTTTTGATAGTTTAGAAATGGAATTTCATCGCGATCGCCAGTTATTAAATGAAGTGTTGAAACATAGGGGATTGGTGAGGCATCCTATATATAGCAATGTAAGCTTTGCTTAGGACATAAAACCCAAAAGATGGCAGAGCGAAGCTCTGCCATCTTTTGGGTTTTGAATTGTCCTATCTATCTCTTACGTTGCTATAAGGTGGAATTTCATCTATGGAAATTATCTTTGGAAGTGGATTAGTAATGAAAAAACAGTGATTCATACCAATTCACAAAAGTGTGACAACACTTCTATGAATTAAAAACCAAACCCCGTAATACCAAGACACAAAATGGCTACACCATTTTGTGTCTTGGTATTACGGAGGAGTTAGATAGTTACTGCTAAGCTTAAATATCCTATTAGAAAGAAACTTTCTGTCTAATGGCAAGTTAGATTACATCTAGATTTTAGGTGTTGACATGTTAAAAAAAATGGTGATATATCTTTGTGCAACTGAGTAAGTCAGCCTAATTTTTGTTTTATCTCTAAGTTATTGCCTAGAGTTAAACAAAAAACGGGGGAACCAAGTTTTCTAAGAGCATAGGGGCGCATTTTCAGAATGAATCTGAAAAAGGACATCTCTCAGTCCTAGCCCGTCAGCTAACCTCGTAGGCATTGAGAGAAGACTGTGGAAAATGGCGATCGCTGCAAGTTAAAATTTTTTGACGAGTAGTATCAGTTTCAACGGGATTCTTGTTTGGACTCTCAGATCACATCAATTCTGAAACAAGGTACTACAAATCATGGTTTTGATGAGTTTGGCGACTAATACCCTCACTTTTATGATTGGGTGTTTTCGCAGTTTGTTTCGAGCTAATGTGTTGCTGCCGATCGCAGGATTTGCAGGAGTCATAGCCCTATGGTGGGCGATCGCTTTATTTCGCAATGAAATGATGCCCACACCGCCAGAAGCATTTGTCAAGAATTTAGATTTTATTTTAAATCCGTTTTATCGTCGTGGACTTGGTGATATTGGGATTGGATGGCTACTGTTAGCAAGTTTACGTCGAGTCTGTATTGGCTTTCTCTTAGGAGCTATAGTTGCCATTCCCGTCGGGGTTTGGATTGGGCTATCACGCAATGCTTGGTTGGCAATTAACCCGATTATTCAGGTTTTTAAGCCAGTTTCGCCACTCGTTTGGTTACCGATCGCCCTTGCTATTTTTAATGCTGCCGAACCTTCAGCAATTTTCGTGATTTTCATTACTTCCCTCTGGTCTACGATTATTAATACTGCTGAAGGAGTAAGTAACGTTCCCAAAGACTATTTGGAAGTTGCCCAAGTTTTAGAAATGCCCCGATGGAAGCAGTTAATAAAAGTAGTTCTACCAGCGAGTTTGCCCTATATCTTTACAGGTTTACGCATTAGTCTAGGGATAGCATGGTTAGTAATTGTAGCGGTGGAAATGCTCACGGGTGGCATTGGTATTGGCTTTTTTGTTTGGGATGAATGGAATCGTTTAAATGTAAGTTCTGTATTTTTGGCAGTCTTTGTGATTGGTGTGACAGGACTGATTTTGGACTATGCCCTTGCTAAATTACAAGCAATCATGACTCGTCGCCCTGCACAATCTTAAGTTTCGGAGATTCCCATGTCTACAACAAGGAGAGCATTCCTTCAAGGAATGACCGCTACTGCCTCAGCGATCGCCTTTTCTGCATGTTCCCAAGAACAAGGACGAAATCCCACTGGACTATCGGAAACAGCGTTGGCTGTAGAGCCTGTAATTAATCCTGCCAGTCTGGAAAAGCCCAACTTAACGATCGGGTTTGTACCTGTTAACGATTGCGCTCCCTTTGCGATCGCTTGGGAAAAAGGGTTTTTTCGCAAGTATGGATTGAACGTTACACTCAGTCGAGAAGCGAGTTGGGCTAATTCCCGTGACGGGATCATTTTTGGACGCTTAGATGCTTCTCCCGTTGTATCTGGTGCTGTCACCAATGCCCGTATTGGTGCAGAAGGCGCACGTCAATTCCCCCTTTGTGCTGTCATGACCATTCATCGTCATGGTAATGCCATTACCTTCAATCGTAAATTATGGGGAGATGGTATCCGTCCCTTATCTACCTATGTCGGCGATTTAGATAGATTTGGCAAAGATTTGCGACAATATTGGCAAACTGCGCCCATAGATGATCGCGTATGGGCAACGGTTCTGAGTTCTTCCATTTATGAATATTTTATTCGCTATCTACTGGCGGCGGCTGGCATCAATCCAGTTACTGAATTGCGCTCAATTATTACACCACCACCCCAGATGGTGAGCAATATGCGGATGGACGCGATTCAAGCCTATATGGTTGCCGAACCTTGGAATACGCGAGCGATCGCAGGTAACGAGGGAGTTGGATTTACCTTTGCTCAAGGGCGAGAAATTTGGAATGGACATCCTGATCGCCTTTTAGCCGTGCGCGAATCCTTCATTCAAGAATATCCCAAAACCTACCGATCGCTAGTAAAAGCGATGATTGAAGCCTGTCGATATTGCAGTGAACCTGCGAATCGCGAAGAAGTAGCTAAAATTATCTCCCAGCGCTCTTTTACTGGTGCAAATGTCAAATATACGAGCCCTGCAATTGTAGGAAACTACAACTATGGAGGATTTGATAATCAACAACGCATCACGAATAGCTTAGCAACAACTCTTTTCTTTGAAATACCCACTTCTGTTTCTGATGTTGCCCACGACCATTCTACGTTCCTTTGGCAGTCACAGAGTCTCTGGCTGATGACCCAAGCAGCTCGTTGGGGACAAATCCCTGAGTTTCCCAAGAATGCTGAGGCGATCGCTCGTCAAGGATGGCGCACCGATTTATATCGAGAAATTGCTACCGAAATGGGCATTGTTAGTCCTGCTGATGACTATAAAGTAGAACCTGCCTCAGCCTTTGTTGATCGCCAATCCTTTGATCCTAGTAATCCCATCGGCTATCTCAACAACTTTGCAATTCGGGCAAATGCTCCCCATTCCTTTTTCTTTGCCTAAAAATTATCCTAGAAACAAAAAAACTGTATGACTACTTCCCCAACCAGCCTCACATCTAACAACCATTCCCATGACAAAACCTTTTTAGTGGTCGAAAATATTGTCAAGTCATTTCGCAAACCTGATGGAAGTCAATTTGTGGTACTAGATGGCATTAACCTTGCGATCGCTGAGCAGGAATATGTCTCTGTAATTGGTCACTCTGGCTGTGGAAAATCTACTCTAGTCAGAATTGTGGCAGGTTTAGAGAAACCGACATCAGGCTTAGTCACTCTAGAAGGTAAAGTCATTCGCAAACCAGGGGCAGAGAGGATGATGGTATTTCAAGGCTATTCGTTGCTTCCTTGGTTGACAGTCAGAGAAAACATTCGCATGGCGGTAGATGAAGTATTTAAAACCGCAAGTCGTGATGAAAAAATATCTATAGTTAACGAACATATTGAAATGGTCAATCTCACTGCTGCCGCCGATAAATATCCCCAAGAACTTTCAGGTGGTATGAAGCAAAGAGTTGGGGTTGCTCGCGCTTTAGCAACTCGTCCGAAAATGCTATTGCTAGATGAACCATTTGGAGCGCTAGATGCTCTAACTAGACCGAAGTTACAACAGCAAGTTTTAGATATTTGGGAAAACCATCGCCAAGCAGTTATGATGATTACCCATGATGTTGATGAAGCCATTTTTATGTCCGATCGTGTGGTGATGATGACCAATGGACCAAAAGCAACGATTGGACAGGTGCTAGATATTCCGTTACCACGTCCTCGCGATCGCCACGAATTGCGAGAGTCTAGAGAATACTATGAGTTACGCAATCAAGCGTTAGATTTTCTAGAACGATATCAGTAGATCATTCTTAAAACCCAAATAGTGTGAGGCGGCGCTTGGGGAGAGAGTGTAAAGTAAAGTGTGTAAAGTCTAGGATATATACAGAGAGACAATCAAGACACACAATAACTAACACCAAAACCGATGAATATACGCAAAGAAATACTCGATGAAATGCTACAAGAATGTAAAACATCACCCGACCTATTCGGAGAAGGAGGAAT
>Ga0315907_10002351_pt1 | contig 23920 bp, 15 predicted proteins | sample LakEriMetagenome_3_FD_203525 | JGI IMG/M metagenome (GOLD analysis project Ga0315907, IMG submission 203525) | Freshwater fungal communities from buoy surface, Lake Erie, Ohio, United States - Buoy 12 MA123 | ecosystem: Environmental > Aquatic > Freshwater > Lake > Lake biofilm | place: USA...
GGGTGAGGACGAGTTCGGCACCGAGCATGGCGAGGAGGGTGCGGCGTTCGAGGGACATGGTTTCCGGCATGGTGAGGATGAGCCGGTAGCCTTTGGCGGCGGCGACGAAGGCGAGGGCGATGCCGGTGTTGCCGCTGGTGGGTTCCACGATGACGGTATCCTTGGTGAGGAGGCCCTTCTGTTCTGCGTCTTCGATCATGGCCATGCCGATGCGGTCCTTGACCGAGCCGAGCGGGTTGAAGAATTCGCATTTGAGGGCCACGGTGGCGTGGCAGCCTGCGGAGACCCGGTTGAGGCGCACGAGCGGGGTGCGGCCGACGGTTTCGACGATATTCTGGTAGATGCGGCCCATGGGAGGAGAGACTTTGGTCGTGAGGGGAGAGAAGTAGGGCGGAGGAGGGGGAGCGCAAGAGTTTTCCGGCGGATGGCCATGGGTTGGACGATAGGGAAACTCGGGGATTGCGTCCGCTGCGGGAATTTGCTTAGATGGGGGTATGAGGACGGCTGCGGGCACAGGAAAGGTTCTGATGAAGGGCCGGGCTGATGGCCGTGGGGTGGTGTGCGGGATGGCACTGCTGGCGGTGGCTGCGGTGGTGGGGGCGCAGGAAGTGGTGGAACTGGAGGTCGGGCCGGTGCTGCGGCTGGGAGTGGGAGCCGCCGGTGGCTGGGCTTATGAGCTGGAGAATCTGCGCAGTGATGGCGGGTGGAGCGTGCTTGGTGAGCGTCGGTTTTCGGCTGGAGGCGAGTTGTGGTGGACGGTGCCGGTGGCTGGGGAGCGGGGGATTTTCCGTGTGAGGGAGAACCGTAAGCCTGGTGCCGGGCCTGCGCCGGACCGCTTGGTGGGGTCGAGGTTACGGATCAACAGCCGGGCCTTGAGTGGTGTGCTGGAGGGTCGGGCCGATGGTGCGGTGGATTTCGTGAATAGTCAGAGCGAGAGTCGGGGGTTGCTCGGCTGGGTGCGGACGGGAGAGGACAGCGGGGTGGCGACGCTGCAGTGGCCTGGTGGGGGAAAGGATGTGCTGCGGATGACGTATGCGGGGCCGGCGTGTGGTCGGGTGGTGGTGGAGCGGTATGATGCGGCGGGGCGGTTTGCGGGGGCGGCGGCGGGGACGTTTGGTGATGCGGGTGAGGAGACTTCGGTGCAGGCACCGGTTTCGGTGGGTGGGCTGTCGGCGGTGATGGCAGGGGCGGGCCGGGCGCGGCTGATTTTTCTGGATGGGAAGGGATTGGCGATTGAGGGTGGGGAGGTGTCGAACTGGACGTACCGTGTTGTTTCGCCGGGGGTTTCATCGGTGGTGATGCGGCGGTCTGGTGGGGAGAGCGAGGAAATCACGTGGACCTTCACGGGGCCTTGGTGCGGGCAGTTTGTGAGCCGCGAGCTGCGCCATGGGGTGAAGGTGAGCGAGCGTCAGGGACGGTTTTCGCTGACGGGCGGCTGACTTGGCTGGGCGGGTGCCAGAGGTTGGCGGTGGCGTGCCGGGCGTCCGGTGGATTTTCAGGGATCCGGGGCGCAGCGTCGGCAGGTTTCGAGCCAGTGGTCCGGGGCGACCAGTTTGTATGCGGGCCGGATATCCGACAGGGGGAGCCCTGGGGCGGAGGCATTGCGGGCGCAGAAGCGGCAGCCTTTGGGCATGAGGGCGAGCGGGGGGACGGATCCTTCGATGGTGGGGAGCCGTGAGCCTGGGATGCTGTCGAGTCGCGGGATGCTGGCGAGGAGGCCTTTGGTGTAGGCGTGGCGTGGGTGGGCGAAGAGGGTGGTGGCGGGGGCGCGTTCTGCGATGCGGCCGCCGTACATGACGACGACTTCGTGGCACATTTCGGCGATGACGCCGAGGTCGTGGGTGATGAGGAGGACGGCCATGCCGCTTTCCGCCTGGATTTCGCGGATGAGGTCGAGGATCTGGGCCTGGACGGTGACGTCGAGGGCCGTGGTGGGTTCGTCTGCGATGAGCAGGGCAGGTTTGAGGGCGAGGGCGAGGGCGATGACGACGCGCTGGCGCATGCCGCCGCTGAGCTGGTGGGGGTATTCCGAGTAGCGGATTTCGGGGGAGGGGATGCGGACGCGGCGGAGGACCTCGATGGAGCGGTTGCGCGCCTCGCTGGGCGGGCATTTTTCGTGGAGGAGGAAGACCTCGCTGAGTTGGCGGCCGATGGTCTGGACTGGGTTGAGGGCCGTCATGGGTTCCTGGAAGATCATGCCCATGCGGCGGCCGCGGAGAGACCAGAGCCGTTCCTCCCGGGCGGTGGCGAGGTTTTCGTTTTCGAGGAGGATGGAACCGCCGGTGATGACGCCCGAGGGGTGGGGGAGGAGGCGCATGATGGACATGGCCGTCACGCTTTTGCCGCAGCCTGATTCGCCGACGAGGCCGGTGATGCGGCCGCGTGGGACGTCGAAGGAGATGTCATCGACGGCGGTGACGAAGCCATCGTCCGTGTGGAAGCCTGCCGAGAGATTCTGGATCGAGAGCAGAGGGTCGCGGTTCATGGGGTGGCCGTGGGGCGGCGGAACTGTTCGAACGAGCGGACCGAGGGAGGGAAGGCGGGAGTACCGCTGGCGAGGGTGCGGCGGGTTTCCTCCTTCATGGCGGTATCGACCCAGAAGAGGTGGAATTCCTCCCAGTCGCGGCTGGAGCGGACATTGAATCCTTCCGGCCAGCGGAGCCAGCGCCAGTGGGCGACGCGGTAGTATGGCTGGACGAAGGCTGGGATGAAGGCGGCGTCGTCGTGGAGGATGGCGACGATTTCGCGGGCGAGGCGGACGATTTCCTCCATGGTTTCCGCCTTGTCGTAGGCGGAGATGAGCTTATCGAGTTCCGGGATGCTGGTCTGGGTTTCGTTATTGGTGTCGGTTTTGATGGAACCGTCTTCCTTGTAGGCATTGGCACCGTGGAAGGTTTCCCAGAAGCGCGGGTACATTTCGACCGAGATGTTTTTGGCTCCGAAGGCGAGGTCGTGTTTCTTTTCGTCCATTTTCTTCCATGCGGCCGTCATTTCGATGATTTCGAGATTGAGGCCGAGGCCGGCTTTGAGGGCTTCGTTTTTGAGGATGACGAAGAGGTCGGTGTAGGGTTTGTAGCCGGTGGTGAGGGTGAATGAGAGGCGTTGACCGCTGCTGTTGACGAGGACGCCGTCATCGCCGCGGGAAGTGAAGCCGGCGCGGGCGAAGCAGGCTTCGGCTTCCTTTGTGCTGAAGGGGCGGGCGGAGATGCCGGGAAAGAGGACCTGGGAATAGCCATCGCAGGGAGTCTGCATGCGTTCGGCATCGCCGCGGAACATTTCGCGGAGGGCGAGGTCCCAGTTGAGAGCGGACTGGATACCCTGGCGGATGTCCTTATTGTCGAGGAGGGGTCGGGAGCGGTTGATGAGGACCGCCCACGAGGGCCGGGGGATTTCGTTATAGAAGGTGGCCTTGTGGATGCAGCCAGAGGCGACGCGTTCGTCGGAATCCGGGAGTTTGCGGTACCAGTAGTCGGCGAGCCGCATGGAGAAGATGTCGATTTCGCCTTTGCGGAAGAGTTCGAAGGCCTTGCCCTGGTCGCGGATGACGCGGACCGAGATGCGGTCGACGTTGTAGCGGTAGCGGTGGTGGCGGAGGCTGGCGGCCCACCAGTTGGGTACTTTGGTGAGGGTGATGGAGCGACCCTTGTCGACGTTTTCGGGTCGGACTTCGTAGGCACCGGTGGTGGGTTCGAACTGCCATTGGTAATGGGAAACCCAGTCGTCGGCGAGGTCCTGGTAGAAGTGGATGGGGACTGGGCGGACTGAGACGGCGCGGTAGAGGAGGTCTGGTTTCTTTTCCGGGAGGGTGATGGCGATGGTGAGGTCGTCGAAGCGGGTGATGGACGAGAATTTATTGGTGTAGAAATCCTGGTACCAGAGGTCTGCGGTGTAGTCGCACCGCATGAAGTAGAAGCAGAAGAAGTAGTCGTCGGCGCGGACGGGGACGCCGTCGCTGAAGCGGGCAGCGGGGTCGAGGCGGAAGTAGACCGTGCGGCCATCCGGGGCGAAGGCCCAGTGGGTGGCGAGTTGAGGGAACCACTGGACGGTATCGGGGTGCTGGGCGGCGAGGGCGAGGGCGTTGCTGTCGAGGATGTAGCTGCGGAAGGCACCGGAGGCGTCTGGTCCGAGGAAGCGGAGGGTGCGTGGGAAGTCGGGGATGAAGTAGAAGTAGGTACCGCCCTTGGTGGCTTGGGGGTCGCCCAGTTCCGGCACATCGGTTCCGTCGTTCCAGACGAGGTCCGTGGGGATTTGGTCCGGGGAAGAGAAGCGGAAGAACTCCGGGTAGCGCTGGAACATGGCCATGGCTTCCGCGGGGAGGGGGATCCGTTGTTTTGGGTAGTCGATGGTGCGCTGCGGGCGGGAGCAGCCTGAGAGGAGGGCGGCGGCGGTGGCGGCCCCGGTGCGGAGGGCGCTGCGGCGGGAGAGGCCATGGGAGCCGTGGGGAACTGGGGGCATGGCGTCGGTGCGGGTGGTGGTGGCGTGGGCGTGGGGGGATCAGCGGTAGACCGTGTGGCGTCGCGGGTCGAAGGCTTCGCGGACGGCTTCACCGATGAACGTGACGAGGAGGAGGACGCCGACGAGGGCTCCGAAGGCCGAGGTGACGATCCACCATGATTCCTTGTGATCGAGGCCGATCTCGAGGAGTTCGCCCCAGCTGGGGGTGGGTTTGGGGAGTCCGAAGTTGAGGAAGTCGAGGACGGTGAGGGATGAGATGCCTGCGGCGATGGAGAAGGGGAGGTAGGTGACGAGGACCGAGATGGTGTTTGGGAGGATGTGGGAGAAGATCATGCGCGGGGTACTGGCTCCGATGAGTCGGGCAGCGGCCACGTAGTCGCGTGATTTCTCGCGGAGGGTGACGGCGCGCATCTGCATGGCCTTCGAGGTGAAGTCGAAGAGGACCATGATGATGAGGAGGCAGGCGATGCGCCATGCGGTGCCGGTTTCTGCGGGGATGAGCGAGATGGAGATCATCACCATGTAGAGGAACGGGATGGTTTCCCAGATCTCGATGAGGCGGAGGCCGATGAGGTCGGTTTTCCCGCCGAAGTAGCCCATGGTGCAGCCGATGAGGATGCCGACGAGGAAGGTGAGGGCGGTGTAGGCGATGGAGAAGATGATGACATTGCGGAAGCCGTAGACCATGCGGGCGAAGACATCGCGTCCGGTGGGGTCGGTTCCGAGGAGGTGGCGGCGGGACCAGTCGGGTGGGGAGGGGTGGGTGATGCCTTCGCGGAAGTCGCTTTCGCCGGGCGACCATGGGATGAGGGGGAGGATGACGGTGCCGTTTCCGGAGCGTGCGAAGGAATCGCGGAGGTCGCGGTAATTGGTTTCGTACTCGTAGGGTTCACCGAAGGTGGAGCCGGGGATGATGGCTCCGTAGGAAGGGAAGTGGGCTTTGCCCTGATGGGAGACGTAGAGGGCGCGGTTACTGATCCAGAGTTCGGCGGCGAGGGAGGCGGCGATGATGAGGGTGAGGATTACGAGCGACCACCAGCCCCGGTGGATGGAGCGGAAGCGGCGGAAGCGTTTCTGCGTGATGGGGCTGAGGGGCATGGGTCAGTCGAAGCGGATGCGCGGGTCGACGAGAGCGACGAGGAAATCGCCAAGGATATTGCCGAGCATGACGAGGAGGGAGGAGATGACGACGATGCCCATGACGACTGGGTAGTCGCGGTCGAGGATGGATTCGAAGCCGAGGAGGCCGATGCCATTGATGTCGAAGATGCGTTCGATGACGAAGGATCCTCCGACGAAGGCGGAGAGGGATCGTCCGAGGTTGCTGACGACGGGGATGCTGGCGTTGCGGAAGGCGTGGTGGATGACGGCGCGGCGGTAGGGGACGCCCTTGGCGACGGCGGTGCGGACGTAATCGGCGGCGAGGTTGTCCATGAGCTGATTTTTGGTCAGCATGGTAGTGAAGGCGAAGGCACCGATGAGGTAGCAGACGAGGGGGAGGGCGGAGTGGTGGAGGATGTCGACGATTTTCCCGCCGAGGGATTTTTCCATGAAGTCGAAGCTGGTGAAGCCTCCGGTGGGGAACCAGCCGAAGCGGGCGGCGGCGAAGGTGACGAGGATGCTGCCGAGGGCGTAGCCGGGGATGGCGAAGCCTGCGAAGATGAGGATGGACGAGAGGTTGTCCGGGAGGGTACGGTGTTTGAGGGCTTTGAAGAGGCCGAGGGGGATGCTGATGAGGTAGGTCAGGAAGAGGGTGACGAGGCCGTAGTAGAGGGAGACCGGGAGGCGCTGGGCGATGACGTCGGTGACTGGTTCATTGAAGCGGAACGATTCGCCGAGGTTGCCGGTGAGGAGGCCGGAGAAGCGTTTCCGGAAGACTTCGATGCGGGTGATGGTCTGGGGGCCTTCCTTGGCGGGGAGGGTCCGCCATTGCCATGGGGCGGCGGGGGAACCGTCTGGTTTGGTGAGGGCGAATGAACCGTCCGGAGTTTTCGTGATGCGGAGTGGTTCGCGGGTTCCGGGGGCGCGGATGGTTTGCTCTGTTTCGTCCGGGCCGAATTCGATTCTGCGGCGGAGGTCGGCGTAGGGCCAGACGCCGAGCCATGAGAAGTAGCCGGCGACTGGGTGCTGGTCCATGCGGAAGCGGACCTTGAGCTGGTCGAGTTGTTCTTCCGAGAGGGCCTGATTCTGGGCGGCTCCGCCGCGGCTGCCGCCTTCGCCGCCTTTGCGCATTTCTGCGATCATGCGTTCCATGGGGCCGCCGGGAACGAAGCGGGTGATGAGGAAGACGAGCATGGTCACGCCGATGAGGGTCGGCGGGATCAGCAGGAGGCGTCTGAGGAAGTAGGCACCCATGGGTCGGAGGCGGCGGCGGCAGGAGGGGGCGAACTCGGGCCGTGCTGGGGATGGGTCAGCGGCGGCCGCCCTGGGGGTCGAAGTCGACCGGGATCCGGACCGAGGGGAAGTCTTTGAGGGTCATGCTGAAGAGGAGGCCCCATTCGTCCTGGCCGCGGTGGTCGCGGATGATGGCGCCGAGGCTGGCGACCCATGAGGAGAGGTCGCGGTGGACCGAGTACTGCTGGAGTTCGAGGGTACTGTCTTCTGCTTCGTAGCGCTGGTAGGCACTGAAGCCCCAGTTTTCCGTGACGCGGGCGTAGGCACCGAGGTCGATGAGGTTACTGTTCTGGAAGTAGGGATGGTCCTGGAGGTAGCGGTGGCCGAGGGAGAGGTCGAGGGAATCGATGGGCATGAAGGTGGCCCTTGTATTGATTTCCGTGAAGCTGGCGTCGTCGCCTGTGGGGATTTGGGCTGCCATGTTGAGGCGGGTCCATGGGACGGGGTTCCACTCGATTTCCTGGTAGAGGTTGGAGATGGTGCGGTCGAATTCCGGGTCGTCGGCGTAGACATCGACGTAGGTATTGGTCTGGAGCCAGTTGAAGGTGCCGCGGTTCCGTTTTGTCTGGAGGCGGTTATAGGCTCCGATGCGGACGACGTTCCAGTCGCGGAGGGCGTCGACGGCTGTGTAATTGGTCAGGTCGAGCGGGCGTGGTCTGGTGGAGAGGGCGAGGCGGTCGATGCCTTTGAGGCGGTTGCCGATGCTGTCGGCGCTGACGAACGACCAATTGAAGTACGGCTGGATGACGTGGCGGAGGCCATTGATGCCGAGGGAGGGTTTCTGGATCTGGTCGTAGACGCGGGAGAGTTTGAACGACCCTTCGAGGCCTGCGGCGAGGATGGTGCGGTCGAGGTTTTCCGGGGAGGGACCGGAGACAGAGGAATAGTTGGTGTAGCCGACGCCGAGGCGGGGGGTGAGGGTGAAGCCGCCGCCGAAGGAGCCTGGGTAGAGGGCTTCGTGGTAGGTATGGAAGCGGTTGAAGCCTTGTTCGATGAGGCTGCCGCGGAGTTCTGCGAGGGTATTGGTGGCGGCGGCGGCGTCGAGGAGAGTGGCGAGGGCGGGGTCGGCCAGTTGGAGCGAAAGGTTCTGGACGCGGTCTTCGAGTTGGCGGCGGTCGAAGTCGCCCCGTTTTTCCTCGAGGATGCCGAAGCTGGAAGTACCGTTGTAGAAGAGCCCGGTATTGAAGATGGGCTGGCGGGGCATATCGAGTGACAGTTCCGGGAGGCGGGTGTCGCTCTGGTAGAAATCGTTGGCGCGGAAGCGGGTGAGGAGGTTGAATTCGCCCTGGTCGCTGCGTTTGACGAGGTTGACGAGGTTATCCGGGTTGGGGTCTTCGCGGAATTCCGTGGGGAAGAAGTCTTCGTAGAAGTAGGCGTCGCTGATTTTATTGACATCGACGTCGAGGTAGATGTCGCTTTCTTCCGGGCCTGGGAGGTAGATGCGGTGCTGGAGATTGACGCGGTAGCGGGAGGAGTCGACTGAGTCGCGCTGGACGCGGGAGAAGGTATTGTTGCGCTCGGGGTCGGTATCGTAGACCCCGTAGAAGCGGAATTTACCGAAGGCTTCCTGGCTGGTGTAGCGGCGGGAATTGATGTCGATGCCTGCGCCCACGCCGCGGGAGGCGTAGAGGTCGAGTTTGTATTTGGCGATGCTGTGGTCTCCCCATGTGACCCCGTACTGGTTCATGAGGAAGAATCCGAGGTTGCTGCGGTAGCCTGGGGCGAAGGTGTAGCCGACCTCATCCTGGAGGGGTTGGGAGAGGTAGGGGAGGTAGAAGATGGGGGTATCGCCGGCGTAGATCTTGAGTTTCCGGAAGACGACGCGGTCATCGGGGTAGATCGAGACGTGTTCCGATTCGATGTGGAAGGACGGATCCGTGCTGTCGTCCGTGGTGAATTCGGCGTTATCGACTTCGATGACGGAGATTTCGCGGGTGCGGGTGGTGAGGCTGCCGGCGCTGAAGAAGAGGGGTTCGATGCTGCTGCGGAGTTCCGAGGCGTCGAGTTGTTCGGTCTGGGTGTTGTAGGTGGCGCGGTTGCCGCGGTAGATGAGACCGTCCTTGTAGATGGCGACGTCGTCGAGGAAGCGCATCTGTTCCTTTGCGGCGATGTACTCTGCTTTTTCGCAGAAGACCTCCATTTCGTCCGAGCGGATGTGGACGGGACCGCTGATGACGACGTTGCCGTCCGGGGTGAAATTGAAGTTGCTGGAATCGATCCGCATGTCGCCGAGGACATCGAGTTTGTCCTTGATGGCTTCGAGTTTGGGGAGCTGGGCAGCGGCAGGGGAGGCTGCGAGGGCTGCGATCAGGGCCAGCGGTCGGAAGGTCATGGGTGGCGGGAGGTCGGGAACGGAAATAATTTCCTGATCTTAACTAAATCCGGGGGGGGAGAAAATGCAAACACTTGGTGCGGGGCAAACGCGAGGCCCGGGGCGTATGGCATGCCCCGGGCCTTGCGGATATTTATGGATCCCATGGTTTGCCTTGTGAGGGAGGAAACCGTGAGGTGGTGGCGTGGCCGATCAGCGTCGCTGTGCCTTGAGACGGAAGTAGCGCCGAGGGTCGCCGATGGGGATGCGGAGGGTGAAGGTGCGGATATTTTCGACGACGGGGGCGGCTTCGATGGTGATGCCTGGGGTATCTCCGCTGACATTTTCCCAATTGACCATGTCGGCGCTGATCTGTGGGAGGAGGAAGGCTTCTGCCTGGTAGATATCCTGCGTGTAGGTGTAGACGATGTTGCCGTCTTCGATGACTGGGGTGGGGACGGCTGGGTCCTCGGCGATCTTGGGCTGGGTGCCCATGGCGTATTCGAGGTAGTTGGCGAGGCCGTCCTGGTCCGGGTCGGCGGTGGGGCCGCTGATGGCAGGGTTGGCGATTTCAGCGGGTGTGAAGTTGATGGTGGCCCATTCGTTGAAGGTGGGGGTGGGTTGGCGGACGCTGATGCGGATTTCGCGTGGGACGCTGTAGCCGAGGTCGTTTTCCACCATGACGTAGAAGGCGAAGACGCCGAAGGCGGATGGGGTGAAGGTGTATTCGCCGGTGGCGCGGTTGAGGGTGATGAGCATCCGGACGGTTGGATTGCTCACGCTGGGGACATCGAGGGTGGCGAACTGGGTGAGTCCGGTGGTGGGGAGGGTGGGTTGTTTCGGGGTGATGGCCGTGGGGAGGTAGAACTCGTGGGCGATGATGGGGAAGATGCCGGTGGAGCCGCCCGATCGGATGGTCCGGGTCTGAATGGTCTGTCCGCGGCCGATGCTGACGTTCTGGGCTGGGACGTTGGGGGGATCGTTCTGGGACGTATCGCCGTAGCAGCCGTAGTAGGTGATATCGAGGGCGGCGATTTTCTGTTTGCTGGGGTCGGTGGGGTTGGCGACGGGGACGTAGACGGGGTCGGCCACGGTGGGGTTGAGGTTGGTGCCCTGGCTGGTGTTGTCCCAGACCTGGACGGTCCACTGTGGGGATGAGCCGACGGCGCGGTAGCCCCAGTGACGGAGCGACATGAATTTCCAGTCGGTGGCGGTGTCGAAGGCTGGTACGAAGTTTTCCTCGCTGCGGTTATAGTCTTCGCGGTGGGGGACGAAGAGTTCTGATTTCATGCCGAAGATATCGGCGCGGTTGGGTGGGGCGAAGAGGTTGACGCCGGTGTCGCCGCGGCGTCCGTGGTACCATTTGACGCGGGTACTGACGTGTTCGACGCGCATGCCGGCTGGGGGTCCGGGGATGAACATGCGGACGCCTTCCTGATTGTTGTCCGGGATGAGTCGGCCGGATGGGCCGGTCATTTTCATGCTTGTGGAGAATGGAAGGTTTTTCCATTTCATGGCGATGCGGACGGCCTTGTCGGCGTCGATGAGGCCTGCGCCGTGAGCGAAGTGGAAGGGTTTGCCCATGGGGGCGAGGCGCCAGAGGGTGGGGAAGGGTTGGCCATTGATGTCCCAGCGGCAGTCATTGACCATGCGGGTGGAGCGCATGATGATTTCCTGGATGTCGCGCCATTTGAGCTGGGGGTTTGCCTGTTTCATGAGGGCGACGACGCCGGCGACCTGGGGAGCGGCGAAGGAGGTACCGATGTTGCTGGAGTCGGTGCGGCCCTGGGTGGAGAGGCTGAGGATGCCCTGGGTGGGGCGGCGTGATTCCCGGAAGTCGGGTGGGATGTCCCATGGTTCGATGGGAGGGTTTTTGCGGATGGGTTTGCTGGCGGGCCATGCGCCTGCGGGTCCGGCGGGCGGGGCAGCGGTCCACTTCATGAGCGGGGGGAGTTCGTCGCCCATGCCTGGGGCGACGCACATGAGGCTGGCGCCGACGTTCGAGTAGGCGATGCGGCGGCCGATGTCGCTGATGCAGCCGACGGCGATGGTTTCGCGGCGGTTGGTGGTTTCCTGGTAATTGGTGTTCATGCGGCCGTCGCCTTCGTTACCGGCGGCGAAGACGAAGACGCAGTCTTTCGGGCCTGGGCGGAGGGCGAATTCGAAGGCCTGGAGGACGAGGGGGTGTTCCGGGTAGAGGTCGTCGGCGGCGAGGGTGGCTGGGCCCCATGAATTGTTGGCGACATCGGCGAGGAGGGCACCGGTGCGTGGGTCTTCGGTATTGATGACGCCGTCCTGATTGAAGTCCGACTGGGTGGATCCCCAGGCGACGGCGTTGGCGAACTGGAGTGGGGAGGCATTGCCGCCGAGGATGCGGATGCCCATCATGGTGCAGAGTGGGGCGACGCCGGTGATGTCGCGCTGGGCGTTGTCCATGCGGGCTCCGATGATGCCGGCGCAGGCGGTGCCATGGAAATCGAAGCGGATATTGGCGGGGGACGGCGTGGGGTTATTGGGGTCGAGCGGGTCCCAGCCGCGGTCGACGTAGTTATCGTGGTTGGTTTTGACGAGGTCGACGCCGGGGACGGAGGCTCCGGTGAAGTCGGCGTGGGCTTTTTCGAGTCCGTCGTCGACGACGAGGACCTTGATGTTATTGCCGCGGATGGGGAGCTGGGAGATGGGGCTGCGCTGATCCCATGCGAGGTCGGCGCGGATGTCGCAGCGGTCGCCGGGGAGGATGAGGTCGCCCACGTCCGGTTCCATGAGGAGAGGGAGGGGCTGATTTTCGCCGGTATTCCTGAGGTACCACTGGTAGGGTTTCGAGGTGGAGTCGGGACTGGGGATTGGAGTGCGGACATTTTCCCAGAGTTTGACTTTGGGTCCGTAGTCGGCTGCGGTGGCGGTGGCGAAGGCGAAGTTGCGGTCGTTGGGGATGTATTTGCTGACGCGTTTGACGGAGAGGAGGGGTTCGGCCTGGACGACGCCGGGGGCTTCGCGGATGCGGTCGAGGGCGCGGAGGGCGGAGAAGACGTCGGGGTAATTGAGGACGAGGAAGTGTTGGGCGTAGCTTGGCTGGATAGCGGAGGCGGCGCGGGCCGAGCGGATGAAGGTACCGCGGTCGACTGAGGGGAGGAGTTCGACGAAGAGCTGGCTGTTGATGGCGCGCCATGTACTGTCCTTGCGGGGTTTACCGGCGACCCAGCCGGTGAGCTGGGTGGCGAGGCCGGTATTCTGCTGGTAGTTGGCGGCTTCGGCGGAGAGTTCCGAGATTTTGCTTTTGGTACCGGTGCGTACGGTATTGACTTCGCCGGTGGCGCGGGTGGCGTCGAAGCGGTCGGTATCGATGTCGAGGATTTCGAGTCGGCTGCAGAACCGGACTGTCAGTCGTCCCGAGGCATCGTCGAGGCACGGAGGCAGGGCTGCCAGCGTGCAGAAGGGGGCAAACACCGAGAGGGAGAGGAGGAGGGCAGGTGCTTTCATTTGAGTTTGCATTGTAAATACATTTTCCGCGTAAAATGGGAAGCGGAAAATGGGTCCGGGGAGTGATTCTGCGGGTGGATTCGGGGTATTAATTTCCGGTGAAATCCCTGGGATTATTTTGGAGGTGCGGGTGATTTGGGCAGGGAGAACTGGCGGGTGATTTCTGCGACGAAGGTTTCGGCGGAATTGGCGAGGCCGTGCATCATGATGGAGTCGCGGAGGAGGAGTTTGGGCATGCGGAGGTTCTGGGCGGCGAGGGAGGCGTAATCGCTGGTGCTGCTGGCGAGGAAGGCGGCGACTTCCGGGGATTGGATGGTGGCGCGGAGGGTATCTGGGGGGACGGCGGTGGCGGCGAGTTCGAAGGCGGGTGCGGGGTTGGCTGGGAGGGGGAGTTTGAGGAGAGCCTCGTGGAAGCGGGGGAAGCTGGCGGGGCTGTGTTTCCAGACGGCGAGGGCGAGCCGGGCGAGGTCGCAGGCGGCTTCGTGGTCTTTGATGTTTGGTTTCAGGTTGGGGTTGCAGGATCGGTTGAGGGGGCAGGGGATGAGGACGACGGCGAACTTGTCTGGGTGGGCGGTTTTGAGGGAGCCGAGGTCCTTGTAGAGGTCGCGGCAGCTGCCGCAGGTATAGTCGAAGTATTCGACGAGGACGTGGGGGGCGTCTGGGCTGCCGAGGATGGGGAGGTTGGCGGCGTCGAAGGCGAACTGGCCATTGAAGAACGAGACAGGTCTGGGTGGGCGTGGGGAGCCGGTGAACTGGCGGAGGTTGGCTGGGGTTGTGGAATCTGGAGCCGGGGATGAGGCGGTGGCGCGTGGGGGAGTGGTGGTGGAGGTGATTTCGTGGCTTTGGGGAGCGGGGCCGAAGATCTGGGCGAGGGCGAGGGAGGTGGTGGCGAGGGTGGCGGCGGCGGCGGTGGGGAAGAGGCTGGCCGGTCGGGAATGGCTGCTGCGGAGGATGGAGGTGGCGGAGATGAGACCGGCGGCGTGCGTGGCGAGGCACCATGGGCACCATGCGGTGCCTCGGCCGCCCCAGATCATGAGTCCGATGAACCAGAGGGCGGCTCCGATGAGGGTGCAGGCGGCGAAGGAGAGGAAGCGCTGGCGGGTGGCTGGCTGGAAGCGTTCGGCGATGGCTGGCAGAGAGAGGGCGATGATGCCGAGGTGGAGGGCGAGGGCAGGGAGGGTGATGGGGATGCCGGCGAGTTGGGACCATTGGCCGCCGAGGGCCTGGGAGCATCCGCCTTCCGAGCCGCAGCCGGCGAGACTGGAGATACGGCCGGAGAATTTGAGCCATGTGATGACCGCGCAGATGGCCGCGGCGGTGGTGCTGGCGGCGATCCGGAGGATGGGAGCGGTTGGGGGTGCGGGCTGCATGGCTGGGTGCGGGCTGCTGGGGGGAGGCGGGCGCAAAAAAGGCCGGGACCTGCCGTGGTGGGGCGGATCCCGGCCTTGGATCAGGCGTATGCTGGGCGGTGGATCACGGAGCGATCACGTCGCGGTGGAAAGCCTTCCAGTCGTCGAGGTTGTTGAGATTGACGGCATCCTTGAGGGAGCCGGTGTCCTCGATGTTGTTTTCTGCGAGGATGGCCTTGCGGGTGGCGTCGTCGTGGATGTAGCCGGCGATGGCGGCATTGAGTTTGCGGACGGCTTCTGCGTCGAGGTGGCCGCCTTTTTTCTGGAGGACCCAGACTTCGAGTTCCGGGTAGGTGGGTTTGCGGTCGCGGATGAAGGCGAGGAAGTCTTCGCGGTCGATGCCGAGGCCGTCGAGGACCATCTGGTCGTATCCTTTGCCGCAGGCTGGGTAATCGTCGTGCAGTCGGCCGGCGGCACCGAGGCTGGCTTTCTGCCAGAGGCGAGGGAGGTGGAGGACGCCGAGGGGGCCGGCGATGCCGGAGGAGATGACAGGAATGAGTTTCATGGAATGAAGAGAGGAGTTGCTTGGAGGGGGGGAGCGGGATCGTTCCCCCCGGGGAAGTGCATACAAGAGGGAGGCGGGGGAGTGCAAGTTCGGGACCGCGGGAAAATGGAGCAGGGGTTTCCGATTTGTTTCCCTTGGGAATGTGCATGCGTGGGCGGGTGGAGAGCAACGAGACAAAGCCGGCGGTGGAGATCTGCGACCTGCGCGTGGACTACGGGGAATTCGTGGCGGTGAACGACGTGAGTCTGCGGGTGGGGGCGGGGGAAGTGTGTGGGTTGGTGGGGCCGAACGGGGCTGGGAAGACGAGTACTTTCCGGGTGCTGGCGACCTTGCTGCATCCGACGTATGGGGAAGTGAGGATCGGGGGGCATGATTTGTTCGAGGAAGCGGCCGAGGCGCGGCGGCAGCTGGGGTACATGCCTGATTTTGCGCCTGTGCCGTCCGATCTGCGGGCGTGGGAATTTCTGGATTTGTTTGCGCATGCGTATGGCTGGCGGAGTGGTCGGGAGCGCCGGGATCGGGTGGCGGCGTGTCTGGAGGAAGTGCATCTGGGGTCGAAGCGGGATGCGTGGTGCCGGTCGCTTTCGCGCGGGCAGATGCAGCGTCTCTGTCTGGCGAAGACCCTGCTGCATGGTCCTCGGGTGATGATTCTGGATGAACCGGCGAGCGGGATGGATCCATTATCGCGGCGGGATCTGCGGATGACGCTGCAGTCGCTGGCGGCGCGCGGGGTGGCGGTGATTGTGAGTTCGCATATTCTCAGTGAGCTGGCTGACATGTGCAGCACGCTGTGTGTCATGCATGGGGGTCGGGTCCTGGCGAATGGGCCTGTGGAGGCGGTGCGGCGGGATCTGGGGGGAGGGGTGCGGCTGCTGCAGGTGGGGGTGCGTGCGGGGGAGGAAGACCGGGTGGCGGGGGTACTGCGGGGTCATCCGCTGGTGGAGGCCTTTGAGGTCCGGGAGCGGGGGCGGGTGCTGCTGCGGTTTCTGGGGGAAGGGGAAGATCAGACTGCGCTGCTGGGATTGCTGCTGGGGGAGGGGATTGGAGTACGGAGTCTGGAGGAAGAACCGTCTGGTTTTGAAGAACTGCTGGTGAAGATTGCGGGTGGGGAGAGGAGGGTGGCGTGAGTGCGGCGCTGGCTCCGGTTCCGGATGGGCTGCGGCCGCCGGCGGTGTGGAAGCTGTGGGCGAATCCGGTGTTTCTGCGGTACTGCCGGGCGCGGCTGCGACCGTCGGCGCTGGGGGTATCGGTTTTGATCACGGTGGTGCTGGCCGCCTTCAGTTTTCTGTTCATGCCGCTGGTGTTCGAGCGGGTGGAGGAAGGGAAGATCCGGAGTTATGCCGAGCTGCAGAAGTATGTGATGCGGAATCCGCGTCAGCTGACGGAGCCGGTGGTGCAGGCCGTGCTGCAGAATCCTCCGCGGATGCAGTCGCCGCAGATGTACGAGCGGATGGCGCTGCTGCCGCTGCTGGTGCTGCAGGGGATCATTTTGTTTGTGCTGGGGACGGGGCAGGTGGCTGGGGGGATGACAGCGGAGGCGGATGAAGGGATGGTGGATTATGGGAGGCTGACGCCGATGCGTCCGGTGGCGAAGGCGCTGGGGTATCTGCTGGGGCTGCCGGTGCGGGAGTATGTGATGTTTGCGGCGACGCTGCCGTTTACGGTGCTGGCGATCTGGCGGGGAGGGGTAGCCTTCCGCGACTGGGGTCCGGTGGCTTTGGTTTTCGGGACCTCCGTGGTGCTTTATCATCTGACCGGGCTGGTGGCGGGGACCGTGCTGCGGAACCGGCGGTGGTCGTTTCTGCTCGCGATGGGTCTGGTGTTTCTGCTGTACAGTCTGGTGCCGCAGGGGGCGAGGTTCGGGCTGCCGTTTCTGCGGTATGTGACGCTGTGGCCGGTGGCGATGGAGCATGCGGCCATGTTTCCGCGGGATCAGGTGGAGGCGTGGCGGCTGGCGTCCGGGCATACGCCGGGGGCGGGTGTGCCGTTTTTCGGGCTGGTGTTCAGTCCGCTGGCATTCACTTTGCTGGTGCAGGGGTCATTGATTGTGACCTTGTTTGTGATGGTGTGGCGGAAGTGGGTGCGGGCCGAGGCGCATCTGCTGAGCAAGCTGTGGGCGGCCGGGTTGTTTGTATGGATTCACAGTCTGGTGATTGGGAATGCGCTGCCGCTGGTGGGGACGGATGCGTTGTTTCCGTCTTCCGGGTTCAAGCGGTACATCGTGCGGCAGCTGTGGCGGCCGAAGATTGACGAGGCTGTGGTGATGTGTTCGTTTTACGGGGTCTTGACGCTGGTGGTGGTGCTGCTGCTGGTGATCATGGTGACGCCGCACGGGGACAGTCAGGCGCGGGGTGTGCGGCGTGCGGAAAAGCAGGGGAAGCGGCGGGCGGGCTGGCTATCCGACGAGAGTTCGGCGTTTCCGTGGGTATTGTTTCTGGTGGTGACCGGGGCGGTGGCGTGGGCGTGGTTTACGCGGGCGCTGATGGGGTCGCGCTGGTTTGGCGGGGATCCTGGCTGGGAGGTGGGATTATGGTATGGGGCGGTGCTGGCGGTGACGGTGCTGCCGTTTCATGCGATGCTGGAGGCGAGGGGGTCGCGCTGGCCTTTTCTGGGGACGATTTTCGTGGGGGTGGTGCCGGTGCTGGCGGCCTTGGTGCTGGCGGCGTCGGCGCGGCGGGAACCGCCGTTGCGGGCTGTGTGGGCGGCGGGGGCGTCGCCCTTGGGGATGGCGGCGTGTGCGGTTGAGCAGGCGTCCGGCGGGCTGGGGCGGCAGCGGGCGGCGCGGCTGCATGAGGCGGCGGTGGGGTCGCTGCGGACGTGGCTGCTGGTGCATGGGGTGCTGGTCGTGCCTGCGCTGGCGGGTTTGCGGAGGCACTGGCGGAAGCGGTCCCGTGTGCATCCTGCGGGTGGGGTCTGAGGACTTTGCGGGGGGTGGGAGTTTTCCTTTTGCCAGCGGAGGCAGGGGCGGCATGGTGGGCGGCTTTCCTCTGAAACTGAATCCATGAGCCAGCCAGCCACATCCAAGACGACGACCGCCATTTCACCGCAGCGCAGCGTGGATTTTCCGGAATGGTATCAGCAGGTGATCCGGGCGGCGGACATGGCGGAGAATTCCGAGGTGCGGGGCTGCATGGTGATCAAGCCCTGGGGGTATGGGATCTGGGAGAACATTCAGCAGCAGCTTGACCGGATGTTCAAGGAGACCGGGCATGTGAATGCGTATTTTCCGCTGCTCATTCCGCTGAGTTATCTGGAGAAGGAAGCGGCGCATGTGGAGGGTTTCGCGAAGGAATGCGCGGTGGTGACGCATCACCGTCTGGAGTCGCAGAAGCAGCCGGATGGGAGCATGAAGATGGTGCCGACGGGGGAGTTGAGTGAGCCGTATGTGATCCGGCCGACGTCCGAGACGATCATTGGGGCGGCCTTTGCGCGCTGGGTGGAGAGTTACCGGGATCTGCCGCTGCTGATCAATCAGTGGGCGAACGTGATGCGGTGGGAGATGCGGCCGCGGATTTTCCTGCGGACCGCGGAATTTCTGTGGCAGGAGGGACATACGGCGCATGAGACGAAGGAGGAGGCGCTGGAGGAGACCGAGCGGATGCTGAATGTGTATGAGACCTTTGTGCGGGATCATCTGGCGATTCCGGTGATCCGTGGGGAGAAGAGCGAACGGGAGAGGTTTCCGGGAGCTGACATTACCTTGTGCATTGAAGCGATGGTGCAGGACCGGAAGGCGATTCAGGCAGGGACCAGTCATTTTCTGGGTCAGCATTTCAGCCGGGCGGCGGGTATTCAGTTTACGGGGCGCGGGGGTGGACGGGAGTATGCGTGGACGACGAGCTGGGGGGTGAGCACGCGGCTGATCGGGACCCTGATCATGGCGCACAGTGATGATGATGGTCTGGTGCTGCCGCCGCGGGTGGCACCGGTGCAGGTGGTGATTCTGCCGGTGACGCCGAAGGAAGAGACGAAGCAGGCCGTGCTGGACGCGTGTCAGGCACTGGCGGCGGAGCTGCGGTCGCGGACGTGGGGAGGCGAGGCGCTGCGGGTGCAGGTTGATGCGCGGGATCTGCCTGGGGGCACGAAGAACTGGGAATGGGTGAAGAAGGGAGTGCCTGTGCGTGTGGAGATCGGGCCGCGGGATCTTGAGAAGGGGACGCTGGCGGTGGCGCGGCGGGATCGGGGCATGAAGGAGAAGGAATTTCCGGAGCATGCCGGTTTTGTGTCTGGTGCGGTGGCGCTGCTGCAGTCCGTGCAGGATGGGTTGCTGGAGCGGGCCACGGCTTTCCGTGATGCGAACATGGTGCGGATTGACAGCAGGGAGGCTTTTGAGGCCTTTTTCACGGCGGCGAATTCCGACAAGCCCGAGATTCATGGGGGCTTTGCGCTTTGTCACTGGGCGGGGTCTGCTGGTGACGAGGAACGGATTCAGAAGCAGTTCGGGGTGACCATGCGGTGTGTTCCGTTTGGTGACGAGTACCTTGAAGAGGGCGTGTGTTTTCTGACTGGCCGGCCGTCGTCGCGGCGGGTGATTTTTGCGAAAGCGTACTGATCCCGTGACATGAACGAGCCGGAAGACGATGATGGGGCCGAGGGTCCGTCGGACATTGAGGTGCGGAGTTACTTTGTGCGGAAGCGCAATGCCCTGCTGGTGCGTGGGATTTTCAGTGATCTGTTCATGGATTACTATCTGCACAGTGCCGAGCTTAAGCTGCAGCTGGCTCCGCAGATTGACGGGATGATGAAGGATGCGCTGGTGGCCTTCACGCTGCATTTGGCGGCGTGTCCGTGGAATGAGCGGCATGCGTGGACTGTGAATTTCCAGAAGCCGCTCGCGAATTTCTTTGTGACGGGGGACAATGGGCGGTCGTCGGTGGTGGGCCGGTGTTTCACGGAGAACGTGAAGGTTGGGCCGACGGGGATGTTTCATGCGCTGGTGCAGAAGGCGAGTCAGCCGGTGCGGCAGAGTGCGATTGATTTTTCCGGCGGGAGTTTCTTTGCGGCGGTGGAGGAATTCTATGCGCGCAGCGAGCAGCGGCGCGGGAGGTTCTTTGAGCACAGTGATGAGGACTATGTTTTTGTGTCGGCGCAGCCGCAGTGTGATCTGGGGTGGCTGGAGGGACTGACGCAGGATGACGTGCGGAAGCTTGACCGTCAGGAAGAACTCAGTCTGCTGGAGACCCGGAGGTATCATTGGGAATGTGGTTGTGCGCCTGACCGGCTTTATGCGGCGCTGCAGACGCAGGCGACCCTTGGTTTGGATCAACTCTTCGAGGGGGCCGAGGTGCTGCGGGCGATGTGTCCGCGGTGCGGGCGGCGCTACAACATTGACCGCGAGCAATTCGAGGCGTGGCTGGCCGAGCAGGCCTGAGGAGGAAGCGCATGGAATTCGATCTGACGGGACCGCTGGCTGAGGAAGCGTACACGATTCTGGCGGGGTTGGTGGTGCCGCGGCCGATTGCGCTGGTGACGACTGTGGATGGGGAGGGGAGGGTCAATGCGGCTCCGTTCAGTTTCTTCAATGTGATGGGCTGTGATCCTCCGGTGGTGGTGCTGGCTCCCGGGGACCGGGCTCCGGGCGTGCCGAAAGACACGGCGCGGAACATCCGGCTGACCGGGGAATTCGTGGTGCATCTGGTTGATGAACCCCTTGCCGGGGCCATGAATGCGTGTGCTGCGTCGCTGCCGGCTGGGCAGAGTGAAGTCGAGGCTGCCGGTCTGGTGACGGTGGCGTCGCGGGTGGTGCGGCCGCCGCGGCTGGTGGCGGCACCGGCGGCGCTGGAGTGCCGGGAATGGAGTACGCTGGAATTCGGCGGCAACCGTCTTGTGATTGGGCAGGTGCTGCATGTTCATGTGAGGGATGGGTTGATGGATCCGGAGACCCTTGCGATGCATCCAGAGAAGTATCAGCCGATCGGGAGGATGCAGAGTCCTGCGTGGTATTGCCGGACTGACGACATGTTTGTGATGCGGCGGCCAGATTGAGCCGGGTGGTGCCGCTACGGGGTCGCGGGTCCAGACAGCGGGTGGTTTCCGGGGCATGGTCGTGAGTGATGCGAAGGACCCTTCACCGTCTTGGGCTGATGGCATGGATGGTGGGAATGGCGGCGGAACCGCTGCGGGCTGAGGATCTTGCCGGGGCACGGGAGTTTGTGGGGCAGTACTGTGTGAAGTGTCATGGGGCCGAGGAAGCGAAGGGCGACATTTCGCTGGAAGCATTCCGCGGTGGGGGATCGCTCCTTGATGAGCGGGCTGTATGGGAAAAGGCGGTCAAGGTGGTGGCGTCCGGCGAGATGCCGCCCGACCGTGACGGAGTGCCGCGACCCGAGGCTGCCGAGGCCGAGCGTTTCAGCGCTGCGGTCGCGGGGTTTCTGGAGGAACACGACCGCAAGGCACCGCCTGATCCGGGGCGGGTGACGATGCGGCGGCTGAATCGTTTTGAGTACCGGAATACGGTGCGTGATCTGACCGGGGTGGATTTCGATGCGGCGTCCGTGCTGCCGTCCGATGACATTGGTTATGGTTTTGACAGCATTGGGGATGTGCTGAGTCTGTCGCCGCTGCTGATGGAGCGGTATCTGGCGGCGGCTGAAACGATCATGGAGCAGGCCATCATTCCGGATCCCCCGGCACCCGTGCAGCGGCAGTTGGCGTCGCGGTTTACGGAACCATCCTCGGCCGATGTGGCCACGAAGGTGATGGAAGGGGAATGGCGGAGAGTGAGCAGCGATGGGGCGACGGCGATCGAGGTGGGGGCGATTCATACCCCGTATCAATGGGAGCCGGGGGGCGACTATGTTTTCCGGGCGAAGGTATACGGGAAGAGTGCGGACGGGGGGCCGCTGCGGGTGGGGATTCTGCTGACCGGGGCGGGCCTTGAGAAGGTGTCATCGGATGAGGAACTGGCGAAGTTTTCCGGGAATGTGCTCAGGCCTGCGCGGCTGCTGGCGACCTTTCCGGTGAAGGCGGATTCTGCGGAGCGGGCGGAAGTGCTCGAGGTGAAGCTGCCGGCTGAGGCTGGACGGGAACGGGTCATGCTGGCGATGGAGAAGCCCGCGGCGGGAACGTCGCGGCTGTGGATTGAGTATTTTGCGCTGGAAGGTCCGCTGGACAGCAGGCCGGCGAGTCAGCGCCTGCTGCTGGAGACCGGCGGGAGCGATGCGTCGGCGAAGTTGCGCGACGTGCTGGGCCGTTTTGCGCGGCGGGCGTTCCGGCGGCCGCTGGAGCCAGGGGAACTGGAAGCACTGCTCAAGCTGGCCGGGCGGGAAATGGAGGCGGGAGCGCGCTGGGAAGCGGCGGCGCGGCTTGCCATGCAGGCCGTGCTGTGTTCGCCCAAGTTTCTGTTCCGGGTGGAGCTTGATGATCGTGCTGCCGAGCCTGGGGAGCAGGAACTGAGCGAGCATCAGGTGGCTTCGCGTCTTTCCTATTTTCTGTGGTCGAGCATGCCCGATGCCGAGCTGATGGCGCTGGCTGACCGAGGGGAACTGAGGGGTCAGCTGGAGCTGCAGGTGCGCAGGATGCTGAAGGATCCGCGGGCCCTGACTTTGGTGACGAATTTTGCGATGCAGTGGCTGCAGCTGCGGAGGATTGATTTCGTGGGGCCTGACGGGAAGCTTTTTCCTACGTTCAGCGATCAGCTGCGGGCATCGATGCTGCGGGAGACCGAGCGATTTGTGGCCAGTGTTTTCTTTGGCGGGCGGAATCTGCTGGAACTGATCGATGCTGAGTTCACGTGGGTGAACGAGCCACTGGCGCGGCATTATGGATTGCCGTACGATGCGGCCAAGGCGGCACCCGATGGGTTTCAGATGGTGGCCTTGCAGGACCGGACGCGTGGTGGTCTGCTGACGCAGGCCAGCGTGCTTACGGTGACGTCGAATCCGACGCGGACATCGCCCGTGAAGCGTGGGAAGTGGGTGCTGGAGCAATTGCTGGGGACGCCACCGCCGCCGCCGCCGCCGAATGTACCGGAACTCGAGAAGGCCGGCGGGGGATTGGGAGAAGAAGTTTCGCTGCGTGAGCGCATGGAGGAACACCGGAAGAATGCGGCCTGTGCGGGGTGTCATGCGCGCATGGACGGGCTGGGATTTGCGCTTGAGAACTTCGATGCGGTCGGGGCCTTCCGGGAGAAGGATGGCAGGCATCCGGTCGATGCGCGCGGGACGCTGGGCCGCACTGAATTTGCCGGACCGGCTGGGGTCAAGGACCTGCTGCTTGAGCGGAGGGAAGAGTTTCTGCGGTGTCTGGCCGAGAAGCTGATGACGTATGCGCTGGGCCGCGGGGTGCAGAGTGCGGACCGGCCGGTGCTGGCGTCGGTGGTGCGGGAAACCGAAGCGGGGGCCAACCGGTTTTCTGCGCTGGTGACGGCGATTGTGCGGAGCGAAGCATTTCTGAAGCGCCGGGGGTACCGGCCTGAGTGATCCGGGAAGCAACCAGTGAAAGGACAAACCATATGAACCTGCTGAAACGAGAGACACTGTCGCGGCGGACCCTGCTGCGGGGTCTGGGAACGGTGATGTCCGTGCCGTGGCTTGAAGCCATGGGGCCGGTGACCGCGTGGTCTGCCGAGGCCAAGGCCGGGACTGTGGCTCCCTGCCGCATGGCCTTTCTGTATGTGCCCAATGGAGTGAACATGGCGGATTGGACGCCTGCGGAAGACGGGGTTCTGCGGTCGCTTCCACCGACCCTCGAACCGCTCGCGGCGCTGCGTGAGGAAATTCTCGTGCTGAGCGGGCTGACGGCTGACGGGGCGCGTCCGCATGGTGATGGTGGAGGAGACCATGCGCGGGCCCTGTCGTCCTTTCTGACCGGGGCGCATCCGCACAAGACCGATGGCCTGCAGATCCGGAATGGGATCTCCGTGGATCAGGTGGCGGCAGCCCAGGTGGGCAACCGGACGCGGCTGGGTTCGCTGGAGATCGGCGGCGAAGCCGGGGCCATGGCCGGGAACTGCGACAGTGGCTACAGCTGTGTGTATTCCTCCACGATGGCGTGGCGTTCCGCGACGCAGCCCCTGCCCAAGGAAGTGAATCCGAAGCTCGTGTTCGAGCGGTTGTTCGGGTCGGGTCAGAGTGCCGAGAAGGGCCGGCGTGAGGCCATGCGGCGGAGCATTCTGGATTATGTGAGGGAAGATGCGCAGGATCTGACGCGGAGGCTGGGGGCTGGGGATGCGCGGAAGCTGGACGAGTATTTCACGGCCGTGCGGGAGATTGAGCTGAGGATCGAGCAGGCGGCCAAGCTGCCGCCGGTGACGGTTCCCGAGTATGCCGTGCCGGCTGGCATTCCGGCCAGTTATGAGGAACATCTGCGGATTCTCTGCGACCTCATGGTACTGGCCTTTCAGACCGATGTGACGAGGGTCTCGAC